>Ga0194132_10002346_pt1 | contig 35804 bp, 28 predicted proteins | sample TA2KigOf80mmetaG_FD_148612 | JGI IMG/M metagenome (GOLD analysis project Ga0194132, IMG submission 148612) | Freshwater microbial communities from Lake Tanganyika, Tanzania - TA2015054 Kigoma Offshore 80m | ecosystem: Environmental > Aquatic > Freshwater > Lake | place: Tanzania: Lake... | reverse complement strand
CCTCCGTCTCGCTGGCTTCGCCAGCGAGCCACCTCCCCGACGTCGCTTCGCTCCGTCAGGGAGGAGTTCCGGAACACGACTCCCCGACCTCGCGGCGCTCGGTCGAGGAGGAGTTCCGGAGTTCCGGGGTTCAGCAGTTCCGGACTGCGCGATCTCGACGTGGTGCGCTTTGGAACTCCTCCCCACGGCTTCGCCGTGGGGAGGTGTCGCCTCGCGGAGCGAGGCGACGGAGGGGACCAACTCCGACGGGTTGCGTGCTTGCGTGCGCTCCGCGAGGCGAGCAATCCGTTGATCGGACCTCCCCTCCGTCTCGCTGGCTTCGCCAGCGAGCCACCTCCCCGACGTCGCTTCGCTCCGTCAGGGAGGAGTTCCGGAACACGACTCCCCGACCTCGCGGCGCTCGGTCGAGGAGGAGTTCCGGAGTGCGCCTCGCGGCGCTCCTCGCGGGAGAGGTGAAGGAGTCCCTCGCGTCCGCCGCGGTCTCTGCGCGAGAACCCGATCGTCGGGTGGTCGCCGCACGCCCACCGACGAACCTCCTCGCGCGGAGAGCGCGGAGCCCGCGGAGGAGGTCCGACTGGAGGACGGCAGCTGATTCCGAAGGTGGACCGCGGGCGTCCCGCCCGCACCGTCGAGGTTCGAGGCGGACCCGATGCGGGCAGGATGTCGGCGGTCAATCCGAGCGACGTCTTCGATCAGCGGCGTGGTTCGAGCTGACCCGCCGCCTTCGACGTGGTCCCCCGCTCCCACTATCGGGTCAGAATTGGTTCAAACTGGCTCAAAAAATTCCGCGGCGTGGTGGTTCAAACGGTCTCTGGAGGTATGTTCCTTGGTGCCGTCGTTCAGCCTGACCGGAGGCGGCATGCAACCTCTCTCGCCGGAGCCGCTCATGCAGCACATGCGCCATCTTGCCTCGACGTTCCTCGTCGCCATCGCCACGGCGTCGCCGCTCGCGGCGGACGTGGTCGTTCCCGTCGGCGACTCGACCGACGTGCCGAACCTCCAGATCGGACTCATCCCCCTCCTCGGCGACGCGTGCGAGGCGGTTCAGATGGGCTCCGAACCGCTGGTCGTCGCGAACGGCCCCGTCAGTTCCAACACCATCCAGGTTGAGGGCACTCTGCAGCAGGTCATGCTCAGCGCGACCACCTGCTTCTGGAGGGGCAACTTCTGCAATGAAGGCTTGTACCCCGGGTGGCAGACCGGAGGCTGCGCGATCCAGCCGAAGGCGAAGGACCTCGCGGTGCTCTTCTATCGCGAGGTGGGCGAGCAGGTCACGGTGCTCCTCCAGATCGGCGGAAGCGAGCCTTGGCCCAAGCACAACGATCAACCGTTCCCGTGGCTCGCGTCGAGCGATCAGGCGGGAGTCCCCGGCACGTGCGGGCCCACCAGCTCGACGGGATCGCTGCTCGCGGGCTGCGCGGGCGGCACGCCCGGCGACTTCGACGCCTGCACGGGTCCGTTGCCGGGCGGCGACTCCAACTTCAGCTCGACCACGGCGGGAGGCGGATCGCTCGTGATCGACTCCTCGGTGCGGATTGCCATAGCCTGGATCCCCGCCGCCAATGCGGGACCGGGCGTTCCCACGAGCGCTGGAAACTGCACGCAGTTTCCCGCCGCCTGGCCGAGCGGTCTCGGGAACGTCCCGTCGGGCACCACGATCGGCAACTGCTGGATCAATCCGTGCGACGATAAGCGTGGCTCCGCGGCGCGATTCTGCTCGATCTCGCTCTCGCTTGAGGGGATCAGTGGCGGCTGCTCGCTTGCGACTGCGCCCACCAACGGCACGACCGTGCCGATCGTCGCGGCAGGGGGAACCAGCACCGTGCAGGTCTCGACCGGCGCGACCTGCGTGTGGTCGGCGCAGGCGAGCGACACGTGGCTGACGATCACCTCTGGATCAAGCGGGACCGGCGCCGGCACCATCAACTACACCGCCGCCGCGAACTCTGGCGCCACGCGGAGCGCGACGATCGCGGTCAGTCAGGGCGGCTCGGTGCAGTCGCAGATCACGGTCCAGCAGGCGGCGGGCAGCGTCCCCTGCACGCTGACGACGACGCCCCCGGACGGCGCGACCGTGCAGGTCGCCGCGGCAGGGGGATCCAGCACCGTGCAGATCTCGACCGGCGCGACCTGCGCGTGGTCGGCAGTCATCGCCTCCACGGACCCGCCGGGCGATCCCGACGACTGGATCGCCCTTCGCTCGCAGAGCGGCACGGGAACGGCCGTGCTCGGCACGGGCACCGAGACGATCGGGATCCGGATCCGCCGGAACACCGGCGCCGCGCGGAGCGCGACGATCACGGTCAGTCAGGGACCGGAGGGCGGCTCGGTGCAGTCGACGATCACGGTCCAGCAGGCGGCGGGCAGCGTCCCGTGCACGCTGACGACGACGCCCCCGGACGGCACGACCGTGCAGGTCGTCGCGGCAGGGGGAACCAGCACCGTGCAGGTCTCGACCGGCGCGACCTGCGGGTGGTCGGCGCAGGCGAGCGACGCGTGGCTGACGATCACCTCTGGATCAAGCGGGACCGGCGCCGGCACCATCAACTACAGCGCCGCCGCGAACTCTGGCGCCGCGCGAAGCGCGACGATCGCGGTCAGTCAGGGCGGCTCGGTGCAGTCGACGATCACGGTCCAGCAGGCGGCGGGCAGCGTCCCGTGCACGCTGACGACGACGCCCCCCGACGGCACGACCGTGCAGGTCGCCGCGGGTGGCGAGAGCGGCTCGGTGGGCGTCTCGACCGGCGCGACCTGCGTGTGGTCGGCGCAGGCGAGCGACACGTGGCTGACGATCACCTCTGGATCAAGCGGGACCGGCGCCGGCACCATCAACTACACCGCCGCCGCGAACTCTGGCGCCACGCGGAGCGCGACGATCGCGGTCAGTCAGGGCGGCTCGGTGCAGTCGACGATCACGGTCCAGCAGGCGGCGGGCAGCGTCGCGTGCCCGCTGACGACTGCGCCCCCGAACGGCACGACCGTGCTGGTCGACGCGGGTGGCGGGTGCGGCTCGGTGGGCGTCTCGACCGACGCGACCTGCGGGTGGTCGGCGCAGGCGAGCGACGCGTGGCTGACGATCAGCAATGGATCATCAAGCGGGACCGGCAACGGCACCATCAACTACAGCGTTGCCACGAACTCTGGCGCCACGCGGAGCGCGACGATCGCGGTCAGTCAGGGCGGCTCGGTGCAGTCGACGATCACGGTCCATCAGGCGGAGGGCAGCGTCCCGTGCACGCCCTGCGTCGTATCGGCCTGCCCGGCGCCCGCCGGCACCTACGCGACCATCCAGATCCAGAACAACTTCGAGCACCTCACCGAGTACTTCGGGCAGAACGTCTGCTCCGACGACATCTGGCTCTACCTCAACGCCGGCGCCGGGGGCACGGTGCAGTACTACCCCTCGAGCAGCGGCTGCGGGAGCCCGACGACGTGGTCGGAGGGCACCTACCTGAAGCTCTGCGACGTGCGGGGGGGGCAGGTCTTCGCGCAGCAGAACGCCGCCAACGGGGCGATCTACGCGGTGATCAGCGGATGCCAGCCGCCAAGTGCTCCGAAGCCGCACCCGGCGTCGAGCGCCGGAACCTGCTATGCCACCGACCTCGCCTACGCGGCCTTCGAGTGGACCTTCTCCGCGAACGATCCCAACTGCGACCTCCAGAACATCGACCAGTTCTCCTATCCCTGCCGAATCACCATCGCGAACAGCGGCGTGATCACGGCCCGCAGCGGCTTCAAGGAGGGCGTGGTGGCGGAGACGATCCTGCATTCCCTCGCCACGGCGTACGGGACCACGGCAAGCTACCCGGATCCGGCGATCTACGGACCACCGATCGGATGCAGCCCCGGCGCCTCGTCGCAGAACTGCAGCGGAGTGCCGGCGGACTACGTGACGAACAACTGCACCTACGGCCACGGATCGCCCAAGGTCCTCGTCTCGACCGGCGTCCCCGCGATCGACGGTCAACACCCCTATCGCTTCGCGGGAAGCAACGGCACGAGCCTGGTGACGATCACGAGTGGCGAGCCCAACCAGATGCTTCAGCTGTACGGTCAGTCGTTCCAGTCCTATCTCCAGACGCTCTACCAGAGCGCGCAGAACACGCAGGGCTACTACCTCGACTACAGCGGCAACAACGGCTTCTCGTTCACGATGCACGTCTACAAGTCGACGTACGTGGGTCCGACGGGCGTTCCGAACACCGGATACGGCTTGAAGCTCACGAACTTCAAGCTCGACACGAACTCTACCGTCCGCTGCCCGTTCTACGCGACACCCTCCGCCGGTACCCTCTATCAGGGGACGCTCACGATCCTGCCCGACGGCGATCCGCTGCTGAACGACGACCTGAACTGTGCCGGCGGACCCACGCAGAATCTCTACGGGCTCTTTACCTCACGAGTGATCGTGACGGGGGATCCCTTCAACTGCATCGCGGCGGGCGGGCTGCCGGACTACGGGATTGGACCGGTGAGCACGCTCGATGCGGCGGGACTGGGGCCGGGCGGGATCGCGACCTACACGGGACCGGGCGGCTCCTATCAGGAGATCCTGAAGTCGATGATCGGGTCGATCTCGACCGCGATGATCTACGGCATGCTCACGCCAACCTGGAGTCCCCAGCCTGGCGGCGAAGGATCGTCGTTCCTCTTCAAAAACATCACCGCCTCCGGGACCACCGTCACCTGCGGGACATTTCCCGCCTACGGCGTGACGCCGTCGAACTCGTTCTTCCAGGCTGGATCGTCGAACTGGGACACGTGGACGAACACGCTGTGGAACTCGCAGGACCTCGGACAAATCCCCGGCACCTCGCTCTACTCGACGCCGCTCTACGTCTCGACCTACGGCGATCGCTTCGGTGCCATGTCCCCGCACTGCTCGGTGCCGTCGGGGTGCACGGTGACGTGGGAGTTGGGTCTGCCGCCCTCGCCGCCCTTGCCGCCCGACGCGGCGATGAAGGTCTGCCCGGGCGACCTGAACTTCGACGGTCGCGTGGATGGCGTGGACCTCACGCTGCTGCTCGGCTCGTGGGGTGCCTGCGTCGAGTGCGGGGCGGACCTGAACCTCGACGGTCTCGTCGATGGCGCGGACCTCTCCGAACTGCTGTCGGCGTGGGGCGAGGACTGCTGATCGAATCGACGATCGTCGCGAGTCGTACCACCCTCACCCGCCTCGCGAACTGCGTTCGCGAGGCGACCTCTCCCGCTCGTCGCGGCACGCCTCGCGGGAGAGGTGAAGGAGTCCCCCGCGTCCGCCGCGGTCTCTGCGTGAGAACTCCCGCTCCTCGCGGGAGAGGTGAAGGAGTCCCCCGCGTCCGCCGCGGTCTCTGCGTGAGAACTCCCGCTCCTCGCGGGAGAGGTGAAGGAGTCCCCCGCGTCCGCCGCGGTCTCTGCGTGAGAACTCCCGCTCCTCGCGGGAGAGGTGAAGGAGTCCCCCGCGTCCGCCGCGGTCTCTGCGTGAGAACTCCCGCTCCTCGCGGGAGAGGTGAAGGAGTCCCCCGCGTCCGCCGCGCTCTCTGCGCGAGAACCCGATCGTCGGATGGTCGCCGCACGCCCACCGACGAACCTCCTCGCGCGGAGAGCGCGGAGCCCGCGGAGGAGGTCCGACTGGAGGACGGCAGCTGATTCCGAAGGTGGACCGCGGGCGTCCCGCCCGCACCGTCGAGGTTCGTGGCGGACCCGCATGAGCCCGTCACGCTCCCGCGCGCGGAGCGACGCGGGGGAGTCGGGATCCGAGCGCAGCGAGAAGCCCGGTGGGGGTGGTCCGAAGCACGATGCTCGGAGACCGGCGTCGTCGTCACGCGTGGGCCCCGCGACGCTTGCTTCGAGTCGTACCACCCTCACCCGCCTCGCGAACTGCGTTCGCGAGGCGACCTCTCCCGCTCGTCGCGGCGCTCCTCGCGGGAGAGGTGAAGGGTCGCGCGCTGGTCAGGGCGCCGCCGGGACCGCCTGACCCTCCTCGCCCGGCGCGAGCGCCTCGTCCATCGAGAGGACGTACGCCGCCATGGCGATGAGCATCAGGATCACCCCGACGATCAGGAGCGTCTTCCGACGGCGGGCGGTCGGCGTGCCGCCGTGACCGTGGTGGTGGGGGTGATTTCGATCGTGTCCGTGCGTGCTCATGGGCGTTGCTGTTCCTTCGTGCCGGATGCTACCAGCGGGGTCGCGGCGCGATCCGCCGCCGTGGTCACGACGCGGACGCCTCCGGTCGGCGCCACCCCGAGTCGGGGTCCTTCTCGAGCGCCCGCGCCGCGAGCTTGAGGCACCGCAGGCACACCAGCGCCTCCGGATCCAGCGGGCTTCGCCAGGCGGGATCCTCGCGGGTCTCGAGGCACATGCGGCAGCCGGCGCGACCGCCGCCGTCGTCGAGCCCGGCGTGGACCACCGAGGCGTAGGCGGTCGAGAGGCAGCGGGCGCAGAGGCAGGAGCCGTGGTGCCCCTCGATCATCGGGACCGCCTCGCTCCACTCGCGGTGGCAGAAGTCGCAGAGGACGTCGGTCATCTGGACGTCGAGGGGATCCGTGCCTGGCTTCCGCACGCGCGACCTCCGAGGAAGACGATCGCGCCGCCGGACGCCGGCGGCGCGGTCCGTATGCTAAGTCGAAGGTCGATCCTCGGCACCGACCGCCGGACCCACGATGAACCGCGGACTCTCGCTTGCCAACAAGTGCCAGCTGATCTTCTCCGCGGCGGTGATCCTGATCCTCGCCGCGGCGCTCAGCGTCCCGTGGATCCGCACCCAGCGGCTCGTGCGGGAGAACCAGCTCGAGGTCTCCCGGCAGCTCGCGGAGACCTGGCTCGAGAACGGCTTCAGCCTCGGTCGCTCCGAGGGGCTCGCCATCCCGATGCGGCTCATCGATGTCTCGACGCTCGATCCGGACGACGAGGAGGATCCCTTCCTCTCCCGCTCGATCCGGGCGTTCGAGGAGGACCCCGCGGTCGTCGACGAGTTCGAGGTGGAGGAGTCCTCGACCCGCACGCTCTACCGCTACGCCCGGGCGATCCGCGAGAGCGAGTGGAGCCGACTCCGCGACGCGTGGATCATCGACTTCTCGCCGCGGGTCTCGGTGCCCTCGGTGAGCAACCCGCTGCGGGCGATCCTCGTCATCGACCGCACCAGCCCGGTGGCGGCGGGGCAGCTCGCCCGCAACCGGGTCTGGATCGTGGCGAGCGGTCTTGCGGCGGGGGTGCTGGCGATCCTCGTCTTCCACGCGATCCTCACCACGCTGATCCTCTCGCCGGTGCGGGACCTGCGGGACACCGTCGCGCGGGTCGAGAAGGGCGACCTCGCGGCGCGCTCGGGGATCCGCACGGGCGACGACTTCGAGCGGCTCGCGGTCGGGCTCAACGGGATGCTCGACCAGATCGAGGAGACCCGGAAGCGGCTCGAGGCGATCAACCAGTCGCTCGACCTCAAGGTGGGCGAGCTCTCCGAGGCGAACATCGGGCTCTACGAGTCGAACCGCCTCAAGAGCGAGTTCGTCGCGAACGTCAGCCACGAGCTCCGCACGCCGCTCAACTCGATCATCGGCTTCGCCGACCTGCTCTCCGAGCTCGCCCGCACCGATCCCGCCGCGGATCCCAAGCGGATGCGCTACATCGGGAACATCCTGACCAGCGCCCGGCGGCTCCTCGAGATGATCAACGAGCTCCTCGAGATGGCGAAGATCGAGGCGGGTCGGGTGGAGCTCGCGATCGAGCCGACGAGCGTCTCCTCGCTCGTCGAGGGGCTCGTGACCATCCTCCGACCGCAGGCGGACGCGCGGGCGCTTCGGCTCGCGACGAAGGTCGCGGCGGAGCTTCCCCTCGTCGAGACCGACGCCGGCAAGCTGCAGCAGATCCTCTTCAACTTCCTCTCGAACGCCGTGAAGTTCTCCCCCGAGGGCGGCACGATCACCATCTCCGCCGACCGGGTGACCCGCCCGGACCGCTCGGGCGGCGTCCGCCTCGCCGTCGCCGACGAGGGACCGGGCATCCCCTACGACATGCAGGACCGGATCTTCGAGAAGTTCCGGCAGGTGGACGCGAGCCACACCCGCACGCACGGCGGCACCGGGCTCGGGCTCGCGATCTGCCGCGAGCTTGCCGACCGCCTCGGCGCGTCGGTCTCGGTGGTCTCCGAGCCTGGTCGCGGATCGACCTTCGCGGTCGAGCTGCCGCTTGCCTTCAGCGCGGTGCCGGCGGCGCCGCTCATGCCGAGCACGTGAGGTCGCGCTCCTCGGTCGGGGCGGGGCGCGGACGCCGCGGCATCAGTCGTGGCGGAGCGCCTCGATCGGGTCCTTGCGGCTCGCGACGACCGCGGGGTAGATCCCGAAGATGAGCCCGACCCCCGCCGCGACGAGGAAGCTTGCGAGGATCGACCACGCGGTCACCTGCGGCTCGAGGGAGAACTGCCCCTCGGCGATGCCCCGGAAGACCGGCAGGCTCAGGAGCCACGGGACCAGCGTGCGGAGCCCGAGCGCCACGCCGATCCCCAGCAGGATCCCGAGCACGCCCCCGACCGTCGAGAGCGTGCCGGTCTCGACGAGGAACTGGCTCACGATGTGCCGGCGGGTCGCCCCGAGGGCGCGGCGGATCCCGATCTCGCGGGTCCGCTCGGTGATCGAGGCGAGCATGATGTTCATGATCCCGATGCCGCCGACGAGCAGGCTGATCGCGGCGATCGAGACGAGCATGATGTTCCAGACGACGAGCGCCTTCTTCGCGTTCTCGAGGAGCTCCCAGGGGACGATGAGCTGGACGTCCTCGAGCCCCGGGTGCCCGGTCTCGACGACCCGCCGCACCCGCTCCGCCATGTCGAGCACCGCCGCGGTGTCCGGCGCGGAGAGGTAGACCTCGTGCAGCTCGACCTGCTCGCCGGAGAAGGAGCCGCTCTGGCGGCGCACCACGATGTCGCCGAAGCGCTGCCGCGCGGTCGAGAGGGGAATGTGCACGTCCTTGTTGAGGTCGCGGTTCACGAGCGCCGCCCCCGCGCCGCCCGCGAAGCCGACCGGCTCGAGGACGCCCACCACGCGGAAGACCTCCTCGTCGATCCGGAGGTCCTGCCCGAGCGGGTCCTCGAGCGGGAAGAACTGCGCCGCGACCTCGGCGCCGATCACCGCGACCGGCGCCACGGACTGCTCGTCCTCCGCGGAGAGGTAGCGACCGCGGGGCTTCACCCGGAGGTTCGCGGTGCGCTGCAGCTCGGGCAGGGTGCCGAAGGTCTGGCTGATGGTGCGGGAGGGACCGCGGCGGATCTCCGCGCCCACCGACTTGAGCGGCACGATCTGCCGGGCGTCGCCCATCCAGTGGTCGAGGCGCCGCAGGTCCTCGTAGCGGAGCCCGTAGGAGATGACGAAGCTCGTCGTCGCGGAGGCGTTCTGCGTGGCGGGCGGCGTCGAGGAGCGGACGATGATGTTGGTCGCGCCGAGCGACTCGATGTCGCGGAGGGCGGCGCGCTTGTTCCCCTCGCCGATCGCGACCACCACGATCACCGCGGCGACCCCGAGGATGATCCCGAGGCTCGTCAGCACCGAGCGGAGCGCATGGAGCCTCAGGTTGTTGAGCCCGAGGCGAAGCGTCTCGACGAGGAAGACCATGCGCTGGGGCGGTCGGGCGGTCGGGCGGTCTAGACGCGGGGGTTCGCCGAGGGGGGAGACGACCCGCGGTCGGATGCTACCGTGCCGCCCATCGTGAGCGACCCCACGCCCGAGGTCGAGATCGTCGCCGAGGAGGAGTTGCCCGGCTGCTGGATCTTCTCGATCCGCGCGGGCGGCGATGGTTCGCCCCTCCACCGCCTGCGCCTCGCGTGGAGCGACTACGACCTCTTCTCGCCCGGCGGCGACGCCTCGCCGAAGCGCGTCGCGGCGGCGGTCTTCCGCTTCCTCGCCGCGTGCCCGCAGCTGACCCCGCTGCCGGCGCGGCTCGACGCGTGCTGGGCGCGGCGGCTCGCGCCCGACGCGGACCGCCGGATCGCCGCGGCGATCTGAGCCGTGGCGACGTGAGGCGACGCACGCAGCGGCGCGGATCGCGCGAGGGACGCCGACCTTCAGGCGGACTCGGGCGTCGATCGCGCCGCGACGAGGCGACCTCGAAGGAGGAGGATCGCCGCGACCGGCACCCACGCGAGCATCCACGGGAGCCGCGCCTGCCACGCGGGCGGGACGCCGGCGATCGGCACGGTCGCCTCGAGACGACCCGCCGCGCTCTCGACGACGAGATGCCACTCGCCCGGCTCGGGCACCTCGAGGTCGGCGACCGCGGCGAGGGGATCGATCTCCGAGGGCGAGGCGGTCGCCTCGAGCACGACGCCCGCCCGCTCGAGGCGGATCGTCGGGGGCACGCGGCGCCAGACCTCCGCCACCGCCTCGACCTGCACGAGCCCGACCCGCGGCGGCACCGGGGCGATGAAGACCGCCGCGGGGGATCCGTCGAGGAGGCGTCCTCGCGCGACGAGCGCCCCGCCATCGGCGAGCGCGGCGTGGTCGAGCCGCGCGAGGAGGAGGGCGAGGATCGCGATCGCCGCGGGACGGCGGAGCAGGCGCGTCATGCGACCGCCCCCCGCATGTCCATCGGGACCTGCACGATCCAGAAGCCAAGCGCGACGAGGGCGGCGGTGATCACGATCCACGGGAACGCCCGCGGACCGAGGCTCCGAAGGAGCGCCGCCGCCGAGGCGAGCCCGCCGACCTGCAGCACGAGGATCTCCGCGGGGACGAGCCACGCGGGGACCTCGGCGCAGCACGCCGCCGCCCATCGCGGCGTGCCGAGGAAGAGACCGACATCGCCCGCCGCCCGCTGCAGGCTCGCCCAGCCGGCGCCGAAGCCGGTGACGAGGTGGAAGCCGAAGTGGACGAGCCACATGCTTGCGCCGACGGGGAGAAGTCCCCGCAGCCCGCGGGCGAGGCGCTCGCGCGAGCCGGCGGCGGCGAGGTAGCCCACGCCAAGCGGCAGCGCCGTCGAGGCGAGGATCGTCAGGACGAACGCGAGGAGACGGTCGGTCTCGAGCCCGAGCCGCGCCGACGTGGCGAGGAGCCACCGCGAGACCGGCTCGGTCATGCCGACCGCGTTCGCGAACGCCCCGAAGACGAGGACGCCCCAGAGCGCCGCGAGGTCGAGGCGCCGCGAGGTGCGACCGATGCTCGAGCGCGGCGGGTCCTCGGCGAGGTCGCGGACGACCCGGCGATGGAGCAGCGTCACGTTGTCGTGCGGGCAGGCGTGGGCGCAGTCCATGCAGAAGGTGCAGTCGAGGTTGCCGCGCTTGCGGGGCTGCGCGAGGTGGAGCTCGCAGCCGGGGATCGCCGCGACCGCCGGACGAAGCTGCGGGAGCGCGAGGCTCGGGAGCAGATCCGCGTCGCCGGTCGCGGTCGCCGCACGCGACGCGGCGCGCCGCGACGGCAGGCGCGCCGCCTCCGTCCCGCGGATGCACTCCATGGTGGTGCAGGTCGCGCAGACTCCGGCGCTCCGCACGCCGACCTCGACCGGGGCGACCTCGGCGAGGCTTCCATGCAGCTGCCCGAGCGGGCAGACCCACTTGCAGAAGGAGGCGCCCGCGAAGAAGGCATCGACGAGGAGGATCGCCGCGACGTAGCCGACGAGCACCCACGCGGTCGCCCACGGGCTCGCCCACAGGTCGAACGCCTCGTAGAAGGCGAGCCAGAGCGCGACGAGCCCGACCGCGAGCCACTTCGAGCGGAGCCACCGCGGGAAGGGACGGGTCGGGCGGATCCATCGCCGCATGAGTCCCCGGGGCGCCATGAAGGGGCAGCCCATGCAGGCGAGGTTCCCCGCGAGGATCACGCCGAGCACGATGAAGCCGCGGGCGTGGGTCCAGGGAAGCGTGCCCGCGAGGTTCGCGGGCGCCTCGGCGGGACCGAGGAGCCCGTCGAGGATCACGAGGCTCATCGCGAGGAACGCCGCGCCGCGGAGCACCGCGCGGAGCCGCCGCGAGCGCAGGACCGGCGCGACGAGCCACGCCGCGAGGAGGGGCGTCGGATCGCGGCGGGCGCGGGGCGCCCGCGCGGAGGGCGCGGGGCGCCGCGGGGCACGCAGTCCCCTCGAGACGAGCCACGCGGCGAAGGGAAGGAAGATCGCCTGGCTCGCGAACCACATGAGACCGGCGGCGATCTCCTGATCGCGCACCGGATCGACGCCGAGGATCGGCGCGGTCGTCTCGTAGACCGGATAGAGCGCTCGTCCCGCGAAGGCGAGGATCCCGCAGAAGACGGTGTTCTGGAGGTCGATCGCGAGGAGGAGGAGGACCCGCGGCAGCGGTCCCCACGCCGAGCGGAAGGGGGGCGGCTCGATCACGTTCCACCAGAGGAGCATCGCCGAGCCGAGGAAGCAGGCGTGCTCGACGAGGTGCCACCACGGATCCTCGACCGCGAGCTGGTAGAGGACCGGCACGTGCCAGATCCAGTTCGAGGCGGAGAGGAGGATCCCCGCGGTGAGGGGATGGGTGAGCCGCCGCCAGCCGCCGCGCACCGCGGGCGCCGCGAGGAAGGGTCCGAGGATCTCCCGCACCGATCGGGGGAGCGACCGGAAGAGCGGCACGCCCGGGGCGCCGAGGACGATGAGCGGCGCCGCGACGAGCGTGAGCAGCACGTGCTGCAGCATGTGCGGCGAGAGCGCGTATCGCGCGAAGTGATCGATCGGCGAGGCGAGCGCCGCCCATAGGACGAGGAGCCCGGCGAGGAAGCAGCCCGCCCGCCCGAGCGAGAACCGCGCCGAGAGCCCTCGCCGACCGCGGAGGTAGCCCGCCGCGAGGACAAGGACGATGAGCGTCGTCCAGGGGGCGAAGATCCAGGGCACGCTCATGCCGTCCTCTCCTCCCGGGACCGCGATCGGTCGGCGACCGCTACGGTCGCTCCGCCTGCTGCGGCGGGATCGGCAGCAGGGCGCCGGGCGGGTCCGAGGTGCGCTCGTTCGCCGGGTGCATCGTCAGCAGGAAGCGGGCGACCGCCTCGGTCTCCGCGGCGGTGAGGCTCTTGCCGAACGCGGGCATGTTGCCGTCGCCCTGCTGGATCTGCCGCACGAGCTGGTCGTAGGAGAGCCGCGTCGCCACGTCGTCGAGCGCGGGACCGCGGACGCCGCCCTCGCCGCCGAGCGAGTGGCAGTTGCGGCACTGGGCGTTCTGCAGGACGACGGCGCCCTGCAGCTCGAAGGGACTCCGGTCCTTCACGTACTTGACCGGCGTGGGCGAGGCGCTCCACGCGTCCATCACCGGGCTCCACGGGCTGGTCGCGCCCTCCCAGGTGAGGATGCCGAGCGCCGTCGCGGCGAGCACCACGCCGAGCACCATGAAGGGACGGCGGCTCGGCGCCCGCTCGCCGCCGTTGGAGATGAGCGGAAGGAGCACCAGCCCGAGGATCAGGACGCCGGGCGCGACGAGCATCACGATCGTCTCGCTCGCGGGCGGGATCAGCGAGACGAGCCCGAAGATCCAGAGGAAGGGAAGATCCGGGCGCGGATTGGTCTCGATGTCGGTCGGGTCGGGGAAGCCGCCGGGTCCGATCGGACCCATGATCAGGGCGATCGCCACCAGCGAGAGGAGCGCGAGCCCGCAGAAGACGAGGTCCCGCTGCGCGGCGTCCGGCCAGAAGGGGACGCCGGTCTTGTGAACCCGCGCCTCGTACGCCTCTCGGTAGGTCGCCGGATCGACCGGCTCGCCGACCTTCGGCATCTCGCTGATCCCGTGCCGCAGCACCAGCATCAGGTGGAAGCCGACGAGGGCGATGGTGAGTCCCGGCAGGACGAAGACGTGCAGCGCGAAGAAGCGGCTCAGCGTCTCGCCGCTGATGATCGGTCCGCCGAGGAGGAGCGCCCGCACCTGGTTCCCGACGAGCGGGATGCGGTCGGCGATCGCGGCGCCGATGCCGACGCCCCAATACGCGTCCTGGTCCCAGCGGAGGACCTGCCCGGTGAACGCGAGGGCGAGCGTCAGGAGGCAGAGGAACACCCCGACGATCCAGGTCATCTCCCGCGGGAACTTGTAGGTCGCGTGGAGGAACACCTGCCCCATGTGGAGGAGCATCATCACGACCATCGCGTTGCTCGACCATCCGTGCAGCGCCCGCAGCATCCAGCCGTAGGGGACCTGCGTGTCGATGTAGACGAGGTTCTGCCAGGCGTTCGAGGCGCTCGGCGCGTAGAGCGTCGCGAGCAGGATGCCCGTCACGACCTGCAGGCTGAAGAACATCAGCGTGGCGCTGCCGAAGACGTACCACCACGTCGCGCTTCGCGGCACGCGGTGGGTCATGATCGGCGCGAGCATCGAGACGAGACCGGTGCGGTCCTCGAGCCACCCGCCGACCGCCCGCACGGCGCCTCGGATCCCGCCGGCGGGGGGCGGGGTGGGGGCGGGAGTACCCGCGGGAGTGGGAGACGCTCCGCTCATCTCAGGGCGCCTCCTCGAGACCAGGCAGGCGACCGGCGTCGATCCAGAGGTGACCGCCCTCGACCTTCACCGGATAGGGGAAGAGCCCGCGGGGCGGCGGCCCGCTGGCGCGGCTGCCGTCCTCGTAGTAGACGCCGCCGTGGCAGGGGCACATGAAGAGACGCGACTGCGGGAACCAGCGCACCGGGCAGCCGAGATGGGCGCAGTTCACCGCGAAGACTTGGAAGTCCCCGGCGACCGGGGCGGTCGCCGCGCTGCTCGAGCCGGCGACGTGACGCACCCAGCAGCCGGTCTTCGAGGTGAGCCCGTCGGTCGGCGCGGTCCAGGGGTTCATGAAGGTCGCGTAGCGGGTCTCGCCGGCGGGGAACTGCGAGACGTCGCCGAGGTCCACCCACTGCTCGGGGTACTCGGTGATCGCCGGACCCATGGCGGCGGCGATGATCGGCGCCGCCGCGGCGACCGAGCCGGCGCCCATCAAGCCGAGCCCGACCTTGTAGAGGAAGCGTCGGCGACCGCCGCCCGAGGCGGCATCGCCTCCGCAGCCGCCGCATCCGCCGCAGGGGGTCGAGGGAGAAGCGTCGCTCATGGCGTGGCTCCGGGGCTCGCGGGCGACGGCGGGGCGGGTTCCAGCGCCGCGGGCGACGCCCACGAGGGGCGGCGTGCCGCGAGATGCGCCACCACGTCGGCGATCGAGTCGGGGGAAAGATCGGAGGCGGGCTTGCCGAGGTCCGGGCGCCCGAACACCACGGCGCTCCAGAGACCCTGATCGGTGATGTTCGCGAGGAAGAGCGGATCGGAGACGCTCTCGCGTCCGTCCGCCGCGTGGCATGCGGCGCAGTTCGCGGCGAAGACCTGCTCGCCCCGCGAGGGATCGCCGAGGCGGACCGTCGAGCCGGCGGGCGCGGGGGCGCCGGGGGTCTCCCACCTCGCCCGCAGACCCTTCACGAGGACCGCGATGTCCGCGTCGTCGAGGTCGGCGTAGGCGACGTAGGGACCGCCCTTCGCCCGCTTCGAGAAGCCCGGCATGAGGCGACCAAGACCGACCGCGGTCGCCTCGATCACCTGCGCGTCGGGCATGGTTCGCCACCAGAGCGGATCGTTGAGCGGACGGGCGGCGCCGAGCGTGCCGTCGGCGCCGTGGCACCCGGCGCAGCTCTGCGCCCAGAACGCCGAGAGACCCTCGGGCGAGTCGAGTCCCGGCGCGGCGGGCATCGCCGCCTCGACGCTGCCGGGCGGCAGGGGACCGCGTCCGCAGCCGGCGAGGGTCGCGAGCAGGGCGAGACCGAGGAGGGACGCGGGCGAGGCGGTCGTCGCGAGGCGGATCACGATCGACCTCCTTCGCTCCGCTCGATCCCCATCCGCGTCGCGAGGTCGAGGTCCTTCATGAGCGACACCTTCGCGAAGCGGCTCACCACGACGCCGCAGACCGCGCCGAAGGCGACCTGGCTCCCGATGAACCACCACCACGAGAGGTACTCCTCCATCGCGGGGTTGACGATGCCCATGACCGACCAGGAGATCGAGGTGAGGATCACCGGCACCACCACCACGCCGAAGAGGATCGGGCGGCGGGGCATCATCGGAAGCGACACCACGTAGAGGAGCCCGGTGAGGAGCGAGAGGACGAGATGGATGCCTCCCGCGATCGCGAGCCACCCTGGGTTGAACGCCGCGAGCTCCGCCTCGGAGGCGCTCGCGAGCGTCGGGTTCACCGCGCCGACGAGCAGGTTGAGCGGAAGCCACGGGCTCTGGTGCTCCATCACGCCCCACGCCGCGGCGACCACGCCCATCGCGATCCCGCCCGCGATGCCGCCGAAGAGACCCGCGCGGTAGGGATGGATCTCGACCGGCAGGACGAGGCGCTTCCGCGGCGCCTCCCGCGGCGGGAGCGGCACCGGGAGGACGGGGATCTGCCCGCCGGTCGGCTCGATCCGCTCGCACTCCTCCCGCGGGAAGACGACGCGGAACCAGCCGGCGCTGCCGAGGACGAGGAGGACGAGCCCCACCACGCTCGCGGAGAGGTTGGTGACGATCCCCGCGAAGAGGAGCGCCGTGCCGAACGCCGCGACGAGCGGCCAGGCGGTCGGCGTCGGCACCTCGCGGGAGTAGGGGAGCTCGGGACGCTCGCTCACGAGAGGACTCCCGTCGAGATGAGGTACACCGACGTGAAGACGAAGATCCACACCACGTCCACGAAGTGCCAGTACCAGCTCACGAGCTCGACGCGCTCCGCGTCGCTCGGCGTGAGGTGGCCGAGCTTCGAGAGCGTCCAGAGGAGCCCGAGCACGAGCACGCCCGCGGTCACGTGCGCCGCGTGGAACCCGACGAGGCTGTAGTAGGTGGTGCCGAAGAGGTTCGTCGAGATGGTGAGGGAGTGGTCCTCGATGAGCCCCTTCCACTCGATCGCGGTGCCCGCGAGGAAGATGCCGCCGAGGAGGAGCGTGAGGCCCATCCAGAACTCGAAGCCCGCGCGGGAGCCGCGGGCAAGCGCCTTCACCGCCGCGACGACCGTCGCGCTCGAGGAGAAGAGGCAGATCGAGCAGAAGATCGCCGGACCGAGCTCGAGGCACTCCTTCGGGGTCGGTCCCGCGACGTCCTTCCCGACGTAGAAGAGGTACGCGACGACGAAGGTCCCGAAGAAGAAGGACTCCATCGCGATGAGGCAGGCGGTGCCGGTCTTGCCGCGGGACGGCCGCCAGGCAGGATCCGCCGCCGCGAGCAGGGCATCACTCGTAGCGGCCATCGGGATCCTCCGGGTGCTTCAGGTCCCACAGCGGTCGCGCGCTGCCCACCGCGGGCGACGCGTCGAAGTTGTGCTCGGGCGGCGGGCTGCTCGTGGACCACTCGAGCGTCCACGCGTCCCACGGGTCGGGACCGGCGGGGGCGCCCTTGAACGCGGAGCGGACGAGGTTCCAGATCACCAGCGACACCCCGAGCATCTGGATCGGCACGCCGAGCGAGGAGATGAGGTTCCACAGCTCGAGGTCGCGGTCGGGCTGGTAGGTGTAGATCCGCCGCGGCATCCCGAGCAGACCGCTGATGTGCATCGGGAAGAAGGTCAGGTTGAACCCGATGAACAGGATCCAGAAGGACCAGACGCCGACGCGGCGGTCGAGCATGCGGCCGATCGCCTTGGGATACCAGTAGTGGATCGCCCCGAAGATCGCGAAGACCGTGCCGCCGAAGAGCACGTAGTGGAAGTGACCGACGACGAAGTAGCTGTCGCTGACCTGCCAGTCGAAGGGCACCATCGCGAGCATGACCCCGGTCAGCCCGCCGATCACGAACATCGCGACGAAGCCGGTGGCGAAGAGCATCGGCGGCTCGAAGCGGATCCGCCCGCCCCACATGGTGCCGATCCAGTTGAAGATCTTGATGCCGGTCGGCACCGCGATGATGAAGGTCATCGCGCTGAAGAACGCGTTGAGGGCGGGACCCATCCCCACCGCGAACATGTGGTGCGCCCAGACGCTCAGCGAGATGAAGCCGATCGCGACCGTCGCCGCGACCATGAGCGGATAGCCGAAGAGCACCTTGCGGCTGAAGGTCGGGATGATCTCGCTCGCGAAGCCGAAGGCGGGCAGGATGAGGATGTAGACCTCGGGGTGCCCGAAGAACCAGAAGAAGTGCTGCCAGAGGACGGCGCTGCCGCCCTGCTGCGGGTCGAAGAAGTGCGCCCCGAGGTGGCGGTCGAAGAGGAGCATCACCTGCGCCGCGGTGAGCGGTCCGAGGGCGGTGAGGACCAGCACCCCGACGACGAGCATCATCCACGCCATCATGGGCATCCGCAGCAGCGTCATGCCCTTGCAGCGCATGCAGAGGATGGTGGTGACGAGGTTCGCGCCGGTGGCGATGCTGCCGAAGCCGCTGACCATGATCCCGAGGATCCAGTAGTCGGTGGAGTTGCCGCGGCTGAAGGTGCGGTCGGTGAGCGGGGCGTAGGCGAACCACCCCACGTCGGGGGCGACGGACGCGCCGTAGAGACCCTGCGCCCCGATGTAGCTGAAGTAGAGGAGGAGCCCGCCGAAGAGGAAGAGCCAGAACCCGAAGGCGTTGAGCCGGGGAAACGCCATGTCCCGCGCCCCGATCATGAGCGGGATCAGGTAGTTCCCGAAGCCGAGCAGCACCGGCATGCCCACCAGGAAGACCATGGTGGTGCCGTGCATCGTGAAGAGCTGGTTGAAGACCTGCGGGCTGATCAGGTCGTTGCCCGCGCGGGCGAGCTGCGCCCGCATCGCCGCCGCCTCGAGCCCGCCGATCACGAAGAAGACGAGCCCGGAGGCGATGTACATGATCCCGAGGCGCTTGTGGTCGACGGTGATCGCCCAGCGGTGGAGCCGCGTCGCGAGGGGCTCGCGCGCCGCCTCCGCGGGCTCCGTCACCGGGGTCGTGCTGAGGGTCGTCATGGGCTGGATCAGCGGAGCGAGGCGAGGTAGGCGACGACCGCGTCGAGCTGCGCGTCGTCGAGCTTGAGCGAGGGCATGTTGCAGCCGGGCTTGAGGACCTGCGGGTCGTTCACCCACGAGCGGAGGGTGTCGAGGTTGAGGGGCGCGACGCCGCTGCCGATCGTCGCCCGGCTCATGAGGTGGGTGAGGTTCGGACCGAACGCGCCGTCGCTCACGCCCGCGACGTCATGGCAGCTCTGGCAGGCGAGGGCGAGGAAGACCTCGCGACCGGCGCGGACCGCGGGATCGTCGACCGGCGACGACTGCTGGTTCGCGACCCACGCGTCGAAGCCCGCCTGGTCGCGCACCTCGACGCGGAGGAGCATGTTCGCGTGCTGGTTGCCGCAGTACTCCGCGCACTGCCCGACGTAGACGCCGGTCTTCCGCGCCTCGAACCACGTCGCGTTGCGGTGACCCGGGATGCAGTCGGTCTTGCCCGCGAGCTGCGGCACCCACCAGGAGTGGATCACGTCGGCGGAGTGCAGCTCGAGCCAGACCGGCTGGTTCACCGGCACCACGAGCTCGTTCGCGGTGACGATGCCCTGGTCGGGGTAGCGGTACTCCCACCACCACTGGTGCCCGATCACCACCACCTTCAGCGAGCCCTCCGGCGGCGAGGTGAGCTCGATCTCCCGGATCAGCCGCACCGAGGTGAGGGTCAGCACGAAGACGATCACGACCGGGATCACCGTCCACGCAAGCTCGACCGGGTTGCTTCCGTAGACCTGCACCGGCTCGCCCGAGCTGGTCTGGGGCGCCCGCGACGCGCGGTACTTCCAGATCGCGTGGACGAGCGCCCCCTGCACGACGACGAAGATCGCGCCGCAGATCCCAAGCAGCAGCCACGACAGCGTCTCGATCTCCGCGGCCGGCGGGCTCACCGGATCGAAGATCGACGGGATCGGCACCGCGGAGGGATCGCAGATCTCCGCCGCGGCGGCGGGCGCGTCCGGAGCCGCGAGCGAGGTCGCGGCGGCAAGCAGCGAGAGCGCGGCGAAGGCGAGGGAGGCACGGGACGACGAACTCGAGCGGCGGACGGCGCTCGATCGCGGGATCGCCTGCGGCATGGCGGGGCACGGTACCGGAGGATTGCCCCCCCGCAAGTGGGCGGGACGCGAACTTCACGAACGGTCGCCCTGCTACCTTCCGCCGCTTTCCCCTGCGCGGAGGTCTGCATGCCGCCCCGGACACCGACGCCGCCTCCCGGCGTCGACACCATCCTGATCCTCGACTTCGGCAGCCAGTACGCCCAGTTGATCGCGCGGCGGATCCGCGAGGCGGGCGTCTTCAGCCTCCTCGTCGCGCCGGATCGCCCCGCCGCGGAGCTCGCCGCGATGAAGCCGAAGGGGCTGATCCTCTCGGGCGGACCCGCCTCGGTCACCGAGCAGGGCTCGCCGCGCGCTGATCCCCGGATCTTCGAGCTCGGCGTCCCCATCCTCGGCATCTGCTACGGCATGCAGCTTGGCTGCCAGATCCTCGGTGGTCGGGTCGAGGCGGCGGCGCGGCGCGAGTTCGGCCGCACCGCGCTCCGCATCCAGGACGCGGGCGACCTGCTCGCGGGACTGCCGGACCGCACCAGCGTCTGGATGAGCCACGGCGACCAGGTCGCGGACCTCGGCGGCGCGTTCGACGTGCTTGCCTCCTCGGAGACCTGTCCCCACGCGGCGGTGCGGCATCGGGGCGGTCGCTTCTTCGGCGTGCAGTTCCACCCCGAGGTGACCCACACGCCGCACGGCACCGACCTCCTCCGCAACTTCCTCTACGCGATCTGCCGGTGCCAGGGCACGTGGCGGATGCGGGACTTCGCCGACCTCGCGGCGGAGCGGGTGCGGGCGCAGGTCGGTCGCGACCGGGTGATCTGCGGGCTCTCGGGAGGCGTGGACAGCTCGGTGGTGGCGGCGCTGCTGCAGAAGGCGATCGGCGACCAGCTCACCTGCATCTTCGTGGACAACGGGCTGCTTCGGACCAACGAGCGGGCGCTCGTGGAGGCGACCTTCCGCGATCACTTCGAGGCGGACCTCCGCGTGGTCGACGCGTCGGAGGCGTTCCTCGCCGACCTCGCGGGCGTGGTCGATCCGCAGGAGAAGCGGCGGCGCATCGGGCACCGCTTCATCGAGGTCTTCCGCGAGGCGGCGAAGGGAGTCGGCGGCGCGAGGTTCCTCGCCCAGGGCACGCTCTACCCCGACGTCATCGAGAGCGGTCACGGTCACGCGGGCACCGCGGCGGGGATCAAGCTCCACCACAACGTGGGCGGGCTTCCCGAGCAGCTTGGCTTCGACCTGGTGGAGCCGCTGCGCGACCTCTTCAAGGACGAGGTGCGGGCGCTCGGCGAGGTGCTGGGGCTGCCCAGCCAGGTCGTCTGGCGGCATCCCTTCCCGGGACCGGGGCTCGCGGTGCGGGTGCTCGGCGAGGTGACCCGCGAGAAGCTCGCGCTCCTGCGGCAGTGCGACGAGATCCTGCTCGAGGAGATCGTCTCCCACAACCTCTACCGCAGCACCGACCAGACCTTCGCGGTGCTGCTGCCGGTCCGCTCGGTCGGCGTGATGGGCGACGGGCGGACCTACGACTCGGTGGTCGCGATCCGCGCGGTCGAGACGCAGGACTTCATGACCGCCGACTGGGCGAGGATCCCCCACGACGTCCTCGCGACGATCAGCAACCGGATCATCAACGAGGTGCGCGGGGTGAACCGCGTGGTCTACGACATCTCGACGAAGCCGCCTGCGACGATCGAGTGGGAGTGAGCGAGGTCGCCCGAAGGCGGCGGGGCGGCGCCTCCGCCGCGTCGGACCGCCCTACTCGCGCCGGAAGGTCGTCCGCTGGATCATCAGGTCGAGCGTCTGGCAGACGAGGTCGACCTCGCGGTCGGTGATCGACTCGAAGAAGGGCAGGCAGATCGAGCGCGCCGCCGCCCGCTCGGAGACGGGGAAGGCGCCCGCGGCGTGCCCGACGCGGTGCCCGTGGCGGGGAAGGCTCGGCGCCGAGAGGGGACCGCGCGACGCGAGCACCTCGTGGCGGCGGAGCCCCGCGAGGACCTCGTCCCGGTCATGCTCGCCGAAGCGGTCGGAGAGCCGCACGCAGAATCGCGACCAGCACGCGCCGCCATCGCCGCGGGGCGCCGGCAGGATCAGGTCGGGATGCGCGGAGAGCCGCCGGACGTAGGCGTCGGCGCGGCGGCGGCGGCGCTCGAGCGCCTCCTCGAGCCGACCGAGCCGGCTCGTCGCGAGCGCCGCGCGGAACTCGTCGAGCGGGCTGTCGACGCCGAACCGCTCCGCGAGGTCCCCGAGCGCCGGCGGCACCTCGTGGGGGAGCCGCGCCGACCCCTCGCGGAAGCCGCGGGCGCGGGCGGCGAGGCGGTCGTCGTGGGTGACGAGGATGGTGGCGCCGGAGGCGGGCACCGGACGCTCGTCGGTGAGGGCGAAGACCGCGATGCGGCCGAAGCGACCGACCGGCTGCCCCGAGATCTCGCCGCCGAGCGCGTCGCTCGCGTCCTCGACGAGGGGGATCTCGTGCTTCGTGCAGAGGTGGGCGAGCTCGGCGAGCGATCCCGCGTCGCCGAGCAGGCTGAAGGCGAGGATCGCCCGCGTGCGGTCGGTGACGAGCGAGTCCGCGGCGGTCGCCGAGAGGACGAGCGTGCGGGGATCGACGTCGGCGAAGACCGGCGAGGCGCCGACGCGGACGACCGCGTCCGCCGCCTCGAGCGAGCCGAGCGCGGGCAGGATCACCTCGTCTCCCGCGCCGATCGAGAGCGCCCGCAGCGCGACCTCGAGCCCGGCGCCGGGCGAGCCGACCGCGACGCCGTAGGGCCGCCGCGCGACCTCGGCGATCCTCGCCTCGAGCTCCTTCACGATCGTGCCGGGACCCGCGCGGAGCGCCGCCGCGAGCGCGTCGGCGTCGAGGTCGGTCACCATCGGAAGCTGCAGGGGAATCGCGTGCGCCACGACGGGCTCGCTCCGGGGACGGCGATCAAGGCGCGGCGAAGACGGCGGCGAGCTCCTGCTCGAGTCGTCCGCCTCGGCGGAGCAGGAGCCACGCCGCCTGCACCCGAAGCGATGGATCGAGCTTGCCGCCGCCCGCGGCGGCAGTCTCGAGCACCTCGCGCTGCGCGGGGTCGAGCTCCGCGTCCGTCCGGGCGATCGCGAGCACGACGAGCGAGTCGCAGCGGCGTCCGCCTCGCCCGAGGAGCGGCGCCGCGACCTCCGCCGCCGCGGTGCGCGACTCGCTCGCGAGGACGCCCACGAGGAGCGCCTCGAGCATCGACTCGTCGACCGCCGCCGCCTCCTCGAGGAGGGTGCGGAGCCGCGAGGGATCGGCGGTGACGAGGCGAGAGCACGCCTCGATGGCGACCGGGATCATCGGCGGCGGGATCCGCGACTCGATGAGCGAGCGGACGAGCGACTCGTGGAGCGGCGCCGCGACCTCCGGCGGCTGATCGAGGAGCGCGGTCATCGCCCACGTGATCGACAGGCGGTGCCCGCCGTCGATCACCGCGCGAAGCGCCTCCGGTGCTCCTTCTCCGGTCGCGATCGCCCGCCCGGCGGCGCCGAGCGACTCGAGCACGGGACCGCCGCCATTCATCATGTCGAAGGTGGCGGGGGGCACCTCGGTCTCCGAGGCGAGCAGCAGGATCGCGGCGCGGATGCGACCGGCGTTCGAGGTCTCTCGGGCGTAGCAGTCGCTCCAGAGGTCGAGCGCGACCGACGCGTCGATCGCGAACGCCGCGGAGAGGCACGCGAGCGCCGCGTTGCGGTCGCCATCGGCGTCGGAGGCGATCTGGGCGAGGAGCGGCAGCATCGACCGTGCGCGATGCCGCTCCGCGGCGCGGGCGAAGTCCATGATCGTGAGGAGCCGCGTCTCCCCCTCGAGGCGATCGAGCCGGGCGGGGAACTTGTCGAGCGCGACGGAGTCGCCCTCCTCGGCGAGCAGCATCGCCGCGACCGCCGCGACCGAGGGCGACTCGTGGTCGACGAGCGAGCGGAGGAGGTCGAGGTCGGCGGGACCGCCGCGGCGCATCCGCTCCGCGAGCACCACGAGACGATCCTCCGGCGAGATCGACTTCCACTGCAGGACCGCCGTCGCCTCGTCGGGACCGAGGAGCTCGAGCCCGACCGCCGCGCGGATCGCCGAGGAGCGGTCGCGCGGATCCCGGATCTGCTCGAGGAGGAACGGCTCGACCGAGCGATGCTCGATCTCCGCGAGCCCGAGGATCCCGTCGAGCTGCATCGTCCAGTCGTCCGCCTGCACGAGCGACTGGAAGAGCGGCTTGAGCGCGGGGTCCTTCAGCTGGCGGAGCGCGGTCAGGAGCGCATGCTGCGAGCCGTCGGACTGACGAGTGACCGCGAGGCGGACCTGACCCCGCGCGGACTCGACCGGATCGATCGGACCGTATCGACTCGGCTGCTGCGGCCACCCCGCGCCGAGCGAAGCCGGCGCGACGGCGAGGAGCAGGATCGTGGCGACGAGGGTCGTGGTCCGCGGCACGGTCGGAGTGTAGCGGCGGACCTCACTCGCCCCGCAGGATCTCGTGCGCGAGGCGGTCGATCAGCTCGCGCCGCTCGAGCGACTCGTCGCCGGGGCGATCGAGCGACTCCCGGATGCGGGTCTCCGCCCCGTGGAGGGAGGAGTGGTTCCGACGCCCGAAGGCGCGGGCGATCTCCGGATAGCTGAGGGTGGTGAGGCGGCGGGCGAGGTGGACCACCACGCCCCGCGCCTCGCTGGTCCGCTTGAGCTTCGAGTGACCGAGGATCTCGCCTCGTTCGACGCCGAGCCTCTCCGCCACGACCTCGACGATCCGGGCGAAGCGGACCGGGGCCCGCGGCGACGAGTCCTCGTCGCGCAGCATGCGGTCGACCAGCACCATGCCGATCGCCGGATCGGCCGAGCCGTCGATCGACCGCATCGCGGCGAGCTTGGCGACGGCGCCCTCGAGCTCGCGGGCGGATCCCGCGAACCGACCGACGATCGCCTCCTCCGCCGACGGCGCCAGCTCGAGTCCGCGACCCGCCGCGAGGCGATGCAGCAGGAGCCGGCGGGTCTCGCGGTCGGGCGACTCGATCCGGACCACCATGCCCGCGAGGAAGCGGCTCACGAGGGAGCGGCTGAAGCGGGCGATCTGCCGCGGATGCTCGTCGGAGGCGAGCACCACCCGTGCGCCGCCGAGGGCGATCGCGTCGAGGGTGTGCAGGAACTCCGCCTGCGTCGCGGTCTTGTTCGAGAGGAAGTGGACGTCGTCGATCGCAAGCAGGTCGACGCCGCGGAACCGCCGCCGGAACGCCTCGACCGATCCTCCCCGCACCGCCCCGATGAACTCGTTGGTGAACTGCTCGCCGGTCGTGTATCGGATCCGCTGCCCCGGGAAGCGGTCCCGTCGTCGACGGCAGGCGCCCTGCAGGAGGTGGGTCTTGCCGACGCCGCAGTCGCCGTGCAGGAAGAGCATGCGCTCCTGCTCGGACTCGGCGTGCCCGAGCCGCCGCGCGGAGTCGAAGGCGAGCCGGTTCGATGGACCGACGACGAACTCCGAGAGGTCGCGCCACCTCGCCGTGGCGGGCACCGGGCGACGGGCCGGGCGACCGCCCGGGAGGTCCGCGTCGGCGAGCCGTGCCTCGACCGTGCGCGGCTCGTCGCCGAGCATGCCGCGGGTGGTCCGCGGCAGTTCGGTCGGCGCGGCGGCGGGGGAGGCGCTGCGGATCTCGACGCGGGCGTCCTCGCCGAGCCCGAGCGACTCCCGGGCGACGCCGCGGAGGGCATCCCGGAAGTGCCGACCGATCCAGTCGGCGGCGTAGGGGCTCGGGGCGATCACCTCGAGCGTGCCGTCGCGGACCTCGAAGCGGGTGGAGTCACCGAACCACATGTCGAAGCGTCGCTCGCCGACCCGCCGCGCAAGTTCCGCGGGAAGGTCGCGAAGTTCCGGTCGGGTGGGGACGGTCATGAAGTGGGGGGGAGAGTCGGAGGGGAGGAGAGGAACCCGCCCCGAGGAGGGCGGCACGCGGTCGGGCTCCGATTCCTTCGAGCGCTGCATCGCCGCCGTGGCGGCGACCGCGCGGACCCCACGTCCTCCCTCGCTCATGCTCCGGCGCTCCGGCGAGACGGAGCGGCGGGGCGCCGAGGAGCGGCACGACGACGCGGGCACCCGTCCGTGGGTCGCGGGGGAAGGTATCGGCGGGTCGCGCGACCTCAAGCCGTCCCCCGGCGAAGTTCCTGCGGAAGGTGACGCAACTCCCGGAACTCCTCGGAGGAAGCGAGATGTCCACGCGACGAGCCCGCGGGTGTGCGCCGGTTGTGGACAACTTCGCCAACTTGCAGGAACGACTCAGGCGCGGCAGGGCGCGTCGAGCGGTCGAATGAACGCCTCGCGCACGCCGCCCGGCGTGAAGCCGAGGCGCCGATACAGCGTGATCGCCGGGAGATTTCGCTCGTCGACCGCGAGCGTGAGTCGCCGGAGCCCGTGCCGACCCGCGTCCGCGATCGCGTGGCCGAGGAGCCGCCGCGCGAGTCCGCGTCCGCGAGCCTGCTTCACCAGCCCGAAGTAGACGAGCTCGACGCAGCCGACCTCGGGGTTCGGATTCGCGAAGGAGACCCCCACCCCGGCGCCATCGACCTCGAGGATGGTCCACGACTCGGGATCGAATCGACCGGCGGCGCGGTGCCCGGCGAGCACGTCCTCGACTCGGCGAAGCCCGGCGAGCCCGGGGCAGTCGAGGGTGTCCTCGTAGGTGCGACCGAGGAGCGCGGCGAGCTCGATCGGATCGTCATGCCCGCAGGATCGGATGGCGACGCCGGCGGGCAGAGGCTCCGTCCGCTCGCGCGAGTCGACGAGGCGATCCATGAATCGAAGCGTCGCGAGGCGCCCGAAGCCTGCCTCGAGGAGCGACCTCGACTCGCGGGACCGCCCTGCCTCGAGCATGACCTGGGCGATGTCGGCGGGAACCTTCAGACCGGCGATGACCTCGCGGATCATCCGCGTCGCCACGGCTTGCTCGCGGTCGTCCGCGATCGGGGAGAGGACGAGGCTGACGGTTCGACCCGCCCCCAGCACCGCGAGCAGCACGGGGGGGCGACGGACCAGGTCGCGTCCCGCGATCCAGAGCCCCGCGAGCGGGAGGTCGCCTTGGTCGATCCGGTCGAGGACCCGACGCGTCGCCCCGGGGTCACCTCCGACGAGCCGGCGGATGGCGGTGGCTCGCTCCGACCGCGGGACCTCGACCGCCATCGGCGCCGCGGTCGTCGGATCGTCGGACGCGATCGACCACTCGACGACCCGGCGGTCCTGGGGCGTCGCGGTGGCGCGAGCGGCGGCATCCGGCGTCATGACCCGAGCGTAGTCTCGGTTCGCGGCGAGGCGAGTCGGGCGGTCGAACCCCGCCGCGAATGGCGGTCGCCGTCGCTACACTCCGCCCTTCCCCGGCGAGAACCCCCGTGCCGAACCGTGCTGCATCGAGCCCAACCAGCCTTCACGCACTCCTGAGCGTCGTGGTCGCCGTCGGCGGCACGAGCCTCGCCATCGCGACGCCGCCGGCGACGGACGGCGTCACCCCGCCTCCGACCGAGCGGGTGCCGGTCGCCGAGTCGTGGGAGCTTCAGCTCAAGCCCGGACCGCTCCGCGTCCACGTCGATCCCGCCGATGGTCAGCGCTACTGGTTCATGACCTATGAGGTGGTGAACCGTTCGGGCAAGACCCGGACGTGGGCGCCTCGCTTCGAGCTGCAGTCGGATGCCGGCAAGGTGCAGACTTCCGGACGCGAGGTGCCGACGATCGTCGTCACCGACATCCAGCGGATCCTGCAGAACCCGAGGAACGCGGACAAGCTCCCGCCGATCCTCGACCAGAACCAGGTGATCGGCCCCATCGCCTCGGGACGGGAGCATGCCCGGGAGGGCGTGGTCATCTGGCCGATCGAGGACGACCGGATCACCGAGCTGACCATCTATGTGTCGGGACTGAGCAACCGCCGCGAGACGGTCGAGCACCCCCAGACCGGGGAGGCGGTGGAGCTGCGCCAGACCCGGCGGCTCCAGTTCCAGACTCCCGGTGACCATGGGATGCTGCAGGGGCAGGATCTCGTGGTGCTCTCCCAGGACTGGATCGTCCGCTGACCTCCCACGTTCCTCCGGGGCTGGATTCCAGCAGGGCTCGCGGTATCATGCGGGGCTCGCTCGGGACCCTGTCGGTCCGGGGCGACCGCGAGGGCTTCCATGCCCGTCCGCGGAGGTCCCCCTCGGAGAGTCGTCGTGGCGCACAAGAAGGGTCAGGGCTCCACCAAGAACGGTCGCGACTCGAACGCGCAGTTCCGCGGGATCAAGCTCTACGGCGGGGAGATCGCGAAGGCGGGCTCGATCATCGTCAAGCAGTGCGGGACGCCCTTTCGCCCCGGCTATCTGGTGATGCGGGCGAAGGATGACTCGCTCATGGCGCTCGCCGCGGGCGAGGTCCGCTTCCGCGGTCGGACCGTCGACGTGATCCCCTCGGATCCGTCGATTCCCCGAATGACCTGCACCAAGGGATGAGCCGCCGCCGGGACTGACCTGCACTCGGGTCTGACCGGCACGAGGGACTGAGCCGCGCGGCTGCCGCGGGCGTCCCCGCGGTCGAAGGGCCTGCGACGCTCGAGCTCGACCGCCCGCCGATTCTTCAGTCGTTTCCTGCTCGGCGAGGCCGTCATGTTCATCGATCAAGCCGACATCGTCATCCGCTCCGGCAAGGGGGGCGATGGCAAGAGCAGCTTCCGCCGCGAGAAGTTCGTGCCGAAGGGTGGTCCCGACGGCGGCGACGGCGGTCGTGGCGGGGATGTCGTCATCGTCGCGGATCCCCATCTCGACACGCTGCAGGGCTTCGTCCATCGTCGGCGCTTCGCCGCGGAGGATGGCGAGCGGGGCGGCGGCAGTCACCGCCATGGAGCGGATGGAGCTTCCTGCCGAATCCCGGTGCCGGTCGGCTGCCTGATCTACGACGCCGAGACCGAGGAGCTCGTCGCCGACCTCACCCGCGCGGGGGAGTCGATCGTCATCGCCGCGGGCGGGCGGGGCGGTCTCGGGAACGACCACTTCAAGACCTCGATCCAGCAGGCACCGGTGAAGACGACCCCCGGCGAGCCGGCGATCGAGCGGCGGCTTCGGCTTGAGCTGAAGCTCCTCGCGGACGCCGGACTCGTCGGGCTGCCCAATGCGGGGAAGAGCACGTTCCTGCGGGCGATCAGCCGGGCGACCCCGAAGGTCGCCGACTATCCGTTCACCACGCTCTCGCCGCAGCTCGGGCTCGCCGAGCTGCCCGGCGATCGGCGCCTGCTCGTCGCGGACATCCCGGGGCTCGTCGAGGGCGCCGCAGAGGGCGCCGGGCTCGGGCATGACTTCCTGCGGCACGTCGAGCGGACGGGCGTCCTGATTCATCTCGTCGACGTGGCGCCCCTCGACGGACGCGATCCGCTCGAGGACCACCGGGTCGTCCGCGGCGAGCTCGAGGCGTTCGCGCCGGCGCTCGGGGCGAAGCCGGAGATCCTCGTCCTCAACAAGATCGACCTGCTCGCCGAGGACGAGCGGGCGCCTCGCCTCGCCGAGCTCGCGGCGGCGTTCGATCGCCGTCTCGGCGTCGATGCGTTCGCGACGAGCGGCGCGACCGGCGAGGGCGTGCCCGCACTCCTCGAGGCGGCGTGGCGGCTGGTGGAACAGCAGCGACCCAAGTCCGCCGACATGCCCGGCTGGACCTCCGCGGATCCCCCCGATCAGCGGCAGACCGCGAGGTAGGCGTCGAAGAAGCCGCGGATCGCCTCGTCGAAGCCGCCGCCGACCGAGAGTCCCACGAGCTCCGCGACGAGCGAGTCGCCATCGGCGAGCTCGACGAGCCGCCCGCCGCCGGCCTCCGCGATCTCCGGGAAGTGCTCGGGCGGTCCGCGCCGATCGTCGCGGCGTGGTCGCGGCGTGGCGTCCGCCGCGTCCTCGTCATCGTCATCCTGCTCCTCGGGTCGCGGCGGCGCCGCCGAGATGACGTGCACCACGCGACCATCCGCCGCCGCGCGGCGGGCAAGCTCGACGCAGGCGGCTCCGAAGCCCGGATGCGGCGGCGCGTCGCCCACGAGGATCGCGACCCGCCGGCGATCGGGACCCCATGAGAGGTCGCCGAGGAGCGCCCGCAGCGCCGGCAGCACCGACTCGGGATGATCGCCGCCCCCTTCGGCGCTCAGCTGCCAGAGCCAGCGCCGCGCCTCGGGGATCGAGGGGGTGAGGTCGAGGGCGACGACCTCGAAGCGGTCCTGCCGATCGCGGTAGGCGACGAGGCCCACGCGGATCCCGGCGGTCGCGTCCCCGAGGAAGAGCATCAGGTCGTCGAGCCCGCCCTGCACCTCGGCGAGCTCGCCGCTCATGCTCGCGGTCGCGTCGATCGCGAGCCCGAGATCAAGCGGAGAGAGGGCGAGCTCGCGCAGGTAGTCGACGAGCCGCAGGAACTCCCGCTCGGAGAGCGTGGCGACCGCGTTCGGCGGAAGCGTCGCCCAGCCGGGATCCTCCGCGCCCGCGGGGACGAGGAACGCCCCATGGAGCCCGAGGTTCCCGCGGTGCTTGCGGACCCAGGTGCGCCAGCGCCAGTCGCGTCGCAGGTCGGGGGCGTTCGAGATCGCCGCGAGCCGCGGCGAGAGCGTGCCGCCCTCGACCGCGTCGAGCCGCATCACCACCGAGACGAAGGCGTCCTCCGCGTCCTTGCGGAGCGCCTCGTCGCCGGAGGCAAGCGCGAGCTCGATCCCGAGGAGGCGGTCGGCGCTCGCGCCCGAGCGAAGGAGCCGCTCGACTCCGCGATGAAGCCGCGCCGCGTCGTAGGAGACCCGCGAGCGCAGCATCGCGCGGATGACCCGCGGCTCCGCCTCCTCCGCGAGGAGCGCGGCGACGTCGAGGTCGAGGCGGCGGCGGGCGATGACCGCCACCGCGAACGCCCGCACTTGCCACGCGGGATCGCCGAGGAGCCGCGCCAGCCGCGGCGCAGCCACCGCCTCCGGCGCGGACTCGAGCCGCATCGCGGCGACCGCGCGGCGGCACCAGCCTCCGGCACGCAGCAGCTCGTCGAGACCTGCGGACTCGGTGCCCGCGGCGGGGGCGGCAGGGGACGGGGGCGACCCATCCGCCGCAGGTCGGGGCGGATCCAGTCCGCCCGGCGCCGCATGCAGGGCGGTCAGCAGGGGGATGACCGCAAGGAATCTCAGCGTCCGGGAGGGCATTTCGCGTCTGGAAGCGGACGGACCGTTGATCAATCCGACTCGCAGGGTAGGTTCCGCAGGGAGGTCGAGCGTGACGGCGGCGTCGTCCATCTTCCTTCGAGCCATCGGGCGGGCTCCGCGCGCCACGGTGATCGTCGCGCTTGGCGCCGCCGAGTGGGGCGGGCGGGCGACCGCGGAGATCCTTCCCTTCACCTCCGAGGCGGTCCAGCGCGGCGTCCAGTATCTCGTGCAGGGCTATCCGCCCTCGAGCGGGTACTCCGGCTTCGGGATGTCGATGATCGACATGGACGGCGATCTCGACCTCGACCTCGTCCTCCTTGGCGGCGCGAACGGGCTCGTCGGTCTCTTCGAGAACGACGGCACCGGGCACTTCACCAACCGAAGCTGGGGAAGCGGCATTCCGCAGCTCACCTCGGCGAGCGTCGTCCTCGCCTTCGACTATGACGCCGATGGCGCGATGGACCTCTTCCTCGGTCAGTACATGGGTGGCGGCAACCGCCTGGTTCGGCAGGTCGCGCCGTGGCAGTTCGTGGACGTCTCCCTTGCCGCGGGTCTGCGGCACGTGCTCCCGACGAAGGGCGCCTCGGTCGCGGACTTCGACGGCGACGGCTGGCTCGACCTCTATCTCTGCAACTACGTGGTGCCGGGGAACGTCGACCAGACCCGCAACCGCCTCTACCGCAACCGCGGCGACGGCACCTTCGAGCGGGTCGCGCCTGGCTCGGACCTCGAGAGCACCCGTCCGAGCCTGCAGAGCGTCTGGAGCGACCTCGACCTCGACGGCTGGCCGGACCTCTACCTCAGCAACGACCGCGGCCCCTTCCTCGGACCCAACCAGCTCTGGCGGAACGACGACGGCGTGCTCGTCGAGGCCGGCGCGGGGTCCGGCGCGGACGTGAGCCTCTTCTCGATGGGGATCGCCGCGGGCGACCTCGACCGCAATGGCTTCCCCGACTTCTACCTCACCAACATCGCGGACCCGGTCCCGCCGCTGATGGGGGCGAATCCGCTGCTGCTCAACCAAGGCGACGGCACCTTCGTCGAGGCGCAGCAGGCGTGGGGGATCGCCCATCACGTCCTGAGCTGGGCGTCCATCTTCTGGGACTTCGACAACGACGGACGACTCGACCTCTACGTGAACAACCAGTTCGCGCCGAACACGCTCTACCGCCAGCGCGAGGCGCCGCCGATGCAGGACGTGACGATGATGGCGGCGCTCGCGGGCACCGCGGGTGTCTCCTACGTCTCGATCGTCGGCGACCTCGACGCGGACGGCGACCTCGACCTCGTCCAGAACAACCACTCCGGCAACGTGCGGGTGTACATCAACCACGAGGGCAGCCGACGGCGGTCCTTCCGCCTTCGCGTGGTGGGCGAGGGACCGAACCGCCTCGCGGTGGGCGCGAGCGCGACGGTGCGGGTCGGCGAGGTCACGCAGTGGGCGGAGGTGCTCGTCGGCGGGAACAACTACCTCGGGCAGAACGAGCCGTGGCTCCACGTCGGGATCGGCGACGCGGAGTCGATCGACGAGGCGACGATCCGCTGGCCCGCCGGCGGTCCGGTGCGGACGCTGCGCGACCTTCCCGCCGGACAGCTCTGGACCGCCTATCCGCCCTCGCGCCTCGGCGACGTCGGCGGAGACGGCGTGGTCGATGGGTCGGACTGGACCCAGTTCGTCGCGTGGGGACGTGGACCGCTCGTGCCGGGTCGGGAGATGCTCGACCTCGATGGCGACGGCGAGCTCGGTGCTGCGGACGTCGAGCTCTTCTGGCTCCGCTCGGTCGTCGCGTGCGGGGACCTCGACGGGGACGGCGTGGTCGGCGGGGCGGACCTCGCGATGATCCTCGCGGCGTGGGGAGCGTCGGGAAGCACCGCCGACCTCGACCTCGACGGGGAGGTGGGGGGCGCCGACCTCGCGCGGCTCCTCGCGAACTGGACGTCGAAGTAGACCGATCGATCCCGGAGGTTCGGGGAGGCGCTAGTCCCCGTGGCGGTGCCGAAGCCGCGCGGAGAGCCGCAGCATCCACTGGCAGCGCTCGAACTCGTCGAGCCATTCCTCCAGCGTGGTCGCCGCCTCGTCTGGCGGGAGCGGCGTGGGCATCGGGCAGGCGGGACCAAGCGTCCGCGCGCCGAGCGCGCGGTAGCGGGAGAGCGTGCGGTCCCCGTAGAGCCCGGCGAGCTCGAAGTCCTCGGCGAGCAGGAGCACCGTCGGCACCCGCTGCCCGCCGTTGAGGCGGACGAGGTTCGAGAGGTCGGCGTGCTCGTCGCGGTCGAGGTACCGCAGGCGGATCCGCGGGCTGCCGCGGGCGATCCGCTCCAGCATCGGACCCTGCTGGATGCAGTCGCCGCACCAGATCCCGGAGAGGACGAGGACGTGCATCTCCCGGGAGAAGCCCGCGAGCAGCGCCTGCTGCGCCGCGGTCAGCGCGGTGCGGTCGAGCACCTCGCGCCAGCGGGTCGCGCGGTCCGTGTCGGTCGCGAGGTAGGCGTCCCAGTCGAGCGCCGCCTCGAACTTCTCCGAGAGGAACGTGGCATCGAGGGAGGGCGTCCCGGGCATCGCGTCAGATCGTCCGCTCGCGGGTGGTGATCCGCGAGTCCTGGTGCTCGGGGGGCAGCATGCTGCGCACGTCGGCGACCACCGTCTCCGGCGAGCGATGGACCGGCGCCATCAGCTCGACCTCGAGGCGGCGCCCCTCGCGCTGCTCGGTGAGCGAGAGCAGCCGGTATCCGCGGTGGGCGCAGTTCGCCCGCAGCGCCAGCTCCACCGCGTCGACGTTCGGACCGTGGTCGCGGAAGTCGAGCCGCAGCCGCACGCCGACGGTGCGGTCGATGAACCAGAGGAGCAGCCACGACGCCGCGGTCAGGAAGATCGCGAGCGGGAAGAGGCTCAGCCCGCAGGCGAGACCGATCACCACCACGATGATCCCCTTCGCGGTGATCTCGGGGCTCTCGAGCACGGTGCGGAAGCGGATGAGCCCGCCGATCCCGAAGATCACGAGCGCCATCGACGGCTCGACCGCGACGAGCTCCGCGACGAGGACGCCGATTAGGGAGATCACGAGGAGGATCCGCCGCTCGGAGAGCCGCTCGAGGGTGTGACCGGTGCGGAGGCGGTGCGGATGCCACGCGAGCGCCGCCGCGCAGGCGAGGGCGAAGACGATGCCGAGGGTGAGGTCGAGGAGCAGCCAGCCGTTGGCGATCTCATGCAGCGGCTTGACCAGGCGCTCGTAGCTCGAGGGCGGCACGCTGCCGGTTCCGCCGAGCAGGTCGGCGACGCTCTTCCCGGAGGCGAGGAGGGCGGGGGGAAGGTGCGTTCCGAGCAGGCTCATGGGTTCGTCCGGCGGGGCGAGGACTTCTCGGCGGAAGTTACCATGCCCCCATGCGAGCCTCCATGACGGTGCTGCTGCTGCCTCTCGCCCTCGCGGCGCTCGTCTCCTGCGGTCGCGAGGGGTCCTCCTCGGGCGCGGCGGGCGAGACCGCGTGGCTCCTCACCCTTCACGGCGCGGGCGGAGGCGAGTCGGTCATCGGGCTCGACGAGCAGGGCGGCGCGACGGTGGTCGTCGCGGGACCGCGGAGCGTGCCCGCCGGCGTCGAGATGCGCGATCCGCGGGGACTGGCGGCGCTGCCGGACGGCACGCTCCTCGTCGCGACGGCGTGGAGCGATGATCCGGCGATCCTCCGCTTCGGATCGATCGATGCGCAGGGGCGGCGTCCCTTCGTCGGCACCTTCGCGGACCTCGGCAAGGAGATCGCGGCGCGGGTGCATCCCTACGCGGTGGTGGTCGCTCCGGACGGCACCGTCTTCGTGAGCTGCCAGGACGGGAACATCGTGACCCGCTACGCCGGGCTCGACGCGCCGGTCGCGGGCGCGCCGATTCCGGCGCCCGCGGGCACCCGGGCGAACTGGATCCCGCCGACGCCGCCGCGCGATGGGATCTTCATCGGATCGATCGGCGAGCAGCGCGACGGGCTCCGCTGCGTGCGCGGGCTCGCGTTCGACGCGACCGGTCGGCTCCTCGTCGTCGATCGCGATGCCCCCGCGGTCCTCGCCTACGACGCGGCGACGGGGCGTCGCGTCGAGACCGTGCTCGACCGCTCGCATGGCTTGAAGAAGCCGATCCAGGTCCTCTGCGACGAGGCGGGGCGCATCTTCGTGAGCGACCGCGAGGCGAGGTCGGTGTTCGTGCGCGAGGTGGACGGCACGGTGAAGGACCTCTTCGAGGGACTGAAGTCGCGACCGGGTCTTCCCTCCTGCCTCGCGATCGCCGACGACTGGCTCTACCTCGGCGACCGCAAGGCGAAGGCGATCCTGCGGCTCGACCTGCGGACTCCCGGCGCAGAGCCGGAGGTCTTCGTGGGCGGGCTGCCGGATCCGCCGGAGTTTCTCTACGCCGACGCGACCCATCGCTCGAAGGCATCCTCGGGCGGCGACGCCCGAGGTGAGCGGACCGGCTCCCGCTCGTCGCGCGGCGAGCGGGAGAGGCGTTGAGTCTTCCAGAACTCTCCGGCTCGTCGCGCGGCGACTCGCGGGGGAGGCGTTGACTCTCGTGCACGCCTCCCCGACGTCGCGGCGCTCGGTCGAGGAGGAGTTCCGGAGTTTCGGAGTTTCGGATCGCGCGATCGCACGCTCGCGACCTCGGGAACTCCTCCCCACGGCGCTGCCGTGGGGAGGTGTCGCCTCGCGCAGCGAGGCGACGGAGGGGACCAACTTCGACGGGTTGCGTGCGCGAGCGCTGCGCGAGGCGAGCAATCCGTTGGTCGGACCTCCCCTCCGTCTCGCTGGCT
>Ga0194132_10002345_pt1 | contig 35808 bp, 39 predicted proteins | sample TA2KigOf80mmetaG_FD_148612 | JGI IMG/M metagenome (GOLD analysis project Ga0194132, IMG submission 148612) | Freshwater microbial communities from Lake Tanganyika, Tanzania - TA2015054 Kigoma Offshore 80m | ecosystem: Environmental > Aquatic > Freshwater > Lake | place: Tanzania: Lake... | reverse complement strand
CGAAAGACCATCGAGCACCGCCGCTTGCTGCACCAGCAAGCCACCGCCTAGACTGACAAACCAGATGGGCCGAAGCCTCCATTAATAAAGCCTTCGATCAGTCTCAAATGATCTGACGACGGACAGGCGCCAAAGGCGCGCGTATGGCGCACCTTCACCATCGGAGTGCCGCGGGGCATGACGATCGTCGCCGGGATTCCGAGGCGGCGTGCATGATACGCGACGCCTTGTGCGTGATTCCCGGCGGACAGGGCGATCACCCCGCGACCAAAGCCCGAGTGTTGCAACGCCAAGAGCTTGTTGAGGGCACCACGTTCCTTGAAGGACGCCGTGTACTGTAGGTTCTCGAACTTGACGAACACCTTGGCGCCGGTGATGTCGGACAGGACGCGCGAGGCGAGAAACGGTGTTCGCAAGATGGCCGGGCCGACCGCCGCGGCCGCGGCGCGCACGTCGTCGAGGGTCACGCTCAAGGTCGGCCTGGGATCAGGGTGAGGCGGCCCAAAGCGCCGTCCTGGTAATTGGCGGGCGAGGTCTGCATCGGGAGATAATCGACCTTGCTCCACCGCGCCGCCTGATCGCGGTAACGCGAAGACAGCACGTTGCCCGACTGTCCGGTCGACAGCACGAACTGCGAACGCTCGGGATCGGCGAGGTCATAGAGTGCCCGCAGGCTCGCCCCGTGGTATTGGCGAAACGGATCGGCTCCGTTGGTGATCCGGTGATTGGCGGCGTTGACGGTGAACGCATCGCCGCCGGTGACGACCCGGACGTCGAAGATTCGCGCGAGGAGGCTCTGGCTGTGGAACGGCCGGTGTTCGCTCTGCGCCCCGTGGGCCTCGCCCCAGCGCCACCGCGTCAAATCTGCGCCATAGCGGTTGGTCAGGTCGGCGATGGCGCGCTCGAACGCGGCGCGGATCAGGTCGTCGCAGGACTCGACACGTGGGGTCGCGCGGTCATCGCACCAGTGGCTGGCGTCGCCCAACAGGACCGAGGCCATGAACAGCGGGCGTTGCGCCCAGAAGTCGCCGAACAGCGGGCCGAGATCGTCCTCGACCACGAGCCGCGTCAGTTCGCGGTACCACGCGGCGTAGATCAACGGCTCGGCGCGGTCGGCGGTCATGCGGTAATCCCAGGATTCGAGTAGCGAGCGGGCGCTTCGCCTCGTGGCATCCGGGTTCTGGGCGGCGGCCTGCAGCAGTCGCGGCAGAAACTGGGCCGCAGCCCCGGAGCGAACGTCGCCCTGAATGGCGCGGAAATGTTCGAGCGAGTGACGATCCCTCTGGTCGAGGAGCTCGGCGATGCGATCGGCGCGGAACGGGGCAGCCCAATCGTCGGTCAGGTAGTAAGGGTAGTCTTCGGGAACGATTCGATTGTTCGCCGTGGCGATGACGCCGTTCGCCGGATTCACGATCCTCGGCAGATGCTCGAACGGGATGAAGCCGTTCCAGTCGTACTCGCCGGTCCAGCCGGGCACTGGCTCGTTGCCGGTGTGCCCCGGACGCCGAATCGGGACACGCGCCGGCGCGACGAAACCGACGGTTCCATCGACGCTGGCAAACACCATGTTCTGATGCGGCGAATGGAACGAGCGCACGGCGGCGAGGAACTCCTCCCAGGTGCCAGCGCGGTTGATCTGCATTCCCGCCTGCGCGGTCAGATCGTCGTCGCGAAGCGTGACCCAGGACATCGCGAGCACGTGTCCAGGCCCGGCGATCGTGGCCGCTGATCCGACCACGTCCGAAATCACCGGGCCGTGGCGGGTTTGCCGTACCTGCAGTTCGACCGGCTCGGCGCCTTTGACACGAATGGTCTCGCGCCGGGTTTCGAAGGGCGCCGAACCTCCGGGTGTCAGGTAGCGGCTGGCGTCGGCGGGGTCGACGCGTTCGATGTAGAGATCCTGAACGTCGCTCCCGGTGTTCGTGAAGCCCCAGGCGATGCGATCGTTCCGGCCCAGGACGACCGCTGGAACGCCGGGCAACGTCGCCCCGATGGTGTCGAGGCCGGGGGCTTGCAGGTGTGCGAAGTACCAAAGGGACGGGACGCCCAGGGCCAGATGCGGATCATTGGCGAGCAGGGGCTTGCCGGTGGTCGAGCGCTGGCTCGAGACCACCCAGTTGTTCGAACCGTTGTGGCGATCGACGACCGGAAGGGCCTCGGCCAGCTGATCGAGCGGCAGGGCCCTATAAAGATCGGCGTATCGCGTGAGCACGGTGACGCCGTCCCGTGGATAGTTGGGGAAAAGCTCGGACAACTGCTGGGGCGCGAGTTGCCGCGCCAAACGGGCGCGGAGCAGTTCTTCGCTCCAGTTGCCGGCGAGATCCCAGGCCATCATCTTGACCCACACGAGCGTGTCGGCCGGCCGCCAAGGCTCCGGTGTGTGGCCGAGGATGAGAAACTCCGGTGGCAACGGACCGGAACGGGTGGCCAGGAACGCGTTGACTCCGGCAGCATAGGCTTCGAGCCCGCGTTGGGTGGCCGCATCGAGATTGCCGAAGGTTCGCTCGGCGGACTCATAGACGCCGAGCGTCCTTAGGAAACGGTCCGGTCCGAGTCCGGCGGACCCGACGATCTCGGCCAGGCGGCCAGCCCCGACCCGCCGGTTCATCTCCATTTGCCACAGGCGATCCTGGGCGTGGACGAAGCCGAGGCCGAACAACGCGTCCTCGATGGTGGTGCCGACGATGTGCGGGATGCCGTGTCGGTCGCGGACGATCTCGATGGCGGAGGACGGCCCGCTGACGACGATGCGTCCGTCGAGGTCAGGCAGAGAGCCGCGCAGCCACAGATAACCGCCGCCCAGCACCACGGCGATCAGGACGAAGACGGCTGCCAGCACGCGCAGAACTATTCGCATTGGGAAAGTGTGCGCTAGGGATGGCGCGCGGTCAAAACCCGATTCAATCGAACTGGTAGCGCGCCGCTTCTCTCCTTTCCATGCTGGTGTCGAGTAGACGGAGCACGTCTTTGGTTGTGCACTTCAGGGCAGTCGCTAGATCAGCGGGCTCTGTCTGCTGACGGCGCATGGTTTCCCAAAGGAGTGCTTTCATTGCGAGCGTGGCCTCGACCGGCACCATCCGTTCATGGTCTTGGCTGACGCGGCGTCGAACTGTCGATTTGGTAGGAGCGCTGATCGGCAGACGCTTTTCGGTGAGCCCCGTCAAAACGGAGCCAAGCAAACCGCGGGCGGCCGCCGCCTCAGTTCCGTTCGGAGCTTGAGCGGACGGCACAGTGCCGACTGCGATGTTTCGTCGGAATCGATGCTCGCCCTTGGGGGGCGACGTCATGGTGTCAGCCCCTTTGCTGTTCGTGCCCGTTTTGCCGGAGCGTGCCTCGACGAAGGGCGGGTCGCCAAAGGTCGTGGCGCCCCTTGCGCATGCGGAGAACGAAGCCCATATTATCCGCAAAAATGGCGGAGAATATTGTGTACATCTGGGAATTGCCGGATTGGCCTCTGCTCCGTTGGAACGAGGGACGGCTGAGTGAGGCCCTGGGCGCCGCGCGCCACCGGCAGGGCTACCTGCTCGGGCGGATGGACGCGTTGGGCTTCCGATTGCGGGAGGAAGCCTCGCTCAAGGCGATGACCGAGGACGCGCTCGACACCAGTGAGATCGAAGGCGTGACCCTGAATCGAGCGCAGGTCCGCTCCTCGGTCGCCCGTCGTCTGGGGATCGATGTCGCTGGATTGATTCCGGCCGAGCAGGATGTCGAGGGGATCGTCGAAATCATGGTGGACGCGACCCAGCAGTTCGACCGACCCCTGACGAAGGAGCGGCTGTTCGGGTGGCACGCTGCGCTTTTTCCGACCGGGCGCAGCGGCATGACCAAGATTGCCGTGGGCCGGTGGCGCGACGACAAAAAGGGGCCGATGGAGGTCGTGGCCGGACCGGTGGGGCGGGAGCGCGTGCATTTCACCGCACCACCCGCGTTGCGGCTCGATATCGAGATCGAGCGGTTTCTGGCCTGGTTCAACGACGATCACAACCTCGATCCGGTTCTGAAAGCTGGAGAGGCGCACCTCTGGTTTGTCACGATTCATCCGTTCGACGACGGCAACGGGCGAATTGCTCGCGCGGTCGCGGACATGGTGCTCGCTCGCGCCGAACAAACCCGGCAGCGCTTCTACAGCATGTCGTCACAGATTCGCCAGGAACGGGTCAGGTACTACGATGTACTCGAGCACACGCAGAAGGGAACGCTAGATATCACGGGCTGGTTGGAATGGTTCCTCGGGTGTTTCACGCGTTCGATCGTTCGCGCCCAGGATCTGCTCGGCAGTGTTCTCCGGAAGGCTCGTTTCTGGGAGAAGCACGCTGCGAAAGTACTCAATCAGCGCCAGATCAAGGTTTTGAACCGGCTCCTAGACGGGTTCGAAGGTCACATGACGACGAGCAAGTGGGCCTCGATCGCGCGCTGCTCCCAGGACACAGCACACCGCGACATCGTCGACCTCATCGCGGGCGGCGTTCTGCGGAAGAATCCTTCAGGCGGCCGCAGTACGAGCTATTCGCTCGTGGTCGACTAAGCGAAGCGCTTCAGCGCGAGGCCCAACAGAACGCCGGCGATCCCCAGCACAGGAACCCAAACGTCGAAGTTTCCACTGGCGCCGCCGACGGCTGCGCCCACCAGCAGGCCGACCAGGAGGCCCGCGCCGATCAGGTTCGGGTATCGGGTAGCGTTCGTTTTCTCGTGACTCGCCATGGTGTTAGCCATGGCGAATTCTCCGCGCGGCGTCAATGGCGAAGTAGGTGAGGATGCCATCGGCACCGGCGCGCTTGAACGCGATCAGCGCCTCCATCATCGTGCGGTCGGCATCGAGCCAGCCGTGCTGCGCCGCGGCCTTGAGCATCGCGTATTCGCCGGACACCTGATAGGCGAACGTCGGCATCCCGAAAGTGTCTTTGACGCGGCGGATGACGTCGAGATAGGGCATGCCCGGCTTGATCATCACCATGTCGGCGCCCTCGGCGATATCGAGGGCGATTTCGCGCAGCGCTTCGTCGCTGTTGGCCGGATCCATCTGGTAGGTGCGTTTGTCGCCCTTCAGCACCGAGGCGGAACCCAGGGCTTGGCGGAATGGGCCATAGAACGCCGAGGCGTACTTTGCGGCGTACGACATGATGGCGACGTCGCCGTAACCCGCGCCGTCAAGCGCGTCCCGGATGGCGCCGACGCGACCATCCATCATGTCGGAGGGCGCGATGATGTCGCAGCCGGCCTCGGCCTGAACCAGCGATTGCTTGGCCAAGACGGCCACGGTCTCGTCATTCAGGATGCGTCCGTCCCGCAGCAATCCGTCATGCCCGTGCGAGGTGAACGGGTCGAGTGCGGCGTCGCAAAGAACGCCCAATTCCGGGATGGCGTTCTTCAGGGCGCGGGTGGCGCGGCACACCAGGTTGCCCGGGTTGAACGCTTCGCTGCCCTCCGGGTTCTTGAGGGCCGGGTCGATCACCGGGAATACGGCGATCACCGGAATCCCGAGTTCGGCCGCTTCCTTGGCGCGTTCGACCAGGAGGTCGATCGAGAGCCGGAACACGCCGGGCATCGCCGCGACCGGGTCGGCGCGCCCCGTCCCCTCGTGCACGAACACCGGCCATATCAGATCGTTTGTCGACAAACTGTGTTCGGACACCAGTCGGCGCAACCAGTCGGTCCGTCGGTTGCGCCGCATGCGCGTTCGGGGGAACCCCGGCGCAGAAAACCGCTTCGTCATGGGTCGACTATACGAGAAGCCTACCGCCGTGGGGGAGGGGGAGGCGGTGGCGGGAACGGCGGCAGGCCCGGGACCTGTTCGTCCTCCCCGTCGGCCTTCTCGCGCCGGCGTCTTTTGCGCGACCGTCGGTCGTGATCGGGAAAGACGAAGACGTTGATCGCTCGCATGGCGAGGAACATCGACATGCCGAGCACCGGCCAATACCACCACCAACTCCGCGAGTTCGTCACCATGTTGAGGACGAACAGGAACACCATGACGACGCCCATGATCATGGCTTGGCGCAGCAGCGCACGCACCCGCCGCTCCTGGTCGAGGTGGCGTTCGGCCACGGCCGCCGGCGGCGGCGCGGCGGTGGCCGCGGGTTGGCCGGTCGGGGACTCCGTCCCGAGCCGCAGGCGATAGATCGGCACCTCGTTGGAGAAGTTCTTGACGGTGCGTGGGCCCAAGTAGTCGAAGGACACCGAGAGCTTGTTGCGCACCTGGTCATAGACGGCACCGGAGATGCAGATGCCCCCGGGCTCGGCCACCTCCTGCAGGCGCGCCGCGAGATTGACGCCGTCGCCAAAGAGATCGTTCTCGCGCACCATCACGTCGCCCAGGTTGACGCCGATGCGGAACAGCATGCGTCGCGAGGCGGGCAATGCCTCGTTCTTCGCCTTGAGCTCATGCTGGATGTCGACGGCACACTGCACCGCTTCGACGATCGAGGCGAATTCGGCCAGCACCGAATCGCCTGCGGTGCTGACGATCCGGCCGTAATGCCGCTCGATCAGGGCATCGATGGTTCGGCGATGGTCGGTGAGGGTCGCGAGCGTCGCCTCTTCATCTTCGCCCATCAACCGGCTGTAGCCGGTGACATCGGCACAGAGGATGCTGGTGAGGCGACGCTGGATTGGTCGGTCGGTCACGATTGATCTCGCTCAGCGGCATAATACCGCTTGGGCCGCGGCGTCGCCCAAAAAAGCTTTGCGGCGCAGGCCCGTGACGCTAAGGTTTGCGCCGCACTCAATTCGCAGCCATGGCCGAGTCCGAACAAGCCGCGCTCAAACGGCTCTATCTTCAGTCGTTGCAGTTGATCGAGCGGCTTCACCGCCGTTTCCTCGACGTGGTCAAGGTCGAACTCGATCGCCTGCGTATTCCCGACATCAACAACATCCAGGCGCTAATCCTCTACAACATCGGCAACGACACGATGACAGTCGGGGAGTTGACGACGCGCGGGTACTACCTCGGCTCCAACGTCTCCTACAACGTCAAGAAGATGTCGGAGAACGGATACCTGGTGCAGGAACGTTCGCCGCATGACCGGCGCTCGGTGCAGATCCGGCTGACCGAAAAGGGCCTCGAGCTCTATCAGAAGATCGATGCGCTCCATGAGGCCCAATGCGCGACGCTCGCCCGTGGTCCCGAAACCACCTAACGCCTGACGGCGATGAACGAGGCGCTGCTGATGCTCGAGCGGTTCTGGAGCGACGAGATCCGTTACGGCGGGTCGCGATAGCTCAGCGGGCTTCGAGATCGCCGACGTGCGACTCGATCATCGGCACCATGAGATCGACGATTTCGCCGTGGAGCGCGGAGCGCTGATACGCATCGTGCGCCTCGCGCGACGCGAAACCGCTCAAGTGCACGTGTGTCCACGGAAGGCCGTGGGGTGAGGGGTTGGGCGCGATCTCGAACAAGCCGGCGCCGGGGGTCTCTTCGCGCAGCCGAATGCGCAGGCGCTCGACGCGCGGCCAGAAATCGGGGCCGAGTGGCGCCTTCGCACACATCAGGATCGCGTGGTAGTAGCGCGGCAACGCGCCGGCATCGAGCGCGCCCAGGCAATCGCCGACAATGACGTTGGCTCGCGGCAATACGTAAGCCGCAATCTCGTCATGGAGTGGCGCGACCTGATAGGCCATGTGTGCGGCGTAGCTCTCGAAGGCGGTCAGTCGCAGGTGGGTGTATTCGCCTGCGAACGCGGACACATTGGGGCCGTACTGCGCGTCGATGACGCCCGGCACCTCGCGCCGGAAGCGCTGGAAGAACGTCTCCATCCGTGCCGTCACCTCGGGTTCTCCGTCCCGATAGCGGTAGAACAGGATGTGAAAGTAGGCGAGACGCGCGGACATCGCCGTCGCGCTCAGCGGAAGGCCTGAATTCCCGTAATCGCGCGACCGAGGACGAGGGCGTGGATGTCGTGCGTGCCCTCGTAGGTGTTGACCGCTTCCAGGTTCATCACGTGGCGGATGACATGAAACTCGTCCGCAACGCCGTTGCCACCGTGCATGTCGCGCGCCATCCGCGCGATGTCGAGCGATTTGCCACACGAGTTGCGTTTGATCAGCGAGATCATCTCGGGCGTGGCCTTGTCGTCGTCGCGCAGTCGTCCGACCCGCAAACAGGCCTGAAGTCCGATCGCGATTTCGGTCTGCATGTCGGCGAGTTTCTTCTGGATCAACTGGTTGGCGGCGAGCGGCCGGCCGAACTGCTTGCGGTCCATGGTGTACTGGCGGGCGGCGTGCCAGCAGAACTCGGCGGCGCCGAGCGATCCGAAGGCGATGCCGAGCCGGGCGTTGTTGAGGCAGCCGAAGGGCCCTGATAGTCCCTCGGCGTTCGGCAGGCGGTTCTCCTCTGGCACGAACACCTCGTCCATGACGATCTCGCCCGTCGTCGAGGCGCGCAGGCTGAACTTGCCTTCGATCTTGGGCGCCGACAGGCCCTTCATGCCTTTTTCCAGGATGAAGCCGTTGATGCGGCCTTGATCGTTCTTCGCCCACACGACGAAGACATCGGCGATCGGCGAGTTGGTGATCCACATCTTGGCGCCGGTGAGGGCGTAACCGCCTTTGACGCTGCGGGCACGGGTCGCCATGCCGCCCGGGTCCGAGCCGTGGTCGGGCTCGGTCAAACCGAAGCACCCGACGATCTCGCCCCTGGCCAGCCGTGGTAGGTATTTTTGGCGCTGGGCTTCGCTGCCGTAGGCATAGATTGGGTACATCACCAGGCTCGACTGCACGCTCATGGCAGAGCGGTAGCCCGAATCGATCCGCTCGATCTCGCGCGCCACCAGACCGTAGGAGACATAGTTGACGCCGGCACAACCGTACCCCTTGAGCGTCAAGCCCAGGAGGCCGAGCTGTCCCATCTCCGTGATGATCTCGCGGTGAAATACCTCGTGCCGGTTGGCTTCGAGGACCCGCGGCATCAGACGGTCCTGGGCGTAACCCCGGGCGCTGTCCCGGATCATGCGTTCGTCTTCGCTCAACTGATCGTCGAGCAGGAACGGGTCGTCCCACTTGAACTCGGCGACGGTGGCGGAGGCATCTTTACGGGCGGCAGCGGTCGAATTCATGGTGATCTCGCGGAAAACTGGGGTCGAGCGCGGAATAAGCGCGCTTCATGGGGGTTCTTATAACCGGTGGTCGGTTGGCCGCCCAGGGCCTGCTGCGACAAATACGTGTTTGCCCGCTCTAGGCTACGACCCTAGAGTCGGGTTATCGGTTAAGTCCATGAATTACGAGAAGTTCTTCGCCGAGAAGATCGCCGCCCTCAAGGACGAGGGGCGTTATCGCGTGTTCGCGGATCTCGAACGCCGGGCGGGAGCGTTTCCGCACGCGATCTACCACGGCGGCGAACAGCCGCGCGACATCGTCGTGTGGTGTTCGAACGACTACCTCGGCATGGGGCAGCACCCGAACGTGCGCCAGGCGATGCACGAGGCGCTCGACCGGGTCGGTGCCGGGGCGGGTGGCACGCGCAACATCTCCGGAACGACGCATTACCACGTCCTGCTCGAGCAGGAACTCGCCGATTGGCACGGCAAGGACGCCGCGCTTTTGTTCACCTCGGGCTACATCGCCAACGAAGCGACCTTGGCGACGTTGGCCGGCCTGTTGCCCGCCTGCGTGATCTTCTCCGACGAGAAGAACCATGCATCGATGATCGCGGGCATGCGGGCGAGCCGTGCCGAAAAGAAGATCTTCCGTCACAACGACCTCGCCCATCTCGAGCAGTTGCTGCGCGAGACGCCGATCGGTCGGCCGAAGATCATCGCTTTCGAGTCGGTGTATTCGATGGACGGCGATATCGCGCCCATCGGGGCGATTTGCGACTTGGCCGACAAGTACGGCGCCATGACGTATCTCGACGAAGTTCATGCTGTCGGCATGTATGGCGCCCGCGGCGCCGGCGTCGCCGAGCGCGACGGCGTGATGAGCCGTGTGACGATCATCGAGGGTACGCTCGGCAAGGCCGTGGGCGTCATGGGCGGCTACATCGCCGCTTCGGCGGTGATCTGCGATGTCGTTCGCAGCTACGCCGCCTCGTTCATCTTCACGACCTCGTTGTCGCCGGTGTTGGCGGCCGGGGCGCTGGCCAGCATTCGGCATCTCAAGCAACACCACGAGTTGCGGGTGCGTCATCAGGAACGCGCCGCGACTCTCAAACGATTGATGCGCCAGGCGAACCTGCCGGTGATGCCCTCGGTGAGTCACATCGTGCCGCTGCTGATCGGACACGCGGCGTGCTGCAAGCGCGCTTCGGACATGCTGCTCAACGACTTCGGGGTCTACGTGCAGCCGATCAACTACCCGACGGTCCCGCGCCACACCGAGCGGCTGCGCTTCACGCCGACGCCGTTGCACAGCGACGAGATGATGCGGAGCCTCTTGGGCGCCCTGACCCACGTCTGGTCGGTTCACGAAATTCAGAAATACGCCGCGGCCTGAGGCTCCTCAGCGCCGCCAAAGTCCTTTTCCCACCAGGAACGTGACCGCCAGGGTCAGCCCGATCAGGCCTTCGATCGCGATCAAGGTCGTCGCCGTCGGCGCGCCCAGCCAATCGGCGAGAAAGCCCAGGTGGAGCTGGCCGATCGGGCCGATGCCGATGCACACCGACACGAGCCCCATGAAACGGGAACGGACCTGCGGCGGCGCCAGCAGGAAGGGGAGCGTCGCCTGCATGGTGGTGAATCCGGCCATCCCGAAGCCTCCGACCAGCACGATCGCCAGCGACAGGCCGTAGACGTCCGAGAGGGAAAACGCTGCCACCGCGAACATCGCGAGCGCTGCGCCGAAGATGTAGATGCGCTGGTAGTGCCGGCGCGGCTCGTAGATCGCGACCAGCAGCGCCCCGAGCATGGCGCCCAAGCCCTCGACCGCGAACAGGATGCCGATCGCGAACGGCTTGACCTGGAGCACGTCGTGCCCGATCACCGGCACCATCGCATGATAGGGGAACGTCCACAGGTTCATGATCGCGGTCACGGTGAGGAATCCGAGAAGCGCCCGGTTGGACCGCACGAAGCGGATGCCGTCGACCATGTTGGACAGGAACGATGTCCCGGCCTGGGCGACGACGGTCAAGGGCCGCGACGGCACCGCGATTAGCAAAAGAACGACGGACCCATAGGTCGCGGCGGCCAGAAGATAGGCGCCGTGCATGCCGGCGTACTGAAATAGCGCCCCGCCCAGGAGCGGTCCGGCGATGCGCGTCGCGGTCCGCGTCACCGAGTCGAACCCCATCGCGGCGCCAATTCGCTCGGGCCCGGCGAACTCGCCCAACAGGCGTCGGCGCATCGGAAACTCGGTCGAAAACAGGAGGCCGCTCAGGAACCCGGCTGCGGCGAGGTGCCACAGCGTGAGGGACTGGGTGTAGGCCAGCAGGGCCACCAGCGCCGATATCAGCGCCATGCCGCCCGTGCCATAGAGGAGAGTCTTTCGCGGATCGGCCTTCTCGGCGAACGCGCCGGCCGCCGGACCCAAGAACACCATCGGAATGGCGCGCACGACGCTGACCAGCGTCACGGCCAACGCCGATTGGGTGATCTCGTAGACGTAGATGTTGGTGACCAGAACCTCGAGCCAACGGGTTCCTTCGCCGACCGCCCCCACGAGCCAAAGGCGTCGCAGGTTTCCATCGCGTACGAGCGCGAAGCCGGTCTTGCCGGAAGACGGGTCGCTGGAGGTCGGCTGGTTCACGGATGACGATTCGACGGCGGTGGAGAATCGCCCGTACCCGCCCGTATGCGCAAGGCCGGATGCATGAGGAAGAACGTCGCAAGCGCGAGGGCGATGAGCGCCTCGACCGCGATCACCATGGTGGCCACCGGGGCGCCCCACAGTTCGGTCAGAAGGCCGAGGTGGAGATAACCGATGGGGCCGACGCCGATGCAGACCGACAGCACGCCCATGATTCGCCCGCGAATCTCGGGTGGCGCCAGCAGGAACGGGAGCGTGCCTTGGAGCGTCGTGAAGCCCGCAATTCCCAGGCCGCCGACGAAGACGATTGCCAGCGAGAGGCCGTACCACGGCGAACTGGCGAACCCAAGGATCGCGATCATGAACAGGGCGGCACCGCCGGTGTAGATCGCGACATAGCGGCGCGGGCGATCCCACAGGGCGATCGCAAGCGACCCCAGCATCGCGCCGGCGCCCTCGGCCGCGACCAGCAGGCTGATCGGGAACGGCTCAAGTCGCAGCACCTCGCGGGCGATGACCGGCACCGTCGCCTGATAGGGGAAGGCGAACAGGTTCATGATCACCGTGACAGTGAGAAACCAGAAAATCAGCCGATCGCGACGCGCGTAGCGGAAGCCATCGACCACCGCCGTCAGCATGTTGGGACCAGCCGTCGCGGCCGGGGTGGGTCGGGGGCTCAGGTGCCACATCAGAGCGATGGTCACGACATAAACGGCTGCGGCTGTGAAGAACGCGCCATCCAATCCGACGAACTGCAGGAAGACGCCGCCGAGCGCTGGCCCGATCACGCGCGTCGCGTTGCGTGTGAACGAATCGAGCCCCATGCCGGCGCCGATGCGGTCCATGCCGGCATATTCGCCGAGCAAACTTCGTCGCACCGGGAACTCGGAGGAAAAGACGACGCCATTGACGAAGCCGCCGACCAGCAGGTGCCAAAGCTTGATTTCGTCGTGGGCCGCCAGCACGCCGAGAACCAAGGTGGAAACGCTGAGCACCGCGGCGCCGACGATCAGCAGCTTCTTGCGATCGACGCGCTCGGCCAGTGCGCCGACGAACGCGCCGACCAGGATCATTGGGGCGGAGCGAGCGAAATTGACAAGGACGACGGCAAAGGCCGAGTCGGTGGCGAACAGGACAAACACGCTGCTCGCGACCAATTCCATCCACCGTGTCGCCTCGGCAAGTCCGGCCGCAAGCCACAACTGGCGGAAATTCCGGTCGCGCAGCAGGGCGAGGGTGGCGCCGGGCGTTCGTCGGGGTGAACCTTCGGAAGTCTCGGGAGCCAAGCGTCGAAACCAACGGTTGCGCGGACGACGAGGGCATCCGCAGCGGGCGATCAAGATTGTGACGTTAGCGTGCCGGTGGCATGCTCGTCACGCGCTGGGCGGTGAGCGGCTATGCCAAACAAGCAGGTCAGGTACCTGATCGAGTTCCACCGAGTGGGGCTCTACGTGAAGGTCTCCGCGATCGACCCCGAGACCAACATCGAGGCCTCGATCGTCGGCGACCCGCGCGCGACGGAGGCCGAACTCGAACGGCTGGCGGTGCGCAAACTCGAGTATGTGCTGGCGAAGAAACGAGGGGATGGCTCGAGTGGCGGGACGCGTGAACGGCGCTGAACGCTCGCAATCCGCAACCCCGATTCTGGTGGTCGATGGGATCGAACTCCGTTTCGGGGGCATCCGCGCCCTCGACGGCGTCAATCTCGAGGTCGGCCGGGGTTCGATCACCGCGCTGATCGGCCCCAATGGGGCCGGCAAGACGACCCTGTTCGGCGTCATCGCCGGTTTTCTCCGGCCCAGTCGGGGGCGGGTTGTCCTCGGCGGCGAGGATGTCACCGGGCTGGCGCCGCCGCGCCTGTTCGCCCGTGGGCTGATGCGCACGTTTCAGATCCCAGCGGTCTACGAACGCATGACCGTTCTCGACAATCTCCTGATGGTGCCAGGGCCGCAGGCGGGCGAAAACCTCCTGACGGCCGTGTTCGCGTCGCGCGCGGTCAACCGCGAAGAGAAGGCGTTTCGCGAGCGCGCCGAGCGGGTGATCGCCTTCCTCGACCTCGCGCCCGTACGCGACAACTATGCGGGCCAGCTCTCGGGTGGCCAGAAGAAGCTCCTCGAACTCGGTCGCGTGATGATGACCGATTCGAAGGTCGTGCTGCTCGACGAGCCGGGCGCCGGTGTCAACCCGACCCTGATGAAGAAGCTGACCGATAGCATTCGTCGCCTGAATGCCGAGTGGGGCTACACGTTTCTCATCATCGAGCACGACATGGACCTGGTCGCCGCGTTGTGTGATCCGGTGATCGTGATGGCCGAAGGCAAAGTGTTGGCACAGGGCCCGATGGCGAGCGTCCGGGCCAACGATGCCGTGCGCGAGGCCTATCTCGGCTCGCGGTCCGTAGCCGAACGCGTGGTGGCGGGCCCGTGAGCCTGCTCGCGCTCGAAGACGTGCGCGGCGGTTACGGCGAGGTCGACGTCCTCAATGGCGTGTCCTTGACCGTCGGTGAAGGCGAGATCGTCGTCGTCATCGGGCCCAACGGCGCGGGCAAGTCGACGGCCATGAAGGCGGTGACCGGCCTCGTCAACGTTCGCGGCGGCCGGATCGTGTTCGCTGGCGAGGACATCACCGGGGCGCGCACGGATGCCGTGGCGCGCCGCCGCGTCTGCTACGTGCCCCAGGAGAAGAACGTTTTCCCCTCGCTCACGGTCGAGGAAAACCTCGAAATGGGTGCCTACCTCCGCCGCGACGATTTCGGCCGCGAGCTTGCGGCGGTGTTCGATCTGTTTCCGCCGCTCAAGGACAAGCGCCGTCAACCCGCCGGTTCGCTGTCGGGCGGGCAACGGCAGATGGTCGCGATGGGCCGGGCCTTGATGTTGCAGCCACGCTTGCTGTTGCTCGACGAGCCGACGGCCGGCCTGTCGCCCAAGTTCCGCGAAATGATCTTCGAGCGCATCCAAGCGATCAATCGCACGGGCGTGAGCGTCCTGCTGGTCGAACAGAACGCGCGTGAGGCGCTCGGCATCGCGGCCCGCGGCTACGTTCTCGTCATGGGCCGCAACCGCCACGAGGGTAGCGGGGCATTGCTTCTGGCCGATCGCGAGGTTGCCACCATGTTTCTCGGGGGCTGACGTGGATATCGTCCAGGCAATTCTCTACGGATTGATCCTGTCGTCGATCTTTGCGTTGGGCGCGGTCGGCGTCTCGTTGATCTTCGGCATCCTCCGCTTCGCCCATTTCGCCCATGGCGACATGGTCACGTTGGGCGCCTACCTGGCGCTCGCCGTGGTGACGCTCGGCCAGGTCTCGGTATGGCTGGCCCTGCCAGTCGCCGTGCTGGTGACGGCCGGCGCGGCGATCGCCGTCGACCATGTCGTCTATCGCCGGTTGCGGCGGACGCGTCCGGTGATCCTGTTCTTGGCCTCCGTGGGTGTCGCCTTCGTGTTGCGCAATCTGGTGCTCGGAATCTGGGGACCACAGAACCTGGTGTACGAGCCCGGCATCAAATTGCCGATGCAGTTTGCCGGCTTGCGACTCAAGATCGATCAACTGGTGATCATCGTCGCGAGCATTGCGCTCATCTCGGGCCTCGCGCTGTTCCTGCGCATGACGAAGATCGGCAAGGCGATGCGGGCGATGAGCGATGATCCCGATCTCGCGCGCGTCTCCGGCATCGACACCGATGCGGTCGTGCGCTGGACCTGGGTGCTCGGCGGCGCGCTCGCTGCCACCGCCGGCGTGTTTCATGCGCTCGACACGCGCCTGCAGCCGACCCTCGGCTGGGATTTGCTCCTCGGGTTCTTCGCGGCGGCGATTCTGGGCGGCATCGGCCGGCCCATGGGGGCGATCGCCGGCGCGCTCGTCATCGGCCTCGCGAGCGAGTTGTCGACTCTGTTCCTGCCGCCGGTCTATCGCTCGGCCGTCGCCTTCGTCCTGATGATCGCCGTGCTCCTCATCCGGCCCACGGGCATTTTCGCGGAGGCACGGCGCTGATGGAATCGCTCCTCGGCTTCGGCATTTTCTTCGTCTCGTTTGCCGGGATTTACGCGATCCTGGCGCTCGGCCTCAACGTGCAGTGGGGCTACACCGGCCTGTTCAACATCGGCATCGCGGCCTTCTTCGCCGTGGGCGCCTACACGGCGGCGATCCTGACGACGCCCGAGTCGCCCAACCACCTCGGTGGCTTCGGGCTGCCGATGATCGCGGGCTTCGTTGTGGCGATGCTCGTCGCGGCGGTGCTCGCGCTCGCGATCGGGCTCATCACGTTGCGCTTGCGCGAAGACTATCTCGCGATTGCCTCGATCGGATTGGCCGAGATCGTTCGTCTCGTGCTCAAGAACGAGGAATGGCTGACCAACGGCACGCGCGGAATCACCGCGATCCCGCGTCCCACCAGTGTCACGTTCTTCGTGATCGTCGCGGTGGCCGTGCTGGTCACCTATTGGTTGGTCGAGCGCGCCCGCCGTTCGCCCTGGGGACGCACGGTGCGCGCGGTGCGCGAACAGGAGCAGGCGGCGCTGGCCGCCGGCAAGAACGTCGTTCGCTTCCGACTCGAGGCGTTCGTTTTCGGCTCCGCGTTGATGGGACTCGCCGGTGCGCTCTATGCCCATTTCCAGGGCTTCGTCGGCCCCGAGGCCTTCGAGCCGATGTTCGGCACGTTCATCGTCTGGGTGATGCTGATCGCCGGGGGCAGCGGCAACAACCGCGGGGCGCTCGTCGGCGCGTTTCTGGTCTGGGGTCTCTACGCCGTGACGGGATTCGTCGCCACGCTGGTGCCGCCCGAGTTTGCCACCCAGGCGAGCGCCGCCCGCGTCGTCCTCGTGGGCGTGCTGCTCATCGTCGTACTGCTCTATCGTCCCGAGGGACTGTTGCCCGAGTCGCGTCGCGTCGGACCGGGTCCGGACTAGGGGCACGAAAAAAGGGCCCGCCGTGAGGCGGGCCCCGATCAACGCCTGAGGCTGTTCTAGTTCGACTGGTTGACGATGCGCACGGTCTTGATCGCGCCGGCCTCGACCCGCCAGATGCCGAACGAACCCGGGACGTCGCCCGCCTTGTCGAAGTCCTGGCTGCCGGCGGCGCCGACGTAGTCGATGTCCTTGCCCTCGGCCAGCAGCTTCTTGGCCTTCTCCCATTCGCCCGGCAGGATTTTTTCGCCCGGCGCCGAGGCGACGAACCGCAACGCGTCGCGGATCGCCTTGCCGTCCGTCGACTTGGCCTTTTCGATCGCCAACGCGAGCACGAACGCCGCGTCATAGAACGTGTCGACGAACGGATCGCGCGGTTCTCGGTTGTATTCGCGCTGGAACGCGTCCTTGAACGCCTTGCTGGAATCGCTCGCCGCCGCTTCGGGGGCGGTGCCAACCATGCCGTTCAGGAATTGCCCGCCGATCGCCTTCACGACGTCGTCGGATTTCATGCCGTCGGTGAAGACGAACTTCTTGAAGAAGCCGCCTTCAAGCGCTTCCTTGAGTTGCGGAATGCCTTCGCCCGGGAAGGCGATGTGCACGAGCGCCTCGGGCCCACCCTGACTCGCCCGCTGCAACTCGCCGCGATAGCTCGGTTGCTTCTCCTCGAAGGCGATCATCGAGGTGATCTCGCCGCCGATTTCCTTGAAGCGCTTCTCGAAAGCGGCCGACAGGCCCTTGCCGTAGTCGTCGTTGCGGAACATGACGGCCACCTTCTTGAGGCCCTGTTCCTTGACGAGGTCGCCGAGCACGATGCCTTGCACTGCATCGTGCGGGGTCGTGCGGAAGACGAAGTCGTTGTCGGCCAGGCTGGTCAGGGCGGGTGAGGTCGCCGAGCCGGTCACCAGCGGCACGTTGTCGACCGCGGCAACGCTGGTGCCGACGGGAATCGTTTCCCCACTCGCGAGCGGCCCCACCAGCACCGACACCTTGTTGACGGACACGAGTTGCTTGGCAGCCTGCACGGCCTGTTGCGGATTGGTCTGCGTGTCCGAAACGATGACCTCGATGCGCCCGAGCGAAGTTCCGCCCTGCGCGTTGATCTGTTTGATGGCGAGGTTGATGCCGTTGAGCGAGGTCGGCCCGAACTGGGCGAGCGCCCCGGTCATCGGCATGAGCGCGCCGAACTTGACGGTTTGTTGCGCCTGGACGGCGCCGCTCGCGAGCGCGAACGTGATCGCGCTGGCCGACAGCAGCGCTAAGCGGCGACCAAAGGTTTTCATGTGCATGGATGTCCCTCCCGATATTGGCCCCGAACCGGGGCCAGATGTTGTGTTGGGCGCAGCATATCTTGGTGGTTCGGCGCCCCGCAATCGAACCGGGCTGGCGTCGATCGTCACAACTAATGGCTAAGCAATTGGCGGGAAAGCCAAATAGTGCCGCCACGTAGTGGTGCGTTGGCAGCGTTCCGCCACATATGGTACTGATAGCCCCTTGTCCGAACGCGTCTTTTCCATCGATGCCAACCGTGACCGTCGCCGTCGCCAATGACCATGCGGGCCTACCCTTGAAGGCGCTCGTCCTCGATGAGATTCGTGGGCTCGGTTTCGTGCCGCTCGATCTCGGTACCAACGATGGTGCCTCGGTCGACTATCCCGATTTCGGTCGCGCCGCGGCGTCCGCTGTGGCCAGTGGGCGCGCGCAACGCGCGGTCATCATTTGTGGCACGGGAATCGGAATCAGCATGGCGGCCAACCGTCATGCCGGGGTGCGTGCCGCTGTCTGCCACGACAGTTCGACGGCGCGCCTGGCGCGCCAGCACAACGACGCCAACGTGCTTGCCCTCGGGGCCCGCATCATCGGACCCGAGGTGGCGCGTGATTGCGTGCGAACGTTCCTGACCACCGATTTCGAAGGCGGCCGGCATGGGCCGCGTGTGGCGAAACTAGCCTGACCCTCGAACCCTCCGGCCGATTGGACTGATCGATGCGCTGCCCGTTCTGTGGAAACGACGACACCCAGGTGAAAGACTCCCGCCCGGCCGAGGACAACTCGGCGATCCGGCGGCGGCGCTACTGTCCGCAGTGCGGCTCGCGTTTCACGACGTTCGAGCGGGTCCAGTTGCGCGAACTGACGGTGGTCAAGAAGAACCAGCAACGCGTGCCGTTCGATCGCGACAAACTGGCGCGCTCGATCCACATCGCCACGCGCAAGCGACCGGTCGATCCTGAACGCATCGACCGCATGATCAACGGCATCGTGCGGCGACTGGAAAGTCTGGGCGAGTCCGAGATCCCGAGCGACACCATCGGCGGGTTGGTGATGGAAGCGCTCGCCAACCTCGATCAGGTTGCCTACGTCCGCTTCGCCTCCGTGTACCGCAACTTCCGCGAGGCCCGAGATTTCGAGACCTTCGTCGGAGGCATGGGTGGCAGCGAAGACGGCGGCACCAAGAGCGACTGACGAAACGTTAATGCGGGCCGCGCTCGCCTTGGCGCAGCGCGGCCAGGGCGAAACGTGGCCGAACCCGACGGTCGGCTGCCTCATCGTCCGCGACGGGCGAATCCTCGGTCGCGGTCGCACGCAGCGTGGCGGGCGACCGCACGGCGAGACTGTCGCCCTGGCCCAGGCCGGCGCCGCCGCGCGCGGCGCCACGGCCTACGTGACCTTCGAACCCTGCGCGCACCATGGCGCGACGCCGCCATGCACGGAGGCGTTGATCGCTGCCGGCATCGCGCGCGTCGTCTACGCGATCGAGGACCCCGACCCGCGCGTGCGCGGTCGTGGGGCCGCGCAGTTGCGGGCGGCGGGGATCACGGTCGAGTCGGGCATCGCCCTGGCGGAGGCCACCGAGGTCAACGCCGGCTTCATCAAACGGGTCACGCGCGGCCGGCCCTGGGTGACGCTCAAGACGGCCGTCTCGCTCGACGGACGTATCGCGACGCGGACCGGCGAGAGTCAATGGATCACCGGCGACAGCGCCCGCGCCCATGCGCACCTGCTGCGCGCCACCCACGATGCGATCCTCGTCGCATCGGGCACGGCGATCGCCGACGACCCAATGCTCACGTGTCGGCTCGCCGGGCTCGAGGGCCGTTCGCCGGTGCGCGTCCTGTTCGATGCCCATTTGCGGACGCCGCTGACCGCCAAGCTCTATCGCACGGTCCGCGAGGTGCCACTGTGGGTCTTCACCGGCAAGCCAGCCGATGACGCGGCCCATCGCGCCGCGCTCGCCACCGGAGCGCGGCTGTTCGTGATCGGATTGGATGGCAGCGGTCATGGCGTTCGCATCGAGCACGCCCTCGGCCGGTTGGCCGAAGAGGGGATCACCCGGGTGCTGGTCGAAGCGGGAGGCGCGCTCGCGGCGGCGTTCCTCAACGACGGGCAGGTCGATGACCTCGTGGTCTATCGCGCGCCCATATTGCTGGGCGGCGATGGAAAGGCCTTGGCCGATTCGTTGGCCGTCGACAGCCTGACGCAGGCGCGACGTCTCGAACGCCGCGGCCGCCTTGGCTTGGGTCAGGATGTGGTGGAAACTTTCCGCGTTCAGAACTAAGACATGAGGCCATGTTCACCGGGATCATCACCGATGTCGGGACCGTGCGTTCGGTCGATCGGCCGTCCGATGTACGGATCGCGATCGAAACGCGGTTCGACACCGCGACCATTCCCCTCGGTGCATCGATCGCCTGTTCCGGGCCGTGTCTCACCGTGGTGGAAAAGGGGCCGGGTTGGTTCGCCGTCAACGTGTCGACCGAGACCTTGTCGAAGACGACGCTGGGCGATTGGCGTCCGCGCCAGCGCATCAACCTCGAGCGCTCGCTGCGCGTGGGCGATGAACTCGGCGGCCACCTCGTGTCGGGACATGTCGACGGCGTCGCGACGCTCGTGTCACGGCGGCCCGAGGCCGGATCGGTGCGCATGACCTTTGCCGCGCCCGCCTCGCTCGCTCGCTACATCGCGCCAAAAGGAGCCGTCGCGATCGACGGCACGTCGTTGACCGTCAACGAGGTCGACGGCGTGAACTTCGGCGTCAACATCATTCCGCATACGCTTCAGGTGACGACGTTTGGGGACCTGCAACCCGGCGCCCGGGTCAACATCGAGGTCGACGTGCTGGCGCGCTACGTCGATCGTCTGCGACAAATGGCATGAGTACCCCACTAACGACCGCCTATCCGGACTTCGAAGGTTATCTGTCCTCGATCGAGGAGATCGTCGAGGATGCGCGTCGCGGCCGCATGTTCATCCTGGTCGACGACGAGGACCGTGAGAACGAAGGCGACCTGATCGTGCCGGCCGAACGGGCGACGCCGGAGGTCGTCAACTTCATGGCCAAGAATGGCCGCGGGCTCATCTGTCTGGCGATGCCCGAGGAACGCTGCCGCGAACTGGGCCTGGAGTTGATGACGCGGCGCAACGAGTCGCGTCACGAAACCGCGTTCACCGTGTCGATCGAGGCGCGCGACGGAATCACGACCGGAATTTCGGCCGCGGATCGCGCGCACACCATCCAGGTGGCGATTGATCCCAGCAAGGGTCGCGGTGACATCGTTTCGCCCGGCCACGTGTTTCCGTTGATGGCGCGTCGGGGCGGCGTGCTCGTCCGCACCGGCCATACCGAAGCCGCCGTCGACATCGCGCGGCTCGCCGGACTCCATCCGGCAGGCGTGATCTGCGAGATCATGAACGACGACGGCACGATGGCGCGCATGCCCGATCTCGTGAAGTTCGCGCAATTGCACGGGCTCAAGATCGCGCGCATCGCCGATCTCATCGCCTACCGCCGTCGTCACGACACGCTCGTGACGCGCGCCATGGAGCGCACGCTCGACTCGGTTCACGGCGGTCAATGGCGGACCGTCGTCTACGTCGACACGGTGAACTACTCCGAACACATCGCCTTGGTGAAGGGCGATGTCTCGGGGGACGACCCCGTCCTCGTTCGCGTGCATGCCCTCAACGTCGTGCAGGACGTACTGGGCGAACGACGCGGCCAGGGGGGCGTCCTACAGGCCGCGATGCGCCGGATCGGCGAGGAAGGCCGCGGGATCGTCGTCCTGGTGCGCGAGACCAACCCGCTCAGCATCACCGATCGCATTCGTTTCGAACTCGGCGACAACGACGCGCCGCGTCCGCTGCGCGACTACGGGATCGGCGCCCAGATCCTGCTCGATCTCGGTGTCCGTCGCATGGTCCTGCTGACGAACGCGCCGCGACCGATCATCGGCCTCGAAGGCTATGGGCTCTCCGTCGTCGATCGGCTGCCCGTGCTGCCGCGGCCGACCGAGGCCAAGCCGTGAGCGCGGGTCCACATCTCCTGATCATCGAGGCGCGGTTCTACACGCATCTCTCCGATTTCCTGGCGGCGGGCGCGATCAAGGCGATCGAGGCGCACAAGGGGACCTATCGTCGTATCGAGGTGCCGGGATCGCTCGAAATCCCCGGCGTTGTCCGCATGGCTGTCGAGGCGATGGAGCGCGGTGCGACCGAAGAGCGCTTCGACGGTTTTGTCGCGCTGGGCTGTGTCATCCGCGGCGAGACCTCGCATTACGATCACGTCTGCCAGGAGAGCATCCGCGGCCTCCAGGAATTGGTGCTGCGTCACGGCATCGCCGTCGGCATGGGTATTCTGACGTGCGAGAACGAGGCGCAGGCGTCAGAGCGAGCGCGTCCGGATCGCGGCAACAAGGGCGCCGCCGCGGCCGAGGCGGCGCTCACGATGATCGCCGTGCGGCGCTCGTTTCGGTTGCCATGACCGGCGAAGTGCCGGACCGTCACGCGCGGACGGTGGCACGGCTGGCGGCCGTCCAGGCGCTCTATCAGATCGCCCTCAACGGCACCCCGGCCCCACTCGCGGTCGAGGAGTTTCGTGCGCACCGGCTGTCGGGCGACTTCGAGGGCGTTCCGCTCGGCGATGCCGATCGCGCGTTCTTCGAGGACATCGTGCTGGGCGTGGTGGCGCGCGCCGCCGATATCGATTCCCAGGTCAACCAGGCCCTGTCCAAAGGACGTTCGCTGGCGCGCGTCGAGGCGGTGTTGGCGGCGATCCTCCGCGCCGGGGCCTACGAGTTGACGGCGCGCGTCGATGTCCCGGCCGCCGTCGTGATCGACGAGTACGTCGAGATCGCCAAGTCGTTCTTCGATGCCGCGCAGGTGGGCCTGGTCAACGGCGTCCTCGATCGGTTGGCCCGCGAAATCCGCCCGGCCGAACTCGCGGCCCGAGCCGCGGGCTGAACTCCCGGAGGTCGCAGTGCCTCGTCGCGGTGAATTCGAGCTGATCCACGACCTGTTCAAGCCGCTCTCCGACCAGGCACACGGTCTGGGACTGACTGATGACGCAGCGCTGGTGGCGCCCGATCCCGGTCACGACCTGGTCGCAACCACCGACATGGTGGTCGAGGGCATCCACTTTCTTCCCGAAGACCCACCCGGCGACGTGGCGCGTAAGGCGCTGCGCGTGAACCTGTCGGACGTCGCCGCGATGGGGGCAAAGCCGCTCTATTACCTTCTGACGCTCGCGGCGCCCGCGTCGCTGAGCGACGCGTGGCTCGAGGCCTTCGCCGCCGGGCTCCACGATGACCAGCAGCGTTACGGCGTGACGCTGGTCGGTGGCGACACGGTCTCGACCCCGGGCCCGCTGTCGCTCAACATCGTTGCCTTGGGACAGGTGCGGCGCGGTATGGCGCTGCGTCGATCGGGCGCTCAGGCGGGCGAAGGGATCTTCGTCAGCGGGTCGATCGGCGACGCCGCCTTGGGGCTCGCCGTCGCCCGGGGCGAGTTTTCGCCCCCGGCGGAGATCGGCCGAGCCTTGCTCAGTCGTTATCGCGTGCCCGAGCCACGGGTCACGCTCGGCCCGCGTCTCGTCGGCGTCGCCCGGTCGGCCATCGATGTCTCGGACGGGCTGGTAGCGGACCTCACGCACATCACCGAGGAGTCGCGCATCGGGGCCGAAATCCGGTTGGCCGATGTGCCGCTGTCGCCAGCCGCGCAGCGGATGATTGCGGGCGATCACGACCAGCTCGTCGGGGCGATAACCGGCGGTGACGATTATGAACTCCTGTTTACCGCGCCGATCGCGCTCGAATCCTGGTTGCAGCGAATCGCCGCGGAGGTCGGGGTGCCGATCACGCGAATTGGCGAGACCAACACCGGCTCCGGTGTCGTGGTTCGCGGTCCCGACGGCCGGGAGATTGCGATCACCCGGCGCGGCCACACGCACTTCTGAGAGCGGCGGCGGTTGCTGCCGGGCTTCACCTGCGTTAACAGAAAGGGGTGAAGAAACTCGTATTCCTCGGGCTTGGGTTCCTCCTGCTGCTCGGAGCCGTGGGGGCTGGACTCTCGGTGATGCTCGGCGGCGACAAGAGCGAGACCAAGGCCGTCAAGGCCGAGCCGCCACCGCCTCCGCCACCCTCGGAACAGACCGTGGTCGACCTTGCGGCTGTCGCCGTCCCGCTGGTTCGCGAGGGCCGTGTCCGGCGATACGTCACGCTGGTCGTCAAGTACGATGCACTCGCCAGGCCCGGGCAGAAGGCGGCCCTCGATGATTTCAAACCGCAACTTCGTGACGCGATCATCCGTGAGGTTCACGGGCGGCACCTGGCGATCACGGCCGACGGGTTCGACCTCGACATGAAGGACGTCGAGGCGCGTTTCGGCGCCATCGGGCGGCGCATCCTCGGCGCGGACACCTACCGTGGTGTGAACGTTGGCGAGGCCCAGGCGAGCGCCCCGGGAGCCCCGCCGCCGGCCCGGCCGACCCCCTCGAAGTCAAGCGGCCACTAGCGTGCCGGAAAGCGAGCGTTGATGGATCCGGTCAAGCGGACGGTGACGCTCTTGTCCCTGTGTCAGGCCGTGTTCAACACGGGACAGGCGATGCTGATGCTGACCGCGGGCCTGGTCGGCTATCAGATGCTGGGGGAGAATCCGACTCTCGCGACGATGCCAATCTCGACGATGGTCGTCGGCACCGCGATGGCGACGATCCCCGCATCGCTGCTGATGGGCCGCTTCGGGCGGCGCAACGGGTTCACCATCGGCAACGGCATCGCCTTTCTCGGGGCCGCGATCGCCGCGCTCGGCGTCTCGATCGGCGGCATGCCGGGGTTCGCCGCGTTTTGCGTCGCTACCTTCTGCCTGGGGTCGGCCAACGGCTTTGCCCAGCACTACCGGCTGGCCGCCGCGGACGTGGCAAAAGGAGATTTCAAGCCGAAGGCAATTTCCTATGTGCTGGCCGGCGGAGTGGTCGCCGCCTTCGTCGGTCCCGAGATCGTCGTTCGCACCGTCGACATGATCCCCGAGACGCGTTTCCTCGGCACCTTCTTCGCCCTGATCGGCGTGCAGTTCGTCTCGCTCGCGCTCATTCGTACCCTCGATCTGCCGCGGCCGACCGCGGCGGAGTTGCGCGAGACGCCGCGGCCGCTCGGCGAAATCGCGCGGCAACCGACGTTCATCGTCGCCTGTCTGTCGAGCATGATCGGGTTCTCGCTGATGTCCCTCCTGATGACGGCCACTCCGATCGCGATGGTCGAGCAGTTCCACCACGCGCTCGACGACACCAAGACGGTCATCCAGTGGCACGCCTTCGCGATGTTCTTCCCCTCGTTCTTCACTGGCGCGATCATCGCCCGTTTCGGCGTCGTCAACGTCATCCTGGCGGGCATCGTGTTCATGGTGGGTTCGGTCGGTTTCGCGGCGACCGACACCAACGTGCTGCATTTCTGGATGGCCATGTTCCTGCTCGGGCTCGGCTGGAACTTCATGTTCGTGGGTGGCTCGACCCTCCTCACCGAGTCCTACCGCGTGTCAGAGCGCCCCAAGGCCCAGGCCTTCCACGACTTTGCCGTGTTCGGTCTGGTCGCACTTTCGTCGCTGTCGTCCGGGGCGCTGCTCCAGTTCCTCAGTTGGCAGGCGGTCAGCCTCGGGGCCATCCCGTTCCTCGTGGTCGTGACTCTGGCCGTGGTGTGGCTCGCCTGGCGCCGCCGCGCCGCGCCGTCGCCGGCCTGATTGGCGAGCCGGTTGCGCCGACCAGCCGTTTTTGGCATGTTCCGCCGACTTTTTTGCCGGGATTCCGCTGCGGCTCTGGGGTGCGGCGATTCCCAACACCTAGCGACGCCAGAAGGGGCCGTTTTCCAATGTCCAGCAATTGGCTGTGGTTTTCGATCATCTCGGGCGTGATCGCCCTGCTGTATGGCCTGTGGGCCAGCCGCTCAGTGCTGTCGCGTAGCGCGGGCAACGAGCGCATGCAGGAGATTGCGCGGGCGATTCAGGAGGGCGCAAGTGCCTACTTGAACCGCCAGTATCGGACGATCGGGATCGTCGGCGTCGTCATTTTCGTGTTGTTGCTGATCCTGCTCGGCTGGAAAGAGGCGGTCGGTTTCGCCATCGGTGCCGTGCTGTCGGCCGCGGCGGGCTACATCGGCATGAACGTCTCGGTACGCTCGAACGTTCGGACGGCGGAAGCGGCGCGCAAGGGCCTCGAAGAGGGCCTCGCCGTGTCGTTCCGGGCGGGTGCCGTAACCGGTATGTTGGTCGCGGGTCTGGCGCTCCTCGCCGTCGCTGTCTATTACGCCTTTCTCCTCGAGTTCGGGGCCAAGGGTCGCGGGCTCGTCGATCCGCTGGTCGCACTGGGCTTCGGGGGCTCGCTGATCTCGATCTTCGCGCGCCTCGGCGGCGGCATCTTCACCAAAGGGGCCGACGTCGGTGCCGACCTGGTTGGCAAGGTCGAAGCCGGCATTCCCGAAGATGATCCGCGCAACCCGGCGGTCATCGCCGACAACGTCGGCGACAACGTCGGTGATTGTGCCGGCATGGCGGCCGATCTGTTCGAGACCTACGCGGTGACGGCCGTGGCCACGATGGTCCTGGGCTCGATCCTGTTCGGCGCCTCGTCGATCAGCGCCAGCCTCATGGTCTATCCGCTCGCGATCGGTGGCGCCTGCCTGTTGGCCTCGATCGTCTCGACGTTCTTCGTGCGCCTCGGCGCCTCGAAGAACATCATGGGCGCGCTCTATCGCGGGCTCATCGCGGCGGCGGTGATCTCGGCGGTCCTCTTGTGGTTCGTGACCGACTGGGTCCTGGGGGCCTCGACCGTGCTCAAGACGGGCAGCCTGTCGTTCACCGCGACGTCGCTGTTCTATTGCGGTCTGGTCGGTTTGGTCGTCACCGGGTTGATCGTGTGGATCACCGAGTACTACACCGGCACCAACTACCGACCGGTGCGGAGCGTCGCGCAGTCCTCGACCACGGGCCACGGGACCAACATCATCCAGGGTCTCGCGGTTTCCATGGAGGCGACCGCCATACCCGCGATCATCATCGTCGCCGGGATCGTCGTGACGTACGAGCTCGCCGGTCTTTACGGCATCGCCATCGCGGCCACGACCATGCTGGCGCTGGCCGGCGTCGTGGTCGCGCTCGACGCCTACGGCCCGGTCACCGACAACGCGGGGGGTATCGCCGAGATGGCCAACCTCGAAGAGTCGGTCCGCGACACGACCGATGCGCTCGATGCGGTCGGCAACACCACCAAGGCGGTGACCAAGGGGTACGCCATCGGTTCGGCCGGTTTGGCGGCCCTCGTGCTGTTCGGCGCCTACACCGAGGACGTCGCCCACTTCTTCCCCAACGTGAAGGTCGACTTCGCGCTGTCCAATCCGTACGTCGTGATCGGCCTGTTCCTGGGCGGATTGCTGCCCTACCTGTTCGGCGCCATGGGCATGACCGCGGTCGGTCGGGCGGCGGGTTCGGTCGTCGTCGAGGTTCGTCGGCAGTTCAAGGAGATCAAGGGCATCATGGAAGGGACGGCGAAACCGGATTACGGCCGGGCCGTCGACATGCTGACCCGCGCCGCGATCAAGGAGATGATCATCCCCTCGTTGCTGCCGGTGCTGGCGCCGATCGTCGTTTACTTCGTGGTGCGGCTGATCGGTGGGCAGGGGGCGGCGTTCGCGGCGGTGGGCGCGATGCTGCTCGGCGTCATCGTCACCGGCATCTTCGTCGCCATCTCGATGACGGCGGGCGGTGGGGCTTGGGACAACGCCAAGAAGTACATCGAAGACGGCAACCACGGTGGCAAGGGGTCGGAGGCCCACAAGGCGGCGGTGACCGGCGACACGGTCGGCGACCCGTACAAGGACACGGCTGGCCCGGCGGTGAATCCGATGATCAAGATCACCAACATCGTGGCGCTTTTGATGCTGGCGGCGTTGGCCTAAACGATCGTTCGCCCGACGTCGGGCGGTGCGCCGCGACTACTCGTTGTTGCGACCGCCGCCAAATCGTCCGAGGTTGCCCAACATCTGCTGGAAAAACCCGAGTTCGCGCCCTCGGGTCGGGGTTTCGCGGGTGACGGGGTCGATGACCTGGCCGTCCTTAAGCGTGTAGCGCCGCACCTCGCTGAGCAATCCCGTGTCGTTGAACGTCACCACCACGACCTGCTGGTCGAGCACCTTTTCTTCGAAGAAGGCGACCCGTTCGGTGCGCCGATGGACATAGAGCCAGGTGTCGCTATCGAAGGGGGTGACGCTGGAGGGATTCCCGAGTTTGCTCGAAATCGCGGTGCGATCGTCGACGCCGCGGCGCAGGCTATCGATACGCGCCTCGTCGGGCACGAACCCCTGGAAATGAACGACCGGGGTGCATCCGACGATCGCCAGCGTCAGCAGCAAGCTTGGCCAAGCCGTACGGCGCATTCCGCGTGCTGATCCTTTTCGACGACAGCCCGCGAGGGGCAATTCGTGGCCGGACGATTGCATCGGCTAGCATGCCTGTCAACGTCGTGGGGCGGGCGCGCCGATGAACCTCTGGAACCAATTGCTTGGCCTGTGGAAGGCGCCGCGGCTGGCCGGACCGGCGGCTGCGCTCTACGAGGCCGTGGTCCGTCAGGCGCGCCAGCCCGCATTTTATGCCGAGTGTGGTGTCGCCGATACCCTGGATGGTCGCTTCGACATGATCGTGCTGCATGCCGTGCTGGTGATTGCGCGACTGCAGCCGCATGCCGGGCTGCCGCGCGAACTCGCCCAAGCGCTGTTCGACCATCTGTTCACCGACATGGATCACAGCCTGCGGGAGATCGGGGCCGGGGACATGGGGATCGCCCCGCGAATCAAGAAAATGGCTCGGGCGTTCTACGGCCGGGCCCAGGCCTACCAGGAGGGCTTGGCGCAGGGCGATGCCGCGTTGTCGGAGGCCCTGCTCCGCAACCTCTTCCGCGGCGAGGATCCCGGGGCGCCGCGCCGCACCGCCCTCACGGCCTACGTCCGGCGGGAACATGACGCCCTTTCCCGTCAGTCCTTGGACCGCTTTCTCGCCGGCGAGGTGCAATTTGGCCCGCCGCCGTCGCCCGGATCCGCGTAGTCGTGCGGATTGACCGCCGCCGGCCGAGTCGATAGGTTCCGCCGCTTTCCGGCGTGGCCTGACTGGGCGGGAATGCGCGATGCCAGAGCAGTCGGACTTCTCTTTGGTCGTAGACGTCTCGACGGTCGGTCCGGGCGGCGCCGAATACGCCTTCGTGGCCTCGCCAGCGGAGCGGCGGGCGGTGGCCGATCGTCTTGGTCTGGTCGATTTGGTCGCGTTGACGGGCACGGCAAGAGTGATGCGGGCGGCAGGAGAGAAGGGCGTGTACCTCGAGGTCCATTTCGTAGCGGATGTGGTTCAATCCTGCGTCGTAACCCTCGAACCTGTCAGCATGCGCCTCGAAGAGGACGTCGAGCGCACCTACGCGCCACCGACGGACCCGACGGCGGATACGGCAGACGTCGTCGTCACGATGGAAGACGATCTGACCGAACCCCTCGTCCACGACCGCCTCGACATCGGGGCGGCAGTGATCGAGCATTTGGCGCTTTCGCTCGATCCTTATCCGCGAAAACCGGGTGCCGCTTTTGTCCTGGAAAACCAGGATGTTGCGACGAACTCCCCGTTTGCGGCTTTGGCCCGGCTTAAACAGCCGCCTAAGAGCGGCTGAAAAGTAAGGTGAATCCGGCTACACTTCTTGTTCCAAGGGAATCGATCCAATGGCTGTACCCAAGAAAAAGATCTCGAAATCGCGTCGCGACATGCGGCGTTCCCACCATGCGCTGGCGCGCTCGACCTACGTCGAGTGCTCCAACTGCGGCGAGCGCAAGCGGCCGCACCACGTTTGCCCGGCCTGCGGACATTACGACGGACGGGAGGTCGTCTCCTCCCAGGCCGCCGGCTAGCGACGAACGCCCGAGGGGCCGGTGAGCATGACCCTGACATTGGCGTTGGACGCGATGGGGGGCGACAAGGCCCCGGGCATCGTGCTCAAGGGGGCGGATATCAGCCGGAAGCGCCACCCGAACGTCCGATTCTTGATGTTCGGGGACGAGCGTCGCATTGGGCCGATCCTCAAGCGCTTTCCCAAGCTGCGGGACCGTTGCGAGGTTCGTCACACCGACGAGGCCGTGGCCGGGGACGAGAAGCCATCCACGGCTTTGCGGCGCGGCAAGAAAGCATCGATGCGACTGGCGATCGACGCCGTTCAGGCGGGTGAGGCGGCCGGGGTCGTGTCGGCCGGCAATACCGGCGCGCTGATGGCGATGTCCAAGTTCGTGCTGAAGACGGTCCCGGGCATCGATCGTCCCGCCATCGCCGGCTTCTTTCCGTCCAAGCGCGGCGAGATGGTCATGCTGGACCTCGGCGCTAATCTCGAGTGTTCCGCGGGCAACCTGGTCGAATTCGCGACGATGGGGGCGGCCTTCGCGCGGATCGTCCTCGGGATCCGGCGTCCGACGGTGGGGTTGCTCAACGTCGGCACGGAGGACGTCAAGGGTCATGACCATATCCGCGAAGCAGCCCAGATCCTTCGCGAGACCCCCAATCTGCCGCTCGAGTTCGTCGGGTTCGTCGAGGGCACCGACATCGGCACCGGTCGGGCCGACGTGTTCGTGGCCGATGGATTCACCGGCAACATTGCCCTCAAGACGATCGAGGGAACGGCCAAGTTCTACACCGAGAATCTCAAGGCAGCGTTCCGCCGCTCGCTGTTTTCGCGCCTCGGCTATCTGTTGGCGCGCCCCGCCCTGATGGCGCTGCGCCGTCGGCTCGACCCGCGCAGCTACAACGGCGCGCTGTTCGTCGGCCTCAACGGCATCGTGGTCAAGAGCCACGGCAGCACCGATGCGATCGGTTTCGCCAGCGCCCTTGGAGTCGCCGTCGACATGGCCGAAGGGGAGTTCAACACCACCCTGGTCAACGACCTGAAGGCGTTTTCCGTGGCTTCGGCGACGCGCCCGCCGGAGGCTGCCGCATCGTGAGTGTTGTGCGGTCGGTGATCCGGGGGTGCGGCTCGTACCTCCCGGCGGGGGTGGTATCCAACGCGGAACTGGCAAAGCGGGTCGATACGTCGGACGAGTGGATCGTCGAGCGGACGGGCATTCGACAACGCTATCTCGCGGGCGACGGCGAGTTGACGTCCGCCCTCGCGTTGAAAGCCTCGCAGTCGGCGCTCGCCGCGGCCGGCGTTTCCCCATCCGATCTAGACCTCATCGTGCTGGCGACGACGACTCCGGACGAAACCTTTCCGGCGACGGCAACCGCGGTGCAGGCCTCCCTCGGGATGACTCGCGGCGCGGCCTTCGACGTGCAGGCGGTCTGTTCCGGCTTCGTCTACGGCCTCGGCGTGGCCGATGCGCTGCTGCGGACCGGCCAGGGCACCAACGCCCTCGTGATCGGCGCCGAGGTGTTCTCCCGCCTGTTGGACTGGAACGACCGCACGACCTGCGTACTGTTCGGCGACGGGGCCGGGGCCGTCGTCCTCGGCACACAGCCAGGGCAGGGCACGACGAACGACCGCGGAATCTTGGCGACCAAACTCCATTCCGACGGACGGCTCCACGACGCCCTCTATGTCGATGGTGGTCCCGGCAAGACCGGAACCACCGGACATGTCCGCATGCAGGGCAAAGAGGTGTTCAAGCATGCCGTGGTCAACATGGCCGGGGTCATCGAAGAGGTGGTGGCCTTAGCTGGGCTGACCCTTCAAGACATCGATTGGCTGGTGCCACACCAGGCCAACAAACGCATTCTCGACAGCACGGCGAAGAAACTTGGGATAAAACCCGAAAAGGTTGTAACGACCGTGGACCAGCACGCCAATACCTCGGCCGCGTCCATACCGCTTGCGCTCGACGTCGCGGTAAAGGACGGGCGGATCCGGCCGGGACAACTGGTGGTGATGGAGGCCATGGGCGGTGGCTTCACCTGGGGGGCGTGCCTCGTCCGATGGTAGAACGGCGGTCTTCAAGGCCTATTCAGGGACGCCGATTATCTATTTGAAATATCTCGCTATTGACCCTCCCCGGGATTGACGCCTCGGGGGCCCGGGGCTACCGTGGTGGCGGCAGATGGAGGGGAGTAGCGATGGCGGGCAAAACGGTCACCCGTGCCCAGCTGAGCGAGGCCGTTTATCAGGAGGTTGGCCTATCCCGGAATGAGTCGGCGGACTTGGTCGAGTCGGTCTTGGAGGAGATCGGCAAGAGCTTGATCCGCGGGGATACGGTCAAGGTCTCATCGTTTGGCAGCTTTTACGTGCGGGAAAAGGGCCAACGCGTTGGTCGCAATCCCAAAACCGGAGAAGAGGTTCCCATCCTTCCGCGCCGGGTCCTGGTGTTTCGGCCGTCCCACGTGCTGAAAGACCGGATCAACAGCGGTCTCTCGAAGTCGGAAGGGTAGCCGATGGCCGACGTGAATGGGCAGATGGGCGGTTTGCGCCGGGCGATGAAGTCGCCCGAGGCGTTCCGCACGATCAGTGAGGTCGCCACGGAGTTGGCGGTTCCGCAGCACGTCCTGCGGTTCTGGGAAAGCAAGTTCAATCAGGTCCGCCCGCTGAAACGCGGCGGCGGCCGACGTTATTACCGGCCCGAGGATGTCGATCTGCTGCGGCGCATCCGGTCGTTGCTCTATGACGAGGGCTACACGATCAAGGGCGTCCAGAAGCTGCTCCGTGAGCATGGGCGCAAGACCGGTCCCGCCACGGCCAACGAGCCGCCGCGCCCGCCGACGATCGGGCGCGTGATCGCGAGCGAACGACCGTCTCTGCCGTTGCAAGCCAGCCGTGAAATCAGCGCCGCCCTCGACGAACTCGAGGACATCCGCGACATCTTGAAATCGCGTCGACGTTAGGCGGTCGACCGCGACGGGGTCCGCCGCTATAGTCCCGCCCGCCGGGCGCATGCCCGGACATCGGTCGGAGCGTGGCGCAGCCTGGTTAGCGCACCAGACTGGGGGTCTGGGGGTCGGCGGTTCAAATCCGCCCGCTCCGACCAATTCTCCCGCGGTAAGCTGTTGGGGCACGAGGTGCGGCCGGCGTGTGGCCGTGACGCCTAATCCCGCGGAGAAGCGCCCTGCGGTTCCTTGTCCCCATCGCGACGGCTCTGGTCGCCCTCTCGGCGTGGTTGGCTCCCGATCAAGCCTCGGCCCAAGGGCGGTCGATCATTCTGGTCGCGGAGGACCACGAACGCGGGGCTGTCTCCAGCCGCAGCCGTGTGTTCGCCAAGCTCATCGCGACGCTGACCGAGGAACTGACCCGCCGGCTGATCAGTCCTCGTCGACGCTGAGATAACTACCGCGGATGATGGCGACCTTATCGCCTTCCGCCTGCACGACGCCGATATCCTCGATCGAAATCTCACAGGCCGAACAGATGTTGCGAATCGTCTGCCGTGGCCGGATCACCAGGGTTCGCGACGAACCGTCCCGGACGATATGGACTTGGTATTCGACCGAGTCCTCGTTCTTGAGATCGACGGCCCGGGCGAGCGGCGACCCCAACCCGACCAGCGCCAGGCCCGCGACTCCCGAGAGAATCGTTTTCATCATGGCCGAACCATACTCGACCTCGAGCCGAAACGTCACCGGCGGTCGGATGCAGCCTGGGGAGAGAACGTGGTCGGCAGATCGCGGGCGATGGTCGTCCCGTTGGTGCCCTGCATCGTGGCCTGCGGCTCTTCGATCCGTCCGATATGGGCGGATCGGCCACCCTGCTCGACGAAGCGACACGCGGCCGCGACTTTCGGAGCCATGGAACCTACGGCAAACGATCGGGTCGCCAGAGCCGTCGGCGAGATGGTCGCGAAATAGCGTGTCGTTGCTCTGGGGGGGCCAGGATTCCGCAACGCCCTGGACATCGGTCAGCAAGAGGAGCCGCTCGGCGCCGACGGCCGTGGCGATGAGGCTGGCAGTGAAACCCTTGTCGACGACGCCCTGTTCGCCGCGAATGGTTTCGTCTGCCGCGCGGCGTACCGGAACACCGCCACCACCCCCGGCGATGACAATGGCGCCCTGTCGAAGCAAGCCATCGATCAGATGGGTATCGCAGATTCCTTCGGGCTCTGATGAGGCCACGAGACGGCGGATCCCACCGCGGTCTTCGAAGGTGCGCCAGCCGCGGGTACGCAGATTCGCCTCCGCGGAGCGATCGTAGACCCGGCCTATTGGCTTTGCCGAGTCACGCTGGTTCGATACCGTCGTCAAGCTGATCACGGTGGCAACGGATCGCTCCGGCAGCAGGGATCGCAGGCTCGCCTCGATGCGATAGCCGATCCACCCGGTACTTGCGGCGATCGCATCGTCGAGGGCGAGTTCGGCACGGTCGGCGTGCAGGCCCACCTGGGGGCCGTTACCGTGCGTGAGGATCAACTTGTGCTCGCGAACGATCGGTACCAACGGGGTCAGCAACTGATGCCAGGTGTTCGGGTCGACCGACTCGACGGCAGGGCGTGACCACCGAGCGCGACAACTGTTCGCATCGTCACGCCCGTCGCGGCAGCCTGTCGACGAATGGCCCAATGACGGACCACAGATCCGGGACACCGCCGTCGGCGTACTCGTAGCGGGTACGAACGACCGGCAAACGCGGTTGAACGTCCCGCCCGAGGTCGATCGGGGTGCCGGCGACCACGAACTCGGCGTCCGACCGATCGATCGTCGCACGAAGTTCGGCAACCTGGGTTTCGCTATAGCCCATGGCCGGTAACACCGGGCCAATGTGGGGGTACTGCCGGTAGAGATCGACAATCTCGCCCACGGCGTAGGGTCGTGGGTCGAGCACGATTGCTCCGGCGGCGTTTGCCGCCACCAGGCCAGCGTCGCTTCGAATCGGGTCAGGTCCTCATGGGTGGTGCGCTCCGATTTGGCGATGATGATCGCATCGGCCGATCGCACCACGGTTTCGCCAGGGAAGTAGGCCGTTTCATGTCCCGGGCGAATGGCGTCGACCAGGGCGAGATGAAGGTCCGGACGCAGGAATGGAAAATCGTTGTTGCCGCCATCCCACAGGATGACGTCGGCCTCACGCCGGGCGTGTTCGGCGATGCGCCGGTAGTCGACGCCGGCGAAGGTCGGGATCCCGCGCTCGACATAGGGCTCGTACTCCTCTCGCTCTTCGATCGTGCACCGGGCCGCGGTCAGGTCCGCGCGGGATCGGAAGCACTGCACGGCTTGCGTCGCGAGGTCGCCGTAGGGCATCGGGTGGCGAATTGCGACGACGCGGCGCCGCGATTGGGCGATACGCGATGTGATCCAGCGCGCCACCTGGGACTTGCCGCAGCCGGTCCGCACCGCGGAAACGGCGATGACCGGACATCCCGCATCGATCATGGTGCGACACGGTCCCAGCAGGAGGAAGTCGGCTCCACTGGCCTGGGCACGGGCCGCCAGGTGCATTACGGCTTCGTGGTTGACGTCGCTGTAGGCAAAAACGACGACATCGATGCCCTCTTGGCGACACAGGGCCCCTAGGTCGTTCTCCTCTGCGATCATGATGCCTTCGGGGTAGAGCGCGCCTGCCAGCGTCGCCGGGTAGCGGCGACCCGCAATCCTCGGAATTTGTGCGGCCGTGAAGGCCCGCACGTCGAAATCGGAATCGTCGCGAAAGACGACGTTGAAGTTGTGGAAGTCGCGACCGGCGGCGCCCAGGATGAGGACCCGCTCGCGCCGTGCCATGGCACACCCCGTGCTGAACGCGCCATCGTTGCGTTGTTTTGCCGGATGTTCCTTGATCTCGCGCAAAGCGTGGCGCCGGGGGTATGCCTATCTGCATTTTGGAGGTGTGCCATGACCCGTTTGGATCGGCCTTTGCCGCTGCCCTCGTGTTCCTTCTCACCTTCGCCCTGTTCCAAAGCGACCCTGGGGGGCCGGCGACACGCATTCGGGTCGACGACGTCGTCGGACTTAATCAACGCGTCATCGAGATCGTCGAGAGCTG
>Ga0194132_10002344_pt1 | contig 35811 bp, 46 predicted proteins | sample TA2KigOf80mmetaG_FD_148612 | JGI IMG/M metagenome (GOLD analysis project Ga0194132, IMG submission 148612) | Freshwater microbial communities from Lake Tanganyika, Tanzania - TA2015054 Kigoma Offshore 80m | ecosystem: Environmental > Aquatic > Freshwater > Lake | place: Tanzania: Lake... | reverse complement strand
GGCTGCTCCTCTCGCCCATCACCGAGACGCCACTCGGCCGGCGTGATCGAGCGATTCTCGAGCTGTTCTATGCCTCGGGCCTTCGGTTGAGCGAGCTCGCCGGGTTGGACCTGGACGACGTCAATCTCGCGGGTCGGATCGTACGGGTGTTGGGGAAGGGCGGCAAGGAGCGGCTGGTACCGTTCAACACGAACGCCGCGGCCGCCTTGCGCGCCTATCTTCCGGATCGGACAAGCCTCATCGGCGTCCGCCGGGTTGACGCCCCCCGAGGGCGAGGCGCCCGGCGGAGGGCGGATCCGTTGTTTGTGAATTACCGTGGCGGGCGATTGAGCGGCCGCAGCGTGGACCGCCTGGTGCGCCGCTACGTGGCGGTCAGCGCCGTGCGGCACGGCATCAGCCCCCACGCGCTCCGACATTCGTTCGCGACCCACCTGCTGCAGCGCGGCGCCGACCTGCGGGCGATCCAAGAGCTGCTCGGGCACGCCAGCATCAGCACGACCCAGCGTTATACGCACGTCAACGCCGCCCAGCTGCGCGCCGCCTACCGCAAGGCGCACCCTCGTGCCGCCGCCGGTTCCCGCACGGTGGCCGAGAACGACTGAACGCTTGCCGGCTTCGATGGAGTCCGTCGTCCTGCGGTCTTAGGCCTTCGGTGTTGGTCCGTTGCTGGTCATTGGTCCGGCCTGAGGCCTCGGTCCTTCGTCCCGAGCCGGGCGTTCAGCACCCAAAGGCCGAAGGACCGTGGACGGACGAAGACCCAAGGACCACCGCACCAAGGCCTGACCGCGCGCGACACGGAAACCGAAAGCGCCCTGGTCTAGCCGGCCGCGGCCAACGGCGGCGCGGCATGGAGCGGCGCGGCCCGGCGTCCACGCGGGAACTCGATGCCGAGCGTCTTGATCTTGTAGTTCATCACGCGCGGGCTGATGGACAGCAGTTCCGCCGCGTCCTTCTGCACCCAGTTCGACATCTTGAGCGCTTCGACCAGAGCATTGCGCTCGATCTCCTCGAGCGCGATGCCCGTCGGCGGGATCTTCACGACCGCTGACGGATCCCGGGCGCCCGTCGAGGTCGGCGTCTCGCCGAGGCGCAGATCGTCGGTTGCGATCGCGCGCCCCTCGGCCAGGAGCATCGCTCGCTCGATCGTGTTCTCGAGCTCTCGAATGTTGCCCGGCCAGTTGTAGCGCATCAGCAGCTTCTGCGCGTCGGGCTCCAGCCCTTCGATCCGCTTCTTGAGCTCAGCGGCGAACCGCTGGATGAACGAGTTCGCCAGCGGGACGATGTCGTCCTTGCGCTCGCGCAGGGGCGGCATCTCGATCGCGACGACGTTCAGTCGATAGTAGAGATCCTCCCGGAACTGGCTCGTCTGGACCATGGCCGGCAGGTCGCGGTTGGTGGCCGCGATGAGCCGTACGTCCACGCGTAACGTCCGGGTGCCGCCGAGGCGCTCGAACTCGTGCTCCTGCAGCACGCGCAGAATCTTGGCCTGCGTGCTCGGGCTCATGTCGCCGATCTCGTCCAGGAACAGCGTGCCTCCATCGGCCTGCTCGAACCGGCCGATGCGCTGCTTGTCGGCGCCCGTGAACGCTCCTTTCTCGTGTCCGAACAGCTCCGACTCGAGCAGGTTCTCCTGGAGCGCCGCGCAGTTCACCTTCACGAAGTTGCGGGTGCTCCGGAGCGAGTTGTGGTGGATCGCGCCGGCGATGAGCTCCTTGCCCGTCCCCGTTTCGCCGCGAATGAGGACCGTGGTGTTGCTCTTGGCGACCTTCTTGACGATATCCAGGACCCGCTGCAGCGCCGGACTCGAGCCGACAATCCGGTCGAACTCGTAGATGTCCTGCTGCGCGCCCCGGAGGTACTCGAGCTCGTGCTTCAGGCGTCGCACCTCGAGCGCCTTCTCGATCTTCACTTCCATCTCTTCGATCTCGAAGGGCTTCTGGACGTAGTCGAAGGCGCCGATCTTCATCGCCTCCACGGCCGTGTTCACCGAGCCGAAGGCCGTCATCAGGATGACCGCGGTCGTCGGATGCAGCGCGCGTGTCGTGCGGAGCACATCCATGCCGTCGCTGCCGCCCATGCGGAGATCGCTCAAGACCACGTCGAAGTAGCCCTCGTGCAGGCGCTCGATGGCCGCGTTGCCGTTCGATGCCTCCTCGACTTCGTGGCCCGCCTCGGTCAAGCCTCGCGCCAATCCGCGGCGGAGTGCATCGTGATCGTCAGCTATGAGAATTCGACCCATCGGTACGCGCGCCTCTCTCTCGTCGTGCCTGTGAACGGGGCATCACCCCTGTCTCGTGCCCGGACGCACCCTGCGACTATCCGCTATTTGAACACGCTCGTCGCGCTCGACACCGGCAGCGTCACGCGAAACCGGGTGCCGGCTCCCGGTGTGCTCGTCACGTCGATGCGGCCGTCGTGCGCGTCGACGATCTTGCGCACGATGGGCAGCCCCAGTCCCGACCCCTCCGACTTCGTGGTAAAGAAAGGATCGAAGATCCGATCGCTCAACTCCGCCGGCACGCCCGGTCCATCGTCGGCCACGTCGACGATCATCGTCGGTGTCACCGAGGTCTCCGCCTCGTCTGTGGGGACGAACGCCGGATCCTGGTGCACGTCCTCGACCGCGGCGCGAATCGAGATCTGCCCCCGACCGCCAAGCGCCTCGAACGCGTTGGTCAGGAGGTTCGTGAAGACTTGACAGAGCTGGTGCTGATCGCCGTCCACGAGAGGCAGATCCGGCGCCAGCGTCAACGAGACGCCGACCTCACCCCGCGGCGCCTTGTTCTCGGCCATCGTGATCGCCTGGTGCAAGACCTCGGGCACGTTCGTGCGCTCGACCTGCAGCCGAATCGGCCTCACGAACTCCAGCATCTGGACCACGATGGCGTTAGCGAGCTTGGCTTCGCTGATGATGTCGGCCAGCAGCGACTGCGCGTCGGGACTCTCGGGGACCTGGCGGCGCAGCAGCCCCGCCATCACCTCGATGCCCGCCAGCGGATTCTTCAGCTCGTGCGCGATGCCAGCCGCCATCTCGCCAAGCGACGCCAGCCGGTCACGCAGTCGCTCGCGCTCTTCGGCCTGTTCCACCTGGGTCAAATCCTTGAAATACATCACGGCGCCGATCACCGTGCCGCTGTCGTCACGCACGTGCGACAGCGTGTAGCCGATGACCCGATCGAGATCGCGCAGTCGAAGCTCCACGCGATTGGGCAGGGTGGTGAGATCGAAGGCTGACGCGAGCGCACGCACGACCTCGGAACGCTCGCGAAAGACTTCGCTGAACGCCCGCCCCACGTCGTGGGAGGGGCGCGGGATTGAGAAGATGCGATATGCCTCGTGGTTGGTCAGCGCCAGCGTCCCGTCGCGATGAATCGCGATCACGCCGTTGCGCATGCTGCCGACCAGATGACGGAAAAATCGATCGTCGAGTGTGGCGCCGGCCCGTGTCGTGCGCTGAACACTACCGCGTGACGAGGTCGCACGCGCTCGACGCGGATTCGCGAAACGTCTGGGCATGAGTAACATGGCCGGCTCATCCCTCAGGCGCAAACGATGTGCCTGAGGTTGAGCTTAATGAGGCTGACAAAACCGCCGATAAACCAACTGAGTTAGCAGATCTGCGACTCGTCGTCGATCACAGTATCGTAATCAGCTGACGAAAACGTTAGGGCAGGAGGCTTGAGATCCTGCGGGGACGGGGCATTCTGTCCTGCGGTGTCGTGCCGAGTAACCCTATGTAGTTCAACAGGTTCAGGCGATCAGCGATCGCTGAGTGAGGCGGCGTCGACGTGAGCTTGCAGGCCTTCCCACTCGTGCATGAGGTCGCCCACTTCCCACATCAGGGCCTGGTGCCGATCGATGACCGGCTGGGCCGCGGCTCGGTCGACGTAGAAGCCTTCGGCCGCCATCGCCTGCTCGAGCGTTCGGATCTCCTGCTCGACAGCCGCAATTCGTGATTCGAGGTCCGCCAGTTGTTTGAGCCGCGCTTGTTCCGCGCGTTGCTTCTTTCGGAGATCTGACTCGGTTCGCCGGCGGTCCGCGGTGGGTTCCTGGGCCGCGCGCGGCGAAGGCTTCGCGGAACGGCCCGACGCCCCCGTTTTCGGCCCAGAAGCTGGTGTGGCCGGCGAAGGCTGGTTGGCTCCGTGGCGGCCCGGCTCGGCGCTGGCCGTGTGGGGCTGACCGACACGTGTCTTGTGCCACAGGAATTCTTCGTAGGTGCCGGGGTAAAGCGTGGCCCGCCCGCCGCCCACGTCGAGAATCTTCGTGGCGAGCCGCTCGACGAAGTACCGATCGTGCGAGACGAAGATCAGGGTCCCCCCGAAGTCGACCAGCGCATCGAGCAACACTTCCTTGGAATCGAGGTCGAGGTGGTTCGTGGGCTCGTCGAGGAGCAGGACGTTTGACGGACGAAGCAGCATCCGCGCGACGGCCAGTCTGGTGCGCTCGCCGCCGGAGAGCACCCGGACGGGCTTGTGCACGTCGTCGCCGGAGAATAGGAACCCGCCGAGGATGTTGCGAATCGCTGGCACCATGTGGAGCGGGGACCCGGAAGCCAGCGTCTCGTAGACCGTGAGGGCGGTGTCGAGCCGGGTCGCTTCGTCCTGGGCGAAGTACTGCATCACCACGTGGTGCCCTTCGTTGCGGGTCCCCTCGTCCGGCGGTTCCTCTCCCGAGAGCATGCGCATCAGCGTGGACTTGCCGGCGCCGTTCGGCCCAACGAGAGCGATGCGGTCGCCTCGCTCGATGTGGAGCTGGAGGTCGCCGAACACGGTGATCGCGCCATACTGCTTGCGCACGTGCGACAGCTCCAGGACCGTGCGTCCGCTCTTCCCGCACGACGGGAAGTCGAAATGGATCTTCCGGCGCTCGGGTGGCACCTCGATCGGGACCACCTTCTCGAGCATCTTGATCCGGCTCTGGACCTGTGAGGCCTTCGTCGCCTGATACCGAAAGCGATCGATGAACATCTTGACGCGGGCGATCTCTTCGTCCTGCTCGCGCTTGGCTTTCCGCAGTTGTTCGATCCGTGCCTCGTGGGCGACCAGGTATTGGCTGTAAGTGCCCACGTAGTCGGTCAGCGTCCGCAGCGTGAGATCGGCAATGCGCGTCACGACCGAATCGAGGAAGAAGCGGTCGTGCGACACGAGGATGACCGCGTGGGGGTACGCGCTCAGGTACTCCTCGAGCCAATTCCGGGCCTCCAGGTCGAGGTGGTTCGTCGGCTCGTCGAGGAGCAGCAGATTGGGGCGGCCGAGCAGGAGCTTCGCCAAGGCCAGACGCATCTGCCACCCGCCGGAGAAGGTCTCGGTCGGGCGATCGAAATCCGATGGGGTGAAGCCGAGCCCCTGTAGGACCGTCGCGGTCTTGAGGTCGATGGAGTAGCCGTCGCCGAGACGGAATCGGTCCTGGAGATCGGCGTAGCGCGTGAGCATCGCCTCGTGCTCGGCTTCGGGGATCGCGGGATCACCGAGCCGCTCCTCGAGTGCGTGCATTTCGGTCTTGATGTCGAGCAGGTCGACAAACGCCAGCGAGGCTTCGGCAAACAGCGTCTGACCCTGGTGGGACAGGCCGTCTTGGGGAAGATAGCCGACCGTCAGGGTGGCTGGCTTGATGATGGCGCCGGAGTCGGGCTCTTCCAGCCCCGCCATCATTCGAAGCAGTGTGGTCTTGCCCGCTCCGTTCGGGCCGCAGAGGCCGACCCGCTCACGGTCGGTGATCTGCCAAGTGACGTGATCGAGAAGAACCCGGTCGCCGAAGGACTTTGTGAGCTCTGAAAGCTGAATCATTCTCCCAAAGCTTTGGCGGCCGCCGCGAGCACCTGCGGCACGCGGAAGGGCTTGGTCAGATAGCCCGCGACGCCCATGTTCACGGCCTCGATGGCGCTCGACTCGGTCGAGTAGCCGGTAATGATGATGACCGGCAGGTCCGACTTGTAGCGGCGGGCCTCCTTGATGACCGTCAAGCCGTCCATCCCGGGCATCTTCAGGTCGGCGATGAGCAGGTCGTACGGATACATCCGCATGCGCTCGAGGGCCGACCGGCCGTCGGGCGCCGCATCGACATCGTACTCGGCGAGCGCCAGGGTTTTCGACAGCAGATCGCGGATGCTCGCTTCGTCGTCGACCACGAGCACGCGTGGCCTGAGCGCGCTCGCCGAGGCGCGCGGTTGCGTCGGCGCGGGCGTCGCGGCGCGGGCCGACCCGCCGCGCGGCTGCTGGCTGTCGAGCCAGGCGTCGATGTCGCGCTTGCGGAATCGCCACTGGCGTCCCACCCGAACGGCCGGTATCTTCCCCGCTTTGATGAGGCGATACACCGTGCGCAGGTTGACCTGCAGGTACTCGAGCACTTCCTCGGTGGTCAGAAACGTTTCGTCAATCATGCTGAGCGTCCTCACGCTGGAGACCTGCGGTTCCGGCTGCTTCCCTACGACCCTTCGAGAGATTCCGCGGCGACGATGTGGGCAGTTCCACGGTGAAGATGGCGCCGCCCTCTGGGTGATTGGCAGCGGCGATGTGGCCCCCGTGCTCTTGCACGATGCCGTAGGCAATCGCCAGACCCAGGCCCGTGCCCTTCCCGACTTCTTTCGTCGTGTAGAAAGGCTCGAAAATATGCGAGAGCACGTCGGCCGAAATACCGGTGCCGCTGTCGCGGACCGTCGCAATCACGCGACCCGCCTCGGCGTCGTGCCTCGTGGCGATCTCGATGCGTCCCGGTCGGCCGGACGCGGTGATCGCCTGCTCTGCGTTCATGACGATATTCAGAAACGCCTGGTGGAGCAACAGTGGATCGCTTTGCACCCGCGGGAGCCGGTCGTCGTAGTGCCGCACCACCTCGACGTCCTGCGAACGCAAGGCCGCCTGACGCAGCGCCAGCACCTTCTGGAGCACGCCGTTCAGGCTGACCGGCCGGCGGGCCAACCGCCGCGAGCCGGCGAAGACGAGCAGGTTCCGGACGATCTTGGCGGCCCGGTCCGCCTCGCGATAGATGGTCTGGACTTCGCGACGCAGCTGCTTCGGGAAGGCCCCCGTGGCCCTGAGGAGCTCGAGATGCCCCAGCACGCCCTGCAGCGGATTGTTCAGCTCGTGAGCGATGCCGGCCACGAATTGCCCGAGGGCCGCGAGCTTCTCCGACTGCAGGAGGCGCCGGCGCAGCTGTTCCCGTTCAGCCTCGAGCTTCGACTGCGGTGTGAGATCGCGGGCGACCAGAACCCGGCCTGCCCGGCGCCGATCGTGGTCCAGGAGGTCGGTGACCGTCACCATGAACGGCCCGTTCCAGACCGGATCCACGACCTCGAGCGTCGCGACCGACTGCTCGCCCGTGTCTGCCGCCCGATCCGGAGAGGCCAGCCATGACGCCAGATCCGGTCCGATGAAGTCGTTGAGCGGTCGGTCCAGCAACTCCTCGCGAGCCTTGCCCAACCGGCTGGCGAACGCCAGGTTGGCGTTGACGATCGTCCCCTGCTGGTCGGAGACCACCACCAGGTGGGCAATCGAATCGAACGTGTTCTCGAGCTCCCGGCGCGACCGCACGACATCGTCGAGCAACTGGAGGTTCTCGATCGCGCCCGCCAGCTGGGCGCCGAGCTCGTCGGCTCGGTCGAGCAGGTCGAGCTCGCCACCCGTCTCGACGCGCACGCCCTCGAACACGATCGTGCCGAGCGCGCGCCGGCATCCGCGGAGCGGCACCGTCAAGGTGCTCATCACTTCGTCGCTCGTCCCCAACTGGAGCTCGGCCCGTGAGCTGCGCAAGGCGACTGCCGCCGGTGCCAGCGCATCGTCCACGGCCACGGTGGTGCCAGGTCCGAGGCGCGAGGCGTCCGACGTCGCTTTGAGGACCACATGACGCGAGCGACGTTCGTGGAGCCACACCGACGTGCCATCGGCGCCGAAGAGTCGGTTTGCGCGATCACAGAAGATGGCGAGTCCCTCGCCGAGATTCAGCGTCGCCGAGAGCGTCGCCGAGACCTCGGAGATGACTTGATGCAGCTCCCGCTGAACTTCTTCGTTACGACGCAGGCGCAGGAGCTCGAGCGCCGCGAGCACGCCATCGCCCACTTCCGACGCTGCGTCCTGGTCGTGCAGCCCAAGGGCGCCGGCAGGGAACCCGACGGCGAGCATCCCCGCGCGCCGATGGTCGTGCGCAAGGGGAAGGAGAAGAGCCGCGGGCGTCTGCAGGCGACCCGCGAGGTCCGGCATGCTGCGTGCGATGTCGGGAACGAAGAGCGGTTCGTTGCGCGCAAAGGCTTCGTTCACCCGCGACAACTCGGCCGGACCGGGGAGCCACGGATCAGGGCGCAACTCGTCGACGCCGAAACCCGACGTAGGTTGCAGGCCGCCGTTACGCGGATTGTGCTCGAAGAGCAATGAGCACAGACCGCCGGTCACCTTGAGCGCATGTTGATGGAGTTGGGGCAAGAGCTCGGCGGGTCTCGCCGATCGGGCGAGCAGCGACAGCAACGGTCGCGTCGTCATCGAGAATGGACGAGGCGCCGAAGGGACAGAAACCCGATCTCCGGCCGAAACCACGTGCCGGGGCAAGGTCTCAGAAGGCATGCCGCCCGAGTCGGTGTGCTCCCAGAGCCCGGATTCTACCCCGATTTTATCGAGCTGCGCCAAGCTGTCCGATGGTCCCCTACCTGGTCTGCTCATTACCTTTAGTGTGACCCTGTTCGGTCATTTGCGGGACGGCAACGCTGTCGGGCTGGGTCGCGGCGGGCGCGCGTCGAATGGATGAGGTAGCGGCCGACTTCTGCTCGCTCTTTGACGTCTAATGGTACGAACGAGCCGCCGCCCTTACATGCCGTCGACCGACGAAGAACTTGTCGCCCGCTCCATTGGGGGCGATGCGGACAGCTTCAATGAGCTCGTCCTGCGTTGGGAGCGGCCTATCTATGCCCTGGCGTACCGAACGATTGGGCGGGAAGAGGACGCTCGAGACGTCTGCCAAGAGACCTTCCTTCGGGCTTTTCGGGCTCTTCCTGCTTTCCGAGGCCAGGCCAAGTTCTCATCATGGCTCTACCGGATCGCTCTCAACCTCTGTCGCGACTGGATGCGGCGTGAGCGACGGGCGGCGATGGTCCCGTGGCCGGAGGACCAGAACCAGACCCCGCTCGAGATCGCCGCTGCCGGTGAGCCGACCGAGTCGATTGAAGATCTGGTCGCCCGCCGGGCGCTCACACAGCTCGTCGAGCAGGTCATGACCCACCTTCCCGACGAGCAGCGCACGGCGATCCTTCTCAAGGAGTACCACGGCCTGACGTTCCAGGAGATCGCGGATGTGATGGGGTGTCCGCTGAGCACCGTGAAGACGCGCCTGTATCAAGGTCTTGCCGTCTTGCGACGTGAGATGGCGGCGGTGGAGGCACGACGGGCGGCTCCTGCGGCTGGCAGACGGATGTAAGGTGAATGAGCAAACCGACGACGTCCATGTGGATTGACCAGGTACTGCGAAGAACGGGCATGCGAGCGGCCACGTGGAGCACACGGCGGCGGCGCGCTGACGACAGGCGACGACCATGAAGAACGAACGTTCATGCACCTATCTGCGGCGCGACGAGGCCATCGTCGCGTATCTCTACGGTGAGAGCGGCGACCCCTTGGCGCGAACAGCGTTTGCGTCGCATCTCGAGAGCTGTGCCATCTGTCGCGAGGAGGTGCACGACCTGCAGGGCGTCCGAAGGCACCTGGCGGCCTGGGAGCCTCCGGCACCGCGACTGACCTCCGAACCGGTCTTCCACCGGACGATGAGCCCACCCACAGGCGGGGCGTCGTGGACGTCGTTCGCCGCGGCGCCGTGGTGGGCGCAAGCCGCGGCGGCGGTGCTTTGCGTGGGCGTCGGCCTGGGCGCGGCCAACGTGCACGTCACCAGCGGTCCGGATGGAGTGAGCGTGCGCACGGGTTGGTGGGGCGAGCCTGGGTCGCGCGTCCCGCCGGAGACGACCCGTCCGTCGGCGGCAGCTGACGGTCCGGCGCCCTGGCAGACCGCAATCCACGCGCTCGAGGAGCGTGTGCGCGGCGAACTCGCCGCGACCCGGACGGAGATGGCGTCGGCAGACTTTCGGCAGTCGCCTGGGCCGCGGAGCGGGGACGTCGAGAGCGTGCTCCGCCAGGTTCGCGCACTCGTCGCCGAAAGCGAGCGGCGGCAGCAGCGTGAGTTGGCGCTGCGCATGGGTGGGCTGCTCGCCGACGTGCAGGCACAGCGTGCCGCCGATCTTTCGAAGATCGATCGGAATCTCGGGTTGATTCAGAACAGTACCGGCATGGAAGTCCTGCGTCAGCGGGAGCTCATCAACTCGCTGGCGATCAGGGTATCGCAGCGGCCGTAGCGTCCAATCCATGTCGGCATCGCGCGGCCAGATCGAGCTGGAGGCGTTCTCGTTTCGGAAGACGTTGCGGTAAGCACACTGGTCAGCTTCGGCGCAGGAGGTCGCGCCAGAGCTTCGGAGACCTGCGACAGGTGGCGGCAATGATGATGCAGAAGAAACACGTACTCGGCCTGGTGTTGCTCGGTCTGGTGGGGGGGGCCTCGCTCGGTCGGGCCCAATCGCGTTCCGCTGCGTCCGCCCCCGATCGGCAGCAGCGCTACCAGATCGCGGTGATGGAGCGGGTGCTCGAGGGTGCGGTCGAGCATGGCGCGGCCCTCGTGCGAGACCGGCTCAAGGCGTTCTTCCCGGCCGACATGCTGCTCAGTGCGAACGCCCAGGTGCGAGGATTCCGGCTCGATGGGTACGGCATGTTCTTCGATGTCTCCGTCCCGTCGCTCGAAGGCGCCATCCCGTGGACGTTTCGCGCGCTTGATCAAAGCAACCTCGACGTCGACAGGGCGCTCCAAACGCTGCGCTCCTTCGTCGAAAGCTCCTCGAGCGGCGATCACAATGTCGAGCAGGCCCTCAAGCGCATCGAGCTGCAGGTGGCGCCCTTGTCGGCCATGGCGCGCGCGGCGAGCCCTGGCCCCGGGCCAGCCGGACGTCCGATCGCGGCAGGACAAGCGATTGAGACGCCGCCGGTCGATCGGGTGTTGGACGATCCGGAGGAAGCCTATCGGGCGGAGATTCGCGAGACACTCATGAATGCCATGCTCGAGCACAGCCGCAGTCTTGGAATCGGCGCGAACGAGTGGCTGACGGTCGCGGCCCGCCGCAGCGACGTCCGACCGCGCCTCTCGCCAGTCGAGACCGACGCGACCACGATCATCATTCGCGCCAGGGGTGCGGATCTGAGCGCCTTCCTCGGTGGCCAGATTTCGCAGGAGGAAGCCCGCAAGCGCATGCTCGTGCGCGTGTTCTAGACGGGCGCTGTCCGTGGGGTAGGGCCCGCGCAGCAGCCTGAGACCCGTGCGCGCACCGCGCGTTGACGAGGGATCGGCCCGGGGCAAGGGCGTTCCGCAAGGCGACGGAGTCGCGGCCTGCGGCCGGAGCCGCAGGTGAATAAGCATAGAATACGCCGATGCGCGCGTCGGGTTGGCCGCTCGGACTCCAGCTCGCCACACTTGCACTCTCGGTGGTGGCCTGTGGGCCGACCGTCGATCTCACAAAGGCCCTGCAGGTCTCCGAAGTGTCGACCGGCTGGCACGATGCCGGCGTAGTCGACGGCAAGAACAAGCTCGTGCCGTCGATCGCGTTCAAGCTCACCAACACGTCCAGCGAGACCCTCAAGGCGCTCCAGGTGAATGCCATCTTCCGGCGGACGGGCGAGACCGAGGAGTGGGGCAGCGGATGGCTGTCCGTCGCCCGACCCGACGGCCTAGGTCCAGGCGCGACGACGGCCCTGCTGACGGTGACCTCACAGCTCGGCTACACCGGCACCGAGTCTCGTCACGAGCTGCTCCAGAACCGGAGCTTCGTGGACGCCCGCGTCGAGGTCTTCGCCAAATACGGCTCGACACAGTGGACCCGGATCGGTGAACACCCGATCGAGCGCCGTCTGACAGGGCGGTGAGCGTGAAGGGCGTGTCGTCCGACCTCGAACGCCGCCTCGGTCCGCTCGACGCGGCCGCCATCATTCTTGCGAACGTGATAGGCGGCGGCATCCTCTTCTTTCCGCCGGCGATCGCGTCCAACGTCCCCTCGACGCCGTGGTTTCTGTCGACCTGGCTGGCCGGCGGAGCGCTCGCATTCTGCGGGGCCATGGCATACGCGGAACTGGCTGCGCTGCGTCCCCGGGCAGGCGGTGAGTACGTGTACTTGCGCGAGGCCTACGGCAGCCTGGCTGGGTTCCTGACCGGGTGGACCTCCTTCGTGGCCGGCTTTGCGGGCGCCATGGCGGCGAGCGCGATGATCGTGCCGCTTTATCTCGAGCGTTTCGTCCCAGGCTCGGCCAGCACCTTGCCCTGGTTGCAGATCCCGCTTCCCTACGTGGCGATGACGCTCTCGAACCAGACGATCATCGCGATCGCGATCATCTGGCTGTTCGCCTGGGTCCACATCCGTGGTGTCGGTCCCGGACGATTGGTCACCAATGCCTTGACGATCCTCAAGATTGGGTCGCTCGTGATCTTCATCGCCATTGGTCTCACGATGGTGGGAGGGACACGCGAGGCGGTTCCGCCCCCGATCGGCCCTGTGACGTCCACCGGATGGTTGCAGGGCCTGATCATCGTCATGTTCGTCTACTCGGGGTGGAATGCCGCCTCGTACATGGCCGAGGAGGTACGCGATCCAGGCCGCAATCTCCCGCTGGCGCTCGCGCTCGGGACCGCGGCTGTGACGATCATCTATCTCCTCATCAACGTGCTATACCTCTCGGTGATTCCCATCGGCGAGCTGGCGAGGGTGAAGGGGAGCGTCCTCGACGTGGCGGCAGAGCGGCTGCTCGGTGCCCGAGCCGGCGACGTGATGGGCGTCGTCTCGCTCATCAGCCTCGCCGCCGGTGTCAACGCGTGGACCTTCGCCGGTCCGCGAGTCTACTTCGCGATGGCACGCGACGGCGTCTTCTTCCCGGCGACCGCGAAGGTGCACCCGCGCACTCGGACACCGCACGTGGCCATCATTGCCCAGGCACTCTGGGCGACGCTGCTCGTGTTGACCGGAAGCCTCGATGCGCTTGGGAACTACGTCGCGTTCGCGATCACCTTGTTCGCCGGCGTGGCCGTCGCGGCCGTCTTCGTGCTCCGCGCGCGCGAGCCGCACGCCGCGCGTCCGTTCAAGGCGGTGGGCTACCCGGTGACGCCCGCCATCTTTCTCGCGTTCAGCCTCATCATGGTCGTCAACGCAATCTACCGGGAGCCCGTCGTCAGCCTCGCGGGCTTTGGCGTCATCGCCAGCGGCATTCCGCTGTATCTCTGGTTCAGTCGCCGACCCGCCCGGCAGGCACAGCTTACGGAATCCGCTTGAGATCTCCCTTGTAGGTGACGGTCTGATCGGGCAAGGCACGGATCTCGAACATCAGCGGTTCATAGCCGTCAGCCTTGACCTCGATGCGGTGGGGACCGGGCTCCACCCTCAGACGCTGGAACACGCCGTCGTATTGGTCGACCTGCCCCGCGAAGTAACCATCGACATACACCTGTGCGTCGCGCGGTTTCACCTTGAGTCGCACGGCACCGGCGACCTCACCGGCGTCGCCGTAGACCGGAGGGCCATACCACGGGTCGTACCAGCCGCCGTAATACCCACCAAATCCGAAGCCGCCGTATCCCCAGTCCCACGGGCCCCAGCCACCGTAGTACCCGCCGGGCACGTAGATCGTCGTCCCCCCACCGCGAGGCGCGTTTTCGCGCGGCTCAGCGCGGCCGACCGCTGGACGTCCTTCTCGGTCTCGGCTGCCACCAGAGTCGCCACTGCCGCTACTGGTTCGGCTCCTACCGTCGTTCCCGTCCGACGTCGCACGTCCGGACGTGCCGCCGCCACTCGAGGCGTCAGTCGTGCGGCCGCCCCCGCGCGCGCCGCCGTCGCCGCGGGGCACCGCGGTGCCGACGCGCTCGCCACCCCCGCGGCGATGCCCGCCGTCACCCCCCGATTGCCCGCCACCGCTGCCCCGGCGTTGATCGGCGTTTCCCAGGGAGGCGACGAGACTGAGTGCCGTGGCGAGGGCGAGCGCATTGTGCCCGGCTCTGCGAGATGTCGTGGACATGGTCAGACGATACGCTCCACTAACCGCTGAGCAACGATTCTGCCAACGTTCGAGATTGCCGGGACGCGGCTTCTGGCGCCAAACGGCCCCTTCGGCGCGCTCACAGGGGCGGGAGTGACCGATGCGCCGGGTTTGTCTCCCGGGGAGTGCAGTGAGCCGTCCCGATTTCTTGACACCCGGATCGACGCGCCGATACAGTCAGAAAATTCCATGGTTCACTCCACGACTATTCTTGCGGTGCGCCATCGTGGTCGAGCCGTACTGGCTGGCGACGGTCAGGTGACCTTCGGTCAGACGGTCATGAAGCAGTCGGCCCGCAAGATCCGGCGGCTGTACAACGACCGCATCCTGGCGGGGTTTGCCGGGTCGGCGGCTGACTCCTTTGCGCTCTTCGCGCGGTTCGAGGCGAAACTCGAGCAGTACCGGGGCAACCTGGAGCGATCGGCCGTCGAGCTGGCCAAGGATTGGCGAACCGACCGCCTGTTGCGGCGTCTCGAAGCGATGCTCCTTGTGCTCGACAAGGACTCCATCTTTCTTCTCTCGGGTACTGGTGACCTCATCGAGCCAGACGATGGTGTGGCGGCGATCGGCTCGGGGGGGCCGTACGCGCTCGCAGCCGCCCGCGCCCTTGTCGGTCATACCGACCTCGATGCGCGAACCGTCGCCGAGCGGGCCATGGCGATCGCCGCCGATATTTGCATCTATACCAATTCGCGGGTCGTCGTGGAAGAGCTCTGATTCGTGCCCATTCACCTCCCGGAAACCACGCGGTCGTCGAGCGATGCGCTGACCCCCCGCCAGATCGTCGCTGAGCTCGACAAGTACGTGGTCGGCCAGCCGGCGGCGAAGCGGGCCGTGGCCATTGCGCTCCGTAATCGGCTGCGGCGTCGTAAGCTCGTGCCCGAGCTGGCCGACGAGGTGGCGCCGAAGAACATCTTGATGATTGGACCGACCGGCGTCGGCAAGACCGAGATCGCGCGTCGGCTCGCACGTCTGGCGCAGTCGCCGTTCGTCAAGGTGGAGGCCTCGAAGTTCACCGAGGTGGGATACGTCGGGCGCGATGTCGAGTCGATGGTCCGCGACCTGGTCGAGCTCGCGGTCGATATGGTCCGCGAGGAGCGACGGGAAGAAGTCAGGAGCAAGGCGAGGCAGAACGCGGAGGAGCGCGTGCTGGATCTGCTGTTGCCGCCTGCACGGCCCGTGACCGGCGAGGCGACGGGGGTCGCGCCAGAGGGAGCGACCCGCGAGCGCATGCGAGAGCAGCTGCGCGCCGGCCGCCTCGACTCCCGAGTGGTCGAGATCGACGTGCGCGAGCGCACGCTGCAGTCCTTCGAAATCGTGACCGGCTCCGCCGTCGAGGGCATCGATCTCAACCTCAAGGACATGCTGCCGGGGCTCTTCCAAGGTCGGGCCAAGAAGCGCCGGGTGAAAGTGCCCGAGGCCATCGAGGCCCTCACCCAGGAAGAGGAGCAGAAGCTCATCGACATGGAAAGCGTGGCACGCACAGCGGTCGAGCGCGTCGAACAGTCGGGGATCATCTTCGTGGACGAGATCGACAAGATCGCGGGGCGCGAAGGCGGCCACGGACCGGATGTGAGCCGGGAAGGGGTGCAGCGCGACATCCTGCCGATCGTCGAGGGCACGACGGTGAACACCAAGCACGGGATGGTGCGGACCGACCACATCCTCTTCATCGCGGCGGGTGCGTTCCACGTCTCGAAGCCGTCCGATCTCATTCCCGAGCTCCAAGGACGCTTCCCGATTCGAGTCGAGCTCGAGGCGCTCGGACGCGACGAGTTCGTCCGGATTTTGACCGAGCCTCGGAGCGCCCTCGTCAAGCAGTACACCGCGCTCATGGCGACCGAGGGGGTTCAGCTGGCCTTCACCGACGGGGCAATCGGACGCATCGCCGATTACGCCACGCTCGTGAACGAACGCACGGAGAACATCGGTGCGCGGCGCCTGCACACGGTGATGGAGAAGCTGCTCGACGAGGTCTCCTTCGAGGGGCCGGATTTGGCCGAAAAAGCGGTCGTGATCGACGAGGCCTATGTGGATCGCATGCTCGCGTCGATCGTCAAGAACGACGATCTCTCGCGGTACATCCTGTGATTGTGCCGGGTGCGCGCGCACGCGCTCGCGGGAGGTGCGTGGCGCACAAGGGGGTCGCTGTCGTGGCCGCTTGCCTGCTCTGGGGCGCTTGCGGCAAGAAAGGACCTCCTCTTCCGCCACTCGTACGCGTCCCCGTCGCTCCAGGTGAGCTCAAAGCCGAGCGGCGGGGGAACGTCGTCGACATCGCTCTGGTCGTCCCCTCGCAGAACACCGACGGATCCAGACCGGCCAACATGGAGCGGATCGACCTCTACGCGTTGAGCAGTCCGAGCAGTCCGAGCCCCGAGGAGGTCCTGAAGCGCGGCACGCGCGTGGGTTCGTTGTCGATCAAAGCCCCTCGCGACCCCGACGACACTGTCAGCGCAGGCGATCCGATCAGCGATGTGGCACCCCTCGAAGGTCCTGGGCTCGACCAGGGCGTGCGGGCGCAGCTGCGTGAAACGCTGACGCGAGCGGCGCCGCGTGAGGTGGACGCGGCGACGCCCGACGCCGCGACGGCGGAGCAACCGCGTCGTACGCGGGTCTACGTCGCCGTGGGGCTCACCCCGAAGGGACGTCGCGGGGCGATTTCCCAGCCCTCGGCGATCGCGCTGTCGCCTGCCCCGAAACCGCCGACCGATCCCGTGGTGAGCTATGACGCGGCCGGCGTGAGGCTGGCGTGGACGCCGCCACCGGTCGAGGCGCCGGCTGAGACGCCCGCCGATCAGCGGCTGGGCGCATCCCGGCTGGTCTATCACGTGTACGAACTCGGCTCGTCCGACGCCGACGTGACTCCGAGCCCCGGAACCCCCGACGCTGCATCTCGGACAGGAGGACCGACCGAGACGCGGCTGACCGGGGAGCCGCTCTCGAGCCCACCGTTCGTGGACAAGCGCCTCGACTGGGGCAAGGAGCGTTGCTACGCGGTTCGGAGCGTGCAGTCTTTCGAGGGGTTGGTCGTCGAAGGGGAGGCGACACCGCCCGCCTGCGTGACGCCGTTCGACACGTTCGCCCCAGGTCGGCCCACCGGACTGACGGCGGTGGCTTCCGGCGGGGTGATCAGCCTCATCTGGAACCCGAGCCCAGAGCCCGATCTGGCCGGATACCATGTCTTGCGGGGCGGCGCGGGCGCGACCGAGCTCACGCGCCTGACTCCTTCGCCGATCACTGAGACCACGTACTCGGATCCCGTCCAGGCGGGGCCGCGGTTCGTCTACGCCGTCCAGGCGGTCGACACGGAAGGCAATGTCAGCGAGCGCTCCGAGACCGTCGAAGACGCGGCTCGATAGGGTAAGATCTGCCCGCGACGTGATCCCTTCCAGGAGCTGAGTCATGAAGCTCTTCGTCGACAGTGGCAACATCAAGGACATTGAAGCGCTCGCCGCGCTGGGGATCGTCGACGGGGTGACGACCAACCCCTCGCTGCTCGCGCGAGAACCGGGCGACTACCGCGAGAACCTGAAGAAGATCTGTCAGATCGTGAACGGACCTGTGAGTGGCGAGGTCGTCTCGACCGATGTCGCTGGGATGCTGCGTGAGGGGCACGAGATCGCGCGGCTCGACGATCGGATGGTCGTCAAGGTTCCGCTCACACGAGACGGCATTCGCGCGTGCAAGACCCTGGCGACCGAGGGCATCCGGGTGAACGTCACGCTCGTCTTCTCGGCGGCTCAGGCGCTCCTGGCGGCCAAGGCCGGGGCGACCTTCGTGAGCCCGTTTGTCGGACGTCTGGATGATGTCTCGACGAGCGGCATGGAGCTCATCCGTCAGATTGTCACGATCTACGACAACTACGAGTTCCCCACCGAAGTGCTCGTCGCCAGTTGCCGGCACCCGCTCCACATCGTCGAGGCGGCCACGATGGGGGCGGACGTCTGCACGTGTCCGCCCGCGGTCATCGACCAGCTGTTCAACCACCCGCTCACCGCGATCGGTCTCGAGAAGTTCCTGAAGGACTGGGAGCGAGCGCACTCGGTCAAGGTCTGACAGGCAGCTTGCATGCGCCTGAAAGGGCGTGCTATATTCAGCAGGTTTTCCTGAAGCTAGGACACCCTATCTAGCTTCGGACTCGCTGGTACAGTCTGACGCCCCGGTCTGCTCTTCACGAGGGCCGGGTCACCGGAAGCCGAGGGGCTTGGTCATCGCCGAGCCACGCTGATGCCGCCCGGGGGAGTGGGACCCCGGATCGAACACGCGCTTCCGCGAAGACGATTCCGTCGCGCGACCATATCGAGCATAGGGGCACTACTGCTTTTCAGGCGCCAAGCCCTAAGGCTTTTAGGCCTGAAGCGACTCTCCCGATCGCCCGGGGCGTTTGGCGCGATCGTGTTTTTTCGCATGGCCCGGAGCGGGCGCTCACGCATGGGCGTCGCGGGTCTTGTGGCGCTGTCTCGGGCGAGACGCGAGATGGCGCCGTCGAATGGTAGGGACGGACGCGCCGGACGCGCGTCCCGATCGTGAGTGGGAACTGCGTATGCCGACCATCAGTCAACTCGTGCGCGCCGGGCGGCGGAAGATTGTGAGCAAGACGAAGAGCCCTGCGTTGCAGAACAGCCCGCAGAAGCGGGGCGTCTGTGTGCGCGTGTTCACCCAGACGCCGAAGAAGCCGAATTCGGCGCTCCGCAAGGTCGCCCGCGTCCGGCTGACCAACGGCATCGAAGTGACGACCTATATTCCGGGCGTCGGCCACAACCTGCAGGAGCATTCCCTGGTGCTCATCCGCGGGGGCCGCGTGAAGGATCTCCCGGGCGTGCGCTACCACGTCGTTCGCGGGACGCTCGACGCCGTGGGGGTGCAAGGCCGAATGCAGGGGCGGTCCAAGTACGGAGCGAAGCGCCCGAAGAAAGCTTAGACGGGCGGACGCTCGTTCGACCGGGGAAGGGACCCGGGAGTGAGCCATCGCCAAGCACCCGAAGAAAGCTGAGCCATGCCGAGACGACGAGAGATCCCCAAGCGCGACGTCGCCGCTGATCCGCTCTACGACAGTGCCCTCGTGAGCAAGTTCATTAATTGCGTCATGAGCCACGGGAAGCGGAGCACGGCGGAGCGCATCCTCTACCAGAGCCTCGACATCATCAAGGAGAAGACCGGCGACGATCCGTTGAAGGTGTTCAAGAAGGCGCTCGACAACGTGAAGCCGAGTCTCGAGGTGAAGTCACGGCGCGTGGGTGGGTCGAACTATCAGGTGCCGATCGAGGTCAATCCCAATCGCCGCTTGTCGCTGAGCATCAGGTGGCTCGTGGGCTACGCGAGCGCGCGCGGTGACGGGAAGACGATGCAGGAGAAGCTGGCCAACGAGCTCCTGGATGCCGCGAACCTGCGCGGGGGCGCCGTCAAGAAGCGCGAGGATACGCACCGCATGGCCGAGGCCAACAAGGCCTTCGCGCACTACCGCTGGTAACACCCATGCCTCGCCAGACCCCTCTCGCGCGCACCCGCAACATCGGCATCATGGCCCACATCGATGCCGGAAAGACGACGACCACCGAGCGGGTCCTTTTCTATACCGGCATCACGTACAAGATTGGCGAGGTGCACGAGGGCACCGCCGTGATGGACTGGATGGAGCAGGAGCAGGAGCGCGGGATCACGATTACGTCGGCGGCGACCACCTGCTTCTGGCACGATCACCGGATCAACATCATCGATACGCCAGGTCACGTCGACTTCACGGCAGAAGTCGAACGCTCGTTGCGGGTGCTGGATGGGGCCGTGGCCGTGTTCGACGCCGTGGCGGGTGTCGAGCCGCAGTCGGAGACCGTCTGGCGGCAGGCCGACAAGTACCGCGTCCCCCGGATCTGCTTCGTCAACAAGATGGACCGGATCGGCGCCAACTTCACCCGAACCTTCGAGCAGATCATCAGCAAGCTCGAAGGGAATCCTGTCGCGATTCAGTTCCCGATCGGCGCCGAGGATAAGTTCGTGGGCGTAGTGGATCTCGTCCGCATGAAGGCCATCACCTACAAGGACGAGACGATGGGCGCCGACTACGTCGTCTCGGAGATTCCAGCCGAGCTCCAAGCGGAGGCCGATCGGTACCGTGAGCAGCTCATCGAGAAGGTGAGCGAAGCCGAAGACAAGCTGCTCGAGAAGTATCTGCACGGCGAGGCGATTACGGAAGACGAGATTCGGGCGGCGCTCCGCAAGCGGGTGATTGCATCGGTGCGGGCTGAGAGCGAAGCGCCGTTTGTGCCCGTCGTTTGCGGCTCGGCGTTCAAGAACAAGGGCGTGCAACCGCTCCTCGACGCCGTCGTCGACTACTTGCCGTCGCCGGTCGACATCCCGCCGATCGCGGGCATCGATCCGAACCGGTCCGAAGGCGCGCCGATCGAGCGGCGTGCCGCCGACGATCAGCCGTTCGCGGCCTTGGCGTTCAAGATCATGACCGACCCGTTCGTCGGTCAGCTGACATTCTTCCGGGTCTATTCAGGCGTTCTCACCTCCGGGTCCACCGTCTACAACGCCACCAAGCAGCGCAGCGAGCGTATCGGCCGCCTCCTCAAGATGCACGCGAACAAGCGTGAGGAGATCAAGGAAGTGTACGCGGGCGATATCGCAGCGGCCGTAGGCCTGAGGAGCGTGTCCACGGGCGACACGCTCTGCGATGAGAAACACCCGATCGTCCTCGAGTCGATGGATTTCCCGGAGCCGGTGATCTCGCTGGCGATCGAGCCCAAGACCAAGGCCGATCAGGAGAAGCTGGGTCAGGGCCTCCAGAAGCTCATGGCCGAGGATCCGACCTTCCGCGTGCGGACGGATCAGCAAACGGCCCAGACCATCATTGCCGGGATGGGCGAGCTCCACCTCGAGATCATCGTCGATAGGCTGCGTCGCGAGTTCAACGTCGAGGCGTCGGTCGGGAAGCCGCAGGTCGCCTACAAGGAGACGCTGACGCGCCCCGCCGACGGCGAGATGAAGTACGCCAAGCAGACCGGTGGCCGTGGACAGTACGGACACGCCAAGATCCACGTCTTTCCGGGCGAGCCGGGTACGGGATACGTCTTCGAGAACGAAGTCGTCGGCGGTGCCATCCCCAGGGAGTTCATCAAGCCCGTGGACGAAGGCATCAAGGAGGCGCTCACCCGCGGCGTGCTCGCCGGATATCCCATCGACGACGTGCGCGTGGTGCTGTACGACGGCACGTATCACGACGTCGACTCCTCGGAGATGGCGTTCAAGATCGCCGGATCCATGGCGTTCCAGGACGCGGCGAAGAAGGCAAAGCCGGTCCTGCTCGAGCCCGTGATGCGGGTCGAGGTCGTGGTGCCCAAGGAGTACCTGGGCGACGTGATGGGCGATCTCTCGAGCCGCCGGGGTCACATTCAGTCGCAGGAAGATCGGGGGGGCACGCAGATCATCACGGCGCGCGTGCCGCTCTCGGAGATGTTCGGCTACGCGACCGATCTGCGGTCGCGGACGCAGGGACGCGCCACCTATTCGATGCATTTCGATCGCTACGAGCAGGCGCCACAGAACGTCAGCGAAGAGGTCGTCGCCCGGATGCAGGGCAAGTAGGCAGAGAACACCACCATGGCTACCGCTGGTTTGAGCGATAAGATTCGGATTCGGCTGAAGGCGTACGACTACCGCGTGCTCGATCAGTCGACGAGCGAAATCGTGGAAACGGCCAAGCGCACGGGCGCGCAGCTGGCTGGCCCGATTCCGCTCCCGACCACGAAGAACAAGTGGACCGTGCTCCGGTCGCCGCACGTCGATAAGAAGTCGCGCGAGCAGTTCGAGATCCGAACGCACAAGCGGCTCATCGATATCTTCGAGCCGACGCCGCAGACGGTCGACGCGCTGATGAAGCTGGATCTTCCGGCCGGCGTCGATGTCGAGATCAAGGCGTTCGGCAAGGAGCACAAGTAGAACGAGCCTCAGCGCGGCCCGAGCGACGTCCAGGGCCGGAGTAAACAATGGTGAACGGCATCATCGGCAGGAAAGTGGGGATGACCCAGGTGTTCGACCCGGATGGAACGGTCCATCCGGCGACGGTCATCAAGGCCGGGCCCTGTGTCGTGGTGCAGGCCAAGCACGCGCAGCCCGACGGCTACGAGGCCGTGCAGTTGGGCCTGGTCGAGGAGCGTCCCGCCAAGGTCGGCAAACCCCTGCTGGGGCATTACAAGAAGGCGGGCGTGCCGCCGACGCGCGTGCGGCGCGAAGTGAAGCCCGTCGCTGGCGCGGAGCCGGTCAAGGTGGGTGACACGGTGCTCGCGTCCATCTTCGCCGTGGGAGAGCGCGTCGATGTCATCGGCAAGAGCCGAGGCAAGGGCTTTCAAGGGGTCGTGAAGCGGCACCACTTCGCCGGCGGCGCGGCGACGCACGGGTCGATGTTCCACCGCGCGCCCGGATCGATCGGCGCCTCTTCGTTCCCCTCGCGCGTCATCAAGGGGATGCGGGGCGCGGGACGGATGGGCGGCGACCGCGTGACCGTTCGCAACGTGAAGGTCTTGCAGGTCGATCCCGACAACCACCTTCTGCTCGTCGAAGGCGGGATTCCAGGCGCGCCGACCGGCTATCTGGTCGTGCGGAGGGCGGTCGCGGCCAAGCGCATCAAGGTCGCGCAGGTCGAGAAGCCCAAAAAGGGAAAGAAGTAGGCCATGCAGCTCGATGTGGTCAATGTGAACAACGAGCGGGTCGGCGCGGTCGAGCTCCGCGACGATGTGTTCGGCGGGCGGATCAAGACCGACCTCATCTGGGAGTCGGTCGTGCGCGCCAACGCGTCCGCGCGGCGGGGCACGCACGCCACCAAGAACCGAGCCCGAGTCGCCGGTAGCGGGAAGAAGCCGTGGCGGCAGAAAGGGACCGGACGCGCCCGCGTAGGCGAGATTCGAAACCCCCTGTGGCGCAAGGGCGGGACCGTGTTCGGCCCGCAGCCGCGCAGTTACGCTTACAAGCTCCCGAGGAAGGTCGAGCTCGGGGCGCTCCGCGCGGCGCTCGCCCTCAAGGTGAAGGACGCCCGGGTCGTCGTCGTCGAGGCGCTCGCGACCGAGGCGATCAAGACCAAAGAGGCGGCGCGGCTCCTAAGACAGCTGGGCGTCACGGGCCGTGTGGTCATGCTCGACGTGGCGCCCGACGACAACTTGTCCCGATCGGTGAGGAATCTGCCCGGTGTCGAGCTTCTCGCGAGCGCAAGGGTAACGGCACGCGATGTCGCGCTGGCCGAGCGAGTCGTGGCGACGCGGCGGGCCCTCGAGGCCCTGCAGGAGGCGCTGGCCGGCTAAGGCGGCGAGACCTTTATGAAGCTGACGGATGTGATTCGTCGTCCGCTCATCACGGAAAAGACGTCGACGCTGCGCGAAGACGGCCGGACGCTCGTGTTCGAGGTCGCACCCGCCGCCAACAAGGTGCAGATTCGGCGCGCCGTCGAGCAGCTGCTCGGCGCGAAGGTCGCCGAGATCCGGACGGCCCTCGCGCACGGAAAGTTCAAGCGGCAGGGCCGTTTCGCGGGGCAGCGCCCCGACTGGAAGAAGGCCTACGTGAGACTGCGCGACGGGCAGAAGCTGCCCGAGTTCCTGGAAGGGGCGTAGGTCATGCCAATCCGGAAGTTCAATCCCACGTCGGCGGGGCAGCGGTTCCAGACCGTCCAGACCTTCGACGAGATCACGACCTCGCGGCCGCACAAGCCCCTGGTCGAGCCGCTCGACCGGTCCGGCGGCCGGAACAATCGCGGTCAGCTGACCTCCTGGTGGCGGGGCGGCGGGCACAAGCGCATGTACCGCGTCATCGATTTCAAGCGGGACAAGCGCGACATTCCGGCCAAGGTGGCCACGATCGAATACGACCCGAATCGGTCGGCTCGCATCGCGCTGCTGACCTACGCCGACGGCGAGAAGCGGTACATCCTGCATCCGGTCGGGCTGAAGGTGGGTGACACGATCGTTGCCGGCATGAACGTCGACATCCTGCCGGGCAACGCCCTGCCGCTCAAGAGCATCCCCTTGGGCACGCTCATCCACAATGTGGAGCTCAAGCCGGGGAAAGGCGGGCAGATTGCCCGGAGCGCCGGATCGGCCGTGCAGCTTGTGGCCAAGGAGGGGGAGTACGCCTCGGTCAAGATGCCGTCGAGCGAGATTCGCAAGATTTACATCGAGTGCTACGCCACCATCGGGCAGGTGGGCAATCTGGATCACGAGAATGTCTCGATCGGCAAGGCCGGACGGAGCCGCTGGCTCGGCAAACGGCCGCACGTGCGCGGCGTAGCCATGAACCCGGTGGATCACCCGCTTGGCGGCGGTGAAGGCAAGACCTCGGGCGGGCGGCACCCGGTCTCTCCGTGGGGCCAGCCGACCAAGGGATACAAGACACGCAACCGGAAGCGCACGGACGCCTTCATCGTGCAGCGCCGGCAGAGGTAACCCGGTCCTAACTGCTATGAGCCGCTCACTGAAAAAAGGTCCGTTCATCGACACGTCGCTCCTCGAGAAGATCGAGGTGATGAACCGCGGGACCGAGAAGAGGGTCATCAAGACGTGGTCCCGTCGTTCGACCGTCATTCCCGAGATGGTCGGGCACACGCTCGCCGTGCACAACGGGAGGAAGTTCATCCCGGTGTACGTGACCGAGAACATGGTCGGGCACAAGCTCGGCGAGTTCGCCCCGACCAGGCAGTTCAAGGGGCACACCACGAAGGTGGCCGAGAAGACGGCCGCTGTCGCAGGTGCGCCCGCCGGCGCTTCCGCCGCGGCGCCGGCGAAGCCGGCTGGCGGAGGGGCGTCATGATCCAGGCTCGAGCCACCGCGAAGTACATCCGTACCTCGGCGCAGAAGGCGGGGCTCGTGCTCGCACTGATTCGCGGCAAGGACGTGAATCGGGCCCTTGCGACGCTCTCCTTCACCAAGAAGGCCGTGGCGGGCGACATCGCCAAGCTTCTGCGATCGGCGATTGCCAACGCGCAGCAGAAGGACGGATTCAGCGGCGACGTCGATCGCCTGTTCGTCTCGGCGGCGTTCGCCAATCAAGGACCGTCCCAGAAGCGCGTGCGGCCGGCCCCGATGGGCCGCGCCTTTCGTGTCCTGAAGCGGACGGCGCACCTGACGGTCAGCGTCGCGGAGCGTCCGGAAAAAACGATTCGCGTGGGTGAGCCCACGGGCGGCCCGACGCGGCGCCGACGCGCCGGGGCGGCTCCCAAGAACAAGAACGCCGGGCGACAGCCGGCGAGAGGGTAAGGAGCGCGACGTGGGCCAGAAAGTTCATCCATTTGGTTTTCGGCTCGGGTTCAACAAGACCTGGCGGTCCCGTTGGTACTCGGGTCGCGACTACGCCAAGCTGCTGCACGAGGATCTCGCGTTGCGCCAGAGCCTCAAGAAGCGCTTCGCCCACGCCGGCGTGTCGAAGATCGAGACCGAGCGCGCCGCCAACAACTTGAAGATCGACATCTATACCTCGCGGCCCGGAATCATCATCGGCCGCAAGGGGACCGAGGTCGACAAGCTGAAGCAGGAGATCCAGAAGCGGACGAATCGAGCGGTCTTCATCAACATCCAGGAGATTCAGAAGCCTGAGCTCGACGCGCAGCTCATTTCCGAGTCGGTCGCGATGCAGCTCGAGAAACGCGTGGCGTTTCGACGCGCGATGCGCAAGGCCGTCGAGTCGGCGCTGCGCTTCGGGGCGCGGGGGATCAAGGTGCGGGTCTCGGGCCGGCTGAACGGTGCGGAGATCGCGCGATCCGAGTGGTATTTGCACGGACAGCTGCCGCTGCAGACGCTCCGGGCGGACATCGACTACGGCTTCGCGGAAGCCAACACGACCTACGGCCAGATCGGGATCAAGGTGTGGCTGTACAAAGGGGAGCGCCTCGTCCCGCAGCGCGGACGCGAGGAAGAGTTCCGGGAGCGAACACCCCGACGGCCGGCGGCGGCCCGACAGTAGTGCGTCGTGATCGGAGGCCGCCGGGCCGGAGCGAGCGAGGGCGAACAACGGATGGACCGCCACGCGGGCGAGTGGAGCGGGGTTCCGCGCAACGGCGCGCGGGGCGTCCGAGAGGCAGGGGTGCCCGGGAGTGAACGTCCGGCGATGGGCCCCTGGAGTGACCAACGATGTTGATGCCGAAGAAGGTGAAGTTCCGCAAGCAACAGCGCGGACGGATGGCTGGGAAGGCGTGGCGGGGATCGGATGTCTCGTTTGGCGACTACGCCCTGAAGGCCATGGAGCCGTGCTGGCTGACGGATCGGCAGATCGAAGCGGCGCGCGTGGCGATGACCCATTTCATCAAGCGCGGCGGCAAGATCTGGGTGCGCGTGTTCCCCGACAAGCCCATCACCAAGAAGCCCCAGGAAACGCGCATGGGCAAGGGGAAGGGGGCGCCGGAGCAGTGGGTGGCGGTCGTGCGGCCCGGACGGGTGCTCTTCGAGATGGAGGGGGTCTCTGAGGTCGAGGCTCGAAAGGCGCTGCGGCTGGCGGCCGCAAAGCTCCCCATCCTGACCAAGTTCGCCACTCGGTTCGAGCAGGAGGCGGTGCAATGAAGGCCTCGGAGTTGCGAGACCTGGGCGTCGACGAGCTCGGCGCGCGGGAGCGGGAGCTCGCAGATCAGTTGTTCCGGATGCGGATTCAGAAGTCGATGGGCCAACTCGAGGCGCCCGTCAAACTGCGGTTGGTGCGCCGGGATCTCGCGCGGGTGAAGACGCTCCTGCGCCAGAAGCGCGGCTAGTTACGAGAGAGCGCACGCTATGGCTCACAAGTCGGAGAAGCTCGGCGTGGTCGTGAGCGACAAGATGCAAAAGAGCATCGTCGTCGCGGTCGAATGGCAGGTCCGTCATGGTCTGTACGGGAAGGCCGAGCGGCGGACATCGACTTTCATGGTGCACGACGAGGAGAACGCGGCCAAGGTCGGTGACACCGTGGCGATTGTCGAAACGCGCCCTCAAAGCCGCCGGAAGCGGTGGACGTTGAAGCGCGTGGTGCGGCAGGCGTCGAGGGTCTAACGGGCCAGGAACGTCGGATTGGATGGACGCACGGGAAGGAAGCGGACGGGCAGCCTGTCCGTCCTCCCTGCGCCGTCCGTCGTCGAAGGGGCCGGCGTCGGCAGCTAGGTACGGAGAACGCTCATGATTCAGATGCGATCGATTCTCGACGTCGCCGACAATTCCGGCGCACGCAAGATTGCGATCATCAATCCCATCGGGGGGTCCACGGGGCGCTACGCCCGGCTGGGCGACATCGTGACCGCGTCGGTCAAAGAGGCGACGCCGGAATCGAACGTGAAGAAGGGCCAGGTCGTGAAGGCCGTGATCGTGCGGACGGTGAAGGAGCAGCGGCGCCGCGACGGCAGCTACATCCGTTTCGATCGCAATGCGGCCGTGCTCATCAACGATCAGGGCGAGCCGATCGGCACGCGTGTGTTCGGCCCCGTGGCGCGCGAGCTACGTGAGCGCCGGTTCATGAAGATCATCTCGCTCGCGCCCGAAGTGCTGTGAGGATCGGATAGGGCTATGTCGCGCCTAGCAACGTCAATCCGGAAGAACGACACCGTGCTGGTGGTGAGCGGCAAGGACCGAGGCAAGCGGGGCCGGGTCCTGAAGCTGGTGCCCGAGAGCAATCGCCTGGTCGTCGAAGGCGTCAATCTCATCAAGCGCCACACCAAGCCCAACCCTGGCAAGAACATCAAGGGCGGGATCGTGGAGCGCGAAGCCTCGCTCCATGCGTCCAACGTCCAGCTCGTCTGCCCCGAGTGCGGGGCGCAGACGCGTATCGGGCGGCGGATTCTCGGCGATGGCCGCAAGGTCCGCGTCTGCCGCAAGTGCGAGGGAGTGGTCGACAAATGAACCGCGTGAAGGAGCGCTATCAGAAAGAGGCGGTGGCCGCGCTCACCAAGGAGTTCGGCTACAAGAACGTCATGGCCGTTCCGCGGATCCGGAAGGTCGTCGTCAACATGGGGCTGGGTGAGGCGACCGCGAATGCGAAGATCATCGACACGGGGGCCGACGAGCTGGCGCGGATCACCGGGCAGAAGGCCGCGACCCGCCGAGCCAAGAAGTCGATTGCCGCGTTCAAGGTGCGCAAGGGCATGCCCGTTGGGACGATGGTGACCTTGCGCGGCGATCGAATGTGGGAATTCCTCGATCGCTTGATGAGCATCGCGCTCCCGCGCGTCCGCGACTTCAAGGGTGTGTCGCCCCGGGGCTTCGACGGACGTGGCAACTACACGCTGGGCCTCAAGGACCAGCTGCTCTTTCCGGAAATCGATTACATGAAGGTCGACAAGGCCCGGGGCATGAACGTTTCGGTCGTGACTACGGCCAAGACCGATGAGGAGGCGCGCAAGCTGCTCCAGTTCATCGGCATGCCCTTCCGAACCTCCTAGAACAGACTGGGACGCACCATGGCCACGACTGCGAAGATTGCCAAGGAACAGAGGAAGCCCAAGTTCAAGATCCGGCTGCGGAACCGGTGTCGGCTCTGCGGCCGTCCCCGCGCCTACATGCGAAAGTTCGCGCTTTGTCGTCTGTGCTTCCGCAAGCTCGCCCTCGAGGGCGACGTCACGGGCGTAACCAAGTCCAGCTGGTAAGAGAACCATGACCGATCCAATTGCCGACATGCTGACGCGCATCCGCAACGCAGTGATGGCCAAGCACCATCGACTCGACGTGCCGGCGTCACGCATCAAGACCGAGATCGCGCGGATCCTGCAGGACGAAGGCTATATCCAAGGGTTCAAGGTCATCGACAATCCCTCGACGTCGGCCTCGCCGATCAAGATGCTGCGGCTGTTCCTGAAGTACGGCCCGCATGGCGAGCGACTGATTACGGGGGTCCAGCGGATCAGCCGGCCGGGGCGCCGGGTGTATTTCGGCCGCCACGACGTGCCCGACGTGCTGGCGGGGTTGGGCACGAGCATCCTCACCACGTCGCGGGGCGTCATGACCGGCCGTGAGGCGGTGAAGGCCGGTGTGGGCGGCGAGGTGCTGTGCAACATCTGGTAGCGGGACGTGCGTCCCGCCGACGTGTGATGACCCTGCCGGGCCGAGCGTTGAATCGCTGGCGCGTCGGGTCTGGTGAGCTGAGCGCCAGCGAAGAGTGAGCGCAGAACATGTCTCGAATTGGCAAGAAACCCATCGTGATTCCGAAGGGCGTGAACGTCCGGGTCCTCGACAGTGCCGTCGAGGTGCAGGGGCCGAAGGGCAAGCTGCAACAGCGCGTGCCGCCCGGCATCGGGTTCGAGGTGGCCGATGGCCAGTTGCTCGCGAAACGCCAGGGCGACAATCCCGGGCTGGCCAAGTTCCATGGCCTGGCGCGGAGCCTGGTGGCCAATGCGGTGACCGGCGTGACCGAAGGCTTCAAGCGGGAGCTCGACATCGTGGGTGTCGGCTATCGCGCCGAGCTCAAGGGCAAGCAGGTGATCTTCGCGCTCGGGTATTCGCATGCCGTCGTCTTCGACGTGCCGCCGGGCATCGACGTCGTGATCGACAAGCAGACGCACATCACGGTGACGGGCGTCGATCGCCAGCTCGTGGGCCAGGTCGCCGCCAATATTCGACGCCTGCGGAAGCCTGACCCCTACAAGCAGAAGGGCGTGCGGTACATGGGCGAAGTGTTGAAGAAGAAGGCCGGCAAGACCGGAACGAAGTAGCCGGTCGGGTGGGGCGGAGAGAGCGATGAAGATCAAGACCAAAGACGACCGGCGCCACCGGATTCAGCTGCGCCAGCGCAAGCGGATCGCCGGCACGGTCGAGCGTCCCCGGTTGAGCGTGTTCCGGAGCGCCAGCCACATCTACGCGCAGGTGATCGACGACATGAGCGGCAAGACGCTCGTCGCGGCCTCGAGCGTCGAACCGTCCGTGCGGGCCGGGTTCGCAGGCGAGGTGCGGGGAAGCAACCTGAAGGGCGCCGAGGCCATCGGACTGACGATCGCCGCGCGGTCACTCGAGAAGGGCATCACGCGGGTCGTGTTCGATCGCGGCGGGTTCCTCTACCACGGGCGGATTCGTGCAGTGGCCGACGCTGCCAGAAAAGCGGGCTTGGAGTTCTGACATGCGGACACGTGAGCGTATCAACGCGGCCGAGCTCGACATCAAGGATACGGTTGTGTCGATCAACCGGGTCACCAAGGTGGTCAAGGGCGGCAAGAATTTGAGCTTCAGCGCCCTGGTGGTCGTGGGCGATGGACATGGGGTCGTCGGCTTCGGTGTCGGCAAGGCGAAAGAGGTGCCGTCGGCGATCAAGAAAGGCATCGAGGCGGCGAAGAAGAATCTCATCCGTGTGCCGATTCAGGGCTCCACGATTCCCCATCCCGTGGTCGGTCATTTCGGCGCGGGAAGCGTGCTGCTCAAGCCGGCGCCTGACGGGACGGGCATCATCGCGGGCGGCGCGGTGCGTGCGGTCGTCGAGTCGGCCGGCATCACCAACGTGCTGACGAAGTCGCTGGGATCGGCCAATCCCCACAACGTGGTCCGCGCCACAGTAGCGGGGCTCGACGCGCTCAAAGACCCGGTGGCGATCGCCAACATGCGGGGCAAGGCGTTGGACGAGCTGACGGCTCGTTCGAGCTAGGGTCTGGCAAGAGCGAAGGTACGCGAGTCATGGCGAACGAGCGAACAGATTCGAAAGAGGGTGGGACCGTGCGGGTGACCCTCATCAAGAGCCCGATCGGCTTCAATCGGAACCAGGGTGATGTGGTGCGGGCGCTCGGCCTGCGGCACATCCGCCAGTCGGTCGAGCTCAAGGACACGGTGGCCATTCGCGGGATGATCCACAAGGTGCGACACTTGGTCGCCGTCCAGAACGCCTGAGCGTCCACCGACGAACAAAGGATTGATGACGATGGACCTGTCGAACCTCAAGCCGCCCAAGGGCGCCAAGCACGCAAAGAAGCGGGTGGGTCGCGGCCAGGGCTCGGGTCAAGGCAAGACGGCCGGACGCGGGCACAAAGGGGCGAAGTCGCGCTCGGGCTTCAAGTTCAAGCGTGGCTTCGAAGGCGGCCAGATGCCGCTGCATCGCCGCGTGCCGAAGCGCGGATTCTTCAACCCCTTCCGCGTCGAGTACGAGGTGATCAATCTCGATACGCTCGCCAAGCTGTTCGACCCGGGCGCGGTCGTGACCCCTGAAGCGCTCGCCGAGCGGGGCGCGGTGTCCGCCGGCGCGCGGGTGAAGGTGCTGGCGCGCGGCGAGGTGAGCAAGGCGCTCACCGTGCGCGCGCACAAGTTCAGCGGGCAGGCGGCCACCAAGATCGCGGCTGCGGGTGGATCGGCCGAGTCGCTCGGTTGATCGGCGGTGAGGGGATCGAGGACAGATACGTGACGGCAATCCGCGTTCTCGCGGAGTAGGGCCATGGAGAACAGTCTCAAGAACATTTTCGCCATCACCGAGCTCAGGAACCGCGTGCTGTTCACGCTGGCCCTGCTGGGAGTGTACCGGATCGGGCACCACATCCCGACACCCGGGGTGAATAAGGAGGCGCTCGTCGAGCTGGCACGTCAGGCTCAGAACACGATGTTCGGGCTCTACGACATGTTCACCGGCGGGAGCCTGTCGCAGGTCACGATCTTCGCGCTCGGCGTCATGCCGTACATCAGCGCGTCGATCATCCTGCAACTGCTCACGGTGGTGTGGCCGTACATGGAGAAGCTCTCGAAGGAGGGCGAGCTCGGCCGGCGCAAGATCACGCAGTACACGCGATACGGGACGATCCTGCTCGCCGTCGTCCAGTCGTTCGGGATCGCGATCTTCCTCGAGCGCCAGACCCAGATCGTCGGCGGGCTGCCGCTCGTCTACGACCCGGGTCTCGGGTTCCGGCTGATGACGGTGCTGACGTTGACGACGGGCACCTGCTTCGTGATGTGGCTCGGCGAGCAGATCACCGAGCGAGGCATCGGTAACGGAATGTCCCTCATCATCTTCTCGGGAATCGTCGTCAACTTCCCGCGGGCGGTGATGCAGACGTTCGATCAGATGCGCACCGGTCAGCTGGGGCTCATCCGGATCGTGTTCCTGGTCGTGATGATGGCGCTCGTGGTGGCGGCGATCATCTTCGTCGAGCGCGGCCACCGGCGGGTGACGGTGCAGTACGCCAAGCGGCAGGTGGGCCGGCGGATGTACGGCGGGGCGAGCACGCACATCCCACTCAAGGTCAATACCGGAGGCGTCATTCCCGTCATCTTCGCGTCGTCGATCCTGGCGTTTCCGGCGACGATCGCGCAGGCGTTCCAGGGGGAGTGGGCGCTCAGCATCAACGAAGCGCTCGGTGTCGGCATGCCCTTGCACAACCTGCTGTACGTCGCCGGCATCATCTTCTTCGCGTACTTCTACACCGCGATCATCTTCAATCCGGATGACGTGGCGGAGAACATGCGGAAGTATGGCGGGTTCGTCCCCGGGATTCGTCCGGGCAAGCGCACGGCCGAGTACATCGACACGATTCTCGCTCGCATCACGCTGGCGGGTGCGATCTACCTGGCGATCATCGCGATTCTGCCGCAGTGGCTGCTGAGCGGTTTCCGGGTTGCGCCGATCCCGTTCGTCGGCGAGTGGCTCGACAGCGTCCTGCCGCGATTCGTCACCGAAGGGATGGGAATCCAGTTCTTCTTCGGTGGCACGTCGCTGCTCATCGTGGTGGGCGTGGCCATGGATACCGTGCAGCAGATCGAGTCGCAGCTCATCATGCGGCACTACGACGGGTTCATGAAGAAGACGCGCATTCGCGGGCGGCGGGGATGAGCGCGTTCAATCTGGTCATGCTTGGACCGCCAGGTGCCGGCAAGGGCACCCAGGCCGCTCGGTTCGCGGCGGCCCGCGGCATTCCGAAGATCTCGACCGGCGACATTCTGCGCGAGGCGGTCAAAAGCGGCACCGAGCTCGGCCTGCGGGCGAAGGCGGTCATGGATCGCGGCGAGCTCGTGAGCGACGAGATGATGATCGGCATCGTGGAGCAGCGTCTTGGCCGCCCCGATGCCGCCTCGGGCTTCATCCTGGACGGTTTCCCGCGGACGGTGGCGCAAGCCCAGGCGCTCGACGGGATCATGCGCGGCCGTGCGCCGCTGCTCGTGGTCGACATCCAGGTGCCAGACGCGGAGCTCGTCCGGCGTCTGACCAGCCGGCTGATTTGCAGCGGATGCGGCGCCAACGCCCCAGAGGGACTTCTGGCGGGCACGCCGGAAGCGGCGACCGCTCTCTGTGCGAAATGCGGGGGCGTGTTCATCCAGCGCGCGGACGACAACGAGGCGGTCGTTCGGGAGCGCCTGCGTGTCTACGAGCGGAATACGCGTCCGCTCGTGGAGTACTATCGGGCGCGCCCGACCTTCTGCGCGATTGACGGCGCACAAACGGCCGATCGCGTCGCATCGTCGGTCGCGTCGGCCGTCGATCGAGCCAGTGTGGCGGCGAGCGTGGGTCCGGGAGGAGGCGTTCGGTGATCGTCTGCCGATCGGCGGCCGAGCTCGAGAGGATGAAGGAGGCCGGCCGCCTGGTGGGCGAAGTGCTGAGCCTGCTCAGCGCCGCGGTGGCCCCCGGCATCAGCACGGGCGATCTCGATCAGCTGGCCGAGGAACGCATCCGGCGTGCGGGGGGCGTGCCGGCGTTCAAAGGGTATCGCGGGTATCCGGCGAGCATCTGCGCGTCGATCAACGATGAGGTGATTCACGGCATTCCGTCAGGCCGTCGGCTCCTGTCCGAGGGTGACATCATCTCGATCGACGTCGGAGTGTCGCTCGACGGGTACTACGGTGACAGCGCGGTCACGGTGCCGGTCGGACAGGTTTCGGAGGAGGCGGCGGCGCTGCTGCGCGTGACCGAGGAGTCGCTCTACAAGGCGATCGAACGGGCGCGGCCGGGCAACCGCGTGTCGGACATCGGGCACGCTGTTCAGCAGCACGTCGAGGCCTACGGGTTTTCCGTCGTCCGCGAGTTCGTCGGTCATGGAATCGGGCAGGAGATGCACGAGGAGCCCCAGATCCCGAACTATGGGGAGCCGGGACGGGGGCAGCGGCTGGCGCCCGGCATGGTGCTGGCGATCGAGCCGATGGTGAACGCGGGCAAGCCGGCCGTGAAGGTTCTGTCGGACGGCTGGACGGCGGTGACGCGCGATCGGAGCCTCTCGGCGCACTTCGAGCACACGGTCGCGGTCACGGCCGGCGAGCCCTGGGTGCTGACGGCGCGAGAGGTGCCCGTCGTGGCCCGGCGCTGACGCGTGGGCACGCTGGTGGGAACCGTCGTGGCGCAGCTGCCGAGCGCGTTGTACAGAGTTCGGCTCGACGAGGGTCCAGTCGTGGTCGCGCACATCGCCGATCGGGTGGAACGAAATGTCGTGCGGTTGCTGGTCGGGGATGCGGTCCGCGTGGAGCTTTCGCCGGTCGACGGCGGCCGCGGCCGGATCGTGGAGAAGGTGACGTCATGAAGGTGCGAGCGTCCGTGAAGCGCATTTGCGACAAGTGCAAGATCGTCCGCCGCCGCGGCGTGGTGCGGGTGATCTGCGCGAATCAGAAGCACAAGCAGCGGCAAGGTTAGCGGCAGGCTGCGGACCAACAGGCTTTCGACGAGGACTTAGCGTATGGCTCGTATTGCAGGCGTTGATCTTCCGAGGACCAAGCGGATCGAGATCGGCCTCACCTATATCTTCGGCATCGGGCGAGTCCGCTCGAACGCCGTCCTGAAGGAGGCCGGGGTCAGTCCAGACGTCCGGGTCAAGGATCTCTCCGAGGACGATGTCCGAAAGATCAGTCGTGTGCTCGAGGAGCAGGGCGGGGTGGAAGGGGATCTCCGGAAGGATATCTCGATCCACATCAAGCGACTGATGGAGATCGGGTGTTACCGCGGCATGCGGCATCGTCGCGGGCTGCCCGTGCGCGGCCAACGCACGCGCACCAATGCCCGCACGCGCAAGGGTCCCCGCAAGGGTGCCATCGCGAAAAAGAAGACCGTCTGAGCCCAGACCGGCCGATACCCGGGGCGCCTCTTCCGGCCCTCGGTGAGCTCGGCGGCATTCGAGAGAGAGAACGATGGCCAAGAACGACGACGCACCGGAATCTGCGACACCGGAGAAGAAGGAAGGCGCCGCAGGGAAGCGAAAGAAGACGTTCAAGAAGCGCGGCGAGAAACGGGTGATCCATCACGGGCTGGCCCACATCCATGCTTCGTTCAACAACACGACGGTGACCATCACCGATACCGAGGGGAACGTCGTGGCCTGGTCGAGCGCGGGCGGGATCGGCTTCAAGGGATCCCGCAAGGGCACCCCCTTTGCGGCGACGCAGGCGGCGCTCAACGCCGGCAACGCCGCGAAGACCGTCGGCATGCGATCGCTCGAAGTGCGGGTCAAAGGGCCGGGGTCGGGCCGCGAGTCGGCGATTCGTGCGCTGCAGACCGTCGGGCTCGAGGTGAAGTCGATTCGAGACGTGACGCCGATTCCGCACAACGGCTGTCGTCCGCCGAAGCGCCGCCGGGTGTAGCGGCGGGGCAGTTCTTCAAGCAGGGGTTGAGTGAATGGCTCGTTACATCGGTCCGGTCTGTCGGTTGTGCCGTCGCGAGGCGATGAAGCTGTTTCTGAAGGGCGAGCGGTGCCACTCGGAGAAGTGCGCGATCGAGAAGCGCAACTTTCCGCCCGGTCAGCACGGCAAGTCGCGGAAGGCGAAGCTCGCGGGCTACGGCGTGCAGCTGCGCGAGAAGCAGAAGGTCAAGCGCATCTACGGCGTGCTCGAGGACCAGTTCCGGCGCTACTTCGAAG
>Ga0194132_10002342_pt1 | contig 35854 bp, 33 predicted proteins | sample TA2KigOf80mmetaG_FD_148612 | JGI IMG/M metagenome (GOLD analysis project Ga0194132, IMG submission 148612) | Freshwater microbial communities from Lake Tanganyika, Tanzania - TA2015054 Kigoma Offshore 80m | ecosystem: Environmental > Aquatic > Freshwater > Lake | place: Tanzania: Lake... | reverse complement strand
CGCCCCAACGCCGCCGGCGGGGCATTGATTCGTCGCGATCATGGCGGATGCTCGCCAGCTTGCACTAGAATACGTCGAAGGTTGACGAGTGCCGCGCGGTTGAGTTGCAATGCTTCGACGGTCGCTCGCCCCGTTGGCGTCAGGCCGAGGATGAGCGAGCCGTCATCGCTCCAGGCGAAGTGCTCATCCCAACGATGCCGGCGAGGGTGAAACAGCGGCACAAACTTTTGTGATACTGGGTCGCCGGCTTTCACTCGATCGTATTTGTGGTTATTGCAGCCCTGGCATGAAAGCGCCAAATTCGTCGCGGTTCGCTTCCCTTTTCGGGCGCGTAGGCGGACATGCTCCAGAGAGAAGCTCTGATGGGCGAAGGCGGCGGGGCTGCGGCAGTACTCGCACCGCCACTGCGCTCGCTGCGCCACGAAATCGCGTAGGCTGATCTTCCGTTTAGCCATGGATCGTCGGCGTCTGAATGCCCAGTCTTTTCATCAAAACACGGACCGGAATTTCTCGCAGTCGAGCCAGTTCAACGAGGGCCACTGCACGGTCGGCATCTTGGTTTTCCGCCTCGCGTGTGAGTTCAAGCAGCGCAAGGTGCTCATGTTCGGTCAGCCGACGCCGTTTTCGAAGGTTGCACAGCCGACGATATCGCTTGTGCCAATCGGCGGGCAGTCCACGGTTGATGCGTTGCAACAACTGAGTTTCTTCTGCGGAGAGCTCGCCGATCGACGAACGAGGCCGGATCGATAGAGCCTGTTCGATGAATAGGTCGAATTCACTGGGCGTCAGCTTACTGACGGCTTCGAGCAAATCGGTTTCGCTTACTTCTACGGTCGACATAGCAATTTATCCAGAGACGTTTGCTTGCGACAAACTCGGGCCTTACGGTTCGACTCGCACATGCCATTGAATCTGGGCCGGCGGCTTGGTTGCTTCAATCATGCGGCGCAACTCGGCAAGATCTTCCTCGGCTTTCACTTTGCCCCGCAAGCCAATGGCCGGACCATTCGATTGGCTCACGTATGACTCGACATCCTTGAACTTAGCGGCCTTGCCCAGCACATCGTGAATTTGACCGTCGTGCTCATAGATTCGATCGAGTTTTGCTTGACACTGCTTTTTCCATGCGGCTTCCGCTTTTCGGCATTCGGAGCGGAAACTCACGAGCGCGGAGCTTGGGCTCGTCGTGTAAACTTCGCAACCTCCGAGGTATCTCGTGGCGGCGTGCGGAAAAAGCTTGTTGCGTGCATCCGCTTCATCACCCGAAGTGCGTACGAGCCCGTAAGCGATCTTGATCCGATCGTCCTGAAGCGCCACGTTGTGAACCGGGCAAACCGCGCCGGTCTTACGCGCATCGACAGCGCAGCCCCAGCACGCGGCCAGGATTATCGTCGTCAGGACGACGTTGGCACGTCGATTCATCGGGGTCCTTTCGCAGCATGTCTGTAGCAACTCTGGCGAGAGCAGCCGCGGATTCTACAAAGATTGTACACGTTCCGCCCAATCCAAGCGGACGAATCCGGGGATTTCCATGAAAGCCGCATTCCTCGAAGCTACCGGCGCTCCCGATGTCCTGAAGTACGGCGATGTACCGAATCCGGCGCCGCAAGCTGGCGAGATTCGCATCAAGGTGGCGACGGCGGCGCTCAATCCGATCGATACGTACATTCGTGCGGGCGTCGTCAAGATGCAACTGCCGATGCCGTTCATCACGGGTTCCGATGTCGCGGGAGCCGTGGACGCCGTCGGTCCCGGAGCAAAGCGATTCAGGGCCGGCGATCGCGTCTGGGGCTCGAATCAAGGCCTGCTTGGCCGGCAAGGGACGTGCGCCGAGTTCGTCTGCGCAAGTGAAGACTTCTTCTATCCGACGCCGACGGCCGTTTCCGACGATGACGCAGCCGCCGTTGCGCTTGTCGGCATCACGGCACATCTCGGGCTCTTTCAGCGCGCCAGGTTACAGCCTGGCGAAACGGTCTTCGTCAACGGCGGCACCGGCGGCGTCGGGTCGATGGTCGCCCAGATGGCCAGAGCGGTTGGCGCCAAAGTCATCGCCACCGTTGGCACGCCGGAGAAAGCAGACCTGTGCCGAAGCTGGGGCGTCGATTGCGTTCTCAACTACAAGACCGACGACATTCCTGCTCGTATCAAGGACTTCACGAAAAACCAAGGCGTCCACGTCTGGTACGAAACCCAGCGCGAGCCGGACTTCTTCAAGATGGTCGATCTGATGGCCCGCCGTGGCCGAATGATCGTCATGGCCGGCCGGCAGGCTCAGCCGACGTTTCCGGTCGGCCCGTTCTACGTCAAGGACCTCGCGCTGCACGGGTTCGCCATGTTCAATGCGACGCCCGACGAGCAGCGCGTCTGCGCCGAGGACATCAATCGCTGGCTCTCCGAAAAGAAGCTGCACATCCCGATCGGCAAGGCGTACACGATCGCCGAGGCCGCCGCCGCCCATCGTTTCCTCGAGGAGAATACGCTGCAGAAGGCAGGCACACTGACGGGAAAAGTGATCCTCCATCCGTGACGTCGACATTCGTTTTGTGCCCGCGGGCCGCCGCGCGTTCGCATGGCGGTAAACGAAGCCACGTAGGGTGCGTGAAACGCACCGTCCCGCTGGGCGACGTTCTCGGATGGTGCGTTTTACGCACCCTACAGTCGAATCGCGCAACTCGCTATAGAATAACGCCGTTCCCATCTTGCCGCTTCAACTCAGAAAGGATGCTGCCATGCGGATGAGCCCTGCCAAATCCAAAAAGCCGGCCAAGCCCGCGAAGCTGTCTCGAACCAAACGGCCGGAAAACATGTCGCTCGAGGATTGGCAGATCGCCCTGCGCCGCGAGTATGGCCGCTCGCAGAACTTCAACATCAAGAATGTCGGCGATGATGGCGTCTTCTCCGAATTCCTTGTTCGCAATCCCGATCGGCACAGTTCCTACACGGTCGTCATTCGTGGCAACAATCTCGGCGACAACTCCTGCACCTGCGGCGACTTCACCACCAACACGCTGGGTACTTGCAAACACATCGAATGCGTCTTGGCGTCGATCGAAAAGCGGCGGGGCGGCAAGTCGGCCCTCGCCCAGACGCCTCAACCCAATGCCAGCGAAATCTACCTGCGCTACGGCAATCAGCGCGACGTCTGTTTCCGGCCCGGCGTTGATTGTCCTCCGGAACTTGCCCGGCTTGCCGAGCAATATTTCTCCGACGAGGGAATCCTCCTGCCGTTGGCAGTGCCGATCTTCGACGAATTCATGAATCAGGCGCAAACGATCGATCCAGACCTGCGCTGCCGGGAGGATGTGCTGCGCTGGGTGGCGGAAAAGCGCGACATGGCGCGGCGCGAGGAGATTTTGAATCACGAGTACCCGAAGGGGATCAAGAGCCCGCGTCTCAAGGACCTGCTCAAGGTGCCGCTCTACGACTACCAGGCCGAGGGCGCGCTATTCGCCGCGCGGACCGGGCGCTGCCTGATCGGCGACGAAATGGGGCTCGGAAAAACAATCCAGGCTATCGCCGCCGTCGAACTGATGGCTCGGCACTTCGGCGTCGAACGCGTCCTCGTCGTCTGCCCCACCTCGCTCAAGCACCAATGGCAACGCGAGATCGAACGCTTCAGCGAACGCCCCGCCCAGGTCATCGGCGGCCCCAAACCAGCGCGCATGGAACAATTCGCCGCCGTGCCCCCTTCGCCCTGCGGGAGAGGAGATGGGGGTGAGGGGAACCTCATTCATTTCAAGATTACGAACTACGACACGATTCACGCGGACCTCGATGTGATCACCCAGTGGGCGCCCGATCTGGTCATCCTCGACGAGGCGCAGCGCATCAAGAACTGGGAAACGCGCGTCGCTCGCAGCGTCAAACGCATCGATACCCCCTACGCCATCGTCCTCACCGGCACGCCGCTGGAGAATCGTCTCGAAGAGCTGATCTCTATCATTCAGTTCGTCGATCGCCATCGCCTCGGACCGACCTTTCGGCTCCTCGACACGCACCAGATGCGCGACGACAATGCCAAAGTCATCGGCTACACCAAGCTCGACCAGGTCGGCAAGACTCTCGAGCCGATCCTCTTGCGCCGCAAGAAAGACCAGGTGCTCGATCAACTGCCCGAGCGCATCGACACGAACCTGTTCGTGCCGATGACGCCGTTGCAGCATGAGCTGCATGACGAAAACCGCGAGGTCGTCGCGCGTATCGTGCAAAAGTGGCAGCGGTACCAGTTTCTTTCGGAGGCCGACAAGCAGCGTCTCATGATGGCGCTGCAGAACATGCGCATGTCTTGCGACAGCTCGTACTTGCTGGATCAATCGACCAACGAGGGCTGCAAAGCCGCCGAAGTGACGGCTCAGCTCGACGATCTTTTCGAGGACGCCGGCATCAAGGCGGTCATTTTCAGCCAATGGCTGCGCATGCATGACCTGCTGATTCAGCAATTTGCCGGCAAGGATTGGGGCCACGTCTTCTTCCACGGCGGCGTACCGAGCGCCAAGCGCAAAGACCTCGTCGATCGCTTTCGCGACGATCCGAATTGCCGAGTGTTCCTGGCGACCGATGCGGGGGGCGTCGGCCTAAACCTGCAATTCGCCTCAGTGGTCGTCAACATGGACTTGCCGTGGAACCCTGCGGTACTCGAGCAACGCATCGGCCGAGTGCATCGCTTGGGGCAAAAGCAAGCCGTGCGAGTCATCAATTTCGTCGCGCGGGGCACCATCGAAGAAGGAATGCTCAACGTCCTTCGCTTCAAGAATTCGCTTTTCTCCGGCGTGCTCGACGGCGGGGAAAAGGACATCATGTTCGGCGGCACGCGGCTGACCAAGTTCATCAAGACCGTGGAGGAAGCGACGCAATCGATTCCACAAACCAACGTTGCACTTCAGAGCCGCGAGCGTCAGCGACCGGTTGAGCCTCAGAGCCGCGAGCACGAGCGACCGGTTCCACTGGCGGCGCCATCGGCCGATCCGTGGGCGGGACTGGTCCAGACGGGCTTGGCGTTCCTGCAAAACCTCGCTGCCGTGTCGAAACCGAGCGCGGATAGCCAACCTGCGGCCAATCCGATGGTCGGGTGCGACGAAAAGACCGGCGAGCAATACGTCAAGCTGCCGATGCCGAGCCCCGAGGTGCTGCAGCAGTTGATGACGGCGTTGTCGGCCCTGCTGCCGGCAAAGAAATAAGCACCGAACCGATAGCCGCGAAAATACGCAAATGACGCAAAGCAATCAGGATTCCGTCCGACTTGTCTGTTCCTTTTGCGATGTTCGCGTTTTCTTGCGGCGACTTCTGCTTTGTCGCCTACAGCGATTCTGAGTCCATTGGCACGCTGCGAAGGACTTCGCGCCTCCATTCGAGTTCGTGAATGGGCCAGGCTGAGACCGCCCAGTGATCGTCGCGCATTGAGGCAGGCTCGCCCCGTTCCGCGACGTGTCGCCAGCAGCGTTCCTCAATTGGCGTCAGTTCCCGCTTTGTGCGTACCGCATTGGATCGGCGGCGCGTGATGCGTTCGTTGTCGATGATCGTCACCACGCATGGCGCCGGCAGGTCGAGAAAGCGCATCGCGATCACCTCGTGGCTCGAAGTGGGGTAGCGCTTCTTGAGGGCCAACAAGTCGTAGTCGAAACGTTTTACATCTTCGACGAAACAGCGCGTCGGGACGAGCAGCCGATATGCGAACAAATTCGCGAGCGACTCGCCGGCCATCGCCTTGGCTTGTGATGGGTCGATGCCCAGGCGCGAAAACAACTCGGCTTTGAGGTGTTCGCCGATCTCATGGGCCACGGTCCACTGGTGGCGTTCTTCGCGCGGTTCGGGTTTGAGGTAGATCTGCTTCTTGCCGACGATGCGCTGAGCGCGTCCCCGCTGCGGCTGCCGCTGATCGACGACGATGACAATATCCAGTTGGCTCTGTGCAAGCGCGATGGCGTCAATCGGCGGTTGGGTGATACCGGCCGCATCGAGCAACTCATCGATCATGGCGTCGATCGTCGCGGTCACGTCTTCACGGGGCAACTCGTCGAACATGGTAGCCTCGTCCGCCCTTTTGGGATGGAGGTCATTATAGTGAAATTATGTTCACTTTTACCGTAAAATCGGGCGAGCCGAGCTCCGTATGGCGCCGGTTGACATCGCCATCAACCTGCCGCTCAGGCAGCTCGACTCGCAAAAAAAAACAGCCCGCGAGATTATCGCGGGCTGTGCCCTCTCGTTCCGTCTCACCCTTGCAATCACCGAGTCGATCGGGCTTAGCGTCCTTGGTACCAGTACGACGGCGCCTGGTATTGGTAGCCGTAGTACTGTTGGTAGATGGGGTAGTAGTAATTCGGATAGTAAAAACCACTAGGTTGATAGCTTACCGTCTGGTAGGGGTTGTAGTACGGCATGTAGTACTGCTGTTGCGCCGCCTGCGCTTGCGGCGCGGCGTTGCTCGGCTGGCCGGTGGGCGTGTTGCCGAAGAACGGGAACGCGCCGGCGGGAGGCATCATGGGGCCAGGCCCGCCGCCGTGCCCGAACGCTTCGGGACCGGGGACTTGGCCGTTCTTCCAGAATCCCCAGAGCCAGTTATTGTTGGCGCTTTGCAGGTGCCAGTTCAGGCCGACGCTGAACTTGGCGTTGACCCAGGCGCTCGCCTGATGCTCGCTGACCACCAGCGCGCAGACCGTCAGCAGACCAATCGAAAGGAGCTTCTTCATGGTATTCTCGCTTGTGAAATAGTTCAGACATGCTTGTCCGACTGTTGCCGCTCTGAGTTAGCTTCGTGCTCGGACAAGATACCATTGCCCATAACCGCGGGGCAATCCAGCGCCGAATTGAAATCTTGAGAAAAACATCCGCGCCGGCGTGCGTCGCATGAGGCATTATGCCGACTATTGGTTAAAATCGCGCTTCGCGCTCAATACGCACACTTCGCGTAACGCGCCGAAGCCGTCTGCGCGGCATTTTTGCGCCCCGATTCTTGAGCGCTTTCGATGCGTGGCCGCGTTGTCCGTCGTTTTTCCAGCCGTGCATTCCGCACGATCGCTAAAAACACTGCGTTCGCCTGGGGTACCGGTGCTCGTTCGCTGATTTCAAGATTGAAAAAAAACTCGCGCGCCGTTACGGTCGCGCTCGCCGGAGGCGAGCAGCTAAACCGCCAAACGGCCTCGCAGCGCCGAGAATCGCTGCGACGGCTGATGGCGCTCCACGGCGAGCGCAAGCGCCTTGCGGCTGCCCACGAGCACGACGAGCTTTTTGCCGCGCGTCACGGCCGTGTACAAGAGATTGCGCTGGAGCAACAGATAGTGCTGGGTGTGCAACGGCACGATGACGGCGGGGTATTCGCTTCCTTGCGACTTGTGGATGGTGAGCGCATACGCCAGCGTCAATTCGTCGAGCTCATCGAACTCATACATGACCGAGCGCCCGTCGAAGCTCACCGTTATCTCTTGGGCCTCGGGATCGATGTTTCGAACGCGGCCGACGTCACCGTTGAAGACTTCCTTGGTGTAATCGTTGGCCGTTTGCATGACCTTGTCGCCCAGGCGGAACGACCAGCCGAAGCGGGCCACTTCCGGTCCTTCCTGGGCTTCAGGCGGATTAAGGATCGCTTGGAGCTGTACGTTGAGGTTCTTGACGCCGAGCTCGGAGCGGTTCATCGGCGTCAGCACTTGAATGTCGTTGATCGAATCGAGCTGGAAGCGAGCCGGGATGCGGTCGCGAATGAGCGCGACAACGCGATCGAGGATAATCGTCGGCGAATCCGCCTCGATGAAGTAGAAATCGCCGAGCGTATCGGCCGAGTTCGATTCGGGCATCTCGCCGGCGTGAATGCGATACGCTGCCCGGACAATACTGCTTTCTTGTGCCTGCCGAAAGATCTCGGTGAGACGGACGACCGGAATGGCCTTGGACGCGATGATGTCGGCCAGTACGCAGCCGGGACCGACTGAGGGTAGCTGATCGGCATCACCGACGAGGATCACGCACGCTGAGGTCGGCATAGCTCGAAGGAGTTGATGCATCAATGTGATATCGACCATCGATGTCTCGTCGACGATGAGCAAGTCGAGTTCGAGCGGGTGATCGGCATTGCGCGCCGGCCCGCGGCGATCGAACTCAAGCAGACGGTGAATGGTCGAAGCCGGTCGGCCGGTTGATTCCGCGAGGCGTTTGGCGGCACGCCCGGTCGGAGCGCACAAGCTGACGCGCAGCTTCTTGGCGAGGAAGATCTCCAAGATGCCGCGAACGAGCGTGGTCTTGCCCACGCCCGGACCGCCGGTGATGACGAGGACTTTCTGCGTCGCCGCCTGGCGAATCGCCTCGCGCTGGCTGGCAGCCAGGGCAAGATTCATGATTTTCTCAACCCAGGCGATGGCGGCATCGACGTCGATCTTGGGCAACGGATGCTGTCCATCGCGCAGCTCATGAAAGCGCTCCGCGACGCCGGCCTCAGCACGTTGCATCGCACGCAGGTAGAGCCAGGGCGTCGGCGTCAGGGCCGTCTCGCGCACCAGCTCTTTTTCGTCGATCAAGGCGTGTGTCGCCTGTTGCAGCAACTCAAGCGAAATTCCCGTTCGGGCGGCGGTCTGATGCCAAACGGCCTCCTCCGGCATCGCGCAATGTCCGTCACGAACAGCTTCCTGCAGGACGAAGCGAATCGCCGCCTGAGCGCGCGGCAAGGCATGGCGCGCGAAGCCGAGCTTGAGCGCGATTTCGTCGGCGGTCTGAAAGCCGATGCCCCAGACATCGTCGGCAAGCCGATAGGGATTGCTGCGAACCTGCTCGAGAGCGGAATCGCCATAAGTCTTGTAGATGCGAAACGCAAGGCCAAGGCCCAGGCCGTGCGATTGTAGAAAGACCATAATGTCGCGGACCGCCTTTTGCTGCTGCCAGCTTTCACGGATGCGATTGATAAGCTTGGCGCCGACGCCTTTGACTTCCCTCAAGAACGCCGGGCTTTCATCGATGATCGCCAGGGTGCGAACGCCGAAGACCTCGACGATGCGGCGAGCGATCTGCGGGCCGATGCCCTTGATTAGCCCGGAGCCGAGGTATTTTTCGATGCCCTCGACCGTGCTGGGAGGCAGGACGCGCAACGTGTCGGCCTTGAACTGCTTTCCGAACTCCGGATCGTCGGCCCATGTGCCGGTCGCTTCGACGAATTCGCCGGCGACGGCGCGAGGCGTTTGTCCGATGACGGTGACGGAGCCGCGCAGGCCGCGGACGTCGACGCGCAAGACAACGAAGCCATTCTCGGGGTTATGAAAAGTGACTCGATCGATCGTGCCGGAGAGTTGGTCGCTCATGGCGCAATGTTGGCTTCGATCACGAGGGGGGTTGGGGCGCTGTCGATGTCGGTGCGGATGACAAGCTGTTTGCGCAGTTCGCCCGCCTTGAGCGGAGCGATGTGGACGGTCAGGACGATCATCGCGTCCTGCATTGTCGGAACGTCGACGGTGACGCCTTCGCCCTGGCCGTCGACCGCAAGGATACGGAAGGGGCGCGGCGCTTTAACGAATACTTTCTTGGTTTGCGATTCACCGACCTTCAGATCGCGCACCACGATGGCGTTCGGCGACACCGCCAGTCCCGCTTGTATGTCGCCGACGATGTTGAACGACAGCATCGGCGCTGTTGGATCGTTGGTCTTCAGCACGATCTCTTGCTTGAACGAACCGGTGGCCGGCGGGTCCGCCTTGATCGTGGCGTGCAAGCGATAGCCGCGCCGAACCACCCCGTTGGGGAGGCGAGGCAACTCCTCGGCCCGCAGGTCAAACGGGGCCGTGCTGAGCTTGACGATCTCCACGACGCGCCAATCGGCGCGCGTTCCCGTGTACTCGATGTCGATCGATTTGCTGGTCACTTGGCCCTTTTGCACGGTGCTGAAGTCGAGTTCCTGCGGGGTGAACGTGACTTCGCCACGGGCGTTGGCCGAGACGTTCAGCGTTGCCGTTGAAAGATATTTCGGCCCAGGTCCGGGCGATTCGACGGTCACGAAGACGCGAACCGTTTTCGAGCCGATGAACTGGCGTGCGTCCATTGAAACGTTGATGGTCCCGGTTTCGCCAGGCTGCAACGACTTGATGCCAGCATCGGCCTTGACGCACCCGCACGAGACGCGGACATCGGAGATATCCAGCGGGACCTTGTAGATATTCGTTAGCTTGAAGGAGTGCTTGACCACGCTGGCGCGACCGACGATGCCGAAGTCATGAGTCGTTTGGCCCGAGAAAAGCTTGTCGGCCCAGGCGGCCTGCTGGGCCGCTGCGCTCGAAGCGATGCCAATACTTGCCATCAGTGCGAGCACGACTTTGCGCATTGCCGATCCTCTTTCGTGCGGGTGGAACTGTGCCTCCATACTCCCGCTATCTTACCCGACTTCGCTTCTGCAGAAAAGACGGATTGCGAAACGAAGGGTGTTACGGAACGCGTGAACACATCGATTGAGGTTGCTAGACCTGGCGAGTTTGGGTAGACCATTGCGGCGTCATAGACACGGGTTCGCCGAGGAGATTATGCGACGCAATATTGCGTTCGTGATCGGCATTTCGCTGGTCGTCGCTGCTCTGTCCGGGTGCGGTTCGATTCACAATCTCGACGCTCCCGCAGGTCCCGCCGAGAAATTGAGCCCTGGGATCGGTCCACCAGGCATCTGTGTGCCGTTCGGCGGCGTCGCGCGCTCAGCGCTGCTGGGCGTCGTCGGCGTCCCCTTGGGCATCGGCCAGGTTGGTCACGGAATCGCTTTGATCGTCACGGGCGACGTACGTGAAGGATTCACCACCATCGGCAACGGCCTTTGGCTCACCGGCGTCGGAGTCGTTGCCCTGGCCGATACCCCCGTGTCGCTGGCGGGCGATCTCGTCACCTGGCCTCTCGCCTATGCGCGATCGCAACAACATCCGTGGGCGTCCTGGCAGGGCGCTGACCTGTCCATGTGGTGGTTCCACGCTCCATTCGCCCGCAGGCCGAGTGAAGAATAGTGCGAGTGGATCGCCCGTTGACGTTACGGACCAGAAACCGACCGTTGCACTACGTCGTGTAGTCCGCATTGAGGCGCACATAGTCGTAGGTCAGATCGCACGTGTAGAACGTGCAGCGGCCGGCGCCCAGCGTGAAGATCAATCGAATAGTCAGCTCGCGATTAGCCTTCATGAACGCCGACACCGCGGACGGGTCAAAGGGAAGAGGCGTCCCCTTCTCGTACAACAAAAAGTCGCCGAGCCGAAGCGATAATTGCGACTCGTCAAACGCGATGCCCGAGTAGCCCGCGGCGGACACGATGCGCCCCCAGTTCGGATCGGCGCCGAAGAACGCTGTCTTGACCAATGCGCTCTCGGCAATCGTCTTGGCGATCGTCCGCGCCTCGGCATCGTTGCGTGTGCCTTCGACATGAATCGTGATCAAATGGCTCGCCCCTTCGGCATCGGACGCCATGTCGCGGGCTAACTCCTCGCACACACCGATCGCCGCTTCATTGAACGCTCGCAGCGCATCACCTTTCAGCTTCGGGCCATCGCCGTTGGCCAGGAAGATCAGCGAGTCGTTGGTGCTGGTGTGTCCTTCGACGCTGATGCAGTTAAAGGACCGATCGGCGGCGATTGGCGCGAGTGCCTGCAAGTCCGCGACATCAAGCGGCGCGTCAGTGAGGACGAACGCGAGCATGGTGGCCATGTTGGGCCCGATCATCGCGGCGCCCTTGGCAAAACCGGTGATGTTGACTTGCTGGCCGTTGATGACGAGCTGGCGGGTGCGAACCTTGACGCGCGTGTCGGTCGTGAGGATAGCCCGCGCCGCCCGTTCGAGCGCCTCCGGCCCCGTCGCCACGTCTTTCGCCGCGGCCGGGATTCCCGATTCCATGACCGCCATCGGCAGCAGTCGCCCGATAACGCCGGTCGAGCAGACGAGCATTTGCTTGGCGTCGACGCCGAGCGCCTGGCCGGCAAGCGCGGTCATGTGCCGAGCGTCGTCGAGACCTTGCTGGCCGGTGCAGGCGTTGGCATTGCCGGAACAGACGACGATGCCGCGAGCCTCTTTCGTCGGTAGTCGTTCGCGGCAGACATGGACCGGCGCCGCACAGACGCGATTTTGCGTGAAGACACCCGCCGCGACCGCGGGCCGATCGCTGACGATGAGCGCCAGATCAAGCCGCCCCGGTTCGTTCGCCCTCAGTCCCGAATGAACGCCCGCAAAACGATAGCCGTTCGCGATGTGCCAGGTAGTCATGCCGATCAGTATAGGGTGGTGAGTGGTGGAGGCGAGGCGGCTGCTGGCGACTCGGGACCTGGTGCTCAATACCAGCTACTCGGTCGGGCTCACTTCTGCACGCGAGTTAGCCACAAGCTATCCGTCGTTCGGCCCAGGTCGGCGACGGTGGCCCGCGCCATCCGTGAGGCGCCGTCCTTGGCCGTGCCGACGATGCGGATCGGGCCATTGAAGGATGCCTTGTCATTCATGACGTGCAAAGACACCCCTTTGGCGGAAGACATGACGCCGATCTCTTTCGGCAAGCCTTCGACGCTGAACGTGATGTCCTGATTGAGGCCGCCGCTTCGCGTGATCGCGACGGGGATGTCGAGCGATTTGCTCGGCGTCAGGACGAAGCGATCATCGGCGACTTTCAACTCGAAGTCGGGTGCGATTGGGCCCAAGCGCAAGCGATAAACGAAGCGCATTCCGCCGCGTGCGTGCAGATCGGTGATCTCGACGCGATGGGCTCCGTCGGCAGTCGGCGTGACGTCGAGCGTTGGATCGCTGCCGATGGCGGGGGCCTTCGCCTGGCTCAACGATTTGCCGGCCGAATCGGTCACACGCAGCGTCGGATCGATCGGGAACCCGAGCGTTCGCCCGGCGATGCGTACGGCGACCTTCTGTCCTTTTTTGACGTCGAATTGGTACACATCGACATCGCCCGGGCGATCGAGCCGGCCGCTGATCGTGATGGGCAACGTCACCGGCTGTGGCGACTCGCGGGTTGCTTTCGATTTCACGATCGCGTCGTTCGCTTCCAGCCAAACGTGAAACGGATTGGCGATCTGTGCATGATAGAATTTGGCTCGATCCGCTGTGGCGCGCGAAAAGACGTTGAACGTGCGATCGGTCGCCGGAATGTTCCAGCCGACCAATTCGACGGTCTTTTTCTGTTGTCGAGCGACTGCCAGCGGGTACGCATACTCGACGAAAGGCCCCGTCGTCAGCGTCAGGCGATATACGAAATTCTCCTTGCCGGCGAAACGGATGCTGGCGTCAGGGACCGATGGGAATGCGAAGAGGCGAACGAGGTAGACGCCATCCTTAGGCGCCGTGAAGGCGATCTGAGGGTCGAAGTCCTGGTAGTCGTCGTTCTGCTCGAGCACGAAGCCATCGGACGAGAGAATCTGCAGGACACCGTCCATCGGCGAACGCAAAGTCTTGTATGCTTCGACCGAGGCGACGAGCGTTTCACCTTTCTTGAGGGGGACTGCGAAAACATCGACATCCCCGGGCTTGTCGAGTCGGCCGTTGACGACGACGCCCGGCTTGTCGAGCGCGTGCGGCTTCTTCGGATCGTCGTTCGGCTCCTTTTCGAGCATCTCCAGCAACGTGCCGACGATGAACGGCCGAGCGATGCTGGCGCCTTGCTCGTCAAAGAGTCGAATGAAATAGACTCCGGGCTCGGTGTCGGCGGCGACGGTCACCGTCATTTTGCCGCTGGTCTTGGCCGCCGTGACGTCAATTCCCTTGTTGTCGCTCCATGCTTGCACCGGCCAGCGTTCGAACGTGCCGCCGACCGTGACTTCGACGGTGCTTCCGCGTTGAGCGCCGGCGGGGTAAAAGTAGTCGACTTTCGGCGGCGCTGCCGAGACGTGCGGTGCGGCCAGCATAAGGACAAGAATTAGCGAACGCAGCGTCATCGAATGGCGTCTCCTGGCAGGCTTGCTGCTCTGGTACGGCGACGCTGCGATTTTACGAATGGTGACTTACAGAAGCGATTGCATTTCCTCTTCCGTCAATTCGCGGATGAAATTGCAGCCAACGGAGAATTCTCCCCGTGCTCGCCGCGAGGTATGGACGACGCAGGCGAGGATCGCGCAGACCTTGTGACCTGATTTGTCATGTAGTTCGAGAGTCAAAAGAGCGCCGGCGTCGATGGCGGTAGACACCACCAATCCGATGCCGGTCGCTGAGAGGTTGAGCACTTCGACGGACGTCATGTCAGCCGTCAAATTGCCGTACATGCGATAGGACGCTTTGATGGAACAACTGTAACGGACCCAGATGCGTTTGTCGTTGTCGTCGGCGGGAGATTTTTCGGCGCCGCAGGCTTGCAGATCGCCGTCGCTCAATTCGCGCGAGAAGACGCAGCCGAGCGACCACGCGTCGTCGCCCTGTGGAACCGTGCGAACGACGCACGCCAACACCGTGCGAACTTCGCCGTCATGCGTCGGCAACTCGAGCGTCAGCATATGCCCTGGTTGCACCGGACGATCGACAATCACGTTCGCCCCGCCGGCGGACAGGTCGCGCACCTGCGCAAGCATCTTGTCGGCATCCTTTTTTTCGGCCAACTGAACGTTGCCCTCCAGATCGGTCGGATATCGCAACCAGAGACGGCGATCTGCTTCCACGGCAACATCAGCCGTCGGCTCGGATTCGGCCTGGCCGAACCATCGGCGCCAGAACGAAAAAGCTTGCTGAGCCATGATCTCCTCGACGGGGGAGGCACTCTGGGCTTTCCACAAGCCTAGGTCATAAGTCCAGCCCTGTCAAAGAGGTAATCCGTGGCTAACCGAACATTACCGCATGAATCGGATTTTTTGCTTGCAATTCGTTGCCCCATTGATTAAGATGCTCTCACATTTGGATGCGGCGCCGATCGGCATCATTGTCTTTCGATCGACGCTCGCAATGGATCGAAGCCTGTCGCTCATTTGCCGATATTCCGACTGCACGTCCGATTGCCGGAGGAAGATGCCATGTCCCGTGCGCCGCGCCGAGCGTTTACGTTGATTGAACTGTTGGTGGTGATCGCGATCATCGCCATCTTGATTGGATTGCTTCTGCCGGCGATTCAGAAAGTGCGTGCTGCAGCGGCGCGGAGCCAATGCCTCAACAACGTCAAGCAGATCGGCATCGCCTGCCATTCTGCCCACGACCTTTACAAGCGCATGCCGCGCTTTCACGAGCGTGGCTACCCCAGCGCCTTCTCCCCCTCCAATCCGAGCACGTTCGATGGGACGGTGCATTTCTATCTTCTGCCGTTTCTCGAGCAGCAAGCCCTGATGCGGAAGTGGAATGGCACGTCCGCCAGCAATGCGTTCAACGGCCCCAATCAGATTCCGACGCCGATCATCTATGTCTGCCCATCCGATCCGAGCATGACCGTTGACTTCACGACCAACACCGGGCCCAACAGCCTGGCGAGCGGGACGGGATACGCCATTACCAGCTACAGCTTCAACGGCCAAGTCTTCGGCGACACCTGTCCGCCGCCCAGGCTACAGGCTACGTTTCCCGACGGCGCCTCGAACACTGCGCTGTGCTTCGAACGTCTCGCGATCTGCGGCCAAAATGGGGATGTGCGAACCTGGGGCAACGGCGCCGGCGTCACGGCCCATGCCGAGGTGGCGTATTACTCGGCAAGTCCCGGAGTGGCGTGGGTCAACGCCAATGTCAACCGCATCTTTCAAGTTCAACCGCTCCCGGCCAAATGCGTCAACTCGACAGCTGACACGTCGACGCCGCACGACGCGATGGTGGTCCTGCTCGGCGACGGTGCGACCCGCACGGTAAGCCCGTCGGTCTCGCTCGCTGCCTGGCGTGCCGTCATCACGCCTGCGGGCGGGGAGACTGTCGCCCTGGACTAAGCGGATGCTGTGAACCTGCGCGAAGAGGAAACTAAAGGTCACGCCAGATTCTCGAGATCGTCCAGATCCTTAAGGCGACCCGCTGCTCTCTTGTTGATCCTGAGATGCGCGATGCTAATGATGGTCACCCAGATGCCATCCAGCTTGACGCGATTCCGCTTCGGATAACATTGATCGAACGTAACTCCGCTAATGTCATTGAGCAATTCCAAACGCATCGGTGGGCGGCCCATTCGAATAATCTTGCCCGGCTCCAGAAAAGGCTCCGGGCCGAGTTCCGGCACGTCAAATCCAAACTCGCGAAGGACCTCGACGATCTTCTCGGCGTTTCTTTCCGATCTCTCGATCCAAATATCCATGTCGGCCGTCGCACGCGGATATCCGTAATAGCTCACAGCATAGCCGCCAATGAGCAGATATTTAACGCGCTTCTGATTGCACAATTTCAAGAAATCTCTGAAGTCGTCTGGTAGCTGCTTTGCCATAGTTGATCCGCCGCATCAATTCCGTTGCTCTCAAGCGGGCCTGGGGCGTTTGGTGTTTCCAATAGTCCCGATCCTCTCGTTGGATGTCGGCAAACGTCGCCACGCTGAGTGCCGGACGCGCCATGCCAAGGCGCTTCCGACTTTTTTTTCCTGCCATGGTTCATTCCTCACGTATCCGGTCGCAGTCATTTTCCCAGCAGATGCTCGATAATGTACATCTCCATTCCCTCGTAATCGCGTTCCACGCGGTACGCTTCGATCTTGGTGGCATCGACGCGGCGCACGAGGTCCACCATGCGTTCGAAAATCGCCTTGCTATTGGCGAGGTGTTTCGCCTGATCGGCCGGCTTGGTGGTGCGCATCGCTTTGACATCGAGGCCGACGCAGCCGTCGAACCCGCCGCGCTCCAGGACCCACACCGTATTGAATGCTCGCCGCAGATCGACGGAGCCGAACGTTTTGTCCTGGTCGTACTTCAAGCCGTTTTGATCGTTGAGGTGCACGCTCCAGAGCTTCTTGTGCCAAAGGGCGTACGCCATGTCGTCGGATGGATCGAGCCCGGCGAGAATCGAGTGGGCCGATTCGATCAACACGCCGACCCGGTTCGGATCGGCCGTACGATACACCAACCCCATGAAATGTCCGACGGTCGGACAGTACGCCTGGTCCATCGGCTCGTTCGGCTTCATCTCGCCGAGGATGCGAATGTTTGGATCGTGCTCGAGCATCGCGTTGACGGCATCGACAATGCGCGCGACCGCGGTAATCGCGCATTTCGCTTCGCGGATGTACGAGCCTTCGCGCGCCAGCCACAGCACCATGTCCTTGCAGCCGATGGCGTTGGCGATGTCGATGGCTCGCTTGGAGCGCTCGATGGCGTACTTGCGATCTCCGGAACTGTTCGACGTGTAAGCGCCGTCGATTGTCTTGGGATGCTCCCAGAGCCGCGGCGCGATGAACTCGCAAAACAGCCCTTCGCCGTCGAGCATCTTCTTGACCTTGGCCGTCTCCTTCAACGTCGTCTGAAAGTCGAGGTCGGCCGGGCAGACATCGTCGTCGTGGAACTGCACGCCGTCGAAGCCAAGCTTCTTATACTCGCGAATCTTGGCGGCAAAGGCAACCTCCTTGCGAACCTCCGGGCCGAACGGATCGCGTCCTTGCGAAATGTTCCACGGGCCGAAGGTGAAGCGGTATTTTGTAGGCATGGCAACGTACTCCGAAATGCGCAAGCGTTTGTCACGCAGACGCGCGGTGAGTGAATTCACGACACGACTCGGCTATTTTGACAAACGCTGGCGCGTTGACCAGACTACAAGCGCGACGGAAGGTCATTCGAGAATGGTCGCTCGTGCTTCCGGTTCGTCACATTCATCGCCCATCGGGCTTGACCGCGGGACTATCTTTGCGTATATTAGTTTACGCTAACTTGTTGAGCGTCGAACTTCCCGCACCAGGAGAAGCCGCTCTATGAACGTTCCGTTCCCGGTTCGTGTCGCTTTTCTCATCCTCGGCTGCATGCTGTTCATCGGCGGGTTCCTGCTGCTCAAGGCGCCGATTCCACAGCCCGAGGCGTATCACAATTTCGCCGACCAGCGGCCGCTCTTGGGCATGCCGCACATGCTCAATGTCTGGAGCAATCTGCCGTTCTTGATCGTCGGCGTGTGGGGCATGATCTGGATGTGGCAGAATCCGACGGACGACAACCGGCCCCTAACGGGGCTCGGCTCGCCGCGACCCTTTCTGCAAACATCCGAACGCTGGGCGTATTGGCTTTACTTCATCGGTCTGGCGCTCACCGGCATCGGGTCATCGTGGTATCACGCCAACCCCAACAACGAGACGCTGGTCTGGGACCGCATGGCCCTGGCCTGGACTTTCATGGCACTGTTCACGGCCATCGTTGCGGAGCGCCTGTCCTGGCAGATCTCCGCTCCGTTGGTAGGGCCGATGGTCGCGCTCGGCGTCGGCAGCGTGCTCTACTGGCACTGGACCGAGACGCAGAACGCCGGCGACCTGCGCTTCTACCTCGTCGTCCAGTTCTTCCCGCTGATCACGTTGCCGATGCTGTTTCTCTTCTTCAATCCGCGCTACAGCGGCACGGGCGACATGCTGGCGTCGCTTTTGTGCTACGGCCTGGCCAAGGTCGTCGAGTATCTCGATCGCGACATCTATTCTCAGGCCGCCTTCGTCAGTGGCCACACGCTGAAGCATGTGATCGCCGGGTTGAGCGCGTACCTGGTGCTGTTCATGCTGCAGCGCCGCCATGCGATCGAACCGAGCACGGAAGAACGGATCCACGAAGGGCACGAAGAACAAGAAGGGGATAGGCAGGTTGTGGCAATCGAGCAATGACGGATGGCAAAGTCGTAGAGCAGCTAATCGCCCGGCTTGAGCGGCTTGTGGCCGAAGCGGGAGCGCATTTGGTTGGCTTGTTCCCAGACCTTGGGATCGGATTCGAGAAAGCCGATCAGATTGCCCGTCGAGATGGCGAGTGTGTGGGCGGTATCGCTTACGCGGGCTTCGGTCGCTTCTAACACGTCGAGCACCAGGCCGACCAAGGGCCAATAGCGAACATCCTTTCGCCCAACGTCGAGCTTTCCAGAAGAAGAACGTGCCGAGGCGAGCGCCTCGCGCTGGGAGACGGCGCTCAGTTCCTCGGCACGAATCGGTTCCCGCAACTTCAAGAAAAACGCCTGTCGCAGTCGCTTTAACGCCTTCGCTTTGTTCTCGTGCTGCGATCGGCTCTCCTCGGCAATGACGATCATGCCGCTAGGCAGATGACGAATGCGCACGGCCGAACTGGTCTTGTTTCGTTTCTGCCCACCGGGACCGCTGGCGCGATACGTGTCGACCTCGCATTGTGCGAGGAGTTGCGAATCCGTCAAAACGGACCAGATCGAGCGTGACATGATGTTCTCCCGTTTAGCCGCTCGCCTTGGGCGAACGTTCGGCGCGCTCGCCCGAGGCGAGAGGCTAAACGGACACGGTTTACTCCAACCGCCAAGGAGCGCGCACGGCTCGGCTCAAGTGCCGGTTGGCAGCTTCGGCGCCCTGGCCGGCAAAGCGCTCCTCGCGCGGGTCCCAAGTCAGCGTTTCACCGGGGAAGAAACGCGTGGCGATGACGCCGAGATGGCACACCGACACCGAGCGATGGCCGATGCCTGCGTGGCAGATCGGTTGCTCGCGCGATCGGACGCAGGCCAGGAAGTTCTTCATGTGCTCGTTGCGCCCGCCGGCGACGCGCGGGAGGCGAGTGGCCCCGGCCGGTAGCGCCTCGTTCAGCAGCATCGGATCGCTGGCTTGAATCGTGCTTCGGCTCACCCAGATCCATTTGTTGTCTTCGCCTTCGAAAAGAATGCCGTTGCCCGCCACGCGATTATTCTCGCGGATGGGCCAATTCGCCGCCGGGCCGCTGCGGCAAACCAAGCGCGTGCCCGCGCCGCCGTTCGGGCCGTTGCCATAGGTGTAGGTCACTTCGAAGGTCGGATGGCAGTTGTAGCTGTTGGGTTGATTAGCGGGGGCGGCGCCGGTGCCGACGATGCTCACCGGGCCGCTCTCGTCCATGCCGAGGGCCCATTGCGCGATGTCGTTATGATGAGCGCCCCAGTCGGTCATCTTGCCACCCGAATATTCGTACCACCAGCGAAATTCATAATGGCAGCGTTGCGGCACGAAATCGGCGGGGCCGGTCGGGCCTTGCCAGAAGCTCCAGTCGAGCCCTTCAAACACCGGACGCACCTCGAACGGACCGCCGCGCGGGTTTTCGCCGATCAGCGTCGTAACACGATGCACTCGACCGATTCGGCCGTTGCGGACCAACTCGGCGGCGAGGCGGAAGCGGCCGGCGTACTCGGTGCGTTGTTGCGTTCCGACCTGGAAGATCTTGCGCGTTTCTCGAGCAACGCGCGCCACCAGCTTGCTTTCTTCAATCGTCAACGTCATCGGCTTCTCACAATAAACATCTTTGCCGGCCCGCATGGCAGCGATGGCGATCAACGCGTGCCAGTGATCCGGGGTGCCGATAGTGACGGCGTTGATGTCGCGATTCTCCAGCAGACGGCGAAAATCGCTGTGCAGAGCGCATTCGCGGCTACCGCCTTGCGCAGCGTTACGTACCAGGTTCTGCGCAAACTGGGCATTGGGTCGATCCACGTCACAGACGGCAACCATCTGGACGCCGGTTTCGCTCATGGCTGCCTGCATGATGTGGACGCCGCGTTCGCCTCGCACCGGCATGTTGGGGCGAGTCGTTCGGCTGGTTCCGGTGCCGATGGCGCCCATGACGATGCGATCGTTGGCGCCGGGTGGGCGCGGATTGGCGTCGGCCAGCGCTTCCGCGGCTACCTCCTGAGCGTACCAGAGCGGCAGACCAGCCGCGGTTAGCGCGCCGAGCGTGTTCGCCAAGAACCCGCGCCGCGACATGTTTCCCCGTTTCATCGTGCGTACCTCCGAAGGCAAAAGGAGAGTAAAGTGCTTTTGGACGATGTTAGACTCGATCGCGGCCAAGGGCAAGGAAGAAATGCGAGATTCCTCGTTTAGCGCTCGCAGTATCCCACGCGGCGACGGCGCGGGATACCGCGAGCGCTAAACGAAGAAACGAAGAGGCGCGCAAAATTGCACTCCCAAATTTCGCAGCCTGGCGATATCATCTCCCCTTCGATTGGATCTTCGCAGACTGCCCTCAACACGGAGGTTGATCATGTTGTTTTCACGACGAAGCTGGCAAATCCTGGCAAGCGCGGCAAGCCTGGTCCTTGCGACAAACGCATTCTCGCAAACCACGCCGCCTCCGCTCGACCCAAAGACACCGCCGACGCCGGTGCAGATCATCCCCGTCAGCCTGAAAAACGACTTCGTAGCCGCCACGGTCAACGGCGAGAAAATCCTCATCGGCGACGTCAAAAAGATACTGGAAAGCCGACCGTACCCGGTGACACTCACCGAAGAGCAGAAGAAGCAACTGCGCCACGCCGCTCTGGATGTGCTGATTGAAGACGCGATCATGCGCCAGTTCTTGAACAAAAATGTGCCGCAGGTCAATCCGGCCGACTTCAACAAGGAAGTGCAGGACCTGATCGAAGGTCTGAAGAAGGAGATGAAGACGCTTGATCAATTCTTGACCGCCACGAATCAGACAAAGGAGCAGTTGAGCCGGGACATCGCCGCCAAGCTGCAATGGCGAGTAATGCTGATGCGCTACTGCCCCGAGGACAAGGCAAAGGCCTACTACATCGAGAACAAAATGTTCTTCGACAAGGTCTTCGTCAAGGCGAGCCATATCTTGATCAAGCTTGACACGAAGACACCCCAGGCCGACCGCGTCAAGGCGGCCGAGCAACTTCGCGTACTGCGTCAGGAAATCCTGACAGGAAAGACCAAGTTCGAAGACGCAGCGAAGAAATACTCCGAGTGCCCGAGCAAGGACAAGGGGGGCGACATCGGCCAATTTCCCTACAAGTTCGTCGTCGTGCCGGAGTTCGCCAAGGCCGCGTTTTCGATGAAGAAGGGGGAGCTGAGCGATGTCGTGGTCACGAACTACGGGCTGCATCTGATCTGGGTTACCGATCGCACCGCCGGCGAACTGTCAACCTTCGACAACATCAAGGACACGGTTCGTGAAGTGTGGGCCCAAGACGAGGACCTCTATCAGCGCGTCCTCGTGGACCAGCGCAAGAACGGCAACGTCAAGATCGAGATGCCGTAATGCCAGGGGTCAGGAATCAGGAATCAGTGGTCACGAAGCCCCGGGATGAGCGCAGCGAATCCCGGGGCTTTTTCGTTCATAGCGGATACACCTCCATGACGTGATACCCCGTCATCGTCATTCCCATTTTCTTGTAGGTGACCTGGGCGACTTGATTGTCGTGCTCGACGTACAATCGCACGCCGATAACGTCGAGCTCTCGGCGCGCCGCCAGCAGGAGATGCTCGTACAGCGCGCGAAACACGCCCAGCCGTCGCGCCGGCTTCGCCACGTACACGCTCTGAATCCACCAGAAGTTGCCGTTGCGCCAGTCGCTCCATTCGCAGGTGACACCGAGCTGGCCGACCATCTCGTCCTTGGCCTCGGCGACGTAGTATCGCCCTTTGCGCGGATCGGCAAGCATGGCGGCGACGCCGGCGGTAAGCAATTCCCGGTCTAACTCCTTGGCCTCCGTCTCCTTGGCCAACAGCCGATTGAACTCGGCAATGCGCTCGGCGTCGCCTGGCCGAGCGGGTCGAATGTTCAGGTTCATGTCGTGACTCTCTTTCATACAATTGCCGCAAGCCCAGGGGTTCGGAGTACCTCACCCCTGGGATCCCCCGAACCCCGGATCCCAGGGGTTCGGAGTACCTCACCCCTGGGCTTCAGCGGCGTCATGGACCTCAGCAAGTATATTCGCGATATCCCGGACTTTCCCAAGCCGGGCATCCTTTTCAAGGACATCACGCCGTTGTTGGCGGATCCGGGAGCGTTTCATGAAGCGATTCGCCGCATCATGGAACATTATCGCGATCGACCGATCGACGCCATCGCCGCCGCCGAGGCAAGAGGCTTCCTGTTTGCCGCTCCATTGGCGTATTTGATGAACAAGCCACTGGTGCCATTGCGCAAGCCGGGCAAGTTGCCATACCGGACCCACAAGCTGCAATATGATCTCGAGTACGGCCAGGCCGAGTTGCATGTCCACATCGACGGCTTCAAGCCCGGCGCTCGCGTGTTGCTCGTGGACGATCTGCTGGCGACCGGCGGCACGCTCGAAGCCGCCTGCAAGCTGATCGCGCAGGCTGGCGCCGTCGTCGTCGGCTGCTGCGTGCTGGTTGAGCTGTTGTTCCTGGGCGGCCGTGCCAAGTTGCAGCCGCACCAAGTATTCAGTCTGATTCAATATTGAGCCGCTTGCGGCGTAGCACGAGGATCGGCTTTCCATGCTCATCGATTTTGAAAAATGCGGCGGCCTGGTTCCCGCCATCGCACAGGATTTTCAGACCGGCGAAGTGCTGATGATGGCATACATGAACCGCGAAGCCTTCGAAGAAACCGTGCGCACGAAACGCGCCGTCTACTTCAGCCGCAGCAGAGGCAAGCTCTGGCGCAAAGGCGAAGAATCGGGCAACGTGCAGGAGGTCAAGGAGATCTTCCTCGACTGCGACAACGACACGATTTTGCTCAAGGTCCACCAGATCGGCGGCGCCGCATGCCACGAAGGCTACAAGAGCTGTTTCTTCCGCCGACTGGAAAACGATGAACTCAAAACCATCGGCGACCGCGTTTTCGATCCGAAGCAGGTCTACAAAAAATAGTCCGTGGTCCGTAGTCCGTGGAAAAATCGCTGGATGAATGCTACCGGCCACGGACTACGGACTACCGACGCTTGAGTTCAACCATGACCCAACAGATTCGTTTAGGCATTCCCGCCGGGTCGCTGCAAGAGGCGACCGCGGAGCTCTTTCGCAACGCCGGCTTCAAGCTCACGTTCGCCAGCCGCAGCTACTATCCGTCGATCGATGATCCGGAGATCCACTGCACGCTGATTCGGGCTCAGGAGATGCCTCGCTACGTGGAGAATGGGTCGCTCGATTGTGGGCTAACCGGATACGACTGGATTCTCGAGAACGAAGCCAAAGTATGCGAGCTCGCCGAGCTCATGTTTTCGAAAGTCAGTCGCCGGCCCGTTCGCTGGGTGCTTGCCGTGCCGAACGATTCGCCGATCAAGACGGTGCAGGACCTGCAAGGCAAGCGGATCGCGACGGAGGTCGTCGGGTTGACGCGGCGTTGGCTGGCGCAGCACGGGGTGACGGCGCAGGTCGAGTTTAGCTGGGGCGCCACCGAGGTCAAGCCGCCGCGCTTCGCCGACGCCATCGTCGATGTCACCGAGACCGGCAGTTCGCTCAAGGCGAACAATCTGCGCGTCGTCGCGGAGCTTTTGCAGAGCACGACGCGCTTCATCGCCAACGAAAAGGCCTACGCTGATCCGTGGAAAAAGCAGAAGATGGACGATGTGCTCCTGATGTTGCGCGGCGCCCTCACCGCGGAGGGCATGGTGGGCCTGAAATTCAACACGCGCCTAGCCGACAAGGCGAAAGTGCTGGCGTTTCTGAAGGACCATCCGCGCACGGCGCTCAACAGCCCGACGATCTCGCCGCTGGCCGATCCGGACTGGATCGCGATGGAGATTATCATCGACGAGGACATCGTCCGCCACATCATGCCGCAGCTTTACGCCGTCGGCGCTCGCGGCATCGTCGAATATCCGATCAGCAAGATTATCTTGTGAACGCAGTGAACAGAACCACGGAGACCACGGGGGAGATGCGAGAGTGAGAACGCACTCTCACGAGGCATTGGCATCGGAAAAGGCCGCGAGCCGGAATGCGCCCCACGCCAAGAACATCGCGACGACGCAAAGCCCCGCGCCGATGCCGCAGGTCTTTCCCCAAGGGGGCGTATAGCGAAGCGACAGCGTCGAACCGGCGCACGGAAGCGTTGTCGTGATGCGTTGCCAGTAGTCTTTGCCGACGCCGAGCGCAACGCCATCCAGCTCGAGTCGCATGTGCGGATACCACAAGAAGTTGATCGTTACCTGCGTGCCGCTTTGAAGATTCGACACATCGACATCGGCGCCGCGGCCATGTAAGCGCATCGGCAACGTTCGACCGTTTGCGAAGGCCAGCGGATCGACGCCATCGAGTTCCTTGAGCGTCGTGGCGCCGGCACGGGCTAGAGTTCGCATCGGCGTTTTTTCCAACACGTGAAACGCCGGCTCGCATGGGAAGGTTCGTTCCATTTTTCGATCGCCGCGCCTGGCGTCGAACAAATGCCACCCGACGCCGTAGGCTCGGCACGCTTCGATCGGCGTTTCGGCAAGCCGGCGATACACCTCGGCCATGCGGGGCTGCCCTTCGACGACCGGGTCGTAGCCAAAAATACCGGGGACCCGATAGTAGTGCGGCAGGTTGAGCGGAAGAGCGCGATAAAAATCCGGCGACGTCGAACGCAGCGGATGCCACGAGGCAACGCGTTTCGAATTCGCTGCGCCGATCACGCCCGGATCGCCGGACGAATGAAACACCGCGGTGAACTCGGTCGGCAGGCCGGGGTAAGGACGAAACCCATAACTGTAGAAGCTGGGCCGGCACATCGCGACGTGATAGGCAAGGAGGACGAGGATCAGTGCGCCCGCTGCCCAACTCCACCATGAACTGTGTGCCACTGGTTGCGTCTCTGCGTCCGCTTGGCGGTTTTGCGCGCCGAACGCAACGAGCGTGCGATCTATCATCAACCCGCCCGACAATATCGCACAGAACGCAAGCCACGGAAAAAAGCGAAACGAGTAGCGCAAGAAGAACTTTGACATCGGCAGTTGCGACAGCCCCTGCCACAGCCCCGCCGGTTCGCCCAGCACTAATAGCAGCGACAACACGCCGCACGGAATCCACCACGCTTGCGCCCAGGCTGACCGATCCGGCATCGTCAGCCAGAACGCGACCGCTTGGAGTGCAAACAGAATCCCGAATACGCCACCAAAAAAGTAAAAGTGCCCCATCTTGTCGGCATGCTCGGTTCCCCAGCGCGTCGGCAATTCGGCCTGCGCTAGCGGATACGGCAATGCAGCGCCGGCCAGTTGATCGTAAATGCCGAACTCTTCGGGTACGAACCGCTCGTGGCCTCCCATCATCTCGAGATGATGCAGTAAGAGCGGCGCGGCGATTCCAACGCCAAGCAACACTGCCGGTATGGCTGGCATCCAGCGTTGCCACGATAGTCCGTCGCCGATGACAACGCTCGCCACGCCGACGACGAAGAACAGACCGAGAATCGCGACGATCTGCGGAAACCCCGCGTGATACGACATCCCGAGCACGACGCCGACGCCGATGACCCATGACCAGCCGACCGGGCCTTCGCGCATCCGTTGGATAGCGATGCCCAACAGCGGCAGCCACACCGCGTTGGCGATGAACGCGTGCCACGATCGGCCCATGATCAGAATGCAACCAGCGAAGACAAACGACAGCGCCGCGACATTGGCCGACATCCCACTCATGCCGACGCGCCGCGACAGATAACGCATGGCAATGAAGCCGACGATGAGGTGTAGGATTGCGAACACCTCCATCGTGGCTAGCTCATTGTCCAGAACGTGCCTGGCAATGGCGTACGAAATCAGTTGCGGCGGATAGGTGATCGCCCAGAAGCCGATTGTTGCCAGCGGCGCGCCGAGAAACACGTACGGGTTCCAATCGGGAAACGTGCCCTCCCAGAGGCTTCGGCAACCCAAGATGATCCCCGGCAACTCGCCGACCAGAGCGTCGTCCTGCGTGAAGTAATACGGCTCGATGCATTGCAGCGCAATCAATCCGCTGATGAGGGTGATCCAGCCGATCCAATCCCAGGCGTGTACATGCTCAGTTGCCGGGTCTGCCTGGTTGGCCTGTTCAAGGCCGAACACCTGTGGCCAGTAATCGCCGAAATAGAACGCCCCCAGCCATACGGCCATGGCCAGCACCATAACGACGATCAAGCCCGGCGCCGCGCGTTGACCGACGTGGGCCAGAAACGCCGAGGTTCCAGGCCAGTTGCGACAAAGGGCGATCGTCGATGGCTGGCGAACGATCACCGAATCGGGCAGCGAATACGTCGTCCCGTCAGCCACAAGTTCATGCAGAGAGACCCGAAACGACGCGTCGCCAATGGTGACATGAACGATTCCCGACAGCGCCGTCGGGGATTTCGCGAAGTGAATTGCGACCGTGCTCACGCAGCGGCCGGGAATACGCCAAACGCCAGGCAGATCGGATTCGATCAGTTGCGGCTGTTCCTTGCCGCTGTGGATGACAAACAAACGTGTGTTGGCGGTGTCGCTGTTGCCGAATCCCTCCAGCACTAGCGACATCGGCTCGGCGAACTCGTCCTGGTGAAGCGTCAAGTGCACATTCACCGCGACGACGCCGGCCAGTAGCAGCATTAATCGACACGCGATCCACATCGTTTTCTCGAACCGTTCCCTCGTTCCCACGCGCCGGTCACGCAACTGCCATGTGCTTGCCGTTCGACGAGGCGTCGACCTTCGGTGGCTCCTCGGCCGACTTGTCAAAGTTGATCCGCTCGCGCTCCACGACCAACGGCCTTTTGCGCACCTGGAAATGAATCGCGCTAATGTATTCGCCCAGGACACCGAAGAAGAACAGTTGCAGCCCCGAAAAGAAGAACACCGCCACGATCAAGGTCGGCACGCCGGGCGCTGCGAGTTGCTGATAGTAGAGCATGTTCATGACGAAGCCGAACACGCCGAATAGGATGCTGAGCGCCGCCACGCCGAAGCCAAAGAACATGCAGAGCCGCATCGGCACATTGGACAGCGAGATGATGGCGTTGAGGGCTTGATCGATGAGTGAGTAGAGTTGAGCTTTGGAGTAGCCACGCTCGCGCGCTTTCCAAGTGTATGGCACGCCGACGCGCTTGAAGCCGCAACTGGCAATCATGCCGCGAATGTAGGGATAGTAGTCCTCGTATTGGCGCAGCGTTTCGACGACCTTGCGGTCGATCAGCTGAAATTCCCCTGCATCGACTGGCACGTCGATGTCCGCCATGCCTCGCACCAGCCGATAGAAGATCGATCTGGCGGTCCGCATGAGGATGCCTTCTTCGCGCTCGGCCCGGATGCCGTAGACGATCTCGTTGCCTTCTTCCCAGTGTTTGACAAGTTCGGGAATAACTTCGGGTGGATCCTGCAAGTCGGCGGGCAGAAACACCAGCACCGCATCGCCGGACGTCGCCAGGACGCCGTTGTAATTGGAGCGCAGCGCGCCGAAATTGCGTGCGTTGACGATGATCTTGACGCGCGGGTCCTGGGCGGCCAAACCCTTGAGCAACAACACCGTGTTGTCCGACGAATCGTTGTCGCAAAAGACGTGCTCGTAGTCGTACTTCGCCAGCGGTCCTTCGAAGAGCGCTTTGACCGCGAGGTAACAGGCCGTCACGTTCAACTCCTCGTTGAAGCACGGCGTGACGATGCTGATTTTCTTACGCGCGCTCATGATACCCTCTCACGTCCGCTGCCGACAGGCTGCGGGATAGGGACGCCATAGTCCCGCAGCCTGTCGGCTGCAGGCGTGCCTGCGACTTCCTCGGTCACTTCGACCATGCGCTCCAACGACAACCCATGTCGCCCACACAAGTACGCCTGCGATCCCGCACACAACGTCGGCTCCGGCTGCAAGCGCATCGGCACGAAGCGAACGCCAAGCCCGGCCTGCGCCAAACACTCGCCGACCATCGTTCCTAATCCGCCCGGCCCATGCTCTTCCAGCGTGATGATCCGTCCGGTTCGTTTCGCCTCGGCAATGACGCGATCAGCATCGAATGGTCGCAGCGTCGGCATCGACAGCACGCGAACCGACACGCGCCGCGCCGCCAGGATCGTGGCGATCCGCACGGCGGTCTCCAGCATGCCTCCGGTCGAGATCAGTGTTGCTTGGGTGCCGTCGATGACTTGGACTGCCTTGCCGAGTTCGATTCTCGGTTCACTTTGATGTACGACCGGCTCTCCCGCTTTGCCGAGCCGCAAGTACGCCGGACCCGCATGTTCTGCGAGCGTGCGCGTAGCCCAACGTGTTTCGACCGGATCGCCGGGCGCCATCACCGTGACGTGCGGCAAAAGCGACATGACGCCGATGTCCTCGACGCCGTGATGTGTGTAGCCATGGCCGCCATACGCAAGCCCGCAACCGACGGCGACGATCTTGACGCTCAGGTTGTGGTAGCAGACATCGTTGCGAAACTGTTCAAGGCAACGCAGCGTCGGAAAGTTGGCGATCGAATAGACGAACACGACTTTGCCTGTCATCGCCAGGCCCGCCGCGACGCCGACCATGTTCTGCTCGGCGACGCCCGCGTTGAGATAGCGATCGGGAAACTTGGTCGAGAACTTTTCGAGCACCGAGTAACCGAGATCGCCTGTCAACAGCCAGACGCGAGAATCGCGCTCGGCGACTTGCACGAGGGTTTCGATAAAGGACGTCCTCATTGGCCGCACTCCAATCCGAGCAACGCATCCGCTAGTTGTTTTGCGTCGGGCGACTTGTAGTGCCAGGCGAGCTGGCCTTCCATGTAGGCGACGCCCTTGCCCTTGATCGTGTGGGCGATGATAACCTTCGGTTTGCCCGTGTGGTCCGCGGCGAGCGCCGACTGGATCGCGTCATGATCGTGTCCGTCGATTTGATGCACTTGCCAGCCGAAGCTGCGCCACTTGTCGCCGAGCGGCTCCAGATCGAGTACATCCTTGACGCTGCCGAAGCTCTGGACCTTGTTGTAATCGACGATGGCGGTGAGCGAATCGAGCTTGTGATGCCCGGCAAAGAGGATCGCTTCCCAGTTGGAGCCTTCGTCGAGTTCACCGTCGGAGAGAATGACGTAGGTGTGCGGTACCGTAGGCGTCTCGCTCCGCGTAATGGTATCCTCACGCGGAGCGTGAGGTCTACGATGAGCCAACGCCAAACCACATCCCACCGGCAAGCCATGGCCCAGCGATCCGGTCGACAACTCGACGCCCGGCACGTGATGGCTGACATGGCCGGTCAACGGCGAGCCGTCCTGGCTGTACGTCATCAGGTCTGCGACTGGAAAGAAGCCTCGCTCCGCAAGCACGGCATACAGGATCGCGGCGCCATGGCCCTTGCTGACGACCAACCGATCGCGCATGGGCCATTGCGGATTCGCCGGGTCGACGCGCAATACGGAACCGTACAGCACCGCGAGCAAGTCGGCCATCGACAAGCACGAGCCGACGTGCGAAGCCTTCGCCTTCGCGATCATGCGCAAAGCGTGGCCGCGAATCGTCGTCGCCAGTTTTTGGGTGTCAGTGGTCATGGTCTGTGGGGCTCGTTTTCAACGTGCCTCTCGTCGCCGTGGCACGTTGAAAACGTGCCCCACGGAAATCACCTCAACAACGCGCGGATCTGATCGCACACGTATGCCACTTCCTCGCGCTTCAAACACACGCCGCTGGGCAGGTTGATCGATCGCGCCCCGATGCGCGTCCCACGCGGCTGCGGCGTTTGCTTCACCGGCCATACCGGATACTGGCTGATCGCCGGGAAGACGTCGCGCGTGTCGATGTTGCGCTTTTTCAATTCGCTCCGCAATGCATCGCGGGTCACGGGGCACGAATCTTCCAGATACATGCTCGTCATCCAGTAGATGCTGCGTGTGCCGGCCGGCTCGCGATTCAATCGCACATGCCGAACGCCGGCAAGCCCCTCGGCGTACCAGCCGAAGATGCGCCGCTTGCCTTCCACGAGTTCCTCGACGCGTTCGAGCTGACCCAGGCCGAGCGCGGCTTGCACGTTCGACATCTTGTACTTCCACCCATTCGTGTCGATCCAGAACGAACCCGGCACGCGTCCCTGGTCCCAGATCTTGTAGGCGCGCTGGTACAACTCGGTGTCGTTCGTGAGCAGCATGCCGCCTTCGCCGGTGACGAGCAGTTTTGCTCCCTGAAAACTGAAGCAGCCGAAGTGCCCGAACGAGCCAGTTCGCTTACCTTCGAACTCGGCGCCGATCGACGGAGCGGCGTCTTCAACGACAAACAGGTTGTGGGCCTTGGCGACATCGATAATGCGGTCCATCCGCGCCGGTTGGCCGTAGAGGTGCACCGGGATAATCGCCTTGGTGCGCGGCGTGACCTTCGACGCGGCTGACTCGGCGTCCAAACACCAGGTGTCCTCCTCGACATCGGCGAAGATCGGCGTGGCGCCGGTGTAGAGTACCGCGTTCGCCGTCGCCACCCAAGTCAACTCCGGCATGATGACCTCGTCGCCCTTGCCGATGCCGAGAGCGAGCAACGACAAATGCAAGGCCCCCGTGCAGCTCGATGTCGCCAGGGCATGCTTGACGCCGACATACTCGGCAAATGCCTGCTCGAACTTGCGCAGATACTTGTTCCACTCGTTGTTCCAACCGTGCCGGGCCGCATCGAGTGCATAGGACGCCTCGCGTGCCGAGATCGATGGCCCCGCGGTCAGGATCAGCCTGTCGCCCGCCCACTTCCGAGCCGGACGATAGGTCATGCGCACGAAATGGGTGTCGATCTTTTCGCCGTCGGCGGTCGGCTTGTAGGTAACGTTGCCGTTGGTGTTATGTTTGGTGAGCGGGAGCATACGATCGCGGACGAAGCCGAGCTTTTCATAGAAGGCGATCGCGTGCGTATTAGTCTCGAAGACACGCAGGTAGATTTCGCGCGGACCGAGCTTTTCTTCGGCCCAATCGATGAGGGCGACCATGCCGCGCTTCATGATGCCCGGTTCGCCGGATTTGACGCCGCGAACGATGTTGTCCATTTCGAGCGACGCATCGTCATTGATGGCGCTGGCAAATCCCATGTGCCCGACGGCTCGGCCGAACTTGTTCACGGCAAGGAACAGCATGCGCTCCGCAGCGCCTAACACGCGATCCCGCAGCCAGGCCTTGGTGCTGGCAGGCGTGGCGGTGAATTGGCTTGGGTATGCGGCGACATCCGTGTTGCGCCAGTTCGTCAGCTCGGCGATGAGCGTATCGTCGTCAACGTGCAGATCGCACGTCGGTAGCAAATATCCGCCGTCGGGCAGACGCAACGCCTTCGCATAAAGATCGTCGAGCTGCGTCGTGCGTTTGAAGAACTCGAAGTTGCGCGCGACGGCGTTGTTGTATGTCGTCACGCTGCGGTCGATTTTGATGGGGATGGACATTGGTGAACCTCATGCCGCTTGCGGCTTCCCGCTCACATGGCGCCAGGTGAACGCTAAGCCGCGAGCGGCAAACGGTGAAACACATCAATGACGTAATCCAGTCGCGTGGAATCGAGCCCCGGATAAACGCCGATCCAGAAGACGTTGTTCATGATGAAGTCGGTGTTCGCCAGATCACCGACGACGCGATGCTCGATGCCGGCGTACGCGGGTTGGCGCAGCAGGTTGCCCGCGAACAACAAACGCGTCTGGATGCGTTCGCGTTCGAGCGCCTGCACGATGTCGTTGCGCGTCCACGTCGATCCGGGGCGTACTGCAATCGGGAAGCCAAACCAGCTCGGATCGGACCCTGGCGTCGCTTCGGGCAGGATGAAATGCTCCTGCAGGTCGGCCAGCCCGTTTTTCAGATAGCGGAAGTTGCGACGACGCGCCTCGATGAACGCCGGCAGTTTCTTGAGTTGGGCAACGCCGACCGCGGCTTGCATGTCGGTGACCTTCAGGTTGTAGCCGATGTGCGAGTAGGTGTATTTGTGATCGTAGCCTTCCGGCAGTTGGCCGAGCTTCCAGCAAAAGCGTTTGCCGCAGGTGTTGTCCTTGCCGGGGTCGCACCAGCAATCGCGGCCCCAATCGCGGAACGATTCGGCCAGCGTCTTGAGGTTGGGCCGATCGGTCAGGACGGCGCCCCCTTCGCCCATCGTGATGTGATGCGCGGGATAGAAGCTGCACGTCGCGAGATCGCCAAACGTGCCGACTTGCTTGCCTTGATACATCGAACCGGCGGCGTCGCAGCAATCCTCGATGAGCCACAGATCGTGTTTCTGGGCGAAAGCGGCGACGCGTGACAGGTCGTACGGATTGCCAAGCGTGTGGGCGATCATGATGGCCCGCGTCCGCGGCGACAACGCGGCTTCGAGCTGCTCGACATCGACGTTGTAGGTCGGTAGCGTCACGTCGAGGAACACGGGGATCAGGCGGTTCTGGATGATCGGATTGACTGTCGTCGGGAAGCCACACGCGACGGTGATGACTTCATCGCCGGGCAGGAGTTGATCGCCGCCGAGCTTGGGAGACGTCAAACAACTCAATGCGACGAGGTTGGCCGACGAGCCGGAGTTGACCAAGAGCGCGCTGCGCACGCCCCAGAAGCTGGCGAACTCGCGTTCGAATTGGCAAGCGTATCGGCCGGTCGTCAGCCAGAAGTCGAGCGAGCTATCGACGAGATGGACCATGTCGTCGTGATCGAAGACGCGACCGGCGACGGGCACGCGGCCATCGAACGCTTTGGCCGGGAACGCCGCGGCGTGATATTCGCGAACCAAGTCCAGGATCTCGACCCGGAGTTGTTGCGGGGTTTTAGGCATGGGTCACGAAGTCCTGATACCACTTCACCGTCGCTTGCAGGCCCGTGTTCAGCGTGAACAGCGGCTGCCAGTGCAGCATCGTTCGCGCCTTCTCGGCGCTCAGGAACTGCTTGCGAATCTCGTTATTGGCTTCGTTACGAATCTCGGGCTTGAGGTCGCTGCCCATGACCTTCGCTACTTCGCCGACGATTTCGAGCACGGTCACGGGGCGTTCGTTCGAGAAGTTGAAGCCGTGCCCGCGCAGTTCGGGCCGGGCCGCCAGCTGCTCGGCCAGGTGCATGTAAGCGGCGGCGCCGTCCTCGACGTAGAAATAATCGCGGACGAATTGGCCGTCGGAGCGAATCACCGGGCGTTCGTGGCGAAGGATGGAGCGGATGGTGCCGGGGATGATGCGGTTCCAGTTGAGGTCGCCGCCGCCGTAGAAGTTGCCGCAGCGAGTAATGACGACCGGAGTGCCGTAGCTGACCGCGTAGGCTTGAGCGATGAGGTCCGCGCACGACTTGCTCACGTCGTAGGGATGCTTGCCCTGCAGCGGCGTGTTCTCATCGTAGGGCAGGTGCTCCTGATCGCCGTAGGCCTTATCGGAGGACGCGAGAATGATCTGCTTGACCTTCGGCGAACGCCGGCACGCTTCGAGCAGGTTCCAGGTCGCCTGGATGTTCGTTTCGAAGGTCGAGATCGGATTGCGATTGGCGATGCCGACGATGGTCTGGGCCGCAAGATGGATAACGGTGTCGATTTCGAACTCGCCGAGGACGCGTTCCATCAGATCACGATCGCGCACATCGCCGCGGACCGTCGTGACCTGGTCGAGGGTTCGCGAGCGGACAGCTTCGGATGCGGGGACCCAGTCGCGCACGAGAGCGACAACGTCGGCGTTGGCGGCGTGCAGGCGCTTAAGCAGCCAGCTGCCGACCAGGCCGGTGGCGCCGGTAACGAGTACGGGCCGATCGCGCCAAAATCCGATGTTCATTGTTTCACACTGCCTTTCCGTAGGACGGGTCTCCTGACCCGTCCCGTTGAACAAGGGCGGGTCGGGAGACCCGTCCTACACCCGCAGATTCAATCCCAAACTTTCCATGGCGCTTTCCCGGATTCCCAGAGTTCGTTGAGGTACTGGTATTCGCGATAGGTATCCATCGCGTAGAAGAAGCCTTCATGGCGATAGGCCATCAGCTGGTTCTCGGCCGCCAAGCGTTCGAGCGGCGCGCGTTCCAGAATGCACTCATCACCGTCGAGGTAGTCGAAGACGCTGCGATGGAAAACGAAGAACCCGGCATTGATCCAGCTGTCAAGCAATGGCTTTTCGTTGAACTGCTCAACGGCGCCGCGCAGGTCGAGGCCGATGACGCCGAAGCGCGACGTGGGCCTGACGGTCGTGAGGGTCGCTTTCTTGCCGTGGCTGTAGTGGAAGTCGAGCAGCTTGTCGATGTCGACATTGGCGAGGCCGTCGCCGTAGGTGAGCAGGAAGTGTTCGTCCTTGACATAGCGTTTGACACGCGCGACGCGGCCGCCGGTCATGGTGTTTTGTCCGGTGTCGGCAAGGGTGACGTTGAAATCCTGCTCGCGATGTTGGTCGTGGTAGGCGACGGCGCGTAGCTCGCCAAGCTTGATCGTGATGTCGGAGTTCATCGCCTCGTAGTTGAGGAAGTACTCCTTGATGCAATTGCCTTTGTAGCCGAGGCAGAGGACGAAGTTGGTGTGCCCGTAGTGGGCATAGGACTTCATGATGTGCCAAACGATGGGTCGGCCGCCGATTTCGACCATCGGCTTGGGGCGATATTCGGTTTCTTCGCGCAGACGGGTCCCTTGCCCGCCGCACAGCAGGATGACTTTCACGGATGAGCCCTTTCGTTGAGGAGATTCCGGACGATTCATGTCCAGGGTAACGATCTCAGGCGTTCATCGAAACAAGCGTAGGTCGGAAATGGGAGGCGTGCAAATCGAAATTGGCATTTTTTGTTGCCGAAAGTTTACAGTCCGGAGCGATTGGAGTTGGATAATTGCATAAATCTCTCACGACGTAACGAGTTCACGCGGCGGACTTCCGAGTAGAAATCGCCTTAGGGCAGCGAGCTCTTTCTTGGCCAGCTTGTCGAGAACTTTGACTTCGCATGGACCGAGTAATTCAATGCCGAGCAACCAACCGTCTTTATCGTAGTCGGCATACGCGCTGCCTTCGGAGAGCTCACGAGTGTCGTACACCGCCCCGGTCCCAATTTGCAAGTACGCAGCGCGTATGTTGCCGGTTTTCCCATCTACCGAAACATCCTTCTTGGGCAAAAATTTCCTTTTCATGGCCACGTCAATCTCTTTCTGTTCGGATGGCGCTATTGACAAGGATTCGAGACGATTCTTCTTAACGCGGCTATCGCCGCAACCGCAGGGAATTAACGACAAAGGCGTTTTGCATATCAATGGTTGTTACCAAGCAGCCATTGAGAGCAAAACGCCATGAACCGCTTTGTTGAACGATTCACGTCCT
>Ga0194132_10002340_pt1 | contig 35876 bp, 27 predicted proteins | sample TA2KigOf80mmetaG_FD_148612 | JGI IMG/M metagenome (GOLD analysis project Ga0194132, IMG submission 148612) | Freshwater microbial communities from Lake Tanganyika, Tanzania - TA2015054 Kigoma Offshore 80m | ecosystem: Environmental > Aquatic > Freshwater > Lake | place: Tanzania: Lake... | reverse complement strand
GCACGGGGATGCCCTTCGCGGCGCAGTAATCAATCATCTGCTGGCGGCCGGGGAAGTCCTTGCGATACCGCTCATCGCGCCACGGGGCGATGATCTGCAAGCTGGGCGCGAGCGCGGCGGCGGTCAGTTCGAAGCGCACCTGATCGTTGCCTTTACCGGTCGCGCCGTGGGCGATGGCGTCGGCCTTCTCAGCCTTGGCAATCTCCACCATACGCTTGGCAATGAGCGGACGCGCGATGCTAGTACCAAGGAAGTATTGGCCTTCGTAAATCGCGCCGGCGCGCATCATCGGGTAGATGAAGTCTTTCGCGAATTCGTCCTGGAGGTCATCGATGTAAATCTTCGACGCGCCGGTCTTGCGGGCCTTCTTTTCGAGGCCCTTGAGTTCGTCGTCCTGGCCGATGTTGGCGCAAAAGGCGATCATTTCGGCATTGCCGTAGGTTTCTTTGATCCACGAGAGAAGGACGGAGGTATCGAGGCCGCCAGAGTATGCGAGGACGATTTTCATGAGTTCAAAACCAGTACAATCAGGGAGCGACTTAAGGGCATGCCGCGCTGGGTGAAAAGCGAAAAGTGCTATCGCTACCGGGGGCGAATTTCGGCCGACGGGGCTGCACCGAAAAAATGGTTGAGCTAATGCGCAAGGGGGAAGCTGAAGAAGCTAGCCCGGCGACTAAAGGGAATGGCGCAGCTATTTCGCTAAATTGAAGCAGACCAGCTTGTCCTCACTGCGCAGGTAAAGCCGCCCGCGTGACAGCACCGGCCCTGTCCAACTCGGATAGCCGAGCATCGGGACCTGCCAGCGCGCGAGTTCCTCCGGCTGCTTAGGGTTGGGCCTGAAAATCCCCAACAAACCAAACTCACCAAGCACATAAAGCTTACTGTCCGCAAGAATGGCCGCACCGCGCCCGTAAACGGGAAGTTGCGTGCCGTGCGGCGGATGTTTCTGCGCCCGCTCATCGCGGCTCCAAGTCAACTTGCCAGTCTTGAACTCCACGCAACGAAACGTCGCGTCTGGCTCATCGCGCCCACTGAACGCGTAGAGATGGCCGTCCAGCAGGATGGGCGTGTTCCAGTGCAATTCAAGCGCGGGCACCCTCCACCGGCCCGTCGCCGGATCGCGATCATCCATGTCCATCGGGTGTCGGCGCGGGTCACGCCACACTTCGTCGTACGATTTGCCGTCCGGCTTCACGCGCAGCAGCACCGCGCCGCTCCGGTAGTAAGCGGCGGAAATCAGTACGAGGTCATCCTGCACCACAGGATTCATCGCGTTGACCGAGTCATTGGCGAAAGACTGAAACCAACGAGTAAAGTTCACCGCGCCATTAGTCGGATTCACAGAGACCAAGCCTTGCCGCATTAGGCAGAAAATGTGCCGCCGCCCATGGATCGTCGCGGCCACCGGTGATGCATAGCTCGCGAGTTTCTCCTGTCCCGTCCACTCATAGGGCCGCTCAGCTCTCCAGCCCAGCGTGGTGACGCCCTCCCAGTTGGCTTTGCCCACGCTCTGCCAGAGCGTCTTCCCAGTCGCCGCGTCAAAGGCCACCATCCCTGCATTGGGCTGCCCGCCAACCATCGCGATGAGTTTGTCGCCTTCGAGTATCGGCGTGGAGCCGACGCCAAAAAACGCCTCCGGCACGTTGAAGTCCCGCGCCGTATCGCGCTGCCACACGAGCTTGCCGGTGGCGAGCTCAAGGCAAAGCAGCTTGCCCTCCGCACCGAAGGTGAAACACCGGTTCGTGGTCAGCAACGGCGAGCAACGCGGGCCGTTGTTGTAGCCGAACGGGTCTTGATAGCGGCTCGGATAAGCGTACCGCCAAACGGAATTCCCCGTGGCCGGGTGCATCGCCTCGACGACCTCCTCGTCTTTGACGCGTTGATGCAGCACCAGCAAATCCCCTCGCACTGACGGCGCGCTGTAGCCCGTGCCGATGTCCCGCTGCCAAATCACGGGCGGGCCGTCCTTCGGAAACTTGTCGAGCAAACCCGTCTCGCGCGAAGTGTTATCGCCCCGCGGCCCGAGAAAATGCGGCCAGTCTTCCACCACGCCAGCACTCCGAGCGGCAACAGCGGACAGCAGCAGGACTAGCAGCGCGATAAGTTTCATGGACATTCTTGGACGAGCATGGTCGCCGCCACTTCCCACGGCGAGTGCGTTCTTGTGTGACATTTGCCAGCGGAGCTTATTGGGACGCAACTCTTCGAAGTCCATTTGCCAGAACCAGGTTCCCGAGCGCTTGCCATCGTTGGCGAAAAGACGCGGCGGGATGGTCAGGTGCTAAAAACGGAATGCCCCCGCCAGACCTTGCGGCCCGACGGGGGCAAAACGGGGGATGGGAGTGCGCCACGCTCTCTTTCCCGGACCGGCATTAGGCGCGCCCTCGCGGGGCTGCCGGCTTCCCGACGCTGTTCTCCACGGCAAGCGGAGTTTTCGGCCTCGCAGCAGGGCCGTCCAGCACCTTGCGGCGACTGGAATTCGAGTGAGGCTTTTCAGCTCGCTTGGGCTGATGGTTGCGCCACCGGCCCACGAACCAGGTCAAGACACGACTGTGTGTACGGTCCGCGTCTTAACCACTTAGCGCAGGGACAGCCACCGCTTTTGGCAGTGCGTTTGCCCCGTGCCACGGGTCTCGCCTCTTGACTCTCAGGTTGCGTTTGGCTCACAGGCCAGCGGTGCCGTTTGTAACATCGCCGACGTTGCGGAAGGTTTTCATGGGCCTTGCCGAGGCCGCATGTCCTTCCCGGTGCGGGAACTTGTTTTGTCCACCTTTCGGTGGCTTTGACTAACGGCCGTCTTACAACAACCGCCAGAGCTGCCCGCCCCGTGCTGATTCACGGTAGCAACCGGATACCCTCTGGGTAACCGCGATTCACACCGGCCCGAAACCAGCCGGCGTTACTTGAATCGACTCGGAGCGGTTTCTAATCGCCCCTCGCCGCCAAGCTCCTCGATCGCGTGTGACGGGCCGCGACGCCCGCCAGAGGAGCTGGTGAATTCTGCCTCTTCGCGCACGCCTTGCGGCGCACATTCAGAGGGGCCGAGCCAACCAGCCTGTCCCGGCCTTTCCCCAGTCACCTGGGATTATCCTCGAAACTTCTCCGGCATTCTTTCGTCCGCCGTGTCTGCTTCGGTTCTTTCAATGAACTGGGATGACTTTAACACAGTTTTCCAATCCCACTACAATTTCATATGCACACCTTGTTCACCGCAGTTTATTGCGCAAAAAACTGTGAAACTAAAATAAAGACCCGGTTTTACGGGCTTTTCCCGCGCAGCTTAACAAACTATGCACACGTATTAAACTGTTTGGGAAAGACTTTTGTGAACAAGCCGCGCCGAGAAATTCGGTACGGATAAAGAAAAACCGCCCGACTTCGGGCGGTTTGGGGTCGGCGGGTCGCACTTACGACTTCTTACCCGCTGCTTTGGTCTTTACCGCGACCTTCTTGCGTTTGAGGTAAGCCTTACGACGCCGACGTTTCTGCACTTTATTGGATTGTCTGCCCATAACTTCTTTACTTTGCCGAACTGTTTTTGTTGGCTGGGCCAACTATGAAGTTCCGCGATGGACGCTTCAATCTCTATTTGCTGGCGCTAACCCTTATGGCGCTGCTAACCGCGTGTGAAACCACCAGCACGACAGGGGCTAGCGGAAAGAAGGGCACCAAAGAACTCGCCAGCATCCGCGTACACCTAGAGACGCATGCAGACCCAATCCTCGGCACCAGCCGGCAGGTGACGATCGGCCGCGAGAACCCGCAGACGTTCCACGTCAGTGGCCCGATGCTAAGCGAAATTCACCTTATCGGAGCTGAGGTCTGGGAGGGTCAGTCCGGCCAATACGCCATCCACCTCAAGTTTGACCGCCAAGGTACGCAAATCTTAGAGAGCCTATCGCTGTCCTATCGCGGCAAGCGGCTGGCCATCATGAGCCAATTCCCGGAGCCACGCTGGATCGGCACTGAGCGGCTGGAACGGCATATGGCCAACGGCTCGCTGGTGTTTCGCCCAGATGCGACGCGCGAAGAAACGGACCGCATCTGCAAAGGGCTTAACCTCGCCGTAGCGCGGTTAAAAAAGGCCAAAGAGTGGTGAAGGTGATTGTGCGTTGCGTCCTACTGCTCCTTCCGTGCCTGCTTTGTCAACCCACGGCGGGTCAACCCTTCCAACTGCCCACGCCCAACCGAGCAATTTTCACACCTGGCGCGGAGGAGAAATACTTCGCGCCTACGCCGGGCAAGACCTGGACGGCCGGCACCTTCGGCTGCGTGCGCTCCGACGGTCATCAACTCCACGAAGGCATAGACATCCTCTGGACGCGGCGAGACAAAAAGGGTGAGCCGATCGACCCCGTGACCGCCGCCGCCGAGGGCACAGTGGCTTACGTAAACCGCAAGTCCAGCCTCTCAAACTACGGCAACTACATCATCCTCCGGCATCGCATAGACGGGCTGAACCTCTGCACCCTATACGCGCATTTGGCCAGCATCCAAGATGGCCTGAACAAAGGCGATAAGGTAAGGGCCGGCGAGGCGCTTGGCGTTTTGGGTCGCAGCACAAACACTAAAACCCGCATCGCGGCCGAGCGCGCACACCTGCACTTTGAGATCGCGCTGGTCGCCAGCGAAAATTATGCGACGTGGCACGAGTCCAACCTGAAAGGTCTGCGCAACGACCACGGCAACTGGAATGGCCGCAACCTTCTCGGCCTTGACCCGCGCGCGGTGCTGCTGCGCCAACGCGCCGACGGTGAAAAGTTCAGCCTGCCACACTACTTGCAGAAGCAGACGGAGCTGTGCCGAGTTCTGGTGAAAGCGGCGGACTTTCCCTTCGCGCGAGCGCACCGAGCGCTGGTCAGCACGAATCCGGCGGTGGAGCGGGAAGGTGTCGCCGCCCACGAAATCATGCTGAATTTCAACGGAGTGCCCTGCCAGATTATTCCGCGCGCGCCATCCGAGGTGAAGGACTATACCGCCAAAGTTCACTTGCTCACCGTTAATGAAGCAGAGCAACGCGCACATGGTTGCCGTAAATTTCTCACCACCAAGGGTGGAAAGTGGGAGTTGACCGCCGAGGCCCGACAACATCTCGACCTTTTGTTCCACTGATGAGCCCAGCCCGGCGCGACTTCGGTCACGCAAGGTAACGCGCTTGCGCCTTGCCTGACGGCCATGGTTTTGATAACCGTCAAGAGCTTCCTCATACATGACGCCCGCGCTAAATGACGTTAAGCTCCGACTTGCCTCCGCCCTCGAGCGCAAGGATCTGCCCGACGGCACGCGGCTGCTCAAGCAGACCAACCGGGGTGAATACCTTGCCCTGAACGCCCAGCAGGAGGCCATCCTCGCCGAATTCGATGGCCAACACACTGGGCAAGAGGTGCTCCAACGCCTGCTAAACGGCGAAAAACGCCCTAAAATCCGCGCATTCTATGATCTAGTGTTAGCGGCGCAAGCGAAGGGCTTTCTTTACGAAGGCGACACCGAGCCGTTGACCGTGACCAGTGGCCGTCGCTGGAATGTCCGCTGCTCGCCGGCTAGCGCATTAGCACTGGCGCTGTGCCTCATTGGGGCGGGCGCGGCGTCCATGGCAGCGGCAAACCTCCCGCTCATTCCCGAACCAAGAGGATGGTTACTTGCGCTGTTCGCTGTATCGGCGGGATTGAGTCTCGCCAACGTTCTGGCTGGCGCCGTTCTCAGCGGGCTGGGTCGTGAGGTGTATCGGGCCGAAGTGCGACTGGACTTGGCGCTGCCGTTCTTCAGCGTGGACACGCGCGACGCGCTCATGGGCGGCCGGCGCGTGGAGGTGCTGGTTGCGCTGCAAATGCTCGCCGTGCCCTTCGGCATGGCGCTGCTGGGCTGGACGCTAGGTTCCACGCCCATCTTTCTGGCCAGCTGGGTCACGGCGTTGCTGCTGACCGCTCCGTTCGGTGGCTCACCCGCGCATACGCTGATGCACGCGCTGTTCCGCAAGCAGCACGAATTACCCCGTTGCGCGGACACGTTCCTCAACCAGAAGTTCCTCACTAACCTCATCAACTGGCGGGAGGAAGTTTCCGAAGCCTCCTATTTTTACGGACTGTCTACCTGGGCCCTGCTGTGGCTGGGCGCCGTGTTCCGGTTCGCCTCCGAGCTGATTAAACAACAGGCCAGCACAGGCGACAACGTCCTCTTCCAACCCGGCGCACAGACAATCATCTTCTTGCTCGCACTGGTAGTTGCCGCCCCGCTGGTTTATCTGCTCTGGCTGGTCGGCAAAACAGGCTACCGCCTGCTCACGCCAAAGCTGTCTTCCGCCGAGTCACGCCTGCAAAGGAGTTTCGCGGGCCTGCAACGACCCGACGCCGACGCTTCAGTCAAGTTCCTTTCCGGCACCCTGCTCTTCTCGCAGCTCACCGAGCCGGAGGTTCGGGCGGTGGCAGCGGCGATGGAGTTCTTCGCCGTCAAGCGCGGCACGCGCATCATTCGTGAGCGCGACCAAGGCGACCTGATGTTCGTCATCCACAGCGGCCGCGTGGAGGTGCAGAAGGAGGACGAGGCCGGCGCGCTCCGGCCCGTGGCGCAGCTCACGTGCGGAGACGTGTTCGGCGAGATCGCGCTACTCCAACAGGTGCCGCGCACCAGTTCAGTCATCGCGCTCGAGACTACGGAGCTGTATGCGCTAAAGAAGCGAGATTTTGACCGGCTGCTGCTCTCAACGCTCGGCGCGAAGAAAATTCAGGAGACGGTGCAGGTCTGTGCGTTCCTGCGGCGGAACCCGATGTTCGCCGACTGGCCACCGCACGCGCTCATGAAGATTGCGGGCGAGTTTACCTTCCACGACTGTGTGGCCGGCGTGGAAATCCTGCGTGAAGGTCGACAGAACGAGTCGTTCTACATCGTGTACGAAGGCGAATTTGGCGTGCTGAAGGCGGGCCAGCGGGTCGCCACGCTCGGGCCAGGCGATTTCTGCGGCGAAATCAGCCTGCTTCAAGGCTCCGCCGCCTCCGCGAACGTTACCGCATTGCGCAACGGCCGCTGCCTCAAACTTGACCGCGCGAGCTTTCTCCAACTTGTGAGCCACGACTTCCTAACCGGCCTCACCATCGAACGTGCCTCGGACAACCGCAGCGTGACGCTCCGCAAGAAGGCGGCGACCAAATGAGCGCGCTGCTTAAAATCCTCCCGCTCGCCGCCGCCGCCGGCGTCGCCGCCGCGAATAGCGACGCGCTCAAGAAGAGCCTGGACATCATTGGCAAGGTCCAAGTCGCCGCTACCTCGGGCGTCGAGATGCAGGGCATCGCCGAAGCCCTCGCCGGCGACTTCATCGAGACCAAGGACCTGCCGATCGAGAACTTTGGCGCGTGGCTCAAGGACAACATGAGGGAGAAGGGCGGCAAGGAGACGCGCGACAAATCTAAAGACCCTTGGGGTACCGAATACCGCCTTAACGTGGACGTGCCCAAGAATGGTTTCACCGTACTCTCCGCGGGGCCTGACAAGGGCTGGGCCTCCGACGACGACCTAAAATACTTTTACTCGCTCACGGGCATCGAAGGGAAAAACGCTATCAGCCGCGAGTTGGCCAACCGCGCTCAAGTCCACGCGGCCAAGTTGGGCGCCTCGACCAATAAAAACACCGGCTCGGCAAGCCCCGGCCGATCCACCGGACTAGGGTCGGCCTCCACCGGTGCGTCATCCGCCCCCAAGCCCTCTCAGTCTGCCGAAGAAACCACGCGTAAAGTCATCGAGGCGCAAACCAAGCGCGCCGAGAGCGGCGATGCTCAGGCAGCTTTTGACCTCGCCACTCGCTATATCACCGAGAACGGCGTGGTGAAGGACTACAACGAGGCGAAGAGGCTGTTAGAGCAAGCCGTAAAAAACGCCGACTCGCAAACCCTGCGCGATAAAGCGGAGACGCAGCTCGACAACCTCAAAAAAGCGCTGAAGCAGTAGACCACCAGCCCGTCACAACGCCGGATTGCGGGGAAATTTTACCAATGGCAGCCGCGCGCCGCGATGCAGGCTGCGGTCCGCCCGCACTGGCTCCGGTGGGAGGAAGATGCCGCCCAGCGCCGCCGCCGCTGAGGCCGCCACGAGGTCGTCCTGGTCAATGCCGTCGCCGCTAACGCCCACCGCGCCAATGAGCACGCCGCCGCGATACAGCGGCATTGAGCCGGCGAAGATGGTCATGCCGTTGGGCAGGTTTGGGTTGACTGCGACCGACGTGTTAAAGGCCGCCCCGTTCAAGGTGTTCACCGCTGCTACCGAACCGCCGGGCGTGATAATAGAGAAGCGCTCCTGCAATCCTAGAAAGATGCCAGGCGTGGTACCAGCGATACCGGGTGGATAAGTGCCCTGCGCCATGAAGCCTACGGTGCGCGCCGAAAAGCCACGCGCGTCCGAACTGAAGAAGACTGCCGTGCGCGCCTTTTGCACACACACATCCCAACTGAAGCGCGTCGTGTCCGGCGAGGTGCAGAAGGTGCCGAGGCACACGGGCGGAGTGCCGGCAGCATTGGGATTGTTGACCACGCTGATAAAGACCTGCATCGGCACGCCGCGTGGCAGGCGAATCCCCGCGCGCGTGGTGCGGGCACGGTTCGCACCGGCGGTGAGGATGGCGGTGACTTCCGCCGCCGTGAGCCGCAGTGCCGGCACGAGCGCGGACGTGGTGTCAGGAATGATGGCCTGCCGGATTTCTCCAGAGACGCCGCCGAGTGTTGTTGGCACGTAGGGCAACGGTCCAGCGGGACTGGCCGTCGGCGCAAAGCCCGCAACCGCCGCCCCAAGGCCACCGAGCGGTGTTACGACCCCGAGTGAAGTCGTGCTCGCCACGTAGGCCAGCGCGATGCCGTCCACGAACACCTTATTACCCAGAATGCGGGGCGACGGAGCAAAGCCCACCTGCCCTGCGAGCGCCACGTCTTCATCCACTTTCGCACTGCTGACGGTGGAGGCGGTGATGTTGAGCGGGTCGTTGTCGCCATCGCCCGCCACGCCCACGCCGCCGATCAGCACGCCCGCACGGTAGAGCGGCACGCCACCCGCAGTGCCCGCAAGGCCGCCGGTGAGCGGTGTGGGAATTTGCGTCAGCGGCGCAGCGGGGCTGGAACCAAGCGTGAGCCGTCCGGCCTCGGCGGGCAGCTTGTATTTGTTGATGTCGGAGAAGGCGAGTTGGCTGAAGTTCACGCCCACCAGCGGGCCGGGCGGCTTATTGACCACGCCCGGCGGGAAATTTTGTTGTACGATCATCGCCGCCGTGCGCGGGGTGAAGGCGTTTTGCGCGCTACTCAAAAATGCCGCTGTGCCGGCCTTCGCAATAGCGTTCGCTTGATTCGCCGCAGTGGGAGGCGCACCATTCACGCTCCACACGCCCAACACAAACCCCTCGCGATCCACCACTGCCACCACGGCGTTGGGAGCTACCACCGCCGCACGCGAGACGGCTTGCTGCAGCACAGCCGTAACTTCGGCCAGCGTCATCTGGGCCCGCAAAGGGAGCGCTAAGAGCGCTCCAACGAGTACAAAAGCTAACTTCACTCGCGGCAAGTTGAAGGAAAACCGCCCCGGCAGCGCAAGCAAATTGACAATCCACAATGCGTTTCTCCTTTCGCAAGCGCTGTAACGTATTCGTTTTAGCATTCCCTCTAAAGTGCGTGAGGCAAGGGTTCGACCCTTGGCTTAGGAAAACTTGCCCAAGTTTGTGATGTGCCCGAAGACCCAGTCGGACGGAGGTTATGCTTGCCAATGGGCGGCTCCTGCTTAGATTCGGAGGCTCTTGTGCCTATGACATTGCTTACTTTTGTTGGATTGTTCGCTGCCGAGGCAGCTCCATCGGGTGCGCCGGCCGGTGCGCCGCCCCCGATGTGGACTAATCTCATCCCGCTAGCGTTGATGATCGTCGTATTTTACTTCCTGCTCATCCGCCCGCAGCAGAAGCAGGCCCGGCAGCAGGATGAAATGCGCAAGGCCATCAAGAAGGGCGACAAGATCGTCACCACCAGCGGCATCCTTGCGGTGGTCGTCGGCGTCAAAGATCGCACGCTGAGCGTCCGTTCCGAGGAAACAAAGTTTGAGATTCTCAAGTCCGCCGTTGCGCAGGTGGTCGAGGACTTTGACAAGGCTGACCCGGCCACGGCTGCCGCGCCCACGAAATAAAACGGCTCTCTCCCTTTTTCCGCCATGCAACGCAATAATTTCTGGCGCGCCATTTTGGTCGTGTTTGTGGCAGCTTGGGCACTTTACGAGACCTATCCGCCGGCTGACCGCAATCTCATTGACGTCTTCGAGGAACAAGCCACCCGAAAAGACGCCGCCTTTACCGCCATCGTCGCCAAGGCCCGCGAGTTGGACAAACAGTTCCCCGAGCGCAACTTCGCCAATTTACGTGATGCCATTGGCACCAACGCACTGACCAACTTCATCGCCTACGCCGCCAGCGGCGACCAAGATCCTAACCGGGCGATCCTCAACCGCCTGCAACGCGCCGCCTCTGGCAAGCTCAAGCTGGGCCTCGACCTGCGCGGCGGCACGTCTTTCCTTGTTGGGTTGGACACGTCCAAGCTCGAAGCCACCTCAGACAAGCAGTCTCTCGTCAACCAAGCTATTGAGGTGCTGCGTAAGCGTGTGGACAAGTATGGCGTATCTGAACCAATCATCGTGGCTGAGGGCGATGACCGCATTCTGATTCAGATGCCCGGTCTGAACCAACAGCAACGCGACGAAGTCCGCACCCAAATCACCAAGCCGGCGTTTCTCGAATTTCGCATGGTGCATCCGCAAAGCGACCAAATGGTAGCGCAAGGCATCATGGCCCCGGGCCACGAGGTGCTTTCCCAAAAACGTAAGGGCCAAAACGGACAGGAGTTTGTTGACCGCGTGCTGGTTAAGTCGAAGGCCGAGCGTGGGCTGACGGGCAAATACATTGAACGCGCCGGTGTCATCCGCGACCCCGTCTCCAACCGGCCGCAGATCACCTTCAAGTTCAACACGGAAGGCGGCCAAATCTTCGGCCAGTTAACCACCGAGCACGTCCGCGAACGCATGGCCATCGTGCTGGACGGCGAGCTATACTCAGCGCCGGTCATCAACGAGCCAATTCGAGGCGGCAGCGGCGTGATCAACGGCGACTTCGACCTTAAGGAGGCTTGGCAACTCGCTAACGTGCTGGAGAATCCGCTGCAAACCCCCGTGCGCCTGCTCGACACCGAAGAGGTAGACCCGTCGCTAGGCAAGGACACGATTCAAAGCGGCATCCGCTCTGCCATAATCGGCACCGCTGCCGTCGGAGTCTTCATGCTGGTTTACTATATGACCTCCGGCCTTGTGGCCGCGCTAGCGATGCTGCTGAATATTTTAGTACTGCTGGGTGTGATGTGCTCTATCGGCACGACGCTGACACTGCCGGGCATCGCGGGCGTCGTGCTTACCATCGGCATGGCAGTGGATGCCAACGTGCTCATCTTCGAGCGCATTCGTGAGGAACTGGCCGCCGGAAAGTCCACGCGTGGCGCGCTCAATGCCGGCTACGACCGTGCTTTTGGCACTATCTTTGACTCGAACATTACCACGCTTATCGCGTCGGTGATCCTCATCTACCTCGGGACTGGCCCGGTGAAAGGCTTCGGTGTCACACTCACCATTGGCATCACCGTAAGCATGTTCACTGCGCTGGTCGTCACCCGATTGGTCTTTGATTGGTTACTGAACAAGAACCTGCTCAACCTAGCCATGCTGCATCTGATCAGGGGCAGCAAGTTTGACTTCATGAAGTGGTCCAAGGTCGCCTTCACGGCCTCGTGGATTATCATCATCATCGGCCTCGGTTACGGCGCTCTGGTGCGGGGCAAACAAACTCTAAGCGTGGACTTTGTTGGTGGCGACGCGCTTACCTTCTCCTTCGCCCAGCGCGTTGAGACGGATAAGCTCCGGCAACTCATCGCGGCGGTGGAGTATCAGGAGCAAACGCCGCCCGGTGGCAAGCCGGAGGCTCGCTTACGTAAGGTAGGCGACCCGTTGGTCTCTTACCAGAAGAACCAGAACAGGAACACGGAGAACCTTCGAGTGACTGTACCCGCCGGCGCGGGCGAGGCCGTGAAAAACGCTTTGGTGAAGGGGTTTCCCGAGGCACAGTTCCGGCCCGAACAGTCCCGGCAGGTCGGCGCGATCATCGGCGGCGAGATATTGCGGGGCGGCCTCTTAGCGCTGGCCCTCTCGCTCTTCGGTATTCTGGTTTACGTCGCGTTTCGTTACGAGTTTAGCTTCGCCGTCGGCGCGGTGTTGGCCGTCGCACATGACGTGCTAATGACCGCTGGCATCTACTGCCTGACCGAACTGTGGGGCGACGGCCGCCAATTTAACGCGACAACCGTCGCCGCGCTGCTGACTATCGTTGGCTTCTCGATTAACGACACCATAGTCATCTTCGACCGCATTCGTGAAGACCTCAAGCTGGGCATCCGCGGCTCATTCACGGACCTCCTGAACCGCGCGCTCAACCAGACCTTAAGCCGCACCATCATTACCAGCGGTACGGTCTTCCTCGCCGCTCTGGCGCTCTTTTTCTTCGGCGGCGGGCCGATCAACGACTTCGCCTTCATGTTTCTTTGCGGTGTCATCACCGGCACTTACTCGTCTATCTACATCGCTAGTGCCATCGTGCTTTGGTGGCACAAGGGCCAGCGCCCCAACCTCGGTGACAACACTGTCGCCGTGGGCGTGGCGGAGACGGCGGGGGAAGTGCGGCTGGGTTAGGGACGGAGCGGAAGTGCAGGATAGACCAAGCGTGGTCTTAAATCTGTGACTGCTGCGCTAAAATGCGTCTGTGTTTATCAGCCCTTACAGTGATTTTCCGATTGCTCCCTTCTCCTTAAAACTTTGCTAAGCATCATCGAAATCACCGCGTGGCACTACGCCGGCTTTGTTGCCGCCGTGCTGGTGTTCCTCGCGCTAGACCTCGGCGTCTTCCACCGCGAGGCACACGTCGTCAAATTCCGCGAGGCGCTGGGCTGGACCGCCCTATGGTTCATCTTGGCCATGGCCTTCGCTGGCCTCATCAAAGCCAACCGTCCCCCGGGTGAGGCCATCGATTTTGTCACCGGCTACATCATCGAGCTAAGCCTCTCGATGGACAACGTCTTCGTCATCGCGCTCATCTTCGCCTACTTCCGCGTGCCGCTGGCGCAGCAGCACCGCGTGCTTTTTTGGGGCATCATGGGCGCGCTCGTCATGCGCGGCGTGATGATCGGCGCGGGCGCAGCGCTGATTAAACAATTCGACTGGCTGCTCTACGTGATGGGCGGCTTCCTCGTCTTCACCGGCATCAAGATGCTTTTCGTGGACGACGACGGCGTGCATCCTGAGAAAAACCCGGCCATCAAGCTGGCGAAGAAATTCTTCCCCGTGGCGCACGAGTTCGACGGCCAGCGGTTTCTCACCACCTTGAATGGCCGAACCGCCCTCACGCCGCTGGCCCTCGTGCTCGTGATGGTGGAAACTACCGACCTCATTTTTGCGGTGGACTCCATCCCCGCCATCTTTGCCGTCACGCAGAACCCCTTCATCGTCTTCACCTCGAACGTCTTTGCCATCCTCGGCCTGCGCTCGCTTTACTTCGTGCTGGCGGGGGCGATTGGATTCTTCCGCTACCTGAAAGTCGGCCTCTCCATCGTCCTCGCCTTCGTCGGCGTGAAGATGCTGCTGGGCATCTGGGATATCCACATCCACTCCGGCATCTCCCTCGCCATCGTGCTGGCCATCATCCTTACCTCCATCATCGCCTCCATCGTCGCCGCCCGCCGCGAAGGCAAGCACCTGCCGGACGAGGATGCACCGGCGGAGCCGCCCGCCCCGGAAGCGAAGTAGCCCAGGCCAGCAGCACGACCGGCTTCGGCCATTTCTTCGGCGCGCTTGACAGGGAGCGAAATCCGATTAGCGTCGGCCCATCGCACCCAACCAGAGGCCAGGCCTCGCATTACCCGCGCCATGCAATATCTTCGACCGGCCTTGCTGCTCCCGCCGCGCTCCCGCCGCGCGTTCACCCTGATTGAACTCCTGGTGGTCATCGCCATCATCGCCATCCTGGCCGGGATGCTTTTGCCGGCCCTGTCGCGCGCCAAGGTCAAGGCCCGCACCACCAAGTGTGTCTCCAACCTGCGCCAGTTGGGCATCTCCCAGTTGCTCTACACCTCTGACTATGACGAAATTTTTCCCTACAACGGCACGAGCTGGCCGCGCATGTCCTTCATCGGCATCTGGCAGTTGCTCGACCGTTACGTCTCGACCAACAGCGGCTTCCACCTCTGCCCCTCCGACAAGGGGCTGGCGTGGAACCACGACTGGGTCGTCGTCAACGGCGGCGGCATGACCACCAACCAGCTCCCCTGCCCCGCCAGCTACTACTACCCGACGCAATACTACTGGGATGACAACGCCCACAGCACGCTCCGCAAACGCCGGACGCAGGAGGTCGGCTTCCCAGCGGACAAGGTGATGATGCCCTGCTACGCCGCGCCGGACGCCGCCGCCCTCGGCTCGAAGATCATCGCGCACGGCAAGGAGGGCGTCCCGCTGCTCTTCGCCGACGGGCATTCCGCCTACACGCTTTACAACAACATCAACCCCACCGCGCCCCACGGCCCGTTTAACTTCGACTGGACCGTGGGCGGCCTCGCGACGGGGAAAGACCTAAAGTAGCAGACGGCCGTTCCGTCCGATCTAACTCACAGTGCCCGCAGCGCCGCGCGGCATGGGGCGCCGTCGGAGCCAACGATTTTGAGCGGCAGGCAGGCGAGCTCGTATTTGCCCGGCTTGATCTTCGCCAGGTTGAGGCCCTCGATGATCCAGATGGGGCGCTTGGCCCCGAGCATGATCTGATGGCACTCCACGCCGTCTTTGTTGTAGCCGCCCACGCTGAGGTAGTCCACGCCCACGGTCATCACGCCGCAGTCCACGAGGTATTGAGCCGTCGGGGCGGGGATGTAGATGAAATCCTTGTCGAAGGTGGAGGTCTTCGCCATGCGCCAACTCTTGGTGGAGTTGCGCGTCTTGAACAGCACGCGTTCGCCGCGCTTGAGTTTGTGCGGCTTGAGTTCCTCCACGGTGATGGCGACCCTGTCCTTCAACTCAATCACGCGGCACGGGCCCATCACGGCATCGAGCGGAAGAGTTTCCATGGTCTTGCCGTTCGCGACGAAGTGGCGCGGGGCATCCATGTGCGTGCCGGTGTGGGCGCTGAGGGCGAGCTTGGTGAGGTTGCAGGGGATCTTCTTCCCGGGCTGGCCGGGGATGGGATCGCCGAGCTTCACGTGCAGACCGACGCGGCAAATTGGGTCGCCGGGCCACTGTACCATGCCGTCACGCATTTCCACGGTGATGTCCAACCAAGTTTTGCCCATAAGTTTTGTCAGAAAGAATTAGGTGAAAAAGCTTTTGAAGGAAGGAGATTTCTTTCCGCTTGTAACGGCCAAACCCAATTGGCGTCTTTGTAGGCATGAAACGCCGCAACCTTGATTTCCCTGTCTTCGTTGGCTCTCTATTGCTCGCGTCTGGGCTGCACGCCGCGCCAGCTGCAGGAGTCTTACCCGCCGGCTTCCAGCAATGGGAACTCAAGGTGGCTGGCGACTTGCGCGAGGCCGCGATATATGCGCCAGCTTCGGCGAAGGAAAAAGCCGCGCCAGTGGTCTTCGTCTTCCACGGACACGGTGGGAACATGAAAAATGCCGCGCGCAGTTTCGCGATGCACCAGCAGTGGGCAACTGCCATTTCAGTTTATCCACAAGGCTTAAACACCCCTGGCCGCCTGACAGATCCCGAGGGCAAGAAGCCTGGCTGGCAGCACAGCGCGGGTGCACAGGAAGACCGCGACCTAAAGTTCTTCGATGCCCTGCTCGCAAAGCTGAAGCAGGAGTACAAAGTCGATGAGCGGCGCATTTACTCCACCGGGCACTCAAATGGCGGCGGATTCACTTATCTGCTGTGGGCCGAGCGCGGGGAAGTATTTGCAGCGGTCGCGCCCTCGGCCGCTGCTGCACAGGCTGTGATGCGCGGGGAAAACAAACTGAAGCCTAAACCCGTGCTGCATCTCGCTGGCGAGAATGACCCACTTGTGAAATACGAGTGGCAGAAAGCCACGATGAGCGCCGTGCGCAAGCTCAATGGCTGCGAATCCGATAGCAAGCCGTGGGACAAGCTCTGCGTTGAGTATTCATCAAAAACTGGCACTCCGTTCGTCGCGTTCATCCATCCCGGCGGGCATGAGTTTCACCGTGATGCGCCCGCGCTCATCGCCAAGTTCTTCCAGCAGCACCCAGCGGCGAAGTGAGCGGCGCGTTTACTTACCAAACGCGATAACGTTCTTGATGCCGGTGGCCTTGCCGGTGAGCAGTTCGCGGAAGTTCTCCACCGGATGCCGCGCGGAGATAACCTTCTCCAAGGCCGCAGGCCAGCGCCGCTTGAATTCACCGAGATCACGAATAGCAGCCTGAAATGCAGCCTTATCTGCGTTTACCGTGCCGAGGACGACCTGATTCTTTAGCACGAGATTGCGCATGAGCTGGTTACCTGCCAACTCGATGTGGCCCTCGGGGGCTGGGATGCCGGTAAACACAAACACGCCGTTCAGGCCCAGATGCATCATCACGTCGAACGACGTTTTCGCTACACCGACGGCTTCGTAGACGAGGTCAATATTTCCCACGCGCTCAGCCAATTGCGCAGGGGAGCACTCGGCGATGGAAATGTATTTGGCGCCGAAGGATTCGACCAACGCGGCTTTGTCGTTGGGCTTGGGTGAACGGGAATAGACGTAGGTGTCAAAACCGTTGAGCACACAAGTCATGGCTCCGAGTATGCCTATGGGACCAGCCCCAAGAACCACGGCGCGCAAGCCCTTGCCCTTGGGCTGGCCCGGCTCCTCGCACGCCCACGGCAGGCGCTTTTGAATTCCCCAAACCTGGGCGAGCCCTTTTTCAGCAATAGTTAGTGGCTCCGCGAGCACGGCGAAATTGCGCAGCTCCTTGGGCGCGGAGACGAAGTACTTTTCGTCATCCACAAAAAACTCTGTCATGAACCCGTGCTGCTGGTTAATGCCGCGCTCATTAAACTTCCCGGTCGCGCAAAAATCTTGTTGGTCATTGACGCATGGACGGCAATTCGGATCCGGGCAAGGACGGCGCACGGAGGGCACGACCAAATCGCCGACTCGAAGGTGCTTCACCGCCGGGCCAACTTCGATGACCTCGCCGAGTGCCTCGTGGCCCAGCACGAGGTAATCGCTGCCAGCGGGTGGCGCGCCATAAACGAAGGTGCAGATTTCACGATCAGTGCCACAGATACCCACATCCAGCGTGCGGACCTTGAGTTGCGTGGGACGATAAATCTCGGGGTGGTCGTGTTCGATTTGAGCGACCTGGCGCTGCTTGGGTATCACGCCCACGGCACGCATTTTTGGTTTCTTCATGTGCGGTTGGTTTGGTGCGTTGGGAGCAACGCGACACCGGGTTAGGGATATACGAGCTAGGGAAGGTGACTCAAGCACAAGAGTTGTGCTCACCGCGAAATCCAACCACCGCCGAGGACTAAATCGTCCTGATAAAACACGCAGGCCTGCCCCGGCGTGATGGCGCGCTGAGGTTGATGGAGTCTCACCGTCGCACCACCTCCCGCTGTCGTGGTCACCGTGGCGGGAGTGCCCGGATGGTTATACCGAATCTTCGCCGTGACCTCGAGCGTCGCAGGCGGAATCTCAAACGGAATCCAGTTGCATCGCTCGACGCGGAACTCAGCCCGGTCGAGCATCGTTTCATCACCTACGATCACTCGGTTATTCGTTGCGTCCAATTCCACAACGTAAAGCGGCTGAGGGGCGGAAATGCCGAGGCCCTTGCGCTGGCCGATCGTGTAAAACTCGATGCCGTCGTGCTGCCCGAGCTTGCGACCGTGGACATCCACGATGTCGCCGCGATGCCGCGACGCGAGCTTCGCCGCTTCGAGGAACTTCCCGTAGTCGTTGTCGGGCACGAAGCATATTTCCATGCTCTCCTCCTTTTCCGCAGTCTTCAGCTGGCATTCGCGGGCCACGTCGCGCGTATCGGCTTTGGTCTTGTCACCGAGCGGGAACAACGTGCGTTGGAGTTGCCACTGTTTGAGCGAAAAAAGAAAGTAACTCTGGTCTTTGCGCGGGTCGCGGCCGCGCTTGAGCAAGGTGCGGCCCGTCGTCGCGCACTTCTCTGTTCGTGCAAAATGGCCAGTGGCGATGAACTTTGCGCCCAGCTGGTCGGCGCGGTGAATCAGCGTGCCGAACTTGAGCCGCTCGTTGCACATCACACAAGGGTTGGGCGTGCGGCCGGCTTTGTATTCCTCAGCGAAGTAAGCGATGACCTGCCGCTGGAACTCCGCCGACTCGTCCACGAGATAGTAGGGGATGCCCAGTTGGTGCGCGACTGCGCGCGCATCCTTCACCGCCTCAGGGCCGCAACACTTGTCCTCTGCGCGGTTGACGCAGTCTTGTGGCCAGAGCTTTAGGGTGACGCCGACGAGGTCGAAACCCTGCGCCTTAAGCAGCGCCGCCGCCGCGGAAGAATCCACGCCGCCGCTCATACCCAGCATCACCCGCGTTGTTCCAGTTTCTGACACCCCGCCGAACGTAGGTTGACCAAGTGTAGGTGTAAAGGAGGCGGCATGCGCAGCAACCAATTTTCATGGTCCAGAAATCCAGACTGCCAACGCGCGTGCGTGGCTGCTTGGAGGGCATCGTAAACTAATTACCGCCCTTGCCTCCGCTTCTTCGCCGCGCTCAACTTGAGCGATGCAAGTTTACGACCACCCGACTTTCCACATGGCCTGTCAGCAGTTCGACCTTGTGGCAGACCGGCTTGATATCCCGGCGAACGACCGCGACCGCCTGAAATATCCTAAGCGTGCCCTGACCGTCGCAGTGCCCGTGCGCCGCGATGACGGCAAAGTTGAAGTTTTCGCCGGCTACCGCGTGCAACACCATCTCACGCTGGGTCCGACAAAAGGCGGCATGCGTTACCATCCCGATGTCACCCTCGGGGAAGTCGCCGCGCTAGCGATGTGGATGAGTTGGAAGTGTGCGCTGATGAATCTCCCCTATGGCGGCGCGAAAGGCGGCGTGGCGTGTGACCCATCGCAATTGTCAGTGGCGGAATTGGAGCGTCTCACGCGGCGCTTCACCCAAGAACTCGTCTCCTTCATCGGGCCGCAAATTGACATTCCCGCGCCCGACCTTGGCACTAATGAGCAGGTCATGGCGTGGATGATGGACACCTATTCTGTCCACGCCGGCCACGCCACGCCCGCCGTCGTCACTGGCAAGCCCGTCGCCATCGGTGGCTCGCTCGGTCGGCGCGAAGCCACCGGGCGCGGCGTCAGTTATCTCGCCAACCGCGCGATGGATACCATCGGCCTCAACGCCAGCGAATCGACCGCCGTGGTGCAAGGCTTCGGTAATGTTGGCTCGGTCGCCGCGTATTCTCTCGCGCGCTACGGCGTGAAAATTATCGCCGTCAGTGACGCCTTCGGCGGCACGTTAAACGCACGCGGGTTGGACTTGGTTAAATTGCAGGAGCACGTCGCGCGCACGAAGTCCGTTACGCACTTCCCTGGTGGTGAGGACATTTCCAATGCGCAATTACTCATCACCCCGTGTGACATTTTGGTGCCCGCCGCGATGGAGCGCCAGATTACCGCTGCTAACGTGAATCAAATCCGATGCCGCATTCTCGCGGAGGGCGCGAACGGCCCGACCACGCCGGAGGCCGACCTCGTGCTGGACCAGCGTCCGGACATTTTTGTGATTCCAGACATTCTCTGCAATGCGGGTGGCGTGGTGGTGAGCTATTTTGAGTGGGTGCAAGACCTTCAAAGCTTTTTCTGGGGCGAGACGGAAATCACCGACAAGCTCTTTCGGCTGCTGGAGACGGCGTTCACGCAAACGCTAAACCTGAGCCGAAAACAAAAAATCTCAATGCGCATGGCTGCGCTCTCATTGGGCGTCACCCGTGTCCGCGAGGCAAAAAAACTGCGGGGCCTGTTTCCTTGAAGGGGCCAATCCCAGAAGATTTACAGCCTTTTCGTACTCAGGCGGGACTCCCGCTTAACGAATACACTGAGGCAGAGATGTAATCAGTTTAAGTGGCTAGGAAGTCTGCCAGCAGGGTCGTTCTTATGGGATATGCTACAAAGCCAAACAACTGAATTCGCGACCGGTCGGGTCGACTTCCGCGTGGATTTGCTCGTCCCTCATGCGCTATTGGGCAAACTGCACGGGTGCTGTTAGGTCGTAATGCATTTGCCACTGCAGCCCAAAACGCGCTGGATTGAATCGCGCGCACGCCGTACCCATCTATCCTCTGGTTCATGAACCACCTGCGCCACATCTGGTCCGGACTGCAAACGCTGGTTTTGCTTGGCGCGCTTCCCATGGCGGCGGCACAGACTCTGCCTGCCACTAAAAAACCCGTCGCGCCTCAAACGCCGTGGTCCTTCCAGCCGTTGAAGGAGTCGCCGCTGCCCAAGGTCCGCAACGACAAATGGCCGCAGACACCGCTGGATCACTTCCTCCTCGCGAAGATGGAGAGGGCCGGCGTGAAGCCCGCCGCGCCCGCCGACCCGCGCGTGCTCATTCGCCGCCTTCACCTCGACCTCACCGGCCTGCCGCCGACGCCCGAGGAAGTCGAGGCCTACGTGCGCGCATCCCATGGGTCCCCTCGGTCGCCTGAATCTTATAAGTCCACCGTGGAAAAACTCCTCGCCTCCCCCCACTACGGCGAGCGCTGGGGCCGCTACTGGCTCGACCTCGCCCGCTACGTGGACGAGACCGCGTCGTGGCTGGAGAAGACCAGCGGCGCGCACCTTTACCGCGACTGGGTCATCAAGGCCTTCAACGACGACATGCCTTACGACCAGTTCGTCATGCGCCAAATCGCCACCGACCAGATGGGCTTCCCGCCCGAGGACCGCCACGCGCTCGGCTTCCTCGGTCTCGCGCCGACTTACTGGAAGGAACTTCAGCTCCCGCCCGACATCATCAAGGGCACCGTCGCCGACGAATGGGAGGAGCATGTGGACACCCTCAGCCGCACGTTCCTCGGCCTTACGATCGCCTGCGCCCGCTGCCACGACCACAAGTCCGACCCCATCACCGCCGCCGACTACTATGGCATCGCCGGCGTTTTCGCGAGCGTGCGCCACGCCGAGGTGCCGACGATGGACGACAAGTTCTGGCAGCCGGTAAAGAAGGCCCGCGAGTCCGTCGCCGCGCTGGAAAAGGAACGTGACGAGTTGAAGAAGAAAAAGCCCGCGCCCGCCGACCTCACGAACCAAGTCGCCGTCATTGAGCAGAAAATCGCCGGCCTCAAAACGAACACGCCGCACTTCAACATGGCGATGGCCACGGGCGTCGAGGACGCCGCGCTCTTCGTCATCCCCGCCGGGAACAACAAGGGCACCGTGCTCGACTTCAAGCCCGGCCAGTCGCGCGACCTTGAACTCATGAAACGCGGCGACCCGAACAACACCGGCGATATCGTCCCGCGCCGCTTCCTCGCCGCCTTTCCCGCGAAGGACGGCCAGCCCCGCCGTTTCACCACGGGCAGCGGCCGCCTCGAACTCGCGCAAGCCATCGTGCAGGAAGCCGCGCCACTCACCGCGCGCGTCATCGTGAACCGTGTTTGGAAATTCCACTTCGGCCGCGGCATCGTGGACACGCCGAGTGAATTCGGCCCCAGCGGCGAAGCGCCCACGCACCCCGAGTTGCTTGACGACCTCACCGTGCGCTTCATCCGGAACGGCTGGTCCATCAAATGGCTGCACCGCGAAATCCTTCTCTCCGCCGCATGGCAGCAAAGCTCGCTCGCGCCCGACTCCGAGAAGCGCGACCCGGAGAACAAGCTTTTCGCCCGCGTGCCGCGCCGCCGGCTCGACTTTGAGGCGTGGCGCGACTCCGTGCTCGCCACCGCCGGCACGCTCGACCGCAGCTTCGGCGGCGTCGCCACCGCGCTCACGTCCGACAAGAACCGCCGCCGCACGCTCTACGGCACCGTGAACCGCCACGAGCTGGAGCCGATGCTGCGCATCCACGACTTCCCCGACCCCGCCGCGCACAGCGCATCGCGCACCGAGACCGCCACCGCACTGCAATCACTTTTCTCGCTCAACAGCCCCTTTCTCCTCGCCCAAGCCGACGCCCTCGCCGGCCGCATCGAGAAAGAAGCCAGCGCTGAACTGCCCGCCCGCATCACCCGCGCCCACGCCCTGCTCTACCAACGCCCGCCGACCGCGAAGGAACTCGCCATGGCCACGCGCTTCCTCACCGGCCGCGAGACCGACGCGAAAGCCTGGTCCGCCTATGCCCAAGCCTTGCTGGCCAGTAATGAACTGGCGTTTGTGGATTGATATGAATCTTCCCATTACTATTTCTCGCCGCGACGCCATCGCCCGATTCGGCGGTGGCTTGGGCACGCTCGGTTTGATGGCCGCGCTGCCCGGTGTAGCAACGGCGTTGCCGAATGCCGTTGCGTCCACGAAGACCTTGCCCCACTTCCGGCCGCGCGCGAAGCGGGTCATCCACCTGTTCATGAACGGCGGGCCGTTCGGGCCGGACTTCTTTGACCCCAAGCCGGACCTGACCAAGTTCGCCGGGCAACGGCCCGCGGGTGCGGACTTGCGCACGGAGCGGCCCACGGGCGGCCTGCTGCCAGTGCCGTTTAAGTTCAGCAACCACGGCAAGTCCGGCCTGCCCGTCAGCGATTTGCTCCCGCTCACCGCGCGGTTCACTGACGACCTCTGCGTGTTGCGCAGCGTCCACACGGACAACCCGAACCACGGCCCCGCGTTGCTCCTCATGAACAACGGCACGATGACGCCGCGCGTGCCCGCGATGGGCGCGTGGTGCAGCTACGGCCTCGGCACCGAGAACGCCAGCCTGCCCAGCTACGTCGTGCTTTGTCCCGGCCGGCCCGTGCGGTTCTCGATTTTATGGACGAGCGCGTTCCTGCCGTCGCAGCACGGCGGCACCTACATCAACCACTCAAACCTCGACCCCAAGGCGATGATTCCGTGGCTGCACAATCCGCGCACGCCCGCCGAGGAGCAGCGCAAGCAACTCGACCTGCTCGCCGAGATGAACCGCGAGCACCTCGCGTCGCGCGGCGGCACGGATGCAGCGTTGCAGGGGCGCATCGAGGCCATGGAGACAGCCTACCGGATGCAGTTCGCGGCGACGGATGCGTTCGACATTTCGCGCGAGCCGGCGGCGATGCGGGAGCTTTACGGCAAGGGGCACTTCGCGAATGGCTGCCTCATGGCGCGGCGGCTCGCGGAGCGCGGCGTGCGGTTCATCCAAGTCTATTATGGCAACAGCCAGCCGTGGGACACTCACAACCAGCACGACGAGCAGACTCGCAAGCTGGGCGCGGACATTGACCGCCCCATCGCGGCGCTGCTCGGTGACTTGAAGCAGCGCGGCCTGCTGGAGGACACGCTGGTCGTGTGGGGCGGCGAGTTCGGGCGCACGCCGGTGAGCGAGAATGGCAACGGCCGCGACCACAACCCGCACGGCTTTTGCATGTTCCTCGCGGGCGGCGGCGCGCGCGGCGGCACGAGCTACGGCGAGACGGACAACTTTGGCTTCAAGGCGGTGGAGAATCGCATGCACATCCACGACCTGCACGCGACGCTGTTGCATCTGCTGGGCGTGGACCACGAGAAGCTGACCTTCCGCCACGCCGGCCGCGACTTCCGCCTGACCGATGTGCACGGCAACGTGGCGCGGGAGATTCTGGCTTAAAACGGTGAGGCATAACCAAACGCCTGGATCTCACACTTTCACCCTGCTTGCGATGGTTTGGCCACTACGATATAATGGGACAATGAAAAGAGGTTTATTGCTGATGCTCATGGTTCTTGGCGGCTTGTCTGCGCCAAGCGTCTCGGTAGCCGCCGTGCCTGAGACTGGCTCCAAGAAAGTTTACGTTCTGCCCATTCGCGAAGACATCATGCCGCCGCTCACTTATCTAGTGCGGCGCGGCGTCAAGGAGGCGATGGAGGCTAAGGCTGACGTGCTTGTTATCGACATGGAAACCAACGGCGGACGAGTGGATGTGACGGAGGAAATCATTGGTATCATTGGCAAGTTCCCTGGCCAGACCGTGACCTTCGTGAACAAAAAGGCATTCAGCGCTGGCGCGTTCATTTCCTTTGCGACGAAGAAAATTTACATGGCTCCTCAAAGTGTCATCGGTGCGGCGGCCCCGGTGATGGCATCACCCACCGGCGGCGCACAGGAAATCGGGGGGACAATGGAACTCAAGGCCTCCTCTGCCATTAGTGCGTTGGTCCGGGCCAACGCCGAAAAGAACGGCCACAATCCCGCCGTCGCCGATGCGATGGTGAAGAAGACTTCCGAGTTAAAGCTGGATAACCAAGTCATCAACGAAAAGGGCCAGATTCTCACGCTTACCGATCAGGAGGCTGCCCGCAATTATGGCACCCCCGCCCGGCCGCTGCTTTCCGCGGGCACGGTCGAAAATCTGGAAGCATTGCTGAAGCAACTGGAACTCAGCGCCGCCCAGGTCAAGCGCGTCGAGCCGAGCGGCGTGGAGCGGCTCGGCACGTGGATCAACACCATCGCGCCCATCCTGCTCATCATCGGCATCGCGGGGATCTACATCGAGTTCAAGACGCCGGGCTTCGGCCTGCCGGGCATCGTCGGCGTCACTGCGTTTGCGATCTACTTCTTCGGTGGCTACATCGCCGGCCTAACTGGACTGGAATGGGTAGCTGTGTTCATCGTGGGCCTCGCGTTACTGGCGCTGGAGCTGTTCTTCTTCCCCGGGACGCTGGTGCTAGGCTTGACGGGTTTTAGCCTCATTTTCTTGTCGCTGGTCATGGCTCTCGTAGACCGCTATCCCGGAGCGCCCACGTTGCCGACGTTACCGCAGCTCCAATTGCCACTCAACCAGCTGGCCCTCGCCGGGATCGGTTCAATCGTGGCCATCCTACTGCTCAGCCGCTGGCTGCCAAAAACCGCCCTTTACCCCGCGCTTGTTTCCCAGGGTGTCAGCGGCGCACAAACGCAACAGACGATTGCCGACCAGCAACAAAAGCGGCTTGGCCAGATCGGCGTCACCGTGTCCCTGCTGCGCCCGGGAGGCAAGGCGCAGTTCGGCGATGACATCCTTGACGTTGTCTCCGAGGGCAACCTCATCGAAAAGGGTTGCAAGGTTCGTGTGGTCGGCAGCAGCGGGCATGTTGCAGTGGTCGAGGCGGCTTGATGCTCGACTGGCAGACCCTCCCCTTTGCACTCGACCTACCCTGCCCCGCTCGAAACACTGCGCCGCTCTTGAAACCGGCGCACCTCATCCTTCTTTTGTTGTTCAACGTCTTTTGGGCTGTCTCGCTCTCGGCAATTCAGGCGCTAAAAGCGAATTTGGACTCCGGCGGCATCGCCACGTTGCGCTTCGGCGGTGCGGCAGTGAGCCTGTTGCTCGTGTGGCCATGGCTGCCGGGCGCGACGCCAAGCGGGCGCGACCTGTGGAGAGCGTCGCTGATGGGCGTGATCGTTTTCACACTTGGGCATCGGTTGCAGGTGTGGGGCAACCTGCTGGGTTCAGCAGGCAATTCCTCCGTGCTGATGGCGGTGGAGCCGTTGCTAACAGCCGTGGCGGCGGCGGTTTTTCTCCGCGAACACATTGCCCCGCAGCGCTGGCTTGGCTTTAGCCTCGGCATGGTCGGCATCGTGTTGCTCAACCGCGTATGGGCCGATGACTTCAAGTGGGCGGGGCTGACCGCGAGCGCGGTGTTCATCGCGTCGTTCCTCAGCGAAGCGGCTTATTCAATCATGGGAAAACCGCTGCTGGACCGCGTAGGACCAATGAAGCTTCTCGCCGTCTCTCTTGCAGCCGGCACGCTGGTGAACCTCGCCATTGACGGTCCCACCACCCTTAAGGCCGCGCAACAAATGCCGGCCAGCGCTTGGGCATGGGTTGCTTATCTCTCCATCATTTGCACCAGTCTTGGCTACGGCCTGTGGCTCGTGGTCATCCGCGAGACCGATGTAAACGTGACGGCCATGACCATCCTTGCGCAACCCGTCGCGGGCGTGCCCGTGGCCGTGCTCTGGCTTGGCGAACGGTTGCATGCGGGGCATTTCTGGGGCAGTGCGGCGATCATCGCGGGGCTGGTTATTGGGCTTTACGCCCGACCGCGCAGCAGCCAAGGCAAAGCCACGCCAGTTTCTGGTGCGTAAAGGATGCGCGCGATCCTTGCAAAAATGACTTGTCCAGGGCCCGTCTCTTGCTCCCGCTGCTGTCGTGACCGTGCCCAGCAGCACTACATTTTGGTTCATCTTACCTTGCCGGTTTACTAAAACTAATCCATTGCAACCGGCTGAAACCAATGCCGCCGACGGCAGCCTTGTGGTCGAATGCCAGCAGCTGACCCGCCGCTTTGGCCAGTTCGAGGCGCTCGCGGGAGTCAGCCTGAACATCCGGCGCGGCGAGTTCTTCTCGCTGCTCGGCCCGTCCGGCTGCGGTAAGACCACGCTGCTTCGCATCATCGCTGGGTTAGATTTGCCAGATACTGGTGAGCTACGCATAGGCGGACTGCCCGCCCTGCACCTCCCAGCATGGAAGCGCCCCGTCAATACGGTCTTCCAAAACTACGCGCTGTTCCCGCACTTAAGCGTGTCCGAGAACATCGCTTTTGGCCTGCGGATGAAGCGCCTACCATCAGCCGATATTGTCCGGCGCACGACGTCGGTGATGGAGCTAACACAAATCCTGCCGCTGGCAGGCCGACACCCCCACGAACTATCCGGCGGACAGAAGCAGCGCGTGGCACTCGCTCGAGCGCTAGTCAACGAGCCGGCTGTTCTGCTGCTCGACGAACCGATGGGCGCGCTCGACGCGAAGCTGCGCAAAGAGCTCCAGCTCGAGCTCCGCCAACTCCAGCGGCGACTTGGGATCACGTTCGTCCACGTCACCCACGATCAGGACGAGGCACTTGCGATGAGCGATCGCGTGGCGGTGATGAACGCTGGTCGCATTGTGCAACTGGGCACGCCTGACGAGTTGTATGATCGGCCAAAAACCAGTTTTGTGGCCGAGTTCATTGGCGTGTGTAACCTTTTCGAGGGAAATTTAATCCGCCGCACGAAACAATTACTCGAGACGGAAACGCCGCTAGGCCGGCTACGCATCGAGCTGCCCGCGACGACTATCGAGTTGTCCGAACGCAGCCGGCTGCGGTTGGGCGTCCGGCCCGAGCGCATTGCGATGGACGGCGGTCAGCCCGGTGACAATCGGTTACTCGGCATCGTGCAAAGCATCAGCTCCAGCGGCCCGGAGACAATCGCGCAGGTCCGGGTAGGCGATACGTTGCTGCGCGTCACAGAGTTGAACATGGGTCGGCGCTCGGTGGCCCTCCACGCAGGCGACTCGGTTGAGCTAACAATCTCGCCAGGGAATTTTTTCCTTCTCGAAGACTGATGAGTGCCATCAACCAATTCACGCTTCATGCACGCCGGCCCTAGCCATGACCTCCGCGCCGACTGAATCAACCAAGGTCAAAAACCGCCGACCGCGGCAAGCAGTGCATTTCGGTGAGCCTTTGCCGCTTGGCGCGCATCTGTGCCGCGCAAGTTGGCTGTGCGGACCAAGCGTGACCTGGATGATGCTGTTTCTTGTGGGGCCGCTGCTGTTTGTCGTCGCAATGAGCTTCGCGCAGCGCGGGGACGACGGCGAGATCGTCTGGCGGTTCACCACGGAAAATTACGCGCGGCTGTTCGGGCAAGGCGCACTGGGTTTTGATCCGGTGCAACCGCTGATTTTGGCGCGCAGCTTGGGCGTGGGGCTGCTTACGGCGATCCTTTGCCTGCTGGCTGGTTTACCCGTGGCTTTTTTCATTGCCGGCCTGCCGCACCGATGGAAGGGCGCGGCACTGACGCTCGTGGTGATTCCGTTTTGGACCAACTTGCTGGTGCGCACCTACGGCTGGCAACTCATTCTCGCGCCGGACGGCTGGATAGCTCGAGGGCTGCGTACCGCCAACTGGCTGGCAGCCGACGGAGAGTTATATCCCGGCTGGCCCGCCGTGTTGATCGCGCTGGTCTGTGACTATTTGCCATTCATGATCCTGCCGCTTTATACGAGCGTGGAAAAGTTGGATCCGGCGCTCGAAGAAGCCGCCGCTGATCTCGGCGCGTCACCGTTGCGAGCTTTCTGGAGCGTGGTGCTGCCGCAAATCCGCCCCGGCCTCATCGCCGGCTGCGTGCTAGTCTTCCTGCCGGCCTCTGGTCAGTTCGTGATCCCCGACTTGCTGGGCGGAGCAAAGCTCGCGCTCCTCGGCAACGCGGTGCAACAACAGTTTGGCGCGAGCCGGGACTGGCCGTACGGCTCGGCCATCGCAGTCGTGGCACTGTTGGTTATGGGCGCCGGTTTATGGCTGCACACGCGCGTCACGCGGGGAAGACGAGAGGTGGCACTGCCATGAAGACCCGCCGCTCACCGCTCACCGGGTTGGCCGCCGTGCTGGTCTTTGTCTTCCTTTACGCGCCACTGGCCGTGGTGCTGGTTTTCTCGTTTAACGTGGCGCGCCATGGCACGATGTGGGAAGGCTTCACCGTGGACTGGTATTTGCGCCTGCTAGACAACCAAGCCGCCCTCGCCGCCGCCTTCAACACGTTGCAGTTAGCCTGCACTAGCACGCTGTTCGCGACATGCCTCGGCACGGCGTTGGCCTACGGCATGAGCCGCTACGAGTTTCCCGGCAAGCGGCTCTTCCACCATGTCCTGCACATCCCGGTGTTCATCCCGGACATCGTGCTGGCGGTGGCGCTGCTGCTTTTCTTCGCGCTGGTGCGCAAGTTCCTCGCTGGCTTCGAACTGGGCATGACCACGATGACGCTCGCGCACATCACACTGCAAATCCCCTTCATTGCCATCGTCGTGCGTGCGCGCATGGCTGACTGCGACCCGCAGCTCGAAGAGGCCGCCGCCGACCTCGGCGCTGGGCCGTGGCTTACTTTTCGGCACGTGACGCTCCCGCTGATGATGCCGGGGATTGTGGCCGGCAGTCTGCTGGCATTTACATTGAGCCTGGATGACTTTGTGGTGAGCTTCTTCACGACCGGCCCGGGCGCAACGACGTTGCCCATCCTAATTTACTCATCGGTGAAGCGCGGCATCACGCCAGAGATCCACGCGCTGGCCAGCCTCATCCTGGTGGTATCGGCGGCGACGGTCGTGACGGTGGCCTTTCTGCGCGGGCGGACGGAAGTGAAACGGTGACGGCCACCGTGACCGTTTCGTAACATATTCGTTACGAGCTTATCGTTGTTTCGCTGCGGGCGGCGTGTTAACCAACTCGCACATGGCAAAGATTTTGGTTGTGGATGACGAACCGGATGCCGTTGAACTCGTGGAGTTCAACCTCAAGAACGCCGGCTTCGAAGTCATCACGGCGGCCGACGGCGCGGAGGCCTTAAAGCAAGCGCGCGCGGCCCTGCCCGACCTCGTCGTGCTGGACCTGATGCTCCCCGAGGTGGACGGCTTGGAGGTGTGCAAGCTCCTGCGGCGTGACGCCGCCACGGCGGGCATCCCCATCATCATGCTCACGGCCAAGGCGGCGGAGATTGACCGCGTGCTGGGCCTCGAGCTCGGTGCGGACGACTACCTGACCAAACCGTTCAGCCCGCGGGAGCTGATGCTGCGCGTGAAGGGTCTGCTGCGCCGCTGCGATGCCACCGAGGCCAAGGCCGAGCGGATGCGGTTCGGCGACCTCGTGCTCGACGTTCCCGCGCACAGCGTGACTGTCAGCCACAAGCGCGTGGAACTAACCGCCACGGAGTTCAAGTTGCTTACCATCCTCGCGCAACGGCGGGGCCGCGTGCAGTCGCGCGATCAACTGCTCAAGGACGTGTGGGAATACGACAACGTCATAGACACCCGCACCGTGGATACGCACATGAGACGGCTACGCGAGAAGCTGGGAAAAGCGGCGAAGCATCTCGATACGGTAAGAGGCGTGGGATATCGCTTCATCGCCGGGTGAGGCCGATTCACAGGACCAATTGCATAGAGCGCACCCGAAGCTCTGCTTTGTTATCCGTTACGCATTTCTTTTTACGTTTTACGTCGTTCCTCCGCTCCCCCCATTCTCCAACCGATGTGGCCCACGCTCACCATCCTTTCCCTCGTTGTCGCTGCGGGCTGCTTCGCCGCCTGGCTGCGGATCCGCCGCGAGTCTGCGGTCGAGCGGGAACGGCAGCAGCGGGATTTTGAGTCGCTCCGCCAGCAGCTCGAGCAGGCCCGTGCGGGCGAACTGGCCCAGCAGCAGGCGCTCTTCAACCGCATGAGGGAGGGCGTGCTCGTGCTCGACGCCGACGGGCGCGTGCAGTTGGTAAATCAGGCGCTGGAACGGCTGTTTGGCATCACCGGCGACATTCGCGGGCGCACCGTGATGGAGTCCTTGCGGCTGCACGAAGTGCAGGAACTCATCAACCGCACACTGGTCTCCGGGCAGGTCGAGGAATTCGAACTGGAACTACCCAGTCTCGACGGCAAACGCAGCCTGCAAATTAACTCTGCCGTGGTTCTCGGGGCCGACGGCCGACAGCAGGGCCTCATCCTCGTGTGCCACGATCTCACGCGCCTCAAGCAGCTCGAGGACACTCGGCGCGAGTTCGTCGCTAACGTCAGCCACGAGCTGCGCACGCCGCTTTCTATGATCTCGGGCTACGTCGAGACGCTAATTGACGGCGCGAAGGACAAGCCCGAGGTCGCCACCAAGTTCCTCCAGACTATTGAGAAGCACGCCGACCGGCTGACCTATTTGATTGAAGATTTGCTCACCATCTCGCGGCTCGAGTCAGGCCAGATCGTGATGAACCTCCAGCGCGCCGAATTGCGCGGCGTAGTGGCGCACGTGGTCACCGACCTCGAATCCCGTGCCGCCTCCAAGCAGGTGCGGCTAAGTAACGAGGTGCCGGAGCACGCAGTCGCGCACGCGGACGCCGAACGCCTCCAGCAGGTGCTCTTCAACCTCGTGGAGAACGCGATCAAGTATGGCCGCCCAGGCGGCTCGGTGGTCATCGGCATGCAGCCTAACGAGCACGAGCAGATCGAACTGTGGGTGCGGGATGACGGCCCCGGCATTCCGCCCGAGGCACAAAGGCGCGTGTTCGAACGGTTCTACCGCGTGGACAAGGCCCGCTCACGCGAGGCCGGCGGCACCGGCCTCGGCCTCGCCATTGTGAAGCACATTGTGCAATCACACGGCGGCGTGGTGTGGGTGGAAAGCGAGCCAGGCCAGGGTGCGACGTTCCACTTCACGCTGCCTGCGGGAGCGTGATTAGCTGACATCCGCCTGCCACTCCGCCACCTAAGGCGTGGCAACCGAAAATAGTCAATTACACTCCTTGCGCTGAATGAGCAGACTTTCGCGGTCGTATTGCGGACAAAAAAGCATCACTCAGGCACTCGCGAGCCGCAGTCATTGGCGGTTGGAATAAGTCCGACCTCAGCGAGAAACCACTTTTAGCCAATCGACCATGGGCACACGTATGGTTAACCCAATCCCGTTTGAAAATCCTGCTTTAAGGATCCCACAGCCAACGCGGGTCGGGGTTGGCGAGACTGGAAACTCCGTTGGTCCAAAACTGCAAGCCCACCTTGCTGGCCTTCATGCTCTCGGCATGGCCGTCCACAAAGACCGTCATCGCCTGGCCGCCGTGCCGGTTCACGACGCGCGTCTCATCGTTGGGAGCCATGTAGAGTGTGTCGTTAGGCGTGCGGAAGTGAACCCATGAGACGGGACGGCCAATCCACTGATCGGGGTCGGTCTGGGTCGGGTTGGTGATGTGCTGGGAATCGGCGAAGTGGATGGTCGCCGCCGGCTGCGCCACGCGCGCGTAACGCATCGTGTTGAAGGCGAGATTCAGGTTGATGCCGAGGTTTAACCGCACGTTCGGCGGATTGCCCGGGCAGTCGTAGAGATTGGTGGCCATCGTGTAACGCAGCATGAGGTCCGGCCAGCCCTTGCTGCCATTGCCGTTGACCCCGCCGCTGACTACCGGGCCGGTCTGCACCGGGCTGTAAAGAATCCCGTAGGGCAGCATCTGGTCGTCCCAGTCATCCGAGTAAAGGCGCGCCGCCAGGCTGAGCTGCTTGACTTGATTGATGCACTTCGTGCCCTTCGCCTTGGCCTTGGCCTTGCTCAACGCAGGAAGCAACATGCCCGCCAAAATCGCGATGATGGCGATGACGACGAGCAGTTCAATGAGGGTGAAGGCAGAACCTGCCCGGTGCCGGAGAGAAAGGATGCGATGGCTCATGGGGCGAAATCGGATGAGTGACGCTCGCGCAACGTAGAAGACGGCCGGCTGCTTGGCAATGGTCACTTCGTCGCCCTGCCCGGCTGGAGCGTTACCATGCCGGAGCTGCGATCCATGACATAGGTAAACCCCGGCGGCGGTGGCGGAATCCGCACGATCATTTTGCCGGTGACCAGTTCGTTTAGATCGTTGGGCACGCGCCCGTTAGCCTGCTGGAAGTTGCGGACGCCTTCGTTCAAGTAGCCGAGGTTGTTTTCGGAGCTGCCGAACTCGGGCGGCGGCGGTGGCCCAGCGGGTGCCGTGGATTCGCGCTTTCGGCATCCGCCCACGACCAACCCCATCGCGGCAAACAGCAAGACAAAGCGGTATAAGACCATCTCCATGAAGATAGAACGCCCCGCGCGGATTGGAAGCGCCGATTTGGCTGGCCTTTTTGCTTTCACCCGGCGGGCGTGGCCGTTAAAAAATCGCCGCACAAAACAAAATTCTTCTCATCATGCCAGCACGTCTTGCCAACAAGTGGGTTCTCATCACTGGAGCTTCCAGCGGGTTCGGAGCCGCCGCTGCACGGGCTTTCGCCGCCGAGGGCTGCAATCTCATCCTCGGCGCGCGCCGCACAGACAAGCTCGAGGCCGTCGCCGCCGAGGCGCGCAAGCTGGGCGCTCCCACCGCGGTGTTTCACAAGCTCGACGTGTCCAGCACCAGCAGCGTGAACAAGTTTGCCGAAGGCATCCCGGCGCTCACCTCGCAGGTGGATGTGCTGGTGAACAATGCCGGCGGCGCGCACGGGCTCGACACCGTGGCTAACGGCAAGGACGAGGACTGGGAGGCGATGGTGCAGGTGAACCTGCTGGGCGTCATGCGCGTGACGCGCGCCATCCTGCCCTACATGGTCAAGAATCCCGGCAGCTACATCCTCAACATCGGCTCGGTCGCGGGCCGGCAGGCTTACGAAGGTGGCTCGGTGTATTGCGGGGTGAAGGCGGCGGAGATCATGATCACCCGCTCCCTGCGCCTCGAACTCAACGGCACCGGCGTGCGGGTCGGCACGATTGACCCCGGCATGGCCGAGACGGAGTTCTCGATGGTTCGGTTCAAGGGCGACGAGCAGCGCTCGAACAAAGTCTATGAGGGCGTCGTGCCGCTGACCGCCAACGACATCGCGGAAATCCTCGTCTGGTGCGCCAGCCGGCCGGCCCATGTGTGCATTGACGAGCTGCTGGTGAAATGCACGGATCAGGCAGCGGTCCACAAGTTGCATCGCCGGCCCGTCGCGGCGAAGTAATCGCCCACCGACGTAAAAGCGAGGAAACGAAAACTGCTTTACCCAGAGCGGTGATGCGTCACTGCGCCAGCAGCCACTTCGCGGCTGCGGCGCGGTCGGTCGTCGCGGAGGAAGTCAGCGCGTTCGCGGCATTTGCGGTGGAGTAAAGCTTCGCAGCGAGGGCAGGCGCAGTTTCACCGCCAACCCACAGCTTCGCCGGGGCGTTGAGCGCGAGCAGGCCGGGCATGTCGCCGTATTTTGCACCGCCGGGGAGGAAGTTCATGTCGCGGTAATCGGTCAGCTTGCCAAAGCGAAAACCCGCCGTCTCCACCGCCGCGTGGTCAACGGCCTCGCGTGCCACCGCGCGCGCCGCCGCCACGATAGGCCCGGTGCCGCCGAAGCCCGCCACGTCCACGCTCTTCGGTGCGGGATGATTCGGGTTCGCCTCGTAGCTGCGGAGATATTTCACCAGCGTGAGCACGTCATGCGCACGCTGGGCAAAGAGCGCGTGGTTGTAACCGTAGGTGTAGCCGGCGAACTCGCGCGGGTTTGCGACCACGCGATTCTGCGTCGGAGCCTTTCCGTCCTTGTTGAACTCACCTTGGAAGAGCAAGTCCGCGCCCAGCACGGTCGCGCCGGAGTCCACCAGCGACTTCACCTCGGGCTTCACAGAACCATCGGCGCTGAAGAGCGCGGCCTTGCCGGAATCGTCGAGCCAGATGACCGCGCGCCCATTCCACTGCTTCGGGTAGAGCCACGCAACGGGCAGTTCCTCGCCGTGCGTTTCGTTGCGGAGCAACCCGGTCATCTCCACGTAGTTGCCGTGAACTTTCTTTTCCTTTAGCTCCCATGCGACTTTGCCCGCACTGGCAAAAGTGCGGCCCAGAATCGCTTCGACGCCGTTACCCGCGAGCTGGCGAAACGCGTCCACCGACGACACGCTGGCTTGCAATTGCTTCTCCGCGTCATCCGTCCACCAGCGTAACAGCTTGCGCTCGAAATCAATGTCGTCGGCCTTCGGTGCAGGATGCTGGTCATTCCACACGGACATTTCGACGCGCGTGAGGCGTTTGTAATCCCGCTCCACGACGGGCGACTTGAAGCCGAGCTTGAAGTGCTGGTTGACCCAGGTGAAGAAGGCCGAGCGCGCGACGGCGTTGTAGTTGTGCTGAAAGTGTTCACCGCGGTGCAACATCACGTTGTTCGGCGCACCGAGCACCTTGTAGTGCGCAAGCAGCTCGGGAAAACCCTTCGTCGCCATCTCCTTGGTCCAGTCGTTCGCGGTGGTCATGCCCTGCGGACGCGGCGCGCCCAACGCGGCGAACTCGATGTTACCGGTGTTGATGCGGAGCAAGGACGCGTTCTCGCAGGTGCAGCCGCCTTGCATCGCGGTGCTGACCATCACGGCGGGAAAGGACAGCGTGATGCGCGAATCAAGCGCGGCGAGAATCATGGTCTGCGTGCCGCCGCCGCTCGCGCCAGTCACGGCCACGCGCGTGGGGTCTACGTCCGGCAAACCGAGGACGAAATCGAGCGAGCGAATGGCATTAAGCGTTTGCAGGCCCATGATGCTTTGCAAATGCGCCTCAGCCTGCGCGCTGTAGAGTTCCCAGTTCTCGGTCTTGGCCATCTCGGGGCGCTGCTTGGCGAAACGGTGGACGGTGAGCGCGGAGAGCTGGACGGCGTCCGAATCGCTCATCATGTCCCACTGCCAGACCACGCAACCCATGCGCGCGAGCTGCACGCACATTGACTGAAAGATGCTGCGCCCACCTTCCTCGAACCGTTCCGCACCGATGGCGATTTCACGGCGCACGACTTCCTCTGCACCTTCGGCCAAGCGCGCGTCTTTCCAATGCCCATGCGCGAACAGCACAGCTGGCACCTTGCCAGTCTTGCCCTTGGGCCGATACAGGTTGCCCGTGACAAAGAAGCCCGGGGCGCTCTCGAAATAGACTTTCTCGACGGTGTATTCGTCGCGCTCGACCTTGCCGTGGATGACGACATTAAGCGGCGTCTTGTTAGGCATGGGCAAGAGGCCGAGGCTGGCTTTCATCTGCCGCTGCACGAACGCGGCGCGCTCCGGCCAAGCGTCCTTCGACTTCGGCGGCGTAAAGGGGAAATAGCCGTTCAAATCCTTCGGTGGCGCGAGGCGCACATCATTCGGCAATTGCCCAGCCGGCAACGCGCGCAGCGCGGCGGCGGCGAGGTGGGCGAAGGCGAAGATAGCGGCAAGCGAAGCGACAAAGTGGGAACACATGGGGTTACGGACGG
>Ga0194132_10002339_pt1 | contig 35886 bp, 23 predicted proteins | sample TA2KigOf80mmetaG_FD_148612 | JGI IMG/M metagenome (GOLD analysis project Ga0194132, IMG submission 148612) | Freshwater microbial communities from Lake Tanganyika, Tanzania - TA2015054 Kigoma Offshore 80m | ecosystem: Environmental > Aquatic > Freshwater > Lake | place: Tanzania: Lake... | reverse complement strand
TTGCTCCAACGACTCGAAGCGTGTCCAGTGCGTGAAGGGGAAATCTAATTCGTCACGGTCGAGGATTTGAAAAAGAAGAATCTCATGTCTGGCGTGGCGGAAGTGCGCGAGGGCTTTCAGTAGTTCCTTCGGATCGCCGAAGCAGTCCGAAAGCACGAGGAGCAAGCCGCGCCGTTGAATGCGTGGGACGAGGTCGTGGAAGACGCCACCGAGTGCGGTCTCGCCGCCCGGCTGTGCGGCCTGAAGTTCGTCCAGCAACACGCGCAGATGCGGCACGCTGGAACGCGGCGGGATGTAGCGGCGGATTTTGGTATCAAAGGTGACCAGGCCCACGCTGTCACGCTGCTGAAGCATGAGGTAGGCGAGTGCGGCGGCAAGGCGGATGGCATAGTCGGCCTTGGGCGCGCGGCCCACGCCCGCGTAACGCATGGAGCCGCTGAGGTCGAGCAAGAGCGTGGCACGTAAATTGGTTTCCTCCTCATATTCACGGACGTAATAACGGTCGGTCTTGCCAAACACCTTCCAGTCGAGCCGACGGATTTCGTCGCCCTGCACGTATTGGCGATGCTGGGCGAATTCGACGCTGGTCCCCTTGTGCGGCGACTTGTGTAAACCGGAGAAAAAGCCCTCGACCACCAGTCGCGCAACGACTTGGAGGTTTGTGACTTTCTGTAGCTCGGTCGGCGTGAGGAAGTCGGATACGTTGGACATGAAGGGTTGGCTGAAGCCGACGATGGGTCATTCAGTTCGCCGCATCCAAGAAGAAACAAGCCGGCGCTCGTGTCGGTGAACAGAAGCGATGAACCAAGGATACTTTTGACCCAAGGCTTGGTCTCCGTTGGGCCTAGCGTGCCCAGAGGGCGAAAAAACAATCGCCACTCGTGCTTGAAAGCCAAGGTTGCAACTAAGATCAGGCATCACCAGTTTACCCGCTAGAGGGAATCACCGTTCAAGAACACACGCTCCGAACCGACTAATGCTGCCAGCCCATGGCAGCCTCTCGATTTTATGAAATAGCATTGGTTGATCGTTGTAGTGACATGCAGCGAGAACAGGAAACAGGCAACGCTCAAACCACGGCCAACCAGGAGCTTGAGCTTGCCCGCTTGATTATCGTCAGCTGGCCTCATAGGGAAACCCTTCCACACTGCCAACCGCCCGGCAAATACAGTCCGCATTGGAGATTCACCTTAAATTATAGTGCCGCAAAAAAGGGCGAGCGTGGCACTGCGTAATACTCACCCAGATTAAAAACGAGCAGAGACGCAAGCCCCACCTGTGATCACCTTGAATCAGCGCAGATATTCGGGGCTTAGAGGTCGAAACGCGGAACCTGAGACCCTAGTTCGTTCAGGGAAGTGGCGGCTGCGGGCCGGCGCCGGGCGGCAGCGGCGGGAACTCGATGACCACTCTTCGCCATGCGGCGCGCTCCGTCTCGGACATCTTCTGCCACTGCTCCGCATTCGCGTAAAACCGCGTCTGCTCGGCCTGCGTCATCTGGCTAAGTTGCCGAAGCGCCGTCATGCAAGCGGCGCGTTCCCCGGTGGTGAGCTGGGCAAACTGATCCAGCGTGCGCTCCGCCGCTGCGCGCTTTGGCTCGGGCAGCGCGGCTACCACACGCGTCTTGGCGTTATCGTCGAGGCGGAAGTAGTACGTAAAGCTGTCGAGCAACTGCTCACGCTGCTGGGCGTCGAGAGTCTGCCAATGGGCGACGTTGTCCGGCACGCGCGGCTCCAAACCGGGCGGCAGCGGCGGGAAGGCATTCGGCACATTGGGCCGGGTGATGGCTTGGAGGAGCCGCTCGTTGGTCAGGATTTCGCGCTGAATCTGGGCAGGCAGCTTGTCCCAAGCGGCGAGCCGCTCTTCAACCAGCGGTCGGAAGCTCTCCGGCACAACCGCGAGCTGCGCGGCCCGCGTCAGGGGAATAGTCGTGAGCAACGGCCGCAGATGATAATGCAGCTCGGTAGCGCGCAATCGAGCCTCGCGCTCGGCGGGGGCGAGGGCATCGTATTCGCGTAGGCGCGTAGAGAGTACCTCACGCACACGGGCAGGCTTGGCGGCCAACTCGGTAGCACGTGCATCGGAACGCATGGCCAGCAGGACGCGGAAAGCGGTGACGGGGCTGCGCCCGGCGGTGGATGCCGGTTCCGCCGCACCGATGAGCAGCGTTGTCAGCAGCAGAGCGATGAGTTGCAAGGCACGTCGCATGGTCAACGATCTCCCTCGAGCGCAGCCAGAAGTTCCACGTCGGCACTCACAGAGTTAAGCCGACGGATGGCCTCAAAGTCCTTGAGCAGCGCCACGCTGGGAACGCCGGCCAACTCTGTCACCTGCTCAACACCGCGTGCGACTTGCGTGGGTTCACGCCTGCTCGCATATCGGTGATACGAGCCGATTCCGAAAAGCAAGAGGACAGCAAGGATGGAAAAGGCGGTCTCCAAGCCAGGCAGGCGAAAGATCGGCCGGAAAGACCACCAGCGCTGACGCGCACACTGGGCGTGCTGCTCATTTGTCACGATGTCCTGCCAAACGCGGGCTTGGAAGTTCGAGGATGGGACGGGCGAGGGCAGTTCGCGCAGCGCACGAGCGAGGACCACTTCCGTGCGCCAGAGCTCGCGGTCGGCAGGGTGCGCGGCTAGCCATTGGTCCAGCCATAGGTGTTCCTCCCGCGTCAGCGGGCGTTTGTGCCGGAGAGCGAGGAGTTCTTCAAACGTCACGGCGTTCATATCGGCTGTTGGGTTCATAACCGGGTTGGCGCAAAAGTTGCGGGCTCTGGTTGCGGTTTGTGTCACTGCCGCCGGGTGCTTCCGAGGCAGGCGCAAGACACGCTTTGCAATAGGCCATCGCGTTCATCATCGATCCTCTTCCGTCTCGCCTACTTGCCATTCCCCGGTAAGCAAATACGGCTTAAGGCGCGCCCGGAGCGTCTCGCGGGCGCGGTGGATAAGGGACTTCACGGCGGACAACGAACAATCCAGCACCTCGGCGATGTCCTCGTAAGCCAACTCATCACGCTGCCAGAGCACCAGCGCAGTGCGCTGATTCTCCGGCAAGGCGGCGACCGCCTCCGCAACCTTTGCTTCTAGCTCGCCGCGCAGGAGCTTATCTGGTGCAGCAGTAGCGCGGCCGTCTTCCAACCCGTGCCCTCGCGGCTCGTCGGTGTTTGCGTGAGCCGGCGCGTCGAGCGACTCGGCCGGGTGCCGGGAGCGGCGACGAAATTCGTTGAGGCACAAATTGCGGGCGATGGTGAACAGCCAGGTGGAAAATTTCGCCGAGGGCTGGTAACGCGCAGCAGATTTCCAAACCTGAACGAACACCCCTTGCGCGAGATCCTCCGCTTCGCTTGCGTCGGGCAGCAAGCGGTAGACGAAGTTGAGCACTGGTTGTTGATACTTGGCGATTAGCTCCTCGAACGCCACGCGGTCGCCACGCTTCACGCGGAGCATGAGCGCAGCATCGGGGTCAGGAGTGACGGGCATTTGAGCCGACGATACCAAACACCGTCACGCGGGAGAAGCCTTGCTGAGGCAGCCGAAATTCCGCTCGCGGTATTGCCACACCGCCAAGCGACCACTCCAAGCCACCCACTTATGTCAAAGCGCACCGAGGGCGATAGCGGCGAGGGCGTCATCCCTTTCCTTGCACTTGGGAATGAAGTCCAACGCGCGGAGGAAACGGGCTTTGTCCGGGCCGCTCGTCTTCGCGTCGAGGACGAATTGCGCGAGCAACGGCGCGGCAGCAGGGACGCGGCTGCGCCAGACGATGTCGCGCCCAGCGGGCGTGTTCCAGTTCGCGCCGGCGGCATTCTTCCAGGCGGCGAAGCACGCGGCTTCATTGCGGTCAGCAGCAAGCCCAAGGGCTTCGAGATACCAGCGGTCCTGGCCGTCGTGAGCCTGCGCAAGCTTCGCCCACAGTGCGGGAGCGTCGGCCGATTTGCTGTGGCGAAGGGCCACGGCGCATTCGCGGCGGACGGCGGGCGAGGTGTCACCCACGAGTTGCGCAGTCGCGGCGTGGGTGTCGAGGTTGTAACGACGGGCGGCGCGCAAGGCAGTGATGCGGATGTCCGCGTCAGCGTCCTTGAGCGCGGCGGCGAGGTGAGCTTTGCCGGAGGGTAACTGCGCAAGTAACCACAGCGCGCGGGCGCGAAGCCGGGCGTTGTCGGACTTGTAGAGCTTGAGCAGTTCGGCTTCGGCTTTCGCGCCGCTGTTCTTCAAGGCGGTGTAGCCGAGGTAGCGGGCGGTGAGGTTCGGGCTTTTCAACGCAGTCACCGCACCGGCGGGCGAGGCGAGGTCGAGCTTCGGCATGGTGTATTTTTCCGCACCGGGCACGGTCACGCGGAAGACCCGGCCGCGCGCGAGGTCGCCCATCGCGTGGCCGCCAACGCCGGGATCATACCAGTCACCGACAAGCAACGAGCCATCGGGCGCGACGCACACATCGGCCGGGCGGAACCACTTATCGCGCGTTCCGGTAAGCACGGGCGCGATGCTCGCGGTGTACCCGGCGCCGGCGGTCTTCACGGGATACGCGCGCACGACGTTCGGACCAGCGTCGCAGTGGATGACCTGGTTGCGGAAAGGTGCGGGGAGCAAGTCGCCTTCATAGACCGTGATGCCCGTGGGTGAGCCTTGGCCGGTGACGAGCAACGTGGGCATGACACCGGGGTCATGCATATGCCAGTGGTAAAGCGGCTTGTCGTCATCGGGGAGCTTGGTTTTCTCGTTGGCCTTTTTCCAAGCCGTGCCCCAACCCGCGCCGGTCAGTTCGTCCACGTAGCCGTAGTTGCCGAACTCCATGACGAAGTTGATGCGGACGGAGCGGTTGCCGTCGTCGTCGTTGTCCGACTGCCACAGGGAACCGAAAGAGTCCACGGCGACTTCGTAGTTGTTGCGGAAGTTGTGCCCGAGCACCTCGAACTCCGAGCCGTCTGGGTTGCAGCGGAAGACGAGGCCTTGGCGGTAGGGTTGACCCTTGTCCGTGACGACGTTGCCCGCGAGGTCGGTGATGGGATTGCCATTCTTGTCGGAAACGCCTTTGCCCGTGTTGCCGACGTTCCAGTACAGCTTGCCGTCCGGGCCAAAGACGAACGCGTGCGTGGAGTGGTCGTGCTGCGGGGTGCCGACATTGGTGAAGAGCAACTCCTTCTTATCGGATTTCAGGTCGCCGTCCGTATCGGTGAAGATGAAAACGTTCGGCGCGCAGGAGACGATGACGCGGGTGGACTTGCCGTCGAGCGAGGGCAACACGCAGATGCCGAGCGCGGAATCCACGTCGCGGCCCTGATAGAACACCGTCTGCTTGTCGGCCTGGCCGTCGCCGTTGGTATCTTCGATCACGAGGATGCGGTCGCCCTCGGGACGGCTACCGTTGCGGCCGCGGTAGTTCATTACTTCGCAAACCCACACGCGGCCGAGGTGGTCCACCTCGATGTTCGAGGGGCTAAGCAGCAGCGGTTCGGCGGCAAAGAGTTGAGCTTTAAGACCAGCGCCCGCGTCGAGGCCAGCCAGGGCGTTGGCCGGCTCACGCTCCGGACCGGCCACCGCCACCGGATGCGGGGCTTTGGCGGTGCCAGCGGCGGCGGCAATTTGCGCGGGCGCGGCGGCGAAGACTTGAAATTGCACGCTGGCAGAATCACCACCGGCTTGGTCGGTGGCGCCATTGTCAAGACCGGCGCGGGCTTTGAAACGGGTGAACTTGTGTCCCTCCGACAGCGCAAAACTGATCAGTGAATTAGCGTGCGTGCCGATGCCAAACGCGACTGGCTTGCCGGCGATTTGCAGCGGCATGCCGCCCGCGTTGGCGCCAACGCGAACGCTGCCCCATTGCGTGGTGGCGGCGGTCCACTTTAAATCCGTGAGCTTGGTTTCCTTGCCGTCGGCGGTGACGAGGCGCGGCTCGGCCCAGTCCGCCCAGTCGGTGTTGAAGCCGTCGCCCGCATCGTTGACGGCGAGGTGGAGTTGCTTCCAACCGGTGATGTCCACGTCCACGTCCACAGCGTGGCCGGTGGTTTTCTTCGTGACAATTACGCTGGAGAAGGCGGCCTTGGGTGTATCGGCGCCAAGCAGGGGCAAGGTAGTGAACAGCAGCGCGATGAAAAGACGACGGATTTGCATATGGGTGATTTCGACGGGGTCGGCACAGGGAACTTCACTCGAAAATTGCTGAAGCACCCGTGGCGGCATGTAACTAAAAAATTCTGATAAACTATCGAAATTGTCCTCCGTTCTGGAGGAGGTTTCAGCCAACGCATTGTACGGGTTGCGCGCCGCCTCGCGTTTTGCTAAAAGTGGTGCATGAAATGGCCCGTGTTGATGACTTTACTGGGCGCGTTTGCTTTTGGTTCCGCGCAGGAGTCTAAGCGGACCAACGAACCACCAATACCCTTCCCGCGTAAGGGTAAATACGGCTACCGCGACAACGCCGGCGAGTTTGTCATCGCGCCACAGTTCGATTACGCGGGTGAGTTCAGCGAAGAACTGGCGGTGGTGGGCTTAGGGAAGTTCCCGGCCACCAAGTGGGGCTACATTGACCGCACCGGCAAGGTCGTCATCCCCGCACAGTTTGACGGAGCGCACGATTTCTCTGAGGGCATGGCTGCCGTGGGCATTGGCGGCAAGCTGGGCTACATAGACCGCACCGGTAAGCTGCTGGTGCCGCCTCAGTTCGACGAGGCGCACAAGTTCAGCAGCGGCCGCGCGCGGGTGCGCATCATCCGCGAGGGTTACGGCTACATCAACAAAACCGGCGAGCGCGTGGTGCCGTTACAGCCGTAAGCCGCAATTCAGTCTTTACACCTTTAAGCCAGACGTTACTGTTTAGAAAAACTCAGGCACCTATGCGTATCTCAATGATGCTCGTCCTTGGCGCGGCGGCGTTAGTTTTGACGGGCTGCGTAAATAGCCGCTTCTCCTCCGCAGGCATCGGCGGGGTGGAAAACAAGCTAGGCCGGGGCCTGAACAATGCGATGGAGATTTTTCGCGCGGGCGAGTTGCGCCGCTCCATTGAGCAGACCGGCCTTTGGGATGGGCCCGAACATGCATTTTCTACCGGGCTGGTGCGCGGTATGAGCCGCACGATGACCCGCACCGCCGTCGGCTTTGGCGAGATGCTCACGGCCCCGTTCCCGCCCTACGAACCCTTCGTAATCCCAGACAAGTGGTTACGCGATCCCTCCAACAAAATTCGCGCTGAGCCCTTCACGATGCGTCCATCGTATCCGGATGCCTACCATCCGCGGGTGTTCAGCGACAGCCTCTTTCACACGGACTCGCGCGTCGGCTTCTCGGGTGGCGAAATCATACCCATCATTCCGGGCAGTCGCTTCCGCGTGTTTGAGTATTAATTCATCGGTCTTTCCGCGCGCCGGCACGCGAGTGGCGGCGCGTTTTTGTTTTGAGCGCCGTCCTCCGCCAGTCGCCCTGCAAGGTCAACCTGCTGCTTAACATCCTGCGCAAGCGCGAGGATGGATTCCACGAGTTGGAGACCATCATGCAGCCCGTGCGGCTCTGTGACCAAATCATGGTTGACCAAGCTGCGGCCGGGATCACGCTCACTTGCAACCTGCCCACGCTGGCAGTGGACGGAACCAACCTCGTGCATCGGGCCGCAACCGCCTTCCTCGCCGCCGCCAGCATCACCGCTGGGGTCAAAATTCACCTCGAAAAAAACATCCCGCTTGCTGCCGGCTTGGGCGGCGGCAGCGGCAACGCCGCCCATACGTTGTGCGCACTGAACGAGTTGTTCGGCCTGCCTATCAACCCGGCTCAGCTCAACGATTTGGCTGCAGCGCTTGGCTCCGACGTGCCATTCTTCCTCCAGTCCCAACCCGCGCTCGCCTGCGGGCGCGGAGAACTGGTGCAACCGCTGGAACCGTTCCTCGCGCTGCGGGGTGCGCACATCCTCCTCATTCATCCTGGCTTTGGCATCTCGACCGCCTGGGCATATCAGTCACTCGCGCGGTTTCCTGACGCATTAAACGGCAGGATCGGCCGCGCACAGGAACTCATCAGCCTGCTGAAGGGAAAAGACCTGGCCGCCGCCGGGCGTGGCTTTTACAACGCACTCGAAATCCCGGCGTTGCCCAAACATCCGTTGCTGCAAGTTTATCAGGATTTCCTCCGAGCCAACGGCGCACCCGCCGTGCTGATGTCGGGTAGCGGCTCGACGACCTTTGCCCTGACTGCGACGCGCGCCGCGGCGGATCAACTGCGCGAACGCTTTCATTCGCAGTTTGGCGCTAGCGCTTGGACAGCGGTGGCAGCGCTGTAACCATTCGCGGGTACAGCGGGCCGCGCTGACTCTGTGCCACGTCATTCCTCCGCAAAGAGGTATTCTAAGTCGTTCTGCGAGAGGCTGCGGGCGAAGCCCTCCTCGCCAAGCACATCTTGAATGGTCTGAGCCTTGCGTTGCTGCAAATCCCAGATCTTTTCCTCAACCGTGCCGGGCGCGATAAGGCGATAGGCGTTAACTGTGCGGGTTTGGCCAATGCGGTGGCTGCGGTCAATAGCCTGCGCTTCAACCGCCGGGTTCCACCATGGGTCGTAAAGGACGACGTAGCTGGCGTTGGTAAGGTTCAAACCCGTGCCAGCAGCGCGGAGCGAGAGCAGGAAGACACCCGCCTGGTCGTCAGCTTGAAAGGCGTTGACGACCTCTTGGCGCTGCTTGGTCTCACCGGTGAGCAGGTGCGTGGGAATATTGCGCTTGGCGCACTCGGTCTCGAGAATTTTTAGCATCTGCACGAATTGCGAGAAGAGGAGAACTTTTTGACCCTCGGCCACAAGCGTGTCGAGTAACTCGAAAAGCGTCTCGGTCTTGCCGCTCGGCACGTTGCTGCCAACAAGCTGCGGGTGGCAGCAAATCTGCCGCAACCGCGTGAGCGCGGCGAGAACGTGCATCTTGCTTTTAGCGAGGCCCTTCTCCTTCACGGCCTGCATGACCTGCTCGCGTGAGCGACGCAATTCAGCGAGATAAAGCTTACGATGTTCCTCACCCAGTTCGCAGTCGCGGCGCTGTTCAATGCGGTCAGGCAGATCCTTGGCGACCTGTTTCTTGAGGCGGCGCAGGAGCAACGGGCGAAGTTTGGCGGACAGGCGGCGGCGCGCGATGCGCTGGACGGAAACAGCTTCCTCACTCGCCGCGCCGGGTTTCGGATCGTAGGTCTGATGAAAGTGCTCCTGTGAGCCGAGGTAACCAGGCTGGATGAAGTCGGTGATGCTCCAAAGGTCGAGCAAGCGGTTCTCCAGCGGCGTGCCGGTGAGCGCGAGTCGGTGACCAGCCTTGAGTTGCTTAACGCTCTGCGTCACTTGCGCGGTTGGATTCTTGATGAACTGCGCCTCGTCCAGCACGAGCGCCCCAAAGTCAAACTTGTTTAGTTCCTCAAGATCGCGGCGCAGTAACGCGTAGTTGGTGACGATTATGTCGTTCTGCGGGATTTGCTTGCGCAAGGCATGGCGGGTCGCGCCGCTTTGGAGCACGAGCACTTTCATGTGCGGGACAAACTTCTCAGCCTCGCGCCGCCAGTTGTGCAACACGGAGGCGGGACAAATGACCAGCGCGGGCTTGGGATCCTTCGGGTTACGGGCTTTGAGCCACGCGAGCCAAGTGAGTGTCTGGAGTGTTTTACCCAGGCCCATGTCATCGGCGAGGATGCCCCCCAAGCGCAGCTCGGTGAGGTGGCAAAGAAAGTCGAAGCCCTCCTTTTGATACGGACGCAGCTCGGCGTTGAGATGCTTGGGCAATTCAGTTGGCGCGACGCCTTCAAAATTTTGCAACCGCTTGCGCAGTGACTTCGCGTGCTCGCTATCGCCAAACTTTTCCAAGCCCTTCTCGTCGAGGTGTGCAGCCTGCTCGATGGGGACTTGCTGTGCAATCGGGCTGAGGCCATCAAGGCCAAGATCCGCGAGCGCCTCATGCGCCTGTTGCACGGCCGCAGTATCCAACTCAACCCAGCCGGAATCAGGTAGTTTAACAAACCGGCCGGTGGCGCTGGCGAGCCGCTGAAGGTCAGCCTTCGTGAGTTTCATACCCTCATGCTCCCACTCGGCGGAGACGCTAAACCAGTCAATGCCACTGCCCTTGACGACGAGCTGCGGCTTGAGCTTGCGCGGCGTGAGGAAGAGGCGCTGGAACATGGCGTTGCCAAGGAATTCGGCGTCCGGCGGCCGGTTGGCCCAGTTGGCGGAGAGGACGCTGAAAAAGTTTTCCGCCGCGTCGCCGACCCACAGACCGGGCTCGGGGGTAAAGCAATTGAGGCGGCGCAACCAGCCAACCGCTGGTTCGAGACGGAGGTCGTCGAGGATCTCTGGCTTGCCATTTTTACCACCCCGCTCGTCTTGCGCCCACTCGTGGCCGTTCCAGTGCCAAGCTGAATTGTCGCGCTCGCTACGGGCCAACAAGCGAATTCGAATGACCTCATCCACCAGCTCAAAGGTGAATTGCGGCACGGCGGGATGCGCAACGCAGAGCTGATCCCAGTCCACGCCGTTGTCAAAGTGCGCGCGGCGGAGGTTGGTGAGGAACCGGTGGCTGAGCTTCTGCACGGGCACGAGCGGCGAGCGAGCCATGGCCTCGAGCAAGCCGCCCGGTGGGGCGTTGCGCAGCAAATAAAAGGTGTCGTCAACGAGCGCCAGCGGCGGCTGACCGGCGAACCAAGTGGCTTCGTTTAGTGGGCGAAGTTCGCCGTTGGACAGCTTGATGCGCTGGGTGAAGGCGAGTTCCTGCGAGCCGTTCTGAAGGTGCGGCGTCAACTCGGCCACCTGCCCGTGATACACGATGGGCTTGGTGCCGCACTCCAAGAGTAACCGCCCGTGATGGCCCCAGCGAGCGATCCACTGAAGCAGTTCAAGCCCTTGCAGCGTGAAGTCAGAGTCCTTGTTCTCACGGTGACGATAGTTTTCCACTACCCATTGAACAAATTCCCAATCGAACGCGGGGAACAATTCCTGTTCGTGTGCCGCGCGTGTGTTTAGATCAATCAAGTCGGCCAGCGATTTCTTTTTTTCGCCGGTGCGGGGCCGGAAGACATGAAACTCGGCCACGAGCGCGTGTAGCGGCGAGTCCTTCACGGCGGGCTGTGGCTTGCAGATGATGCGCAGGCCAGCGCGCGGGGTGTCGAGGTGGACGGGCGCGGGCGGAAAGAGCCAATGCTCCAATTCCGTCATCAGCCGACTCTCCTGCTCAGCTTGCTCAATCTCAGCGAAGCGCGAGTAATTAGCAAACTGCTGCAATTCCTGCGGCAGCGAGCGGCCGGCACGTAGAAAAAGAATAGCCAACTCCTCCAAGCGCGGACGGCCCTTCGCTTCGACCATATGGGGCCACCACTCGTTCGTGCCGAAGTCCTTCCGCGAGAGATTTAGCTTCTCGAAGTAGTCCTCGAGCAACAACCATGAGCGTTGAGCATCCGCGCAGGTAGCGAAGAGGTGCAGCACCCCGCTGCGCTCGGCGACTTTTTCCTTGGAATCAGCCAGCTCGCGGCGCAAGTCGGCTAACGCGCCGTAGGTCTGATTGAGGACGGAGTGATGAGCATCGTATTTGGCCGTATTCGCGCCGATGCGGGGCACGCGGCCGGGCTTCGCTACTTTTGGCATTGTCCGGAAATCACAAATTCAACGGTGAAAAATCAAATAGAGCATCATTGGCTCACAAGTGCGCGCCACTGGTCAATGCGAAAAATAGCCGCGTAAGCACAGCCGTGCCAAACCCGGTGATAAACCGCCAGCGGGCAGACCAATTTCTGGCCGACCGCCCTAGCTGCCGAACTCAAACCGACCATCAATTTACAACACTTTGGGGGTTGTGACGGAGCGGGCGGGTGCTATTATCCGTTCGTGATGACTAAAACCACTGACCAAAAAGTCGCCCTGCCGGACTCGCTACGTGCACAGTTCTCGGTACTCGAGCGGGCGCTGTGGCGGACAGAGACGGCGCAAGCGGTCTTCGGTGCGCTGGCGGCAATGGGAGCGTCCTACGCGCTGGTGTTCCTGTGCGATCGCATCGGCGACACGCCCAAAGCACTGCGCACGACGTTACTGCTCGCAGGCCTGGCAGGCGCGGCGTGGTTCGTGATGCGCTGGTGTCGGCACTGGGTCTGGCAGCGCCGCGATCTGCGTGCTTTATCAAACGTGGTTCAACACGGGCATCGTCGGCTCGGTGATCGGCTACTGGGCATCGTGGAACTCGCCGAGGAGCAGCAGGCACCCCAAAATATGTCGCTCGCGCTCTGCCGAGCGGCCATTCGACAGGTTTCAGCCGAAGCAACAAAGTTCGATTTCTCTGCCGTGGTGGACGGCCGGCCCGCGCGCATTGCGACACTCGCACTCGCGGCGATATTCGTGCCGGTGGTGTTCGCGTTTGCCGTCGCGCCGGCGGCAGGCTGGAACGCGCTCCAACGCTGGGCTGCACCCGTTGCGGGCATCCCGCGCTACACGTTCGTCGCGCTGGAGAGCATTCCGCCAAAGCTCGTCGTGCCCCTTGGCGAGCCGTTTGAGCTGGTGACCAAGGTGAATTATCGCTCGTTCTGGAAACCCGCGAGCGCGAGCGGTCGCTTTGAGGTGCAGTCCAAAATTTCCGCGCCTGTGAAGGATGGCACATTCAGGCTCACCATCCCCGGCCAGACTCAAGACGGCGTTTTGCGCGTGCGATTGGGCGACGCCACACACGCTATCGCCGTGAAACCGCTGCACCGGCCCGCGCTCAAGCAACTTACGGCGAACGTCACCCTCCCCGACTATCTTCAGTATCCCCCTACCAATCAAATCGTGCAAAACGCCGCGCTGCCCGTGCTCGAGGGCAGCCGCGTCGCGCTTGCCGGCACCGCCACGCGCCCGCTGGCGTCTGCGGAGGTCGCAGTGGACAAAGCCGAGCCGATGTCGCTGCTACTCACTGGCGAGAAATTCAACAGTGGCTCACTGAAGCTCGATGCTGCATCACAGGCGGCATTTGACTGGCGGGATGAATTTGGCTTGAAGCCCGTTGCGCCATGGCTGCTGGCTGTGCGACCGACCAAGGACGCCGCGCCACGCGTGGACCTGGGCGATCTGCCGCTCGAGTTGTCCATTCTGGAAACCGATGTGTTGCCGCTCAAGTTTTCCGCCGCCGATGACTTCGGCGTGCGCGAGGGCTTCGTGAACACGGAGATCGTCGCGTCGCTCGACCCGACGAACACGCCGGCCATCGGGCAGTTCAAGAAGGCGGCGGCGGGCCCACAAGAGCGGCGCTTTACAAACACGTTCCTCTTCAGCCCAACTGTGCTGCGGATCCCGGCGGACTCGGTCGTCGAGGTGAAGGGCCGCGCGACAGACTTCCTGCCTGGCCGTGAGCCGGGTGAGTCGGTCACGCACCGCATCAACGTCGTCGGCCTCGCGCGGCACGCAGAATTGGTGCGACAGCAGCTCGACGCGGTGTTCGCACAAGTCGAAGAAGTGACACGCAAGGAAGAAGCCATTGCTGCCGCCACCCGCGAGTTGATGGGCCTCCCCGAGGACAAGCTGAAGTCCGAGGAGGCGGGCAAGAAAGCCGGCGAGCAAGCTGACGAGCAAGCACGCAACGCCGCACAACTCAACCGCATCGCAGACCAGGGCCAAGACATCGTGCGCGAAGCGTTGCGCAACCCGACGCTAACGCAGCAGACGCTTCGTGAGTGGACGCAAAACTTGGCCCAAATGAAGTCACTGGCGCAAGGTGAGATGAAAGAGGCGCAGCAATCACTCCAAAAAGCACAGGAGAGCAATTCGCCCCAGGAGCGTGCGGAGGAAGCCACTAAAGCGCGCGACGCAGAAGAGAAGGCGTTAGACAAACTGCAAGCACTTCAGAAGAAAATGAACGACGGCTTGGACAATTTGCAGGCCCTTACACTCTCGCAGCGGCTGAAGAAGCTGTCGGAGTCGGAGAAAGGCTTGGGCGACCAGCTCGGCAAGTTGGTGGGCGAGACGATCGGCCTGCTGCCGCGCGAACTGCCGGAGCGGTTCAAGAAGGTCATCACCTCGCTCGCCGGCGACCAAGCAAATGTCAAGACCGAGGCCGAGCAGGTCGTCGCCGAAATGAGCCGGTTCTTCGACCGCACGCAACGTGAGAACTACGGCGAGGTGGCGAAGGAAATGAAATCTCTAAACACCACAGCTGAACTGGACCGCGTGCGCGGAATGATAGACGCGAATACCTCAATGGACGCGATGGGCAACCTCGTGACATGGACAAAGCGCTTTGCCGACTGGTCGAAGAAACTCGAGCCGCCCGAAGAGGAGAGCCAAGGCGGCGGCGAAGGCGAAGGCCAGCCCAAGGATGACAAACTGCTCAAGCTACTGCTCGCATCCATCCGCCTGCGCGCAGGTGAGGCGCGTGTCTTGCAACAGACAACGCTGCTAGAAGAAGAGAAGGCGCGACACCCTCGCTTCGCCGAGGCGGTGACCAAGGTAGCTGAACAACAGCGGGCACTACGGGGCGACCTGACGAAACTCCAGATGAGTACCGACATCGAAGAGGCAAGGGAGTTCCTGCTCAACACCCAGGACGGAATGCGTGATGCGGAGTCGGCGCTCTTCGACAAACTTACTGGCGAACCAGCGCAGAAGCCGGAGAACGCCGCATTGGCGAACTTGACTGACCTCATCAACCTCATCAACGAGCAAGCCAAACGACAAAAGCCCAAAGATGGCCAGCAACAACAACAACAGGCCCAGCAGGAGGCCGAGATGCTCATGCAGATGGCCCAGCAGCAGCAGGTCGGGATGCGCCCCGGCCAACAGCCTGGCACCGGCCCAAATCAAAATGGCGGCACCACAGACAAGGCCAGTCCCGGCACCACTGGTAATGCCAAGGGCGCCGAAGCCGCCGCCCGCCGCACCGGCAAGGGCAGCGGCACAACGCGCCCGATCCCGGCCGAGTTCCGCGAGGCGCTAGAAAATTACTTTAAGGCGGTGGAGGCTAAACCGTGAAAGGCCGCCCAACCCCAACTCTGAATTTCACGAAAGCTCCAAGCCCCGAGCCTCCCTGCACTAAGCGCACTTGGCTGCATTTTAATTTTAGGAGCTTGTGGTTTTTGTGCTGCTTGGGATTTGCCCCAGGAAACTTTACTCCGGAAGCGCGCGCCCAGCAGCTCTTCATTGAAAAGTCCGATGCCAGCCCGGCACTGATTGACGCGATGTATGTGAAGGGCCTCCAGTTCCTTTCAAAGTCGCAGTCTGCCGAAGGCACATGGACGGACGTGTATGGCCGGCAGCCCGGTGTCATCGGCCTGTGCGTGGTGGCGATGCTTGCGCACGGCGACGACCCGAACGTCGGCCCCTACTCAGTCGCCATCAAGCGCGGGCTCAACGCCCTGCTCGCGCAACAGAACAAAGACACCGGCTACCTTGGCACCTCAATGTATAACCATGGTTTCGCCGCGCTTGCGCTCGCGGAAGCTTACGGTGCGGTGGACGACGCCCGGCTTGGCCCCGCACTTCAGCGATCCATTAACCTTATTGTTGCCTCGCAGGCACGCAACCCAGCGGGAGGCTGGCGTTATTCCCCGGAAAGCTCGGACGCAGACACAACCGTCAGTGGCGCACAAATGGTCGCGATGTTCGCCGCGCGCAATGCAGGGCTAGCCGTGCCAGAGGACGCGATTCAGAAGGGCCTGAAATATTTTGCGAAGTGCAAGACCCCCGAGGGCGGTTACGGCTACACCGCATCGAGTGGGCCTAATGCCGCACGCTGCGCCATCGGCGTGCTGGTGCTAGCGCTGGCCAAACAGAAAGATACCGCCGACTTTAAGAGCGCATGGCAATTCCTTCAGCAGACGGGCGGCGACTCGCATTACCAGCAATACTACCTCTACTATGCGGCGCAGGCCTACTTCCACAGTTCCCCCGATGCGTGGCGCAAATGGAACGCCCAAAACATCAAGACCCTTGCCGCCACGCAGAACAAGGATGGAAGCTGGGACGGCTCGTTTGGTAACTCGTTCGGCACCGCAGCCTCGCTACTGTCGTTGGCACTGAACTATCGTTTCCTTCCGATTTATGAGCGCTAAGAAGCCGCAAATCCCAAGCTTTAGGTTCCAAATAAGCTTCCATTCTCATGCCCCAACTCGTGTCCCGGCCTCCGGCGGCGGGTGGCTTCGGGGTTTGGCGCTTGGGGTCGCTTTGGGATTGGGACCTTGGAGCCCGGGATTTTGCACGAATCTCCCCCCTGCCACCATCTCCTTCCTCGACGGCTCCTACCTGCGCGGAGACATTGGCGCACTGACTAGCGACACGCTCCGCTGGCTGCACCCCAACGCCCGTGCGCCCATCGAGTTCAGCACCACGAACCTCAACCTCATCCGCCTCCCGCGCCGCAGCCTTCAACTGCCCACCAATGCCAACCCCGTTTGCCGCGTGGTGCTCGCTAGTGGCGACGAGTTTGAGGGCAACTTGCTCACGCTCGACGCCGATAGCTTTGAGGTGGACACATGGTTTGCGGGTCGGTTACGCGGGCAGCGCGCGGGCTTACAAAGCCTCGCTTTCTACGGCAGCAGCCAGTCCGCCCTTTACGACGGCCCTCGGGCGGCGGAAGAGTGGAAAATTGGCTCCGGCACCGCGGTAAGCCGCGTGGGCGTGAATATCCTCGGCGGCTTTGGGGGAGTTGTCCCGGCCGTCGTGCCGGCTGTGCAGGCAGTTGACGCGATTGCCCGCCCCGTAAAAGTGGAAGTGGAGCGTCCTGCAGGCAGAGCTGACGCCCCCGGCGCATTACCGCCCTTGGCTCCAGCGAAGCCCCTCGGAGACGCCCCCGAACGCGTCGCAAAAAACAAGCCCACCGCTGCTGAGGTGTCCAACATGAGTTCTCGCGCACGCTCATCAAACACCATTGCGGATTATCTGAAGTCCGACCTCGTGCTGCTCGCCGTCGAGTCGGGCCTTGTAAAAACCGACGCGATAAAGACCGAGTTGGACAAGCAAGTGAAAGCGGGGACGCTTGAACGTACCGCCATCCGCCGCGAAGGCGCGTTACTAGCCGCTCGGCTGTTGCGGGAGCTGGAGCACCTTAAGAACGACCCGTCGGCTGCTTCCCTTGCACGAACACAGGATTTGTTCGCAGGCGTAAGAGCCGCCGCTCCGGTCTTGGCCGTTCCCGGGCCAGTGGATGCGGAGGAAGCACGAGCGGCGGCAGACCTTTCAAAAAAAATCGGCGCAGCCACCCAACTAGCAACGGGCGCGGAGTTGTTGAAGTCGGACCTACTGCAAACCGCAGTGGAAGCAGGCGTCGCTTCACAACGCGCAGAAGAGGAATGGCTGGCCCAGCAAGAGCGCAACCTCGAGGGCCTGAACGAAAATCTGCGCGCCACCCAGATGAAGCTGACCATCCAAGCCGAAGGGATGTTGCTCGGCATTCGCCTGCTCAAGGCAAAAGCCCCCCTCGCAGGTGCAAACTTCGTCCAGAACTACGAGCAAATGCGCGAGCGGGCCCTGGCCTTGCTTACTGGAGCGGCGGAGGCTCGGGCGGTGGGCAATGCGGCGGCAGACGTGCTCGCGCAGGCGCGCGACCGGGCCATGGGCGCACTTCAGTTGCAGATAAATAACTTTGCCGCGCCAGCCGGTGCAGAGGCGGCACTTGCCGGCCGTGCAGCCATTGTCGGCGCGGCCCCTGGCCCCGCGTGGCAGTTTCGCGACGGCGCGTATTATTCTACCGGCGTGGGGTCGCTTGGCCGCGAGTGTCACCTGCCCACCAAAGCGCGCATCGAGTTTGACCTCTCGTGGAAGGGCCAACCCTACTTCCGCTTCTCCTTCTTCACGCGCAGCACCGAGCACTACGACTATAACGACGGCTGGCAGTTTTACACGTCGTCCTCGGGCTACATTTACTCAATGCGCCGAAGCGGTATGGGTGCAACCAGTTCGTCAGGCGCGATTGTGCCACAGATGCTCGCCAAGAACACCGTGCGCTTTACCTTCCTCGTCAACACCGAGAAAGAGACCGTCACCCTTTTGGCCGACGGCGGGCGCGTCCACGAGTGGAAGAACCTCGGGTCACCCGGCCCCGGCACCGGCATCGTCTTCTACAATTATAATTCAACCTCCCGCGTCCGCCTCAGCGACATCCGCATCGCACCATGGGACGGCCGCGAGCGCGATGCCGCCTTGCCCGGCGTGCCCGGTGACGACCCGGACAAGTTCGTCGAGGTGCCCCCAGCAGACAGCGCAATGGTCGAATTCGTGAACCGCGACAGCGCCACCGGCACGCTGCACGGCATCCGCGAAGGCAAGTTAGCCTTCAACCCTGCCGGCACGCGGCTGGAAATTCCCGTTGCTCGTGCAGCCCTCATCAGCTTCCCAACGGCCAATGCCGCCCCAGTCATGGCGGCGGCCGAGGGCGTGCAAGTCACCCTCCACCGCAATGAGCGGCTTACGCTCGCGCTGGAAAAATGGGAGACGGGTGAAATCATCGCTGTCAGCCCTGTGTTCGGGCGGCTAAAGCTGAAACCCGAGTCCATTCGCACGCTGCGCTTCAACCCAACCGCCTTGCGCGGCCCGTCGGATGAATGGAGCGGTCCGTGAGGGCGTTGGTCTCCGCGCGAGTGAAGCTCTTCCCAATTATTAACCACCAGTTGTCGGTGTTTTGGGGCCGACGCTTTTCTGACGGGCATCCTGCGCTGAATCCCAAAAACTGGCTGCTAAATATTGCTCTGGCCCTCGCCGCGTTCCTTCTGCTCGCCCGACACCCACTCTGCGCTCAGCCCAATGTGGGTGTTTTCCAGTTTCTGGACGGCTCGACGTTACATGGCTCGCTCGCGGGAATCGACCCGTCCCGGGGCATCCGCTGGAAGCACCCGGCGGCCGCCTCACCCATCGAATTTCGGCCAGGCAGTGCACACCGAATCCGGTTCGCCCAAGCCACGCCGCCACCGTCACTCTCTGCCGCACAGCAGATCTGCCGCTTTCGCTTTGTTAACGGCGACGAACTGACCGGCCAACTGCTGGCGCTAGACGCAACACACATCGAACTGGAGACGTGGTTCGCCGGGCGCGTGCGCGGACCACGTGCAAGTTTGCAATCGCTGGCCTTTCTCGCCCGCGGTTTCACCACGCTCTACGACGGCCCGGACACGCTCGACGGCTGGACCACCGGCCCGACGCCGACCGCGTGGCAACTCCGCGATGGCGTGCTGACCGCCAGCGCGAATGCGTTCCTCGGGCGCGACCTAAAGCTGCCCGCACAGTCGCGCGTCGAGTTTGAGGTTGGCGCAGCCAACGCGATGAACCTCTACGTGAGCCTGTACACCGACGACATCGCACGCTTTAACTTTATGAGCGCCGGTTACCAATTTAATCTCGGCCTTGGCTTTGTGAACCTGATGGCGAACCATGCGAATAACACGAGCATGCAGCATCTTGGGCAGGCCCAGATTCCCGTGCCACTGCCGGGCCGGAAGCTGCGCGTAGAAATTCGCACCGACCTGGTCGCCCACACACTGGTGCTGCTCGTGGACGGCAACGTCATCCAGCAATGGACCGACCCAGGCTCACAAAGAGTTGGTCCACCGCCACTGCGCGCGGCAAGCAAACTTGGCCAAAGCGGCGGCCTAAGCTTTTTCGCGATGAACGGCGGCATCCAGTTGAGCGCCCTCAAGGTCACCGCGTGGGACGGACCCGTCGAGCCAGAGATCACCGGGACGAACCTCACCGGGCACCTCGTCCGCCTGATCAACCAAGACCGTGCGTTCGGCCAAGTGGAGGCAATCCGCGACGGTCGGTTGGCGCTCACGGCGGCCACTGGCCGGTTGGAAATTCCCCTCGCTCGTATCACGCAGGTCGTGCTCGCGCCGGGTGCAGCGGCGACGACTAACCGCCCGGCGGGCGAAACGCACGCGCGATTAAGCAGCGGCGAAACCGTCGCGCTCACCCGGCCAAGTTGGGACGGCGCGAAACTAGCCGGCATCAGTCCGCACTTTGGCCCGCTACAATTGGAGGCGCGCTGGGTTCGCCTGCTGCGCTTCAATCCCGACCGAGAGCCAGCTACGGCGGAACTGCCGCTATTCAGCACGGAGGCGCAGCAGTTTTTCGAGCGATGAAGAGCGTCCTGAGTGTCGCATTTTTTTGGTGTAGCGCGTTGGTACGCGTGGCTTGGCTATTACTACCTCAACAAGCAGCCCACCGTCCGTTGGTCGCTTTGTTGGGAACACTCACGTTCACCGCCTTCGCCGCTTCGCCGCCGCATGCTATTCTCTTCCGTAATGGCGACCTGCTTACCGGGCAGCTTGAATCCATCACGCCCACCAACGGCCTTCGCTGGCAGCATGGAGACGTGGCAACGACCATTGAGTTCACGCCCAACGCCGTCGCAGAGGTCAGCCTCGGCGCACACTCGCCGCCCGCTGTTACCTCGCCCAATTACTGCTTTGTGCGGCTGACCAACGGCGACGAGTTGCCCGGCATCCTTAAGGTACTCGACGAGCGTCAGGTCGTCCTCGAGACGTGGTATGCTGGCACGCTCACACTACCGCGCACAAAAGCCGCGGCGCTACGTCCGGCCGGACCGTCACCACGCGCAATTTTTGCCGGGCCAGACAGTCTCGACGGCTGGACGATGGGCAAGGCGCTGGCGGGCAACCTCAACCCAGGCCAGTGGCAGTTCGCCAACGGCGCGTTTATCGCCATGCAGCCAGCTTCCATCGCACGCGATGTGAAGCTGCCGCCAAATTCATCGCTGGAGTTCGACCTGGCATGGCAAGGCGCCTTTGCACTAGCCGTTGCGCTGTACACGGATTCGCTCCAGCCCGTGCGCCTCGCACAGACTGCCGACGAGCCGCCGTTTGGCGGGTTTTACAGCTTACAGTTAAACAATTACTCATCGCAGCTCCTGCTCGTGCGGCACAAGGAGCCAGTCGCGCAACTCGGCATGGCGGTCATGCCGTTGCTCCAACAGTCCAACCGTGCGCGCGTCGCCATCAAGACCAGCCGCGAGCAGCGGTCCATCACGCTACTCATCAACGGCGCAGTGTCAAAACAGTGGGTCGAGCCAGAGAAGTTTAGCGGCGCAGGCACCGGTATCCGCCTTGTCAACCAAGGCCAAGGACCAATGCGGCTCGCGAACCTGCGCGTGACCGAATGGGATGGCCGACTGGAGGAGACGGTCGCACCGCTGGTGCCGAACGTGAACAAAGACGTGGGCCGGCTGGTAAACCGCGATTCTGTGGCAGGCCGACTCGTGGAGTGGAAGGACGGGAAGTTCCGCTTTGCGGTGGAAGACAAGTTCCTCGAGGTGCCGCTGGACCGCGTGGCGCAAGTAGACTTCGCGACCGACCGTGCCCAGCTGACGCCCCTGCAGGCTGGCGACGTGCGGGTGTTTTTCTCCGGACGTGGCAGCTTAACCTTCGCGCTAGAACGCTGGACTGGGGAGGGGGTGCGCGCAAGCAGCCCTAACTTCGGCAAGGCAGAGTTCTCATCGCGGGCGTTCAGCCGGATCGTATTCCAGCCGCAGCCCTAACGGGTGGAGAATTAAGGTCAACACTCGGAGTGGAACCTGAAAATCGTGGATGCCGTAATGCCCGCTTGCCCTGATCCTTGCCCAAATCTTAATTTTCGCGATTCCCGCGACTTTAGCGCGAGGGGAAAACTCAGCGCGTAGTTTGCTTGTTCACCGCCCTCGGCACACAGCAAGCCTAGGGCTGGGTTTCTCGGGTCAACCAAGAACGACATGCGAATGTGAAAGGGGACCGGGTTACAACCGCAACTAACCCCCTGCGTTAAGGAGTCTGCGCTTCTGACCTGTGCTTTACGAATGAGTGGGTTTCTGATGTGGATTTGATGCTTTCCGCGGTTAATCTTATCCGCAGCATGAACGCGGAATTGCAGGCTGAATTGAATTCGCTTGTCACCAACTTGGGGGTGGAGAAGTTTCGCCGCCACATCTTCCTTTGCGCGGACCAAACCAAGCCCAAATGTAGCCCGCGCGAGGCGAGCCTCGAGTCGTGGGACTACCTCAAACGGCGGCTAAAAGAACTCAACCTCATCGGGCCGCAGGCGCTGGTTTATCGCACCAAGGTCAACTGCCTGCAAATCTGCGCGCGCGGCCCGGTCGCCGTGGTCTATCCCGAGGGCACATGGTATCACTCCTGCACGCCGCCAGTGCTAGAGCGAGTGATCCAAGAGCATCTCATTGGCGGCCAGCCCGTAGCAGAGTTTGTCTTCGCGCAGCATCCGTTATGAGAATGGCGAGAGCTTGAACCTGCGCGGCCACCCAATAACATTGTTGCAACGAGAGACGCCATGCCGCTTTACGAATACGAACTCTGCGACGGAAACTGCGTAGCCTGCGGGGGGCGGTTCACACTGCGCCGCCCGCTGGACGCCAAACCGTTGACCGAGTGCCCTGCCTGCCGCAAACCGGTACGCAAAGTTTTCGCCACTTTCTACGCGCCAAAGATCTTCAAGAAATTTAGCGTGAAGGATGCGACCAATGCGGGCTTCACCGTCCTCAAGCGCCTGGGAAAGGGTGAATACGAAAAGCACACGCCGAAGCGCAACGACCCCGGCGCAAAGGTCAAACCGCCGCACGACTAGGCCACGCTGCTTTCCCCTGCCCGACCAGCGCACCACGTTCTCAAACTTGCCGGCAAAGCTACCTGAATGGACTGGCACGCCGCGATTTGCTTGCCGCCCCCGGCGCGCCCGCCCATGCTCACTGCGTTTTTGGAACCGTTGACCTGACGCCCGATGACCGAACCCACCATCACGCCCGAACTTGTCGCCAAGCACAACCTGACGCCGGACGAATACCAGAAGGTGCTCGAAATCCTCGGACGCACTCCGACTTACACCGAGCTGGGCATCTTCTCAGTGATGTGGAGCGAGCATTGCTCTTACAAAAACACCCGCCCAGTGCTCAAAGGCTTCCCGACGAAGGCTGCGAATATCCTCGTCGGTGCGGGTGAAGAAAACGCCGGCATCATTGACGTGGGCGACGGCGTGGCTATCGCCTTCAAGATCGAGTCACACAACCACCCCAGCGCAGTTGAGCCGTTTCAAGGCGCGGCCACAGGCGTAGGCGGCATCATCCGCGACATCTTCACGATGGGTGCGCGGCCCGTCGCGGCGCTGAACTCACTGCGCTTCGGCGAGTTGTCCAATCCCGGGGTGCGCCGGCTCTTTTCCGGCGTCGTCAGCGGCATCGCGCACTACGGGAACTGCTTTGGCATCCCGACCATCGCGGGCGAGGTCTATTTCGACAAAAGCTACGAGGGCAACCCGCTCGTCAACGCCTTTTGCCTCGGCGTCCTTCGCCACGATCAAATCACGCGCGGGGCGGCGCACGGCATCGGCAATCCGGTCTTCTACGTCGGCCCTGCGACGGGTCGCGACGGACTCGCGGGCGCAGCGTTCGCGTCACAGGACTTGACCGAGGAATCCGCCGAGCAACAGCGCGGCGCGGTGCAGGTGGGCGATCCGTTCATGGAAAAGCTAGTCTGTGAGGCGTGTCTCGAACTGCTCGCGACCGGCTGTGTCGCCGGCATGCAGGACATGGGCGCGGCAGGCCTGACCTGCTCGACGTGCGAGACCGCGGCGCGCGCCGGCACGGGCATCGAGATCGAGCTGAACAAGGTGCCGCAACGGGCGCCCAACATGAGCAGCTACGAGATCATGTTGTCCGAATCGCAGGAACGCATGCTCATCGTGGTCCACAAGGGCCGCGAGGAGGAGGTGAAGAAGATTTTCGACAAATGGGATTTGCCGTGGGCGGAAATCGGCGTCGTGACCGACACGGGCCACATGGTCGTGCGCCACGGTGGCAAGGTCGTGGTGGACGTGCCGGCCAAAAAGCTGGCGGATGAAGCGCCGGTCTATCAGCGCGAAGCAAAGGAAGCGGCCTACATGGAAGCGGTGCGGGCGTTCCGCTTGGATGGCATCGCCGACACAACGGACGCGGCAGGCGATTTGAAGAAGCTCCTCGCGAACCACTCCATCGCCTCGAAGAACTGGGTTTATCGCCAGTATGACCACATGGTCCGTGCTGGCTCGGTGGTTTGCCCCGGAAGCGATGCTGCGGTAATTCGCATCAAAGGCGATTCCTTGCCCATCACAAAGGCCGAATATGCCGCCGCGCAGGTCGGCCAACCCGCTCCCACCAGTGCGTCCGTGCCGGACAAATTCGTTGCCTTCACCTGCGACTGCAACGGCGCCTACGTCTATCTCGACCCCTACGAGGGCGGTAAAGCCGCCATCGCCGAAGCCTGCCGCAATCTTGCCTGCTCTGGCGCTTCGCCGCTGGGCGCGACCGACAACCTCAACTTCGGCAACCCGCATTACCCGGAGATTTTCTGGCAGCTCAAGGAATCCGTGCGCGGCATCGCCGAGGGCTGCCGCGCCTTCCACGCGCCCGTCACCGGCGGCAACGTCTCGCTCTACAACCAGCGCGGCGCGCTCGGCGCGATTGACCCCACGCCCACCGTGGCCGTCGTCGGCCTCATTGAGAAGCCCGAGCACATCACGACCGCGTGGTTCAAGGACGTCGGCGACGCCATCATCCTGCTCGGCGCGCCCGCAGATACAGCTGACCCGTTGCTCGGCCTGGGTGGCAGCGCGTATCTGCAAACGCTGCACGGCAAGAAGACCGGCCTCCCGCCGCGTGTGGATTTGGAAGTGGCGAAGACGTTGCACACGACGCTCCTCGGCCTCATCCACACCGGCGAGGTGAAGAGCGCCCACGATTGCAGCGAAGGCGGCCTGGCCGTGGCGCTGGCCGAGAGCTGCATCATCCAGCAGACTGCGCGCGAAACGCCCCGGCTCATTGGGGCGCAGGTTGATTTTTCCAGCCTCAAGGATATTCGCCTCGACGCCCTCCTCTTCGGCGAAACCCAAAACCGCGTCGTCATCACCTGCGCGCCGCTGAACGCCACCAAGGTCATCGAGCGTGCGAAACTCATGGGCGTGCCCGCCCTTCGCATCGGCACCGTCGGCGGCGACGCGCTGGCGGTAAAGACCGCGAGCAACGAGTTCACCGCACCCGTGACCGAATTGCATGACGCTTGGTGGAACGCCATCGCCCGCGCGATGGCGTGAGCGCGAGCGGGCCACTCCTGTCCCACAGAGTGCGGCATTCGGTTGAGCATTGACAGATAGGACTGCCCCCCTTTACGGCGCAAATTTCTTTGCGTGACCGGCGAGCTTGGTATCGTCCGCCAAAGCACATGAAGACCACGCCCCGCCTCGCCGCATTGTTGGCTGTTTCCCTTTCCGCCTTCGCCGACGGCCCCGCTGACAACCAGCACGACAACGTGCGCCGCATTCCGCCGCCTGGCGTAGCCATCGCACCTGCCGCACGCGCGGAACTTACGACCGTGGCCGAGTTGCTAGCCAAGGACATCGAGGCGTTGCGCGGCTCGCTCAAGAGTAAGCCCGCGCTGCTCGACCTGCTGCCGGACGTGCAGATCTATCACAAGGCTGTGGACTGGGCGCTGCGGCACGATGAGTTCTACACGACCAACGAAGTTGCGACCGCGCGCGATCTACTCAAGCGAGGCGGCGAGCGCGCAGCAGCGTTGCGCGCGGGACAAGCCCCGTGGCTCGCGCAGACCGGCCTCGTGGTGCGCGCGTATCAGTCGAAGATTGACGGCTCTATCCAACCATACGGCCTTGTGGTGCCACCTAATTTTGCTCCTGGCGGTGCGCCGTTGCGGCTGGATTTCTGGGCCCACGGGCGCGGTGAGAAACTCACGGAACTTTCCTTCATTGATCAACGGCACAAGTCACCCGGGCAATTCGTCCCGCCGGGTGCGCTCGTACTGCACCTCTACGGCCGCTACTGCAACGCCAACAAACTCGCCGGCGAGGTGGACCTCTTCGAGGCGCTCGCCCATGCAAAGAAGTATTACCCCATTGATGACCGCCGGCTCGTGGTGCGCGGCTTCTCGATGGGCGGTGCGGCCTGCTGGCAGTTCGCGGTGCATTATCCCGGGCTGTGGGCGGCGGCAGCGCCCGGCGCGGGTTTCAGCGAGACGCCGGATTTCCTAAAAGTGTTCCAGAAGGAAGAGCTCAAGCCATCGTGGTTCGAGCGCAAACTCTGGCACCTGTATGACTGCACGGATTACGCCGGGAACCTCTTCAACCTCCCCACCGTCGCCTACAGCGGCGAGGCGGATTCGCAGAAACAGGCCGCCGACATAATGGCGCGGGCCGCCGCTGCCGAGGGCCTGCAACTCACCCATATCATCGGTCCGGACAAGACCGGCCACAGCTACCACAAGGACTCCATCGTCGAGATTAACCGCCGCGTGGACGCTATCGTCGCGATGGGCAAGGACCCCGCGCCCGACATGGTGAAATTCACCACGTGGACGCTGCGCTACAACCAGTCGCACTGGGTTCGCGTGGACGGGATGGAGGAGCACTGGAACCGCGCCCGCGTGGACGCCACGCAAATTTTTCCGGAGAACATGGTGCGCGTGAAGACGACCAACGTCTCCGCCTTCTCGCTGCTGTTCCCCGCCGGCTCTTGCAAGCTGCTTCAAGGCAGCGCCCCCAAAGTGCTCGTGGACAACCAAAAACTCGACGCCCCGCCCATCGAGACGGACAAATCGTGGACGGCACATTTCCGCAAGCTCGCCGGCAAGTGGTCACTGGCCACCGTGGCGGACGATGTTTCGCTGCGCAAACGCCACGGCTTGCAAGGCCCGATAGACGACGCCTTCCTTGAGAGCTTTCTCATGGTGCGCCCGACCGGTACACCGCTCAACGACCGCGTAGGCAAGTGGGCTGACAACGAGATGAAGCACGCACTCGAGCACTGGCGGAGGCAGTTTCGCGGCGAAGCGCGCGTGAAGGACGACACCGCGATCACCGACGGTGACATCGCCGCACACAACCTCGTGCTGTGGGGCGATCCCACGAGCAACAAACTCCTCGCGCGCGTGCTGGACCGCCTGCCCGTGCGTTGGGACGCACAAGTCGTGCGGCTCGGCACCGTGAACTACCCGGCCGCGCACCATGTGCCCGTGCTCATCTTCCCCAACCCGCTCAACCCGAAGAAATACATCGTTCTCAACAGCGGCTTCACCTTCCGCGAATACGACTATCTCAACAACGCGCGTCAGGTGCCCAAATTGCCGGACTACGCGATGATTGACCTGAACGTTCCCGTGAGCGCGCGTTACCCCGGCGGCATCGCCACCGCAGGCTTCTTTGGCGAACGCTGGGAAGTCCTGCCCAGCGGGACGAAGTGAGCTAACGCAACAAGGAGACTCGCTGTCCCCGGCTCAACGGCACTCACAAGTTAGTTTTGCGTGGCCTCGGAATGCGGCGATCCGCGCAACACGTGCGCCTCGCGAAAGCGCCAAGTCAGGACCGGAGCACTCCTATTGGGCTTACCTCCGCCGGCGCGCACCGAAGAAGTAGCCGCCACCAATACGGGCCATTTGCACCTTGCGCTCGTGCGGCTTGGCCGCACCGGGCTTGTCTGCCTCAAATAGCGCGGTGTAGCGGTAATTGAAGCCCTCCAGTTTCTCGCGAGGAATTTTCTGGCTGATATAGCGCTCGATGCTGAAGACATGCATAGCGTCCTCAGCCACCATGATGGTAAAGGCATCGCCAGAGTTTTCCGCTCGGCCGGTGCGGCCGATGCGGTGGACGTAGTCCTCGGGGTGCTGGGGCACATCGTAGTTGATGACGTGGCTGACATTGGCGATGTCCAGTCCGCGTGCCGCAATGTCCGTGGCTACAAGCACCTCGTATTTGCCTTGGCGGAAGCCGTCGAGCGCCTGCTCACGCTCGCGCTGGGTGCGGTTGCTGTGGAGGATAGCGACGGCATGGTCAGCGCGTTGAAGAGTGTGAGCCACGCGATCAGCACCGTGCTTGGTCCGGCAGAAAATGATCACGGAGTCGTAGTTGACGCGCTTGAGCAATTCCAGCAAGAGGTCAGTTTTTTGTGAGTCGCTGACGGGGTAAATGACGTGCTTGACGGTCTCGGCAGGCGAGCGGCGCGCGCCGATTTCAATTGTTTCCGGGTTCTTCATCGCCCACTGGATGAGTGTTTCAATAGCCGGCGGAATCGTAGCGGAGAAGAGCATGGATTGGCGCTGGCCCGGGCACTTCTGGAGGATGCGCTTTACGTCCGGCAGAAAACCCATATCCAGCATCCGGTCGGCCTCGTCGAGCACGAGGTGCTGCACGTGACTTAGGTTGCAGTTGCCTTGTTCGATGTGATCCAGCAGCCGACCCGGGGTGGCGACGATGACATCCACGCCGGTTTTTAGTGCCTGCAACTGCTTGTCGTAACCAACGCCGCCATAGAAAACTGCTACCGTTAGATCCGTGAAACGCGAGTAATCACGGAACGCCGTCTCCACCTGCGCAGCCAACTCGCGCGTCGGCTCAAGAATAAGCGCACGGACGGCACGCTCGTGGCTTTGGAGCCGGGTGAGGATGGGCAGGGCGAAGGCGGCGGTCTTGCCGGTACCCGTTTGTGCGCTGCCGATGATGTCCCGGCCTTCGAGTACGAGCGGAATGGCGCGGAGTTGGATGGGGGTTGGTTCAGTATAGCCCATCGCCTTGACGCCCTCAAGCACCGCAGAGGAAAGGCCGAGGTTACTAAATGACATAGGGGCGTGAGAATGCCGAAGCGCTGGAAAGAAGGGAAGCGAGCATTCTGCGCTATGCGCGCAACCCCACCGCTTCGGGAGGAATTGACTTGCACGAGCAGGGAGTCCCTGTTTTATTGCAATCGCTTTGCAATTAAGCTTTCAATCCTTTTACCTCCGTGCGCTTCCTCAACACGCTGGCTCCGCCAGCTTATTAGCAAGGTAACGGAAGCCAAAAAAATTTGCGCAACAGCCTCCAGGTTAATTCCGACAACCATGAAATTCTCTTACCTCCTGCCCGGAGAACAGGCTCCGCCGAGGCGGGACGCAATTTAGAAACGCATAACCGAAGTTCAGGCAAAACGAGCCATCGCAATCAATCCAGAACCGAAAATTAGCAACCATGAACCGTAAACTCCTCGTCCTCCTAACCACCCTTGCCCTCACACTAACCGCCTGCAAAGACAAACACGCCGGCCACGACCACGGAAAATCCGGTGGCGGTAAAAAAGACTCTGCCCACAAACACGAGCACACGCCCCCACACGGCGGTGCACCCGTTGTGCTAGGCGAAGAGGAATACCATCTCGAATTCGTACGCGACGCAGCCGCTGGCAAACTACAACTGTACGTGTTGGACGGGCATTTGGATAAGTTTATCCGCATCGCCGCGCCAGCCATCGAAGTCACTACCACCATCGCAGGCGCGCCACAGGCTTTGAGCTTCAAGCCCGTGCCAAATACCGCCACCGGCGAGAAAGTCGGCGACACCTCGCTTTACGAGGCGCAGGCCGATTGGATAAAGACTGCCACGAATTTCGATGCCGTCGTGAAGCTGGTGGACGTGAAGGGTAAAACCTTCAAGGACGTGAAGTTTAACTTCCCCAAAGGCAACGAGGACTGATTGGCGCATGCAAGTTACCTCCCTCCTCAGTCAGCAGGATAACGCTGCCGCGCCCGAAGTGGCCGCGCAAGCCGCTGTGCAGCAAAAACTCGCGCTCACGGCGTTCGGCCTGCTGCTGGTCGTCAACGCTTACTTCGCCGAGTGGTTTCTGCACAACTTCCGCATCGCCTCTGGCAGCGCGATGATCGGCGCGCTCATCCTTGGCTGGCCTATTGTTTCCACGTCCATACGTGACCTCCGGCGTGGCCAATTGGGCATCAACGAACTGGTCTCTCTCGCCGTCGTCGCCGCCTTCGCCACTGGGGATTACAAAACCGCGGGGCTGGTCGCCTTCTTTATGCTGGTCGGTGAAATTATCGAGTCCCGTACCGCCGCTGGCGCGCGGGCCTCGATTGAATCGCTCGTACGGCTCACGCCCTCGAAGGCTCGCCGCATCACGCCTGCGGGCCTTGAGGAAGTCCCCGCCAGTGAACTGCGCGCGGGCGACATGCTGCGTGTGCGGCCGGGCGACAACATACCGGCTGACGGCGTCATAACCGACGGCGCGAGTACGGTGAACCAAGCCAACATCACCGGTGAATCTCTGCCGGCGGAAAAGAAATCAGGCGACGACGTTTTCGCCGGCACCATCAACCTCACGGGCGTCTTGGACCTCCGCGTCACGCATGCTGGGCAGGACACCACGCTAGGCCGCGTGCGCGACCTCATCCTCGCGGCGGAGCAGACCAAGCTGCCCATCATGCGGTTGATGGACCAATACATGAGCTTCTACACGCCGCTTGTGCTGGTCATGGCCGCGCTGGTGTGGGCGTTCACTTCGGACCTCACCCGCGTGATTTCCGTGCTCGTCGTGGCTTGCCCGTGCGCATTCATCCTTGCGACGCCTACCGCGATGGTCGCCGCTATCTCCGCCGCCGCGCGGCTAGGCGTGCTCATAAAAAACATCGCCGACCTAGAACTTGCCGCACGCATCAACGCGTTCATCTTCGACAAGACCGGCACGCTCACCACCGGTCAGCTCAGCGTCGCGCGCCTTGCGCCCGTCAACGGACTTTCCGCTGCCGAGTTGCTGCGCCTGACCATTGGCGCCGAGCAGTTTAGCAACCATCCCACGGCCCGCGCTGTGGCCCGACTCGCGCAAGAAGCCGGCGTGCCGGCCCCGACTGCGACGGAGTTCCGCGAGGCCGCCGGGCGCGGCGTGGAAGCCCGCGTGGACGGCGTGCGCGTGCTGGTGGGCCGCGCCGCTTGGCTGCGCGAACACGGCGTGCCCGAGACGGCGCTAACCGCCGACCTAGGTGAGGCTGAAGGCCATAGCTTACTCTTCGTGGCTCGCGACGGCGCGCTTGCTGGCTGGCTGGCCCTTCGCGACGAAACTCGCTCCGAGTCTGCTACTGCGCTACGGGAGTTGACGGCTGCCGGCGTGCGGCGGATCGCTATGGTTTCCGGCGACCGCCAACCCGTAGCCGCACGCGTAGCCAAGGAAGTAGGCTGCCCAGAAGTCGCCGCCGAATGCCTGCCGCAAGACAAGGTCAGCTACGTCCGCGCGTTGAAAGCCAAAGGTTACCGCGTCGCCGTCGTCGGCGACGGCGTCAACGACGCCCCTGCACTGGCTGCTGGTGACCTGGGCATCGCAATGGGCGCGGCCGGAAGCGAAGTCGCCATCCACAGCGCGACTATTGCATTGATGAACAGCGACCTGCGGCGCTTACCCTTCCTCATTGAGCTCTCGCGCGGTGCACGACGAGTAATCAACCAAAACCTCTTGATTGGCGTAGTGTTCATCCTCGGCGGCTTGGTGATGGCGGGACTGGGCTACCTGAACCCCATCATCGCCGCCATTTTACACAATGCGGGCTCGCTACTAGTGGTGTTCAACAGCGCCCGCCTAGTTCGCCTCGGCGAACACTTGGAACCGTTCACCCGGGTTGCCACCACGGAACCGAGCGTCACTGCCTGCGCACCTTGCGCCAACTCATCAACCGCCTTGGCTACCCAGCCAGCATAAGAATTTCGCCTGTTGGAAAAACCGTCAATGACGGGTTCGCCATGCGTCCTCCCGCCTCTACCATCTCATGCGCGTGTGCACCCGCCTCTGCGCTGGGCACGGGCACAGGCGTATTGCCAGCGGCAGTCGTGAGCGCGCGATGGGATTGGGCGTTGGGCCTCTGCCGAATAGCACGTCTCACGCTAACGGCACCCCGCCGGGCAGTGCTCAATTTTCTTTGTGCCCGAGCTGCTCCGATCGCAGTGGAGGGATTGGTGCGCGAATTGGTACCGCGGACGCAGTGCCACTTCGTGAGCGTGTACCGGGCAGTGAAAAGTTTTGATGCAGCGGGCGTGCTGCGGCCGGCGGTGATGGCGGGCAAACGTGCGGTGCGACTGGCTTGCGCCGGGGCAAATTACTTAATATGTGAACGGTGTAATCGAGCCGTCGGGGTGGGGAGCATCCCAAACTTGTCTACTTTCGAAGCCCGCTTGACCGCGCGCACGGGCTACCAAATTCAATACCACTGGCTGGAGTTTAGCGGCCTTTGCCACCGCTGCCATCGCCTCAATCAGGTGCTCACCGCGTGAAAACTCCCTCCACCGCCTCGCCTACTCTGAGCTGGCTCCGCGAGCTAGAACGCCTTGGCTCGGTGTTTTTCGCTGCTTTCGCGGTGCATTATTTGCTGACGCCCGTGAATGGCTCTGCCCCTATTTTGATCAAAGGATAGTCCTGCGATGGACCAGATTTCCATGGCAGGCTAGCCTGTGTGCTAATATCCATCGCTCCTAGAACTTGCTTCACCATTGACAATATATAACCCGCCATCGAGGTGACCCGCGCTGACCTGATGCCGGCGCTTACTAAAACGCGCGGATTTTGATCCCATGAACACTCCCGAAAACCGTATTCCCGTCACCATCCTTACCGGCTTCCTAGGCGCGGGCAAAACTACGCTGTTGAACCACATTCTCACCGCCCGCCACGGCAAGCGCATCGCCGTCATCGAAAATGAATTCGGCGAAATCGGCATTGATAACGACCTCGTCATCAATGCCGACGAGGAGGTCTTCGAAATGAACAACGGCTGCATCTGCTGCACCGTCCGCGGCGATCTCATCCGCATCCTCGGCAACCTCATGAAGCGCCGGGACAAGTTCGATTACATCTTAGTAGAGACCACCGGCATGGCTGACCCCGGCCCCGTTGCTCAGACGTTTTTTGTGGACGACGAGGTCAAAGCGCAGTTCCGCCTCGACAGCATTGTGACGGTGGTTGACACGCGTCACGTCGTGCAACACCTCGGCGACAGCAAGGAATGCCAGGAGCAAATCGCCTTCGCCGACGTAATTCTGCTCAACAAAACCGACCTCGTGACATCGGCCGAACTCGCCGACCTCGAAGCCCGCCTGCGCGGCATGAATGCCGTTGCGCGCTTCCACCGCACGCGGCAATCGCTTGTGCCCGTCGAGCACGTTGTGGGAATCCACGCCTTTGACCTTGATGCAAAACTCGCCGTGGACGACGACTTTCTGCGCGAAGAGCTACCCTTCGAGTGGAGTGGCACGTATGCGCTCACGCCCGGTGACTACGAATTGGTATTTCAACCCGGACCCGACCCCGAGATGGGTTTGGTGGCGCTCAAGCTAGCGGGCTTGAACGAGGCGGATGCTACCGACGCGCGCAAGGAGGCGCTCAAACTCTATAGCACCGCCGGCGTAACCGTGGCAGACGGCGCGGAGTTTCCGCCGCGCAGGGCGTTGCACAAACTTGTGTTCGCGCCGGCTGGCGGGGGCACCTTCCGTCTGCGCGTCGCGGAACCGGGCCATTACCTGCTCTGCACGCAGCACATGCCGGAAGAATTCGCCATGGTCGTCCGCCGCAACGGCGCGCTGATCGAGCCAGTCCACGCCACAGAGCACGCCGCCGGCCACACCCACGACGACTCCGTCAGCTCCGTAGGCATCACCGAAGAAACTCCGCTAGACCCGAAGAAACTCAACGCTTGGTTAAGTGAGCTTCTCGCCTCCAAGGGCGCGGACATCTTTCGCATGAAGGGCATCCTGCACATCGCCAACACGCCCAACCGCTTCGTCTTCCAGGGCGTCCACATGCTTTTCGACGGCAAGCCCGACCGCGCTTGGAAGGACGGCGAATCCCGCACCAGTCGGCTCATCTTTATCGGCCGCAACCTCGACCGTGCGGAACTCACCGCCGGCTTTCGTGACTGCCTCGCTGCATGACATTCCTGAGCACGCAACCCCCAGCTCTCCGCTGCGACGCTTGGAGCATTGTCTGTGGCGAGCACATCCGCGCACTAGCGTGGTCACCAGACGACGCACAACTCGCCGCTGTCACTGCAGCAGGAGAACTTTGCTTGGCCGATGTTAGCACCCGTGCGCTCGTCCACCGCGAGCTGGCACATCGCGGCGGAGCCTTGTGCGTGTCGTGGTCCAAGAACGGTGCCCTCGCCACCGGCGGCGAGGATAGCGAGATACGACTTTGGCAACCAGTCTCCTTCGCACCCGGCCGCGCCTTGGAGGGCGGGAGCAACTGGGTCGAGCACCTCGCTTGGTCCCCACGCGGCGACTGGCTCGCCAGCGGTGCGGGTCGACATCTGCGATTGTGGCAGCCCGACGGTTTGCCAGGAAGGCGCTTTGACGGACACGAAAGCACCGTCGCTGGCTTAAGTTGGCGCGGCGACGGAGCAGTGCTCGCTACCGTGTGTTATGGTAAAGTACGGCTGTTTCGACCGGAGACCAATGAGCCACCGGAAACGCTTGCACACAAGTCGCCCTTCGGCGGCGTGGCCTTGAGCCCGCGCGGCCGTTACGTCGTCGCCCCCACTTTTGACAACTCAATGACCTGTTGGCGTCTGCCCTTCCGCGAGGCTGAGCCATTGCAAATGAGCGGTTATCCTGCGCGCATTAAGACCCTTGCCTGGTCCGCAGACAGCGAATGGCTCGCCACCGGGGCTGGTGGGACGGGCATCGTTTGGCGCTGCTCCGGTAAAGGCCCTGCTGGCACCAAGCCCCTTATGCTCACCACGCACCGGGCCGCGCTCACAGCCATGCAATTCCAAACCAAAGGCGGCCTGCTTGCCAGTGGCGACGCCGCCGGGGAAGTGCTGATCTGGCACTTAGCCCACCCAGACGCGCCTGTCGGTCGGCATACTTTTGCGCAGCCTGTTAGTGCGCTGGCATGGAGCGCCAACGATCAAACCCTCGCCGTCGCCGGAGCCGACGGCGCGCTCTCTGTGCTCCAAGTGCAACGCAAATAACTTTGGCCGCACGCGGCCACCCGATGTCCGCCCACAGTGGGGCGGGCTGCTAGCAGAAAAACACACAGCAACAACAAAAAGGAAAACAAATGACAAAACAACTGAGCCTCGCCCTTGCGGCGGCAGTCTCGCTTACGGTCGCCAGCGTGTTCGCGGCGGAAAAGGAGCAGACCATCACTGGCAAAGGCGTGTGCGCAAAATGCGAACTCAGCCAAACGCCCAAGTGTCAGAATGCCATCCAAGTAACGGGCAAGGACGGCAAGACCGTCACTTACCTCCTTGAGGACAACGCCGTCAGCAAGGCGTTCCACAGCAAGGTCTGCAAAGGCCCCGTGGAGAAGGTCACGGCCACCGGCACGGCGAAGACCGAAGGCGGCAAGCAATTGTTCACCGCCACCAAGATTCAGTAATCACTGATACCAAGCGGGGCGCGGCTACTGGCCGCGCCCCGCCCCTCCAACCAAAATGCATCGTCGTTGCCTTGCCCCGGTTCACTGGCTCGCCATCAGCCTCGTGCTGATGGCGGCCCCGTTGGCCGGGCTGAATCCGGCGGCGATCGATGCCCGCGCAATCGCCTTGCTGAAGCTCGACAAAAAAGTTTTCAACCTGCTCCCATCGCACGGAATAAACACCCCATCATCAAGCGAAACCTGCCATGGCAAAGTTCGCTGCAGTCCGCGTTGAAGAAACAATCGGCCTGTTTTGAGTTCTAATCATGCGTTCCCGTCGCGCTCACCCTACTGCCGGCCGGCCTCGTCGCCGCCACCGCCCCGGTGCGGCAATGGTCGGTTGTCCGTGTTGTGAGGTGAACATTATTACACTGATCAAAGACGCAGAGTCGCCTGAGGAGACCGCGCGGCGAGCTACGTTGCAGGCCGCGCTGCGGCATTGGCGGCACCAGATGGCGGTAGCCATAGCTGCCGAGGATCACGATGGGGTCGCCCGAGCCCGTAATGAACTTTACCGCCTTGTGGGCGATTGCCCGCCCTTCGGAGCCTGACCATGAATCCAACTTCCATCAAATTTTGGTTTTGCCTGTGCGGCGAGCTAGGCATGGACAATGGCTATATGCCGTCAGCGTCCTCGCGCCCCAGCTGCCGATCTCTGGTTAAATTGCCGTGAAGCGTGCCCCTTCCATTATCTCGCAGCTGCTGCTGCTGGCCGGGGTGGCCAGTTTGCTGTTGGCGGGTTTC
>Ga0194132_10002338_pt1 | contig 35913 bp, 31 predicted proteins | sample TA2KigOf80mmetaG_FD_148612 | JGI IMG/M metagenome (GOLD analysis project Ga0194132, IMG submission 148612) | Freshwater microbial communities from Lake Tanganyika, Tanzania - TA2015054 Kigoma Offshore 80m | ecosystem: Environmental > Aquatic > Freshwater > Lake | place: Tanzania: Lake... | reverse complement strand
GTCGTCTCCCTGGAAGAGCACGCCATTGACCTCATCACCAGCCGCGATAACCTGCGCCTCACCCTCATAGACCCGGACGGCTCCCAAAGGACCCACCGCTACTCCCTCAGGCTCTACACCGCCAGAAAGCGCCTGCGCATGCTCGCCGATTGCGGTCTCCAGGTGGAAGCCGTCTACGGCAGCTTCGATGGCATCCCCCTCACCCTCCGCGCTCCGCGCCTCATCATCGTCGCAAGAAAGCCCCTGTAGCCTATCCGAACTGCAAGCATGTCAGCGCTCCCCCGAATCAGAAAGCGTCCCACCCTTAGGGTTCTCAATGTTCTCCTCAGGCCGCCTCGCCCAAGCGATAAGACAGACTGGCTTGCCTGCGGCCGGAACCCCGAGCTTGTTCGTCTGTACGGCAACAACCCAGACGACCTCCCGCCGTTCAAGCAGGAGGTTAACCGATGGTATGCTGCCACCAGAAGAGACTCCCTCTCATGGATGATCGAGGCGGACAGCCGGTGCATCGGCCACGTCAGGCTGCACAGCCTGGATGCTCCGAACCGACGGGCCCGGTTGGCCATCGGCATCTTCAACCCCAACTACTGGGGTCGTGGCTTCGGAACGGAGGCCGTCCGATTGGTGCTCCAACACGCCTTCAAAGGCTTGAACCTCCACCGCGTTGACCTTAGAACCCTCTCGTACAACCTCCGCGCCATCAAGTCCTTCGAGAAATGCGGCTTCGTCCGCGAAGGCGTTGAACGGGAGTCGGCCCTTGTCTCAGGCAGATGGGAGAGCGACCTTCTCATGAGCATTCTGGAGCATGAGTACCGTCGTGTCCGCACAAAGCATGCCGAAGAACTCTACCGAACCTCTGAAGTGAGCCTTGAAAGGGCTGCGGAGCTAGCCGGTCTTTCCGTCAGAGCGATGATGGAGCACCTCAGGCGACGGAAGATACCAAGCCGGTACGACCGCACGAGCCTCCAAGAGGACCTCGCCTCCATTAAGGCGCGTGCCCGGAAAAAGTAATCCGCCTCTGCCTAGCCGCGCAAGCATTCCCCCTCCTTGCTCCTTCACCCATCCTAGACACTACTTGACATTACTCGCATACTTGATTGTAGAGGGGTGAGTTCGCTCTCCCCTCGGCCTGCGAAAAGGCGCGGACGGTCCACGGGCCGCCGGGACAAACACCCTGAACGCGTCAGGGATAAAACCTGGCGGGCCGTTACTGCCGGTCTCGATGCGGGCCGCGGAAAAGTGAATAGCCGGTGCGCATGGCGGAGGTCCGGTGAGATCTGCATAAGTCTCTACGAACCGCTCCATCTGCACATCTCCAGGGCAACGGCCCGTGGACGACGCCTCTTCTCCCCTCGAAAGGAAAAGATGTGCGGGCCGTGTAATCGGCCACCCGTCGTAGGCCCACACGCGGGCTGTCGCGGCTGACACCTGTCGCCGGCGCATCCGTGGGCCGTCCAGCCTCCGGGCTGGCGCGCGGCGCGCTTAGAGAAGCGTGCCGCAGACACCCGAACGGACCGTCCGCGCACCTGGCAGCCCCACAGGGAATCTCCCTCCCAGAACCCCGCTCCCTGCTCCCTGAACCCGCCTTTCAGCAAGCATCCTCGCCGATATGCTTGCTCATCTTGGCAAGCATTGACAGATGCATGCTCGGCTAGGTATGATGTGTAGGTTGTCCGGCGAGAGCACCCCCATGACCACTGAGAAGAACCCCCACGCCCAGTACCTGGCCGGCCTTGGCGCCTCCAAGGGCGGCAAGGCGCGCGCCGATGCCCTCTCGCCGGAGGAGCGCAAAGAGATCGCCCGGAAGGCCGCAGAGGCCCGATGGGGCAAAGGAGAAGCCATGCCCGCAGCTGGCAAGTCCAACGGCCGCAAGGCCGGAGGCAAGATCAACGTCGCCATCATCGGCCTGGGGAACTGCGCCTCGTCCCTGGTCCAGGGCGTCCAGTACTACCATGAGGCGGCGGAGAACGAAGATATCCCCGGCCTGATGCACCCGGTCCTCGGCGGCTACCACATCTCGGATATCAACTTCGTCGCCGCCTTCGATGTGGACAAGAACAAGGTCGGCAAGGACATCGCCGAGGCCATCTACGCCAAGCCCAACAACACCATCAAGTTCTCCGATGTGCCCAAGACCGGCGTCAAGGTCCTCCGCGGCATGACACACGATGGCATCGGCAAATACCTGGAGGACGTGGTCCAGAAGGCCCCCGGGACAACGGTGGACGTGGCCGAAGTCCTCCGAGAGACCAAGGCGGACGTCGTCATCAACTACCTGCCGGTAGGCTCCGAGGTCGCCACCAAGTGGTATATGGAGCAGGCCCTGGCGGCGAAGGCGGCCGTCATCAACTGCATCCCCGTCTTCATCGCCTCCGACCACGGCCACTGGGCCGAGCGCTTCAAGAAGGCGGGCGTCCCCATCATCGGCGACGACATCAAGTCCCAGGTGGGTGCCACCATCACGCACCGGGTGCTGACGCGCCTCTTTCGCGATCGCGCCGTCCACCTGGACCGCACCTATCAGCTCAACTTCGGCGGCAACACCGATTTCCTGAACATGCTGGAGCGGGAGCGCCTGAAGTCCAAGAAGATCTCCAAGACGCAATCGGTGAACTCCCAGCTGGAAGTGCCTCTGGCCGCCGAGAACATCCACATCGGCCCCAGCGACCATATCCCCTGGCTCCAGGACCGCAAGTGGTGCTATATCCGCATGGAGGGCCGCGGCTTCGGCAACGTGCCGCTGAACCTGGAGCTGAAGCTGGAAGTGTGGGACAGCCCCAACTCGGCGGGCGTGGTGATAGACGCGATCCGCTGCGCCAAACTGGCCCTGGACCGGGGCGTCGGCGGGCCGCTGGAGGCGCCCTCCTCCTACTTCATGAAGTCGCCGCCCAGGCAGTTCGCGGACAGCGTGGCGCGCCTGAACCTGGAGGACTACATCGCCGGGAAGATCGGCGCGAGCGTGCCGGAGAAGAAAAAGTAGCGGCGAAGGCATCCGACAGAGACGGTTTCTTCAGGGCCACCGCATGCGGTGGCCCTGAATTTTTTCAGACACATATCCAGGTAGGGCGCGGCTCAGCCAAGCCCGAAGGCTCAAGGGCGAATGCCACCCACAAAGAGCAATCCAGTGCCACCCACCCCGGTGCGGCCTGAGGCCGACCCCCTACCAGGAGAATCGGCTGTTGCCTAGGGTAACGTCATTCCAGGTAGGGGCGCGGCTCAGCCAAGCCCGAAGGCTCAAGGGCGAATGCCACCCGCAAAGAGCAATCCAGGCCACCCACCCCGGTGCGGCCTGAGGCCAGCACACCAGGAGAAAAGGCACGCACAAAGGGCCTATGACGCGCCGATGCGGGAGCGGAGGTAGGCCGTCATGAAGCCGTCCAGGTCGCCGTCCAGGACGGCTTCGGCGTTGGAGGTCTCGTAGTCGGTCCGGTGGTCCTTCACCTGCTTATAGGGGTGGAGGACGTAGCTGCGGATGCGGTTGCCGAACTCAGCGGGAACGTACTCTCCCTTGATCTGGGCCTGCTCCTCGGCGCGCTTGGCGAGCTCCAGCTGCATGAGGCGGGACATGAGGATGGTCATGGCCGCCTCCTTGTTCTGGCGCTGGGAGCGCTCGTTCTGAACGCTGACGGTGGTGCCCGTCGGGATATGGACGATGCGCACCGCCGTGGCGACCTTCTGGACGTTCTGCCCGCCCTTGCCGCCTGAGTGGAAGATATCTATGCGGAGGTCGTTGGGGTTCACCTTCACGTCCACATCGCCCTCCGCCTCCGGCATCACCTCCACCAGGGCGAAGGAGGTATGCCGCGCGTGGTCGGCATCGAAAGGGGAGAGACGCACCAGGCGGTGGGTCCCCTTTTCCGATTTCAGGTAGCCGTAGGCGTACTTGCCCTTGACTTCGATCTGGGCGCTCTTGATGCCGGCCTCTTCACCGGCGTTGAGGTCCAGGATGGTGGTCTGGAAGCCGCGGCGCTCTGCCCAGCGGAGGATCATGCGCATCAGCATCTCAGCCCAGTCCTGGGACTCGGTGCCGCCTGCGCCCGCGTGGAAGGAGACGATGGCGCTGCGGTTATCGAAGGGCCCCTGGAAGGCGACTTCGACCTCCAGCTTGTTGAGGGCATCAGCGAAGCGGGCGACCTCCTGCTCCAGGTTAACCTGGAAGGACTTATCGCCCTCGGCAAGCTCCAGCATCTCATCGAAGGAGGCGGAGTCCTTCTCCACCTTGCGCCAGGTGGAGACCGTCTCCCGGAGGTCGGCGAGGCGGCGCATCTGGAGGCGCGCCTGCTCAGGGGAGGACCAGAAATCGGGGGCCGCGGAGCGACTTTCTAGCTCCTGGAGCTCTTTCTCTTTGGCGGCCAGGTCAAAGCCGCACCACGTGGCCGTGGATGCGTTCGCGAAGCTGGCGTATCTGCTCTTTCAGTTCGTTCATAGGGGAAAGAAAGGGCGGCCCCGGAGGTCCGGGGCCGCCCGTGCCTTCTGCGATTATTCGCCGGGATCGAAGATGCGGTCCTTCTTCTCCTCGGCAGGGTCAAAGACCCGCCCATCCGCCTCGTCCGTCAGGTCGTCGTCATCATCCTCGTCGTCATCAATGTCGTCCAGGTCGTCGTCGCCTGCGCCGGCGGCCTCTTCAGCCAGCTTGCCCAGGCTCATATCCAGGCCTTCGCCGATGGGCTGGAGGTTGCCTTCCAGCATGGAGAGGGCGGGGCTGGGCTTGGCCAGCTCGGCCTGGACTTCCTGGGAACGTGCCGGGATGAGGCGGCCGATGATAACGTTCTCCTTGGGGCCAAGGAGGTGGTCAACCGCGCCGCTGACGGCGGCCTCGGTTAGGATGCGGGTGGTCTCTTGGAAGGAGGCGGCGGCCAGGAAGCTCTCCGTGTTGAGGGAGGCCTTGGTGACGCCCAGAAGGACGGGCTGGGCCGTGGCAGGCTCGCCGCCTTCGGAGACGATCTTGGCGTTGACCTCCTCGAAGGCGAAGCGGTCCAGGAGCTGGCCGGGCAGAAGCTCCGTATCGCCGGGGGTGTCCACGCGGACCTTGCGCAGCATCTGGCGGACGATGATCTCGATGTGCTTGTCGTTGATCGTCACGCCCTGGGCGCGGTAGACCTTCTGCACCTCTTCCACCATGTACTCCTGGACCTGGTCGCGGCCCAGGATGCGGAGGATGTCTTGCGGGTTGACGGGGCCTTCCGTGATGCGGTCGCCGGCGCGGACATTCTGGCCGGGTTTCACGATGAGACGGGCGGCGGCGGGCAGGGCGTAGTGGCGCTCGTCGTTCTCCTCATAGGAGATGGAGACCTTCTTGCCCTTGACCGAGGCCTTGCCTGCGATGCGCGCGGTGATCTGGTCGTCCGATTTCTTGCCCTTATCGGCAAGGACGGTGCCGACCTCCACCATGGTGCCGTCCGTGACGGCGGCCTTGAAGCCTGCGGGGATATCGTACTCGTCCGTGTAGGTCTCCGTGTGGACGATGGAGATGCGGCGGCCCTCATCGGACTCCTGGACCTCCACGCGCCCGTCAATCTCGGCCACGATGGCCTGACCCTTGGGGGAGCGGGCCTCGAAGAGCTCTTCCACGCGGGGGAGACCGCTGGTGATGTCCACGCCGGCCACGCCGCCGGTGTGGAAGGTGCGCATGGTGAGCTGGGTGCCGGGCTCGCCGATGCTCTGGGCGGCGATGATGCCGACGGCCTCGCCCTCTTGCACCAGGCGGCCTCGGGCAAGGCTGCGGCCGTAGCAGTGCTGGCAGACGCCGCGCTTGGCGCCGCAGGTGAGGGGCGAGCGGACGTAGACGCGGGCATGCTCCACGCCGACGACGTTATTGGCTTCCTCTTCAGACATGTTCTTCTTGTCCACCAGGTACTTGACGGAGTCGACCCAGCTGGCGGCGATGCCCAGTTCCGCTTCCGGAACCCTGGCGGCCTTGAGCTGCTTGGCGCGATACTCCTTGAGGGCCGCGCCGAGGGTCTTGGCAACGGCCTCCGTGATCTCTTGGTTGCGCTCCACCATCACTTCGCCCGTCACGGGATTGGCGATGGCAGAGGCGGCCATGCGGCCGACGATGCGATCTTCGAACTTGCCCATGAGGGGCTTATCCGGGCGGTCCGTGATCCAGACGCCCTCCATGGTGCTGCAATCGCCGGCGAGGACGATGACGTCTTGGGCGACGTCAATCAAGCGGCGGGTGAGGTAGCCGGAATCGGCGGTGCGGAGAGCCGTATCGGCCAACCCCTTGCGCGCGCCGTGGGTGGAGATGAAGTATTCGAGGACGGAGAGGCCCTCGCGGAAGCTGGCCTTGATGGGCAGCTCGATGATGCGGCCTCGGGGGTCGGTCATGAGGCCGCGCATGCCGGCCATCTGCTTCACCTGGGCGATGTTGCCCTTGGCGCCGGAGGTGGCCATCATGTAGATGGAGCCGTAGGTGGGCATGCGCTCCTTGATGATCTTCTCCATGTCCTCGGAGGCGCGGGTCCAGATCTTCACGGCTTCGCGGTAGCGCTCTTCCTGGGTGATCAGGCCGCGCTGGAACTGCTTGTCCAGGGCCAGGATTTCCTTATCCGCATCGTCCAGGATCTTCTTTTTCACATCGGGAACGATGATGTCGTTGATGGCGATGGTGGCGCCGGACTGGGTGGCGAAGCGGAAGCCGAGCTTCTTGACGGCATCCAGCATGGCAGCGGTGCTGGCATTGCCCAGGGCCTGGTAGCAGAGGCCCACGGTCTCCTTGAGCTCGCGCTTGTCCATGACCTTGTTGAGGTAGGGCAGGTTAGCTTCCGCCGGGATGGTCTGGTTGAAGATGACGCGGCCGACGCTGGTCTTGAGGTAGCCTTCGATGCCCTGGAGGCCCCGGACCTGAATCTCCGCCTGGAGGTCAATATCCCCCAGGTCGTACATGAGGCGGGCATCGGCCGGGGCGGCGAACTTGCGCCCTTCGCCCTTGGCGCCCTTGCGGACGGTGGTGAGGTAGAAGCAGCCCAGGACCATGTCCAGCGTGGGGGCCACCACGGGCTCGCCGGAGCTGGGGGAGAGCATGTTGTTGGTGCTCATCATCAGCTTCTTAGCCTCCATGACGGCGGCGCGGGAGAGCGGGACGTGAACGGCCATCTGGTCGCCATCGAAGTCGGCGTTGAAGGCGGCGCAGACCAGGGGATGGATCTGGATGGCGCTGCCTTCCACCAGGACGGGCTGGAAGGCCTGGATGCCCAGGCGGTGCAGGGTGGGAGCGCGGTTCAGGAGCACCGGGCGGTTCTTGATGACGTCTTCCAGGACGTCCCAGACCTCCGGCCGGACGCGCTCCACCATGCGCTTGGCGCTCTTGATATTGTGGGCCAGGCCGAGGGCCACCAGGCGGTGCATCACCAGGGGCTTGAAGAGCTCCAGGGCCATCTTCTTGGGAAGGCCGCACTGGTTGAGGGCGAGATCGGGGCCGACGACGATGACGGAGCGGCCGCTGTAATCCACGCGCTTGCCCAGGAGGTTCTGGCGGAAGCGGCCCTGCTTGCCGCGGAGCATATCGGAGAGGGACTTGAGGCGGTGGTTGTGGCTGCCTTCGATGGCGCGGCCGCGGCGGCCGTTGTCTATGAGGGCGTCCACGGCCTCTTGGAGCATGCGCTTCTCATTGCGGATGATGATCTCCGGCGCGCCGAGCTCCAGCAGGCGGCGGAGGCGGTTGTTGCGGTTGATGGTGCGGCGGTAGAGGTCGTTCAGGTCGCTGGTGGCGAAGCGTCCGCCGTCCAGCTGCACCATGGGGCGCAGATCGGGCGGGAGGACGGGGAGGACGCGGAGGACCATCCAGGCGGGGTCGTTGCCGCTCTTGCGGAAGGACTCCACCACGCGGAGCATCTTGGTGGCCTTCTTGCGGCGCTGGCCTGAGGTGGAGTGGATCTCTCCGCCCAGGGACTCCTTGAGCTTCTCCAGGTCGAGCCCGGTGAGGAGATCCAAGACGGCCTCTGCGCCCATGGCGGCCTTGAAGAAGTCGCCGTACTTATCGCGAAGCTCGCGGAAGCGGTTCTCCGGGAGGAGCATGCGGGGGCGGATCTCTTCCACCTCGCCCAGGGCGGCTTGACGCTCGTCTTCCGCCAGGCGGCGCTTCTCATCCAGCTCGCGGCGCATCTTGTTGGACTCGCGGGTGGCGCTGTCCTTGTGGGCCTCGATGAGCGCCTCCACATCCTCCGTCCGCTCTTCCTTGATGCCCGCGTACTCCTTGCGGAGCTCGGCGAGCTTGGCCTCTTTGCGGTTGGCCAGGACTTCCAGGTTATCGGCGTCCACTTTGGAGGACTTGCCGGCGATCATCTTGCCGTAGAACTCGATGGCCGCCTCGGGCTTTTCGCCCATGGTGGCTTGGAGCTCTTTCTTCACTTCGCCGGCCGTCTTCTCCATCTCCTTCTCGGCGGCCTTCAACTCGGCGTCCACTTCCTTCTCGATGGCCTTGCGCTTCTCTTCCAGCTCGGCCAGGGTCTTCTGGTTGGCCTTAGCCGTCTCTGCGATCTTGTCCTGGACGTCCTTGCCGGTGTCCTGGTTCTTGCCCTTCAGCTCTTCTTCCAGACCCTCCAGGATCTTCTTGCGCTTCTCTTCGTCCACAGCCGTGACCACATATTGGGCGAAGTAGAGGACGCGCTCAAGGCTCCTGGGCGAAAGGTCCAGGAGGAGGCCGATCCGGGTAGGCGTGCCTTTGGCGAACCAGATATGGCTCACGGGGGCGGCCAGCTCGATGTGGCCCATGCGCTCGCGCCGGACCTTGGAACGGGCCACTTCCACGCCGCAACGGTCGCAGATGATGCCCTTATAGCGAACGCGCTTGTACTTGCCGCAGTAGCATTCGAAGTCCTTGGTGGGACCGAAGATGCGCTCGCAGAAGAGCCCGTCTTTCTCGGGCTTCAGCGTGCGGTAGTTGATGGTCTCAGGCTTGGTGACCTCGCCGTAGGACCAGTTCCGGATCTGCTCCGGGGAGGCCAGGGAGATGCGAATCGCATTGAAGTCGTTCGTTTCCGGCATGGCTCATGTCCCCTTTCGCTATTCCTCGTCCTCGTCGTCCTCTTCATCGCCTTCAACGGCAGCCTTGGCCTTCTTGGCCTTGGACTTGGTGGTTTCCTCTTCGCCCTCGCCCCCCTCGGTCTCGGCGGCATCGCCTTCGGCGGCGGTGAGGTTCTCAACGGGAGCCTCGACGGTCTCTTCATCGGCGACGTCGGAGGTCAGCTCGTCCAGAAGGCTGATGCGCTCCTGTTCCTCGTTCAGCAGCTCCACGGCCAGCCCGAGGCTCTGCAGCTCCTTGAGAAGGACGTGGAAGGACTCGGGCACGCCCGGCTGGGAGATGTCCTCGCCTTTGACGATGGCCTCATAGGTCTTGACGCGGCCGACGACATCGTCCGACTTGACGGTGAGCATCTCCTGGAGGTTGTAGGCGGCGCTATAGGCCTCCAGGGCCCAGACCTCCATCTCGCCGAAGCGCTGGCCGCCGAACTGGGCCTTGCCGCCCAGCGGCTGCTGGGTGATAAGGGAGTAGGGGCCGGTGGAGCGGGCGTGGATCTTGTCTTCCACCAAGTGGATGAGCTTCATCATGTAGATGTTGCCGACGGTGACGGGCTGATCGAAGGGCTGGCCCGTCTTGCCATCGTAGAGCTGGACCTTGCCGAAGATGGGAGGCGCAAGGCGGCGCTCCGCGTGGACCTTGCGGATCTCCGAATAGAGTTGGGCATCGCTCATGTTCTTGGCGCTGACGCCCGCGACCTCTTCCAGCCAGATCTTGTTGCAGGAGCGGGTGGCAAAGCCGGGGGAGCCTTCGCCGAAGACCTTTTCGCCGTCAACGCCGCGCTCTTTGAGCCACTTTTTGGCCTGGGCGTAGTCAATGCCGGGGCCGTTCAGGGCGCCGCTCTGGGCCAGGATCCAGGCGCGGCCCAGGCTGTCTTCGATCATGGCGTCTTCCGCGCCGTCAAAGACGGGGGTGCTGACGGTGAGATGCATGGTCTTGGCGGCCATGCCCAGGTGCGTCTCCAGCACCTGGCCCAGGTTCATGCGGGAGGGCACGCCGATGGGGTTGAGGACAACGTCAACGGGCGTGCCGTCCGGAAGGAAGGGCATGTCCTCCGTGGGGAGGATGCGGGAGATGACGCCCTTGTTGCCGTGGCGGCCGGCCATCTTATCGCCCTCGGAGATCTTGCGGGTCTGGGCGATCCAGACGCGGACCAGGCGATTGACGCCGGGGGAGAGCTCGTCATGATTCTCCTGGGAGAACTCCTTGACATCAATGACTTTGCCGCGCTCGCCGTGGGGGACGCGGAGGGAGGTGTCCTTCACCTCGCGTGCCTTCTCGCCGAAGATGGCGCGGAGGAGCTTCTCTTCCGCCGTCAGCTCGGTTTCGCCCTTGGGGGTGATTTTGCCGACGAGGATATCGCCGGGGCCGACCTGGGCGCCGATACGAATGATGCCCTTTTCGTCCAGGTCGCGGAGGCTCTCTTCGCCGACGTTGGGGATATCGCGGGTGATTTCCTCCGGGCCGAGCTTGGTGTCCCGGGACTCCACCTCGTACTTTTCGATGTGGATGGAGGTGAAGAGGTCTTCCTTCGTCATGCGCTCGCTGAGGACGATGGCGTCTTCGAAGTTCAGGCCCTCGAAGCTCATGAAGGCGCAGAGGACGTTCTGGCCCAGGGCCAGCTCGCCCTTGTCCGTGGAGGAGCTATCGGCCAGGGGCTGGCCCTTCTTGACCACTTCGCCCAGGCGGACGATGGGGCGCTGGTTCATGCAGGTGCCCTGGTTGCTGCGGACGAACTTCATGAGGCGGTATTTCTCTTCGGCTCCCTGGGCGTCCCGGACGACGATCTCCTGGGAGCTGACCGTCACGACGACGCCATCGCCCCTGGAAAGGACGACCTGGCCGCTATCGCGGGCGACGCGGGCCTCCATGCCGGTGCCGACCACCGGCGCCGTGGGGCGCAGGAGAGGCACGGCCTGGCGCTGCATGTTGGCGCCCATCAAGGCGCGGTTCGCGTCGTCATGCTCCAGAAAGGGGATGAGGGAGGTGGAGACGCTCACGATCTGCTTGGGTGAGACGTCCATGAAGTCAATGTTTTCCGGACTCTCCAGGGTGAAATCGCGGCCGCGGCGGACCTCGATCTTCTCATCCAGGAGCTGGTACTTCTCGTCCAGGGCGGCGTTGGCCTGGGCGATGGTGAAACCCTCCTCCTTATCGGCGGAGAGGTATTCGAAGCCGGGAGAGGCGTAGGGCTTAACCTTGACGCTCTTGAGCTTGAGCTTGGCGATCTTCTCCGCCTTCTCCTCCGTGATGACCTCGCCGGAGCGGACGATGGGCTTGCCATCGGCCCCTTCGACGGTCTCGCGGGCGGTGCGGCCGGTGAGCTCATCCGCCTTGGCCGGGGCCCCCTTGAAGATACGGCGGTAGGGCGTCTCGATGAAGCCGTAGTCGTTCACGATGGCGTAGGTGGCCAGGGAGCCCAGGAGGCCGATGTTGGGGCCTTCCGGCGTCTCGATGGGGCAGATGCGGCCGTAGTGGGAGTGGTGGACGTCGCGGACGTCGAAGCCGGCGCGCTCGCGGGAGAGGCCGCCGGGGCCGAGGGCGGAGAGGCGGCGCTTGTGGGTCAGCTCGGCCAGGGGGTTGGTCTGGTCCATGAACTGGGAGAGCTGGGAGCCGCCGAAGAACTCTTTGATAACCGCCACGATGGGGCGGATGTTGATAAGGGCCTGGGGCGTGGCCTGGGTGGGATCAATGAGCGTCATGCGCTCCTTGACCACGCGCTCCATGCGGAGGAGGCCGATGCGGGTCTGGTTCTGGGTCAGCTCGCCCACGGCCCGGATGCGGCGGTTGCCCAGGTGGTCAATATCGTCGCCGCGGTCCTGGCCGTTGTTGATGGCGATCATCTTCTTGATGATGAGCACCAGGTCGTCATTGGAGAGGACGCGGGTCTCCTTGGTGGGCTGGCTCTTCTTGCCCTTGTCCAGGCCCAGGCGCTGATTGACCTTGTAGCGGCCGACGCTGCCGAGATCGTAGCGGCGGTAGTTGAAGAAGAGGGTGTTGAGGAGATTCCTAGCGTTGTCCAGGCTGGGCGGCTCGCCGGGGCGGAGCTTGCGGTAGAGGTCTATGAGCGCCTCATCCTGGTTGCGGACGCCGGGCTCTTTTTCCAGGGTGGTCTTGATATAGGGGTGCTCCGAGTCCTTATCCACGTCCTTGAAGAGCTCCAGGAGCTTCTCATCGGTGCCGTAGCCAAGGGAGCGCAAGAAGGTGGTGACGGGAATCTTGCGCTTGCGGTCCACCTTGACGGAGATGATGCTCTTGTTGCTCGTCTCGAACTCGAGCCAGGCGCCGCGGTTGGGGATGAGCTTGGCGGAGCAGAGGCGGCGGCCCGTGGCGGGGTCCTCTTCCAGCATGAAGTAGACGCCGGGCGAGCGCACCAGCTGGCTGACCACGACGCGCTCGGCGCCGTTGATGATGAAGGTGCCCTGCTCCGTCATGATGGGCAGATCGCCCATGAAGACCCAGTTCTGGGTCACTTCACCTTTGCCTTCGCCGGCCTTCTTCTCCAGCTCAACATAGGCGTAGAGCGGGGCCGCGAAGGTCTTATCGCGCTCCTTGCACTCGTCAATGGTGTACTTCGGCTCCCGGAACTCGTGCTTCAGGAAGCGAAGGGCGTAGCGGCCACCGGTGAAGTCTTCGATGGGGGAGACCTCATCGAAGAGCTCCGTGATGCCCTCCTTCAGAAGCCACTCGTAGGAGCGGACCTGAAGGCGGATGAGGTTCGGGACTTCCAAGACCTCTGGGATCTTGGCGTACGAACGCCGCGCAAGGGACGGGTCTCCATGGGACGGACTGACCGTCATGGTCATGGCAATACGCTCCTTAGGAAACTACGACTGCTTGAGAAAGCAAAAAACGCCCGTCGCGGGCGAAAAGGCGGCACGGAGGCGAACTGTTTCAGAGATAACGAAAGGCATGTGCTTTCGGTAGGGCGGAAAAGGGCAACGTCTATTCTATGGGCAGCGGCCAGGAAAGTCAACCAGGCCAACAGGAAGAAGGAACAAGAGGTCCAGGGAGCAAGGAGCAGGGTTGCCGGAAAGAGAGGCGCCAACAGAAGGGAAACGTGTTCTGTAAAGTCGTCTTGCAGGGTCAGAGGCGGACCGGGAGACTCTTTGCCAGCCTCATCTCCTTGATGGTCACGGCGCAGGCGAAGGCGTGGACCTGAACCCCGGCTCTGTGGGCTTTGCGAAGGAGGCGCCCAAAGTCCGGGTCGGTGGCATCGTTGGGGCCGAAGCTTGTCGCGTCCGAGCGCTGGACGATGAAGACGGCGGCGGCCTGGTGCCCCTCGCGCTTGGCCTGGATAAGCGTCTCCACATGACGCCGCCCGCGCTCTGTGGGGGCGTCCGGAAAGATGGCTTTGCCCCTCACCACAAGGGTGGCCGATTTCAGCTCCACGTAGCAGCGCCCGCTCGGCCCGGTGAGCATGGCGTCCAGGCGGCTGTGGCCGTAGGCGACCTCCGGCCGGAGGGTGCGGTAGGCGGCGAAGGGAGGCAACCGCCCTGCGGCAAGGGCCTCAGCGAAGAGGGCGCGGGGGAGCCGCGAATCGCAGGAGACGAGGCTTTGGGGCATGCGGACAAGCTGGAGGTCGTAGGCCGTCTTGCGCATCCCTCCCGCCTTGCCGGCGATATAGACGGTGCGCCCCGGCACCAGCAGCTCGCGCATGCGCCCAGTATCGGCCACGTGGACGCGCAATCGCTCGCCCTGCGCATCAACGATGGCGATGAAGCGGTTGGGACGTTCAAGGAAGAGGCCGGGAATCAGCGGTGGAAGGAGCATGGGGAGAGCGTACCGGATATGGCAAATGCACTGAACACCCTGCAATCACTGAACGGCAAGACGAGCGATTGCGGTGGAGAGGCCAAGCTATTTACGCGGGTGCTCCACCCGGTGGATAGGGCAGCGGCGGACGCCGAAGCGGGCGTAGATCCAGCAGAAGCCCAGGATGCCGGTGACGATGGGGTAGATGGCTACGAGGCCGACGATGAGCGCATCAACCCCATCGAGGACGACATAGCTGAGGAGCAGCAGGAGCGCCCCGAGGAGGATCCGCAAGAGCCTATCTATCCTGCAAGTGTTTTCAATCATATGAGTTGACGATGCGGTGAGCGTTGCCGCGAGCTATGGTACCGCAGACGACGCTCTTTTTACCACGCCGCCGCGGTGAAAAGGAAGCGTGAATCGGCCGCGCCGTGGAGGAGGCCGCGCTCGGCATCGCGCACGATGGCGCAGACGTGGCCAAAGCCGGGGGCGAAATCGCGAAGGGTCTCGACGTCATGCCCCATCGCCGCAAGGGCGCGCCGGGTCTCCTGCGGGATGCGCCCTTCCAGGCTCAGGCGTCCCGGCAGGTATTCGTGGGGCCAGAAGGAGTTGGGGAAGCTCCAGCTGCCCGCGCGGGGCGCCTCCACAGCGGCCTGGGGCGTCATGCCGAACTCGACGATGTTCAGGAAGGCCTGCACCATGCCCTGGGGCTGTTGATCGCCGCCGGGGGTGCCGAAGGTCATGAAGAGCGCGCCATCGCGCAGGACCAGGCCGGGGTTGGGCGTGAGCCTTGGGCGCTTCCACGGCTGGAGCGATCCGGCGTGCGCCGGGTCGAGCCAGCTCTGGTTGCCCCGGCCGGAGATGACGATGCCGAGTCCGGGGACGATAGGCACATCGCCGATGAAATCGCTGGGCGTGGCGGAGAAGCCGTTGCCGTCCTTGTCTATGGCGCAGACGTAGCTGGTATCGCCCTTCGGCTCCTTGGGAGCCGCGGCGGGCTTGGGCCGCGCCCGCGCGCCGTAGCCGCTCACCTCGCCGGGAGGCGGCATCTCCGGCCAGGCGCGCACGGCGTTGATGGCCTTGCGGCGCTCCTTGGCATAGGCATCGCTGAGCAGGACAGCCATCGGCACCTTCACGAAGTCCGGGTCGCCGTAGTAGCGCTCCCGGTCGGCGTAGGTGAGCTTTATCGCCTCGGCAAGGTGATGGAGGTAGGCGGCGCTGTTGTGGCCCATCTTGGCTAGAGGAATGCCTTCCAGGAGCTTCAGCGTCTGCGGGACGGCAGGGCCCTGGCACCAGGGGCCGCAGGCAAAGACGCGATAGCCCTTGTAGTCAACGGAGCATGGCGGCTCTTCGCGGACGGCGAAATCGGCTAGGTCGTCGCGCGTGAGGAAGCCGCCTTGGCGCTTAGCGAAATCGGCCATCGTCTTGGCGATATCGCCCTTATAAAAGGCGTCCCGGACGGCCTGGAGACGCCCCTCGCGGTTCTTCGCCTTGCTTGCCGCCTCGGCGCGCAGGAGCCTCTTGAGCAAGCGGGCGAGGTCGGGCTGTTTCAGCACCTCGCCGGGGAGCGGCGTCCTGCCGTTAGGCGCGAAGACGGCCCAGGTGGTGGTCCATGCGGCCCGCGACTTGTGCTGCATGGCCAAAGCCATCGCCAGGGAGCGGTCCACTCCAAAGCCGCTCTCCGCCAGCTCCAGCGCAGGGGCCGCGACTTGGGCAAAGCTCATGGTGCCATAGCGACTGAGCGCCATGACCCAAGCATCCAAGGCGGCGGGCGTGACGGAGCGCAATATCCCCAGGGGGATCTCGCCCCTGCCGCGCTCCTTCATCGCCTCGATGGAAGCGGCGCGGGGCCAGCGCCCCAGTCCGCTGACGGTGGTGACGCGACGATCCGTGGCGGAATAGAGGATGATGGGCGCGACACCCCCGAGGTTGGTGAGATAGGGGACAAGAACGTTGAGGCAGAGCCCGGCGGCGACGCCTGCATCGGTGGCGTTGCCGCCCGATTGCAGGATGCGCATGCCGGCCTGCGTGGCAAGGTAGTGGCCGGAGGCGACGATGCCCTTGCGCCCCATGACCTGGGGGCGTCGCGTCTCCTGCTGTTCGCCGTAAAAGAGGCCGATGCGCTTATCCGTGGTCACTGTGCGCCTCCGTGGCAGGGCAGTCTAGCGCAAGGGGCGCCGGCCTGTATACTCAGCCGATGCGCCTCTCCAGCAAACGCCTCCTGCGCTGCGGGCTCATCGCGCCGCCTCTCTATGTCGCCTTCGTCTTCGCCGCTACGCTCGCCAGGGGCGACTATAGCTCCATCGGCGTGACGCTGAGCCACCTTGGCGACATCGAAGCGCGGCATGCCTGGGTCTTTAACACCGGCATCGCGGTCTACGGCGCGCTGGTAGCGGCCTTTGCGGCAGGCGTCTACGGCGCTTACAGAGAGACAGGAAAAGTTTCCCCCTCTCTTTTCTTCTCTCCCACCGAGGGAGAGAAGAGAAACAGCTATCTTGCACGCGGCAGAGGTCTGGCCATTGCCGCGCCGCTGGCGCTCTACGGCGCGGCAAACATCGCCATCGGCGCGTTCAAGGTGGATGTGTTGGAGGCGGGCGGCGACCACGGCGCGGAGCACGCCATCCACATCGCGGCGGCGCGGGCGGCCTATGTGCTTGCCATCATCGCGATGGCGGGCGCGGCCTACGCCCTCGCGGGAAAGAGGCGGCTGCGCCTCTTTTCGCTCATCGCCGTGGTGAGTATGGTCGTCTTCGGAATACTCTTCTCGATGGAATCCGTCAAATCGAAGATCGGCCTGTGGCAGAGGGGATTCATCGGCACGGCGGTGCTGTGGGTGGAGGCGCTGGCTGTGGCGATGCATCGTGCGGAACAGAGGGAACGTTTGACCGGTCTTCGCAGGCAGGCGTAGACTCCTGAGCAAGGAGCCGTTCTACGTCAAGCCATTCCGGGCCTCGCCCTGCGGCCAGCCCCGCCGGGATGCAGCGCCCTCACAGCCGTATCCGCACCTTATTCGGCCAGCGCGACTTTCGCCTGCTGGTGACGAGCAACATCCTCACACAGCTCGGCCAGTGGACCCAGCAGGTGGGGCGCGGCTGGCTCATCTACGAGCTCTCCCACTCGGCCTTCCAACTGGGGCTCGTCTCCTTCTTCTCCGGCGCGGCGATGTTCCTTGCCGCGCCCATCGGCGGCGTCCTTTCGGACCGCCTGGACAGGCGGAAGGTCGTCCTGGCGACGCAGCTGAGCTTGGCGATCACGGCGATCACCCTCGCCATCCTCGTCGAGACCAACGCGGTGCGCTTCTGGCACCTCTATGTGACCGCCATCGCCACGGGCGTCAGCGTCTCCGTCAACGGGCCGACGCGCAACGCCATGGTGCACGACCTTGTGGAGCCGGAGAACCTAACGAGCGCGGTGACGGTGAACTCTTTGAGCATGAACGCCATGCGGGTCCTTGGCCCGGCGATGGGCGGCGTGCTCATCGGCTTTTTGGGGACCGAGAGCACCTTCTGGCTGCAGGCAGGCTGCTGCATCCTGGCTATGACGCAGGTGGCGCAGATCGGCCGCCGGCAAAAGGCCCCGGAGCCCTCCAAGACCGGCGTCCTCAAGAGCCTGACGGGCAGCATCGCGGACGGCCTCACCTATATCCGGCGCGACCCTTTCCTCTGGCCGCTCATGGTCATCGCCTTCATCACAGGCCTGCTGGGCTTGGGCTTCCTCCAGCTCATGCCCGCCTACGTGGGCGAGGTGCTCGATTCGGACAACCCGAGGAAGCTCGGCTCGCTCTTGATGGCGGAGGGGATCGGCGCGGTTCTGGGCGCCTTTTTCGCAACCGTCACCAGCGGCATCCAGAAGCGGGGACGCATGCTCCTCATCCTCGTCGCGGTCTATGGCGTCTGCCTGGCCCTCCTTGGGCTCATCAGCAACTTCTTCGGAGCTATGGCGATGCTGTTGGCCTTGGGCGGCCTGGCCTCCCTGATGCTGACGAACAACAACGTGCTTATCCAGCTCTACGTCTCCGAGCAGTATCGCGGGCGCGTCTTCTCCATCTACTTCATGAACTTCAGCCTTGCGCCTCTAGGGACGCTCGTCGCCGGCTCCCTCACCAAGGCGGTCTCCCTGCAGACGACCTTTATCATCTTGGGAGCCTTGGTGACCTTGGCGGCGGTGGTGATCGGCGGGCGCTACCCGCGATTGCGCACCGGCTGAGCAAGCCACCCGGCAGAGAGAGGCGGGGACGGTCTCCGTGGGAAAGGTGCTTGGCAAGCGGCGGCGGTACTTCATCCTTGGCGGCATCGCGGGGCCCGTCGTCTTTGCGCTCCTCATCATCGCCGCCGATCTCCTGCACCCGGAGTTCGATTTCACGGCCCAAGCCGTGAGCCAGCTCGGCGGGCAGGACGCGCGCTACGGCTGGGTCTTCAACACCGGGGCGATCACTTACGGCCTGCTGCTCATCGCGCTGGCCTGGGGCCTGGGCGCCGCCATAGGCGATGGGCGCAAGATGCTCTTGCTGGCGGGGCCCCTCGCCATCTACGGCATGGCGACGATGCTCGTCGGCGTGCTGGAGGCCAACCCCGGCCTCAGCTACGCGCCGCCGAACCTGCGCGACATGGTGCACGATAGCTCTGCGCGGGCGGCCCTGGCGGCAGCGGGGATGGCGATGCTGATGGCGCGCTACACCATGGGCGGGCACTTCAAGTTCGGCTGGTTCTCCCGATGCGCTTTCGCGGCGGCCACGACCTTCGGCCTGTTCTATCTGCTGAACATCAAGCACGAGTGGAACGGTCTCTGGGAGCGGCTCTTTGTCGCCGTCCTCCTTCTGTGGGTAGAGGTCCTCTCCATCTTTCTCTGGATCCTTGCCGAGCGCCGCGCCCGACAGCCTCCGTATAATGGGGCCTGAGGCCCCAAATGAAACGCCAAGGCTTCCAGCACATCTTCCTGGACTTCGACCGGACGCTCAACGACTCGGACCTGGTCTACGAGCGCAACCTGGAGGGCTTTTTTGGCCTTTCCGGGAGCGACGTGCTGAAGCAGTGGGGCGCCGTCCACCGGCTGGTGGTGAAGGAGCGCCCGCCGAAGGACCATGAGAACCTCTCCCTCCACTTCGAGCTGCTGCTGGAGCGGGTGAAGGCGAAGGGCAAGGGCGGCGCGAAGCGGGAGCTCCAGCGGCGCATCAAGGCGGCGCAGGAGGAGTGCTGGCACGCGACGGCGCTTTTTGAAGAGTCGCTGCCGTTCCTTGGGCGGCTCCACGGCCTGGGCTATACGCTGCACATCGCCACCGGAGACTACGCGAAGACGAAGGCCAAGGCCATCGAGCGGCAGGCGGGGAGGCGGCTCTTCGCAATGACGTTCGATGAGGAGACGCTGGGCGTAGGCAAGGGCAGGCGCGCCTACTTCGATAGGGCGCTGGGGAAGCTGGGCGTGGCGCCGGCGAACGTGTCCATCGTGGGCGATAGCCTGCGGAACGATATCGCGCCCGGGCTGGAAGTGGGCCTGGCGACGGTGTGGGTGCGGCGGAAGAACGAGGCGAACAAGGGCAGGGTGAAGCCGCACCTGACGGTGAAGGCGCTGGTAGAGGCGGAGGGATGGTTTTAGGATGCGGCTTCGCCCAGCGCTACGATAACCTCTGCGAGTTCCGAATATGCTGCTATTGGGATCGTGACACCTTTCCGTAAACGCATTCAGGCTCCTAACGAGAAGAAAGAAGCCAACCACACGATCAGGGAACTGTCCTTTTCAACATCACTTAAACCAATACTGACTGCCTTTCCATATGAAGACTGGAGCTCCAAAAAGATCGCAGATCAGATTCGGGATTACTGGGATGCTTGGCGACAAGCAATACCTGAGGCGTTTGAAGAAGATAAATCTGGCAACTACGTTCTTCTTAGGACACCTGGCGTGTTCAGCCTCCACGCTGTCGCCTTGTTCATCTGGAAAGTTTGCGAGAAGAATCGCGTCGAACCAACGACCAAGAAGATCAAGGAAATGCTCGATAATTCGTCCAAAGCGGCAAAGAAAGCCAATCTTCCTGATATGGCCTCAGCAAAATATTGGGAGTCAGATAATACCGACGGCGCAGCAGTCTTCGGCTCCATGAAGGGCTTTAGCATGCTTGCAGACAACATCAAGGATTTCCTGAAAGATGGCGGGTACTCACTCGACTAATCCATCTGGCACATTGATGAAGACCAACAGGAGGAGGCGCGATAATCGCGCCTCCTCCTGTACTTTTTGGCAATCGGACTGCGGTATACTGGATTTGACCCCAGATTTGCTATTATCGTCCCATGCAGTCCATCTTTGCAGAAGCCCATAAGCTCCTCGCCAAAGGGGAGCACTTCATCCTGGCAACCGTCGTGCGCACCAAGGGCTCGACGCCGCAAAAGCCCGGGGCCAAGCTCCTTGTCCGCAAGGACGGGACGGCCGTCGGCACCCTGGGCGGCGGCTGTGTGGAGGCGGAGGTCTGGGCGGAGGCCAAGAACGTCCTGGCCGAGCGCAAGGGGGCGCAGGTCAAGCGCTTCCTGCTGAACGAAGACATCGCCTCCCGCGACGGCCTGGTCTGCGGCGGCAACATGGATATCATGGTGGACCCGGTCTTCGATCAGCCTGCCCTGCGGCCGCTGATGCAGGAGATCCTGGACGCCTATGATGGCAAGGGCGACCGCGCCATGGCGACGCTCGCTGAGGCGAGCAAGTCCACCGGCCCCATCGGGGCCAAGCTCTTCATCCGGGCCGACGGCTCAACCATCGGCACCCTGGGCAGCGCCGCGCTGGACCGGCGCGCCATGGAGACGGCGCTGACCCTCATGCCCAAGGGGCGCGAGCAGTGGGTCGAGACGGAGGACGGCGCACGGGCCTACGTGGAGGCCTTCACCACGCCGCCCACGGTCGTCATCGCGGGCGGCGGGCACGTCGGCAAGGCCGTCTACACCGTGGCGCGCTTCCTGGGCTTCCGCGTCATCATCGTGGACGACCGCCCGCAGTTCGCCAACACGGAACGCTTCCCGGAGGCCGACAGGATCGTGGTGGACGACTTCGATACGGGCCTCCGCGAGCTGAAGATGACCCCCAACTGCTATGTCATCGTCGCCACGCGCGGCCACAAGCTGGACGACCTGGCGCTCATCGAAGCGGCAAAGTCCCGCGCGGGCTATGTGGGCCTGCTGGGCAGCAAGCGCAAGGCCATCCTTATCTTCCGCGACCTGGTGCGCGAAGGCATCCCGGAAGAGCGCATCCGCGAGATCCGCGCCCCCGTGGGGCTGGACCTGGGCGGGCGCTCGCCCGAAGAGATCGCCGTGAGCATCATGGCGGAGATCCTCTCCGTGAAGCACCAGCGGGACGCGCGGGCGATGACGATGGACGGCAAGGTGGTTGACCAGGCGAAGCAGCTTGCTGCGAAGGTCGCGAAGGCGAAGGTCGTGGCGCGCTCGTGACCACCGCACCGGCCGCCCGCATCTCCGTTGTCCTCCTCGCCGCGGGGGAGTCGTCGCGGATGGCCCAGCCAAAGCAGTCGCTCCTGTGGCAGGGCGTGCCGCTGCTGCGCTACCAGGTGGAGCAGCTGCTGGCGACGACGGCCCAGGAGATCGTGGTTGTCCTGGGCTTCAAGGCAGGCGAGTTCGCCGCCATCCTCAAGCAGGTAAACCCGGGCGGACGCGCGAAGCTGGCGCTGAACCCCAACTACCGCTATGGCAAGACCACTTCCATCAAGATCGGCGTGGAGAATGTCTCGGAAGAGGCCACGGACATCGTCATCCTGGCGGTGGACCAGCCGCGCCCAGCCGCCGTCTATCAACGGCTCTTCGATGCCCACGTCCAGGGCAAGAACCTCATCACTGTGCCTGCCTACCAAGGCAAGCACGGCCACCCGCCGGTCTTCGACGCCTCGCTGGCGCAGGAGCTGGGCCAAATGACGGAGGAGAAGCAGGGCGTGCGCGAGGTCATCGAGCGGCACAGGGACGGCCTGCGCGCCGTGGAGTTCGATACGCCCGCCGTTCTGACGAACCTGAACACGCCGGAAGACTACCAGCAGGCCCTCAAGCAGTTCGGGCAGAAGGCGTAGCGGCTGGTATAATCGGCTGGCGCGCCCGCACCCTCTTCCGCCTCAGAGGCCTCCGTGTTTTTCCAAAAACTGCTCCGTGTCATGGCAGTGAACATCGCATCCCTCGGCTGGGTGGGCCTCTCCCTGTGCATCTCGGCCGTCACCATCGCCGTCGTCATCGCCGGCGCCTTCGTCATCCGCCTCTTCTTCAAAGAGGTCCTGCAGATCAACAGCCCCTTCATGGGCGGCACCTCCCTCATCCTCTCCTTCGTCATCTACCTGAGCATCGTCGGCTGGTTCGCCTGGCGCTACATCCGGCGGCGGCTGCAGATCTAACGCCCGCGCCGGGCGCACGTCTCACCCTGGCGCGGCTCTCTTGTCCGCCTGTATAATCGGCCCGCACCCGACCCCGAACTTCACCTTGGAGGCATCCGATGGCCGCACCGATCGACTACAGCAAATTCGGCCCCATGGGGCTGGACATCCAGATGAAAGAGCCGCGCATCCTGGTGGCGACGCTGAACCGCCCGGACAAGCGCAACGCCGTCAACGCCACCCTGCACACGGCGCTGGAAGACTTCCTCCACATCGTGAACAAGGACCCGGATGTGCGCGCCATCGTCCTCACCGGCGCGGGGCAGGCCTTCTGCGCCGGCGGCGATATGAAGGATATGAGCCAGGACCCGGGCGAAAAGGGCCCCTCCTATATCCTGCGCGGGCCCAAGTGGCTCATCCAGCGCTTCGCCAACTGCGAGGTGCCCATCATCGGCGCCATCAACGGCCCGGCGGCGGGGCTGGGGGCATCCATCGCCCTTATGTGCGATGTCATCTACATGTCGGAGACGGCGCGCATCGGCGATACCCATGTGAACATGGGCCTGGTGGCGGGCGATGGCGGCTGCGTCATCTGGCCGCTGCTCGTGGGCCCGGCGCGCGCCAAGGAGTACCTGATGGCGGGCGAGTACGTGGAGGCCAAGGAGGCGGAGCGCATCGGCCTGGTGAACCACGTGGTGCCGCCGGAGAAGCTCATGGAAGCGGCGCTGGGCTACGCGCGCAAGATGGCCAACGGCCCCGGGCCGGCGGTGCGCTGGACCAAGATGGCGATCAACCGCACCATCTGGCAGAGCATCAACAACGTGCTGGAGTTCAGCCTGGCGGTGGAGGCCCTCTCCGTCCACACGGAGGACAGCCGCGAGGCGGTGACGGCCTTCCGAGAGAAGCGCAAGCCGGAGTTCAAGGGGCGGTAGGGAAGCGCCTTCCCTTGTGAACACGTGTCCGTGTGGACGTACGCAGAGTAAGATCGTAAGTGATGGTGCGTTGCTCTGCTAGTCCCACCCAGGAGTATCTTCATGGGAATAAAGAGACAAACCCGAGGGATGAAGTTCCGAGCTGTGGTCGAATTCGACCCGGAAACAAAGAGCTACGGCGTTTATTGCCCGGAATTGCCAGGCTGCGCGAGCGCAGGGGATACTGAACAAGAGGCCCTGGCGAATATCAAAGAGGCCATCGCGCTTTATCTCGAGCCAATCCCTTTGAAATCGAAGGGGAAAGTGCATGAGGTTGAAGTAGCAGCCTGATGGCGCCACGGCTCCCGCGGCTGACTGCTGATGAGGTAAATCGCGCGCTCCGTCGGCATGGATTCCACCTCGTCTCCCAGAGGGGTAGCCACCAGAAATGGCGTAATCCGGAATCCGGGAAGCACGTCATTGTTCCCTATCACAAAGGCAAACAGCTTCCTTTGGGAACATTGCGGAGCATCATCGAAGGAAGCGGTATCTCTACACGCGACCTCTTGCCGTAGGGTCATACCTCAACATTCCTAATCACCCCTATAGATTGGGTGTTTGGGTCACCTCCTATGCAGCCTACGCTGCCCTCTGAAACGGCATGGCAGCCGCCCATGCCGCTAGGGTATAATTGCCCAATCCTACGCTTCAGGTGCAGCCATGTACGCTTTCTATAAGAACAAGTACCTGCCCATAGCCGAGGCCAAGATGTCCATCTTGACCCACGCCTTCCACTACGGCACCGGCTGCTTCGAAGGCGTCCGCGGCAACTGGAACGAGGATGACGGCCAGGTCTACATCTTCCGCGCCCTCGACCACATGGAGCGCCTCATCAACAGCGCCAAGATCCTCCGCATCAAGGTGCGCTTCACCGCGGAGGAGATGGTGAACATCGCCGCCGAGGTGGTCCGCCGCGGCAACCACAAGGAAGACGTCTACATCCGCCCCCTGGCCTATAAGAGCGCCGAGGTGGTGGCCAATATGAAGGCGCACCTGCTGGAAGACGACGTCATGGTCTTCGCCTTCCCCCTGGGCAACTACCTGGACCCCAACAAGGGCATCCACTGCGGCACCTCCAGTTGGCGCCGCATAGACGACCTGAGCATCCCGGCCCGCGCTAAGATTACCGGTTCCTACGTGAACAGCGTGCTGGCCAAGACGGAGGCCGTGGAGAGCGGCTTCGAAGAGGCCATCATGCTGAACCAGGACGGCCACGTCTCCGAAGGCAGCGGCGAGAATATCTTCCTGGTGAAGAACGGCAAGATTATCACGCCCGCTCCCGGCGATAACATCCTCATCGGCATCACCCGCGAAAGCATCATGACGCTGGCCAAGCAGGAGCTTGGGCTGGACACCATCGAGCGGCAAGTGGACCGCAGCGAGCTCTACCAGGCCGACGAGGTCTTCCTCACCGGCACGGCGGCGCACCTGACTCCTGTGGCGAAGATAGATCACCGCGCCATCGGCGACGGCAAGATCGGCCCGGTGACCCAGCGCCTCCAGACGCTCTACTTCGACGCCATGCGCGGCAAGAACAAGAAGTACATGCACTGGTGCCACCCGGTCTACGATAAGCCGGCCAAGGGCGTCGCCAGGACCAACGGCGCGGCCGCAGCCGCCCGTGCAGGCGACCGCCGCTAAAGAACGGGCCGCCCTCTCCTTTTCTTCCTCTTTCATCGCGGGAAAAGAGTAGCGGGGGCGGTCGCCGGCTGTGCATCATGAGGCGTAGTGACGTCAACTCCTCTTCTCCCCCTCGGCGGGAGAGAACAAAAGAGAGGGGGACTATTACCCTTCCCTGTTTGGCGCCCGCGCAATGATCAACCTCGGCGTTGACTACTTCCTGCTCGTCGTCATCGCGGCGCTCGGCGCGCTCCAGATCACGGCGGCCTCCAGCGGCCTGCGCGGGCTCTGGATCATCCCCCAGCGCCGCGCCGTCTATCTCATCGGCGCTCTGCTTCTCGTGGGCGCCTTCGCCTGGTTCGTGCTGACGGGCGATACGAATATCCCCGGCGATCTGGGCGGCGTGGAGGGCTCAGAGCAGTTCGGCCTCTTCCTCGGCGGAGTCGCCGTGGCGGCTCTGCTGACGGCGGGCATCGCCTCGCTGACCCAGCGGAAGGCGGGCGCGCCGCCTGCAGGCGTGGAGGGCATCGAAGCGCTGCGTCACACCACGCTGGCGGGCCTCCTGCGCGCCCGCTCCATGAAGCGGGGCGGCAATGGTTAGCGCCGACCGCGCCGTCTTCGAATGGCTGAACGGCCTCGCCGGGCGCTGGCCTGCGCTGGACAGCGTGATGCGCCTGGTGGTGAGCGACTTTTTCCTGCCGGTGGTCATCGCCCTTGCGGTGGTGATGCTCTGGTTCGCGGGGAGGTCGCAGGAAGAGCGCACGCGCTGGCAGTGGACCTTCATCATCGCCAACGGCGGAGCGGGCTTCGCCAACCTGGCCGTGAGCATCTTCAACTCGAACTTCTATCGCGCGCGCCCCTTCATCGCCCTGGAGGACGTCCACGTCCTCTTCTACCGCCCCCACGACCCCTCGTTCCCCAGCAACGCCGCCGCCTACGGCTTCGCTATGGCCACGGGCGTCTTCCTCTACAACAAGAAATGGGGCCTCGTCGTGGGAGCCTTCGCCTTCGCCTTCGCCTTCGCCCGCGTCTATGCCGGGATGCACTTCCCGCTGGACGTCATCGGCGGGGCGCTCATCGGCATCCTGGTGACGTGGCTCTTCGCGAAGGTTCTCTCGCTCTTCGAGCCGTTCATCCTGCGGGCCCTGGCGCTGCTCCGCCGCGTGCCGATGGCGTAGGGGCGCCGAGCCGCTTACAGCCGCATCTCGATGACGCGGAAGCCCTCCGCCGCCTCGTAGCCCGCCTTCTCGCCGGAGCGCTTGGCCATCTCCCGCATGCGCTGGGAGAACTCCGCCTCACGCTGCGCCGAGATCTGGCTGGCGTGCCGCTTCAGCGCTTCGATCTTCAGCTCAAGGGTATCCGCCACGTCCACCCATGTGTCCGGCTCCTCGCTCGCCCACAGGTAGAGGAAGCGCGTCTTGTGCGGCTTGAGCCCCAGGCGCTTGTGCTCCGGGTAGAAGAGATGGTCCCGGGCGTAGGGGAAGCAGGCATCCATCGCCACCTGGCCGGTGACGCGATGATCGTGGTGCATGTAGCCCGTGCGGCGCGTCGGGTCCGTGGTCATCACCACGTCCGGGCGGGCGCGGCGTATCTCCCGGACAAAGGCCCCTCGCGTCGCCTTGCTATTCTCGATCTCCCCATCGCGGAAAAGAAGGAAGACCACGCGCTGCACGCCCAGGACCTTCGCCGCCGCCGTCTGCTCCTTCTTCCGGATGGCCGCCAGCCTGGCGGAGGTCATCTTCGGGTCGGCGGAGCCCTTGTCGCCGTTGGTGCAGCAGACGATCGTGACCTCCGCGCCCGCCTTGATCCACTTGGCGATGGTGCCGCCGGTGCCGATCTCCGCATCGTCCGGATGCGGCGTGAAGACCACGACTCGCTGGGGGCTATAGCTCATGGGGTAGGGCTCTTTCCGGTTTCGATTGCGCGCAAGCAGTCACTCTCGGACATGCGATAGCCGCCTGTCAAGGTTCGCCGTAGCGGGCCGGGCATATAATGGGGCTAGCCTCCCTGGAGGCGCACCACCATGCTCATCGAAAAGATGATCTTCCGCCCCACCCGCCGCCTGGAACAGCGCCCGGACGCCCTCGGCCTGCGGCATGAAGAGGTGTGCCTCCCCGTTCCAGGCGGCCCCATCCTTCACGGCTGGTACTTCCCCGGCATGGCCAGGGTCAAGATCCTCTGGCTCCACGGCAATAGCGGCAACATGAGCCACCGGCTGGACCTGGCCCGGCTCCTCCTCGATCGGGTCGGCGCAAACCTCTTCCTGTTCGACTACCGAGGTTACGGCATGAGCGAAGGCAAGCCCACCGAGCAGGGCATCTATGCCGATGCCGAGGCCGCGGCGGCCTGGCTTAGGAGCAAGGGCGATGCGGGCGAACCCCTCTACTACTTCGGCCAGTCCCTCGGCTCTGCAGTCGCCATCGAGCTGGAGCGGCGCCATCGCCCCCATGGCGTCATCATCGAATCGGCCTTCACCTCCGTCCGGGAGCGCTCGGCGGAGGCCGTCACCGGCAAGCTCTTCGCCCCCATGTTCGGCGAGACCTTCGATTCGCTGAAGAAGATCGGCGGCCTCCGGTCGCCCCTGCTCGTCATCCACGGCGAAGGCGACGGCGTCGTGAATGCGAAGCACGCCCATCGCCTCTTTGGCCGCGCGCCCGAGCCCAAGCGCCTCTACCTGGTGCGCGGCGCCGACCACGGTGATTGCTACGCCGCCGGCGGCGATGCCTACTTCGCCGCCATCAAGTCCTTCATCGAGTCCACCCTGCCCGCGGCCACACCGGCTGGAAAGGAGCGGCCATGATCGAGCCACTCGGCGATTACGAAGTCGTCTCGGACACGCGCACCAAGGAGGCGGCCCTGCGGGTCTTGCGCCTCAAGGCGGGCACCCGCGTCCTGCCCCACTACCACCGGCACTGCACCCAGGTCTACGTGGTCATCACCGGCTCCGTGGATATCCAGCTGGGCGATGGGCATCTCTGGGCCAAGCAGTTCGATACCGTGCGCATCCCGCCCATGACCGTCCACGCCCTCAAGGGCATCGAGAACACCTTGGTGTTGAGCACCTCGGTTCCGCCGCTCCTGGCGGACGACCAGATACCCGTGGAGACGCAGAAGAAGAACAACAAGGCTTCGTAGCCCCGGCCTATAATGGGAGGACGCGGCCAAGGAACCCCCAGTGAGCGAAGCTGAGCAGAGCGGCAGCATCATCGAAAGCGCGGACGTCCACGTCTGCGCCTTTCCCAACATTGACTGCCTCCTCGTTGTGGATGTGCGCAATGAGGCGAACCCCACCATGCGCGTGGTGAGGGCGGACGAGATCATGACTCCCGAATACTACCGGGAGGTGGAGGAGGCCTTCTCCAAGATCCTCCACGCCCAGGGGAACGGCTTCCTCAAGGCGATGGCCCTGCCCATGGCGCTCCAGGTGGTCCTGCAGGACAAGGGCATGGCCGCCATCCAGCGCCTCTTCCCCGGTCCGGGCAAGCACGGCGATGTGCGCATCTCCGTCATCATTGCCGAAAGCGCCCTCCTCTCCATGAGCGAAGAGGACTTGCTCCTGGCGAACGAGGCTTTCTTCGACGGCAAGTACGCCGACGACTTCGTGGCGGCGTGCGGCAAGACCTTCGCGCAGCTGGCGGCCAAGGAGCGCAGCGCCGTCGCCGAGAAAGAGCGGCAGGAGCTGCGCAACATCGTCACCGGCGATTCCAACCAGTTCTTCACCATGTGGGAGCGGAAGTCCGGCGGAGAAAGCTAGCCGCCCCGCCACCGCAGGTTCGCCACCGCTTCGATGTGGTACGTGTGCGGGAACATGTCCACCGGCTGCACTTCGATGAGCTCATAGCCGCTCGCGCACAGCACCTTCAGGTCGCGCGCCAGGCTTTCCGGGTCGCAGGAGACGTAGGCCACACGCGGCGGCTGCAGGCGCACCAGGGAATCGAGCGTCGTCTTATGACAGCCCGTGCGCGGCGGGTCCAGGATCACCGCATCGGGCCGCTCCGCCATCTGCGCCATCACCTCCTCCGTCTTCCCCTCCGCCAGCGTCACATTCGCCAGCCCTTCGATGTTGAGCCGCGCATCCGCCACCGCCGATGACGACTCTTCGATGGCGATGACCTGCCGCGCCGAAGGCGCGAGCAGCGCCGCGAAGGTGCCCACTCCCGCATAGGCATCCACCAGCGTCTCCCGTCCGGTGAGCGACAGCGCCTCCCGCACCACGCCGATGAGCCGCTCCGCCTGGCGCACATTCACCTGGAAAAACGATGGCGAAGCGACCCGGAAGCGCCTGCCCAGCATCTCCTCTTCATAGTGCTTTTGGCCCGTCGGCACCGTGACCTTGTCCGATTTCAGCGTCGGCTGGATGAGGAAGGAGTCCGTCTTCACCCCGTAGCGGATGGAGAGCTGGGTCGTCTCGCCGCAGCGCTCCTGGAGCTGGCCCAGGAGCCGGTTCACCCCGGCCTCCATGATCAGGCAGTGGTCTATCCGCACAAAGCGGTGGCGGCTCCGGTGGACAAAGCCCAGCTGGCCGCTCTCCCGGCGCACGGTGAAGCGCGCGTGGTTGCGGTAGGCCCACGGCTCCTCACAGCCGATCGTCGGCCGCACGATCGCCTCCGTGAAGCCTCCCACCCGACGCAGCTGATCGGCCACGAGCTTCGCCTTCAGCTCAAGCTGGTGGGGGTAGGCGATGTGCTGCCACTGGCACCCGGTGCATTCGCCGTAATAGCGGCAGGGCGGCGTCACCCGGTGCGGCGAAGGCTTCAGGATCTCCTTCACCTCCGCCTCCAGGTAGCGACGGCTCTTCCACCGCAGCGTCGCGATGACCTCTTCGCCCTGGATCGTGTTCGCCACGTAGACCAGGTCGTCGCCGTGGCGCGCCAGGCCTTCGCCCATAAAGGCCATCTCTTCGATGGTGAGCTGCACGTCAACAGGGTCGAGCGGCTTGCGCCTATTCTTGGCCATAGGAGGAAAACTATAGCAGAGGAGCGCGGCGGCTAGCCGTTCAGCGCCTTGAGCAGCGCCGCGTGCAGCCTGCCGTTGGTGGCTGCAGCGTCCTTGCCGTAGATCGTCGCCTTGCCCGTCCAGTCGGTGAAGCGCCCGCCCGCCTCTTCGATCACCTGCTTGAGCGCCGCGTTATCCCAGAGCGACATCTCGGGGTCCGCCATCGCATCGCTCCGGCCCGTCGCCACGAGCAGATAGCCGTAGCAATCGCCGAAGCCTCGGATGCGCTTGACCGCCCGCTGAACGCCCGCCAGCGCCCCTTCACGACCGGCATCCGCAAAGCCGCCGACGGAGGTGATGCACAGCAGCGCATCCGCAAGCCGCGCCGTGGTGGAGACACGGGCCCGCTTGGGGCGGCCTCCACGGGCCACCCACCATGCGCCCCGGCCCTTGGCGGCATAGACGTACTCATCCAGCGCCGGCGCCACGATGACGCCGATGCAGGCATCCCCATCCAGCTCAACGCCCACCAGCGTCCCATAGAGCGGCACCCCCCGCACGAACGACTGCGTGCCGTCTATCGGGTCAACGATCCAGCGAAAGCCGGAGCTTCCCTTCGTCTCGCCATACTCTTCGCCCAAGACCCCATCCTTTGGGAAGGCCTTGCGGATGGCCCGGCGAAGGTATTGCTCCGCCCGGCGATCTGCCTCCGTGACGGGCGTGCCGTCCGCCTTCGTGACGATCTTCGGCTTGCCCTTATAGAAGGGCCGCAGGGTGCCGCGGGCCGCTTCCAGCCCAATGGTTATGGCAACATCCAGCCGACGTTCTATCTCTCGCGCCTTCGCCTTCGACACTTCTGCCTCGCTAGCGGCCGCCGCGCTTCTGTAGGCCAGCCACAACTAGGGTAGCACGAATGAGCGAAAGCCCCTTTAGTCCAAGTCTAAGATTATGTCCGTCCAACAGATTCGGGTGGGCCTTATGTCCTGTTCCAAGGCTACCTGCATTCACACAGAATTTCCTTGAAGGCCCCTCCTATGCCGCGTAGAATACAGAACCTATGCACCACTGTCTCGCGACCGCATTTCCCTCTGGAGCCGCACTGCTGTGACGACGAAAGGCACATCGGCGAAGCCGCTGGAAATCAACGTCGGCCTCATCGGCGTCGGCGTCGTCGGCTCTGCCGTCCTGGACTTCTTCGCCAAGGGCCCGCTGGAGGTGCCTATCCCCGGCGCGCGCTTCGGCGAGCCGTCGGTCGCCAAGGTGCGCCTCTGGAGCGCATCGCGGCGGACGCGGAAGAACCCCAACGCCGCTTCGGAAGAGGCCATCGCAAAGGTCGTCAGCAGGGACGAGCGCAACAAGCCTCGCTTTTACGCCGATGACGATGGCCACGGCCCCGGCTGGCGCGCCATCGTCCGCGACCCAAAGGTGGACATCGTCGTCGAGGTCACCGGCTCTCCCGTGGCGGAGGCGATGATCGAAGAGTCCCTCTGGCTCGGCAAGAGCGTCGTCACCGCCAACAAAAAGGTCCTCAGTCGCAGCGGCTATGAGCTGGTCAAGCTGGCCCAGTCCCGCGGCGCCGTCCTGGCCTGCGAGGCGGCCGTCGGCGGCGGCATGCCTGTGGTGCAGGTGATGGGAGCGGCCATCGGCGGGCGCATCACCGGCATGCTGGCCATCATCAACGGCACCACCAACTTCATCCTCTCCAAGATGCGCGATGCCGCCTTAAACGGCGGAGGCGCAGACCAAGCCTACCCCAACGCCGTCGTGGAGGCCCAGAAGGCCGGCCTTGCCGAGGCCGACCCCGCCGCGGACGTCTACGGCGAAGATGCGCAGAGCAAGATCATCATCCTGGCCGGGCTTGCCTTCGGCGTGCGCGTGAAGCCCAAGGACGTCTACGTCCGGGGCATCGCCCGCCAGGGCAGCGCCCCCGGCAGCACCCTGGGCAGCCGCGCTATCTTTGACGCGCCCGACCTCCACTTCCTGGAGCAGCTGGGCTACGCCCCCAAGCTCCTGGCCGGCGCGCAGATGACCGGCGGCCACGTGGTGGCCTGGGTCCAGCCCGCCGCCGTCCCCAAGTCCCACCCGCTGGCGCGCGTGGAAGGCTCCGGCAACGCCGCCCTCCTCAGGACGGAATCGCCCGTCTCCGCCAACGGCATGGGCGCCAAGGCCTACGATATCTTTCTCAACGGCCCCGGCGCGGGCGGCCCCGAGACCGCCTCCTCCGTCATCGCCGATATACTCTTCTGCGCCCGGCAGATCGCCGTGGCCGGCAAGCGCGATTCCGCGCAGGAGCAGGCGCCGCTCTACTCCTACACCACCAGCGCCTTCAGCCGCACTCAGCCCTACGGCCACGGGCCCTCCCTCACCAGGGCGGAGAGCCTCAAGACCCCCTACCTCCTGCGCTTTGTGAACCGCACATCCGGCTCCGCCATCGCCACCACCATCGCGGCGCACCTTGGGGGGAGCGGCATCACCATCAGGGCCGGCCAGGGCTTCGAGCGCGCTCCCGCCTACCTCTACTTCACCACGGAGCCCGCTTCGCTCAATGCGGTGGAGCGCGCCCTGCAGGCCGTCATCCGTGAAACGCCTCCGGGCGCCCTCTCGCCCGATATCCTCTACCTGCCCATCATGAGCGGCGCCTGCTTCGAAGAGACGCCCAAGGGCAAGGCCTAAAGGAGCCGATTATGGCGGCTGGTAAGACTGCCGGTCTCGATGCAAGCCTCGTCCTGGGGCGGATGGCGCTCATCAGCGCCGCGCGCCAGGCCCTCAGCGGGGCGGGCTATGCCGAAGTGCAGACGCCCATGCTGCACCGCAAGCTCTCCGGCTTCGAAAAGGGCTCCGGCTTCAGCACCTTCTCCGGTTCCCTGGGCGAACGTCTCTGGCTCCGCGCCGCCCCCGAGCTCTACCTCAAGCGCCTCCTCGTCAGCCTCCAGGCCAAGGGCGCAGGCAAGATCTTCGAGCTGGCCCTCTGCCTCCGCGATGAGTTCGATGAGACGAACCCCCGCGAAAGCTTCGACCGTCCCGAGTTCACCTTGCTGGAGCTCTATGCAACGGACAAGGACCCCTGGTCGCTGGAGAAGCTCCTGGGCAAGGTCATCGAGCGCTCCGCCGCCGCCCTCGAAAAGGGCCGCATGGCGAAATCGCCCGAGGCGAAGGCCGGCATCAAGAGCCTCAAAAGCCCCTGGCAGCGCGCCCGCTACGCCGACCTGCTCAAGAGCATAGACCCGAAGTTCGACCTGGAAGCCCTCCTCCAGCCCAAGGCCAAGCCCGCCAAGGGCGACCGCGTCGCCCTCCACGCCGCCGCGCTGGAGAGCCGCGCCGGCGACGCCGCGCTCCGCGATGCCTCCGCCGCCCTGGCCTATAAGGCCGGCGGCATGGAGGCCAGGCTCCGCACCGGCCCCCAGGGCTACTGGTACGACTATATTGACCACGCCTTCCGCGCCAAGATCGCGCCCAAGCTTGCCGGGCCCGTCCTCGTCTACGATACGCCCCTGGAGTCCAGCCCCCTCGCGGAATCAGAAGACGGCGTCCACGCCCAGAAGTGGGAGCTCTACCACAACGGCGCGCGCATCGCCCTGGGCCAGCGCGAGCTGATGGACCCCAAGGCGCAGATGGTGCGCTTCAAGCACCTGGACGCCCTGCGCCGCCTGGGCTACGGCCTCCTGCCGGAGCCGGACGAAGACTTCCTGGACGAGCTGCAGAAGTGGCCTCAGGCCAAGCCCGTCATCGGCATGGGCCTCTATATGGATCGCCTGGCGGGCAGCCTCTTCGGCATCGTCGGCAGCGATGGCGGCGGCCAGGAGCGCATGCTCCCCAACCTCTTCAAATCGCGGTAGCCAGTTCCCCCGTCGGAACGTTCGTAGTACCCTAGAACGACGCGATCGCAATCTGTCTGCCGCGCTTGCCGCCTCTCTGTGAGCGCCGCGGCCGGGAAAAGATAGTCAGGAAATCTCGTGGACGAACGTTCCGCACGCATCGAAAAGGCCGCCGAGCTGCGCCGGCGCGGCATAGATCCGTACCCCCACACCTTCCGCCGCAGCCACACCATCACGGAGGCCCGCGCCCTCTGGGAGCGGCGCGACCCGGCAAGCCAGGAGCGCATCGCCGTCACCCTGGCAGGGCGCATCACGGGCGTGCGCCGCATGGGCAAGGCCAACTTCGCCCACATCGAAGACCAGGACGCCAAGATCCAGCTCTACGTGAGCGTGGACAAGACCAAGGACTTTGCTATCTTCCGCGACTTCATTGATCGGGGCGACATCGTCGGCATCGAAGGCCACCTCTTTACCACCAGGACCGGCGAACTCACCGTGGAGGCCGCCAAGGTCTCCCTCCTCTGCAAGGCCATCGAGCCTCTCCCGGAGAAGTATCACGGCCTCCAGGACCTGGAGCGCATGCGCCGCCAGCGCTACCTCCACCTCCTGGCAGAGCCCGATGCGCGAACGCTCTTCCTCAAGCGCTCCAAGGTCGCCGCCCTCATCCGCTCCTTCCTGCACAACCAGGGCTTTGTGGAAGTGCAGACGCCCATCCTCCAGCCCATCTATGGCGGCGCGGCGGCGCGGCCCTTCGTCACCCACCACAACGAGCTGAAGCGCGACCTCTACCTCCGCATCGCCCCGGAGCTCTACCTCAAGCGCCTCATCGTCGGCGGCTTCGATAAGGTCTTTGAGATCGGCAACTGCTTCCGCAACGAAGGCATAGACTCCACCCACAACCCGGAGTTCACCATGGTGGAGCTCTACCAGGCCTTCGCCGATTACCACGACATGATGACGCTCCTGGAAGAGCTCTATAAGCACCTCGCCCGGGAGCTCAACGGCTCGATGGTTCTGCCCGCGCGTCCCGTCCACGGCAAGGAGGTCGCCATTGACCTCTCGAAGCCTTGGCGGCGGCTCACCTATTTTGACGCCATCAAGGAATACACCGGCGTGGACGTCTCCGGCGTCTCCACCCTGGCCGATGCCATCACCGCCGCCTCACGCGCAGGCGTCAAGACGGACGGCATGGAGAAGATGGACTGGGAGCACGTCCTGGGAGAAATCTTCGACCAGAAGGTGGAAGAGCACCTCATCGAGCCGACGTTCATCACTGATTTCCCCGCGGGCCTCTGCCCCCTCACCAAGCGCCATCGCACCGACCCGCGCCTCGCCGAGCGCTTCGAGCCCTTCATCGGCGGCATGGAGGTCGCCAACGCCTATTCGGAGCTCTCCGACCCGGCCTACCAGCGCGAGCAGTTCGAGGCCCAGAAGCGCCGCGCCGCCGCAGGCGATGAAGAGGCCCAGCCCATGGACGACGACTACCTCCTGGCCCTGGAGTACGGCCTGCCGCCCACCGGCGGCCTCGGCTTCGGCCTCGATCGCCTCGTCATGCTGCTCACCGGGGCAACCAGCGTCCGCGATATCATCCTCTTCCCCCAGCAGCGCCAGCAGGCCGACCAATGATCGCACAGAACAAGTAGGGGACGGGCTCAGCCCGTCCCGAGACCTATGAGGAGACCAGCGTGGAGATACGACAGCGCGTTCGAGAGATAACCGTGGAATCAGGCTGGGCCTTGATGAAGCTGGAGGGCGTGCCGGACAAGCCAGGCATCGCCGCTCAGGTCTTCGGCGCCGTCGCCAAGGCCGGCATCTCCGTGGAGCTCATCCTCCAGAACGCCGGCGTCAACAAGGTCACGGACATCTCCTTCACCGTCCGCCAGGCCGATGCCGCCGCCACGCGCCGCATCCTCGAATCCCTCAAGGCCGCCGTCGGCGCGCGCAAGGCCGATTCCCTGGAACGGCTCTACAAGGTGCAGGTCGTCGGCACCGGCATCCTCAACGACCCCGCCTACGTCGGCCAGATGTTCAAAGCCCTGGGAGAAGCCAAGGTCAACATCCTCGCCATCGGCACCAGCGAAGTGCGCATCACCTGCCTCGTCCGCGAGGCCGACCAGTCCCGCGCCAAGTCCGCCCTCAATGACGCCTTCCAGGTCGGCGTGGCGGGCTAGAGAACGGCCCCAGGCCGCAGGGTGACGCGCCAGGTACGCCGAACGGGTGATCGTTGGACGTGGCAATGGGAAGGGCAGAGAGGGCGGGAAAAACGGTCGCGTGGACGGCAGAGGGGTCTCCGCTAGGCAGGAGAGCAGGCACCCTCCACATCATGTAACGGGCCTTCGGCGACGAGGCGCGTCAGGCCCGGATAGTCTTGATGGCTCGGGCGAGTACTCCTTTTTCAGGCGTTCGGAACGCCCGGTGTGCGGCCGCCGCAAGAGGAGTGAT
>Ga0194132_10002337_pt1 | contig 35926 bp, 40 predicted proteins | sample TA2KigOf80mmetaG_FD_148612 | JGI IMG/M metagenome (GOLD analysis project Ga0194132, IMG submission 148612) | Freshwater microbial communities from Lake Tanganyika, Tanzania - TA2015054 Kigoma Offshore 80m | ecosystem: Environmental > Aquatic > Freshwater > Lake | place: Tanzania: Lake... | reverse complement strand
ATCGACTCCCCCTCGACGAAGCCGACGCAGCACGAGACGTTGCCGGGGAGGCGGTAGTCGAGGTCGCGCGGGCCGGTCATCGCGAGCAGCGGGATGCGGCGCGGGAGTTCCTCGATCAGCCGCGCCTGCAGGTGGCGTTCGCGGGAGAGGTCGGTTTCGCGGCGCTGGGCCGCGAGGGCGATCGCGCGCGCGAACCCCACGATAGCGGCGGTGTCCTCGGTGCCGGCGCGGAGCCCTCGTTCCTGGCCGCCGCCGAGGATCTGGCCGGCCAGCGGGGTGCCGCCGCGGAGGTAGAGCGCTCCCGCGCCGCGGGGCCCGTACATCTTGTGGGCGGTCACGGTCATCAGGTCGACCCCGAGCCGGTCGACGCTCACGCCCAGATGCGCGGCGGACTGGACGGCGTCCGTGTGGACGGCGGTTTGAGGGTTCTTCGCATGGACCAGCCGGGAGATCGCGGCGAGGTCGTTGACCGCGCCGACCTCGTTGTTCGCGTGCATGACGGAGACGAGGACGGTGTCGTCGCGGACGGCGGCCTCCAAGGCGGCGGGGTCGACGCGGCCGTCCGGGCCGGGTGCGACGCGGGTGACCTCGGCAAGGCCGTCACGCTCCAGTTGTTCCGCGGGGTCGAGGATGGCGTGGTGCTCCACCGCGGAGATGACGAGGTGGCGCCCCCGCTGCTTCGTCGCGCCGAGGACGCCGCGGAGGGCGAGGTTGTCTGCTTCGGAGCCGCCGGAGGTGAAGATGATCTCCTCGGCGCGCGCGCCGAGGTGGAGGGCGACGGCAGCACGGGCGTCGTCGATGGCGCGGCGGGCCTCCTGCGCCTCCACGTAGATGGAGGAGGGGTTGTGCCAGTGGGTGGTGAGGTAGGGCAGCATCGCCTCGACCACGGCGGGGTCGGGGGGCGTGGTCGCCGCGTGATCCAGGTAGATGCGCGCGGGGCGCTGCGCGGTCATGCCGTGAGGATAGGACTTCCCCGCTCTCTGCGGCCGTTGCGGCGCCCTCGGGGCCGGAGTTGCGCAGGCCGGAACCGCGCATCACTCGCGGGTCCACCGGCGCGGTAGCAAACGATCACGTGCCCTCGTACCATCGAGGTGATGGCGATGAACGGGATTGACGGGACACGCGAGCAAATCCTCGCGCTCTTGCGACGGCGGGAGCGCATGGGGGTGGATGACCTCGCACGCGAGTTGAAGCTGGCGGGCGCGACGGTGCGCCGTCACCTCGACCTGCTCCTGCGCGACAAATACGTCTCGGTGGCGCCGGAACGCGGCGGCGCGGGGCGGCCCCGGCACATCTTCGCGATCACGGACTCGGGGTCGGAGCTGTTCAGGCAGCACTACGTGCGGATGACGCGGCGGTTGCTCAACGAGATCGTCTCGTTGAGCGCGACCGAGACCGCCGGACGTTCTGGCGTGGAACTGGCCGACCTGATCTTTGTCCGGATGGCCGAGCGCCTCGCCACGGAGTATCGCGCCCGCGTGGAAGGCGACACGCTCGCCGACCGAGTCCGCTCGGTCGCGCGCCTGCTCTCGGACGAAGGGCTGGACTTCGAGGTCGTCGAGGCCGCGGACGGCGCGCGGTTGCTCGGACGGGGGTGTCCCTGCACCCGCCTGCTCGGTGAGCACGACGGCACCTGTGACCACGACCGCGTCCTGCTCTCCCGCGTCCTGGGCGTGGAGGTGCAACCGCTCGGCCTGGAGGCGCTCCCCCGCGATTTCGTCTGCGGCTACCTCGTGCCGACCTCGACACCCCGGTCGCCGCTGGAGAAGGCACGGGCCGGGGGGTAGGGCAGATGTGCCTCGGGGGTTCGCCGAGGCTGTGCCGCTGGGTTATCATTCATGAGAAGTTCGACGGCCAGGCCGTCGATGACGCTGGAGGTCTGATATGAGCATTCCCGGCATGGGCGCGCCGATCGCCGCCAAGCCACAGCCAACTCCCGTCGCCCTCGCGCCGGCGGTGACCATGACGGAACGCGCCGCGACGAAGGCGAAGTCGCTCCTGGAGGCGAAGGGGTATCCGGACGGGATGCTCCGCGTCTTCGTGGTCGGCGGCGGCTGTTCCGGCTACCAGTACGGCATGGCGATCGCGCCGCAGGCCGAGGCCGACGACCAGGTGGTGGTCCTCGACGGCGGTGTGAACGTGGTCATCGACCGAGAGTCGGTCCCGATGATCTCCGGCGCGGAGATCGACTTCGTGGAGGACCTGATGAAGTCAGGTTTCACGATCTACAACCCGAACGCGGTGTCTGCCTGCGCGTGCGGCTCCTCGTTCCAGACTGGCTCGAACCCGGGCACCCCGCGTCCCTGCTAGACATCCGTCCTGGTGGCGCATTGAGGCCCCGCTATGCGGGGCCTCTTGCTAGCCGGGGATCTGGCGAGGCGGGGTATCCTGCGGGCGCAGGTACGAGGGAGTCGAGCATGCAGGCCTGGATCAACGTCGGTACGCCGGAGAACTTCGAGATCCTGCGGAAACGGAAGTTCGACCTCTCGCCGTTCAAGGCTTCGCGTCGCCGTCAGACCGCGGAGATGCAGCCCGGCGACCGGATCGTCTACTACCTCACCGGCGTTGTGCAGTTCGGCGGGGTCGTCGAGGTGACCGGGCCGGTGCGCGAAGAGACGAAGGCGATCGGCCTGCATTCGGAGGTGAAAGAGGAAGAGGGCTATCCCTTCCGCCTGCCGACGAAGCCGGTCGTGATCGCGAAGCCGGGGGTTTACGTGGAGATCCGAGAGATCACCGACCTGCTGGAGAAGACCCGGCCGTTCGGGCCGAAGAAGCTTGGCATGTGCTTCCGAGGCAACGTCCACAAGATCTCGCAGCACGACCTCGACGTGATCGAGCGGCTCGTGCGCGAGCGCGCGTAAGGCGACGGCAATGCAAGAACCCACCTCTCGACGGTTGACACGAAGTGCGGATCGACGCATGGGCGGCGTCTGAGGCGGGATCGCGGAGTATTTCGCGATCGACCCCTCGCTGGTGCGGATTGTCGCGGTGGTCCTGCTGCTGATCGGGCCGCTCGGCGGGATGACGTTCCTCGCCTATGTCGTGCTGTGGATCGTGCTCCCGGAGTCTTCGACGGCGCCGGTGACTCGGGCCGACAACAGTACGCCGGACGGCGGCGAGACGAGGCTGATCATCGGGATCGGCCTGCTCGCCCTCGGCGCGTGGCTGCTGGTGGGGCGGCTGGGCTGGATGGGCTGGGGGATGATGGGATGGGGGACGGGGTGGATGCACGGGGGCTGGTTCCCCGGCTTCGCGTCGGGCCCGCTGGTGCTCATCGTCATCGGCCTGGTCGTGGTGATGCTGTCGCGTCGCCAGCGGCCGTAGGGATCCCGCAGCAATCAGGGTGCACGATGGCCAAGATGGCGACCGGTGCCCGCCTCCCCGCGGCTGGGTGGACGGCTTGCCGGCGTGGTCGGCCTCGAAGCCGGTCCGGGATCGCGTGCTAACCTCCTGATGCGGAGGGGCAACGTGCCCGACGACCTACCTGCGCACTTTCCTACTTCGACCGGCCGGCCGGAAGCGTCGCCGTGGCGGGAGTGGGGGGCCGAGACCTTCAATCTCGCCCGCGCCCTGGCCCGTCCTGTCCTGCTCGTGGTCGGTGGCGCGTGGGACGGCGCGGACGCGCGCCTCGATGCCGCGCTCGCCGACCCGCGTCTTGCCGTCCTAGTGGGAGAGCGTCTGGTCGCGGTGCGGGTCGACGCGGAGGAGCGGCCGGACGTAGCGGCGCGCTACTGGCCGGCGCCCGCCGTGCTGGCCCTGACCCCGGACGGTGAGCCATTCGCCCGCGCCGAACCCGACACCGAAGCCGTGCTGACGCTCGCCACCTCCGCCCTCGCGCGGTGGGACGGGGACCGCGAGGATGTGCTGTCCGAGGCGGAGACCGCGCGCATCACGCGCGCCGCCGCGAGCGCCGCAGGCGCGTACCGCCGTCCGTCCGCCGCCCTTACCCCTGCCATCCTCGACATCGTGATTGACCTGCTCGAGAAGGCCGAGCGTGAGCGCGATCCGGGCGCGCAGTCCACCGAGGCGTCACGGCTCTGGCGATACGCGCATCACCGGCGACGGACGGCCGGTGCAATTGAGCGTGCCCGGACAGTGGCGGGGGCGGCGCTGCGCCGCGCGTCGCGTCCGGGCAACATCTGCCGGGCCGGTGACATCGGTGATGCGCTCCTCGCGGTCGCGGAACTCGCGCGGGAGGACAACGAGGTGGCGGACTCGTTCCGCGAGCCGACGGAAGAGGCGGTGGCGTTCCTCGATGCCGCCCTGGGCGACCCCATGGGCGGCCTGAGGCACGCATTGCCGCCGGCGGGAGCGCCGGTGTTCGCAGACTCGTGCGCGCGGGCGGCACGCGGACTGATCGAGGTGGGGTCGGCGTTCAGCCGGCGGGACTGGACGGCGCGCGGGCTGCGCGCCGTCGAGTTCATCGTGTACCGGATGCGTGCGGGCGAGGCGGGCGTCTACCACGCGTGGGACGGTGAGGCGCGCGTGCTCGGGCTGCTGGACGACCAGGTGCAGACGTTGCTGGCGCTACTCGCGGCGTACGAGGTGAACGGTGCGGGGGTCTACCTCGAACATGCGCGGAGCCTCGCACGGGTGATCGAACGCGGTTGGTGGGAGCGGGGGCATGGGTTCCTGGACACGGGAGAGGGGCACGAGGAGGTCGGGCTGCTGGCGGAGCCGCTCGTCCCGTTCGCTTCGAACGTCGCAGCAGCGGAGGGCTACATCTGGCTCTCGCGTCTCACTCACGACGACCGGTTCATCGACCTGGCGATGCAGACGCTTGTCGCGGTCGCGCCCGGGTTCGAGACGCGCAGCGCAGGGGCGGCCTCGTTCGCGCGGGTGGTGGACCGGATCCTGACGGCGGAGCCGGAGGTGAAGGTGGTGGGCGAGTTCCCGGTCGGCGAGCCGGACCGGGTGGCCGACCCGCTCCATCACGCCGCGCTGCGGCTCCCCGTGCCCGCACGGACGGTGCAGCGGCTGTCGCTGGCGGCTGACGCCGGGTTGATGCGTGACCTGGGGCTGCCCGTCGACCGACCACGCGCGGCATACGTCTGCGCCGGTCGCGACTGCTCTGCGCCGATCACGGACGCGGAGGCGCTGGTGGCGGCCGCATCCGCCCTGGTCGGCTTCGGCGAGACCTTCGACGACGGCGAAGGACTGGACGAGGGCGACTAGATCTCCGGTTCGCCGGAAACGGGAGGTTCGTCCGCCGAGCGGGTGAGGTCGCGAATGCGCTGGACCCGCCACATGGCGTCCAGGTCGCGGTCGGTCATCTCCTGCACCCAGGTCAGCACCTCGACCTCGCCGAGGAACGGGTGGATACCGACGTTGCGCCAGCGTCCGCCCGCGCTTTCGAGCGTCCAGAGCGTCTCCTCGCGCAGCGTGACGAAGTCGTAGAGCAGTTCAGCGACATCGTCGATGTCGTCGACCTCTCCCGGGACCTGTCCTGCGCGCCGTGCTGCGATGGCGGAACCGTCCACACGGAGCATGGCTTCGAGCGCCTGCAGGTCCTCCCGCTCGGCGTCACGCAGGTAGCAGACGATCGCGGCGATGCTGGACTCTTCGCCCTCGGGCACGGCGAAGAGCACTCGCTCGCCCGCGCCGGCAACGAGGCGGCTGATGCGGTGGCCCACCTCGCGCAGGGCTTTGACGAGGTAGCGGCGGCGGTCGCCATGCACGGTGGAGATGTACTGCGGCATGATGCCGATGGTGCGCCTTCCGGGGCGGCGCGGCAACGGAGGTGCGATATGGCGGATGAGGCTCGACCGGGGCTGCTGGACCACCTGCTGGTGCGCGGGCCGGACGTCGCCGTCCTCGTCTCGTTCTACCGCGAGGTGCTGGGCGGGACCGTGGTGGAGGAGGATCGCCCTCACTGGGTGCGCGTCCGTGTGGCGGACATTGACCTGGGACTGCACGCCGGTGAGGCCGGGGGCGGCGCGCAGCCGCGATTCCGCGTGCAGAGCGTCTCGGCGTTCCGGACGCACCTCGAATCACACGGGGTGACCATCCCTGAGGGGTACCATGCGGTCCCGGGCGGTGTGGAGCTCGACTTCTTCGACCCGGCCGGGAACCGGCTGGGTGTGGTGCAGTACGGGGTGGCGCTGGCTGATCTGGGGTGAAGTTGGACGGCACCCGTCCAGCCGTGCGTTGACCCAGCGATCCCCCGCACCGACCATCGAGGCGTGAACGCCGCGTCTCTCCCGTACACCGTGCTGGTCCTGCTGGTCGAACTGGCCGTGGGCTCGCTCGCGATGCTCACGGTGTTCGACGCCCGCCGGCAGGTGACGGTGGGGTACGTGAAGGCCGGTGCGATGCTGGTGCTGCCGCTCGCGCTGCTCGCGGCGTGGACGGTCACCACACTTGAATCTCGATCCGAGGTCGATGGGTACGCGCTGGCCGAGGGCTGGCTTCGCCCGTTCACGCTGGCGCTCGCGGCATTCGTGGCCATCGCGGTGATGCACACCATCGCGGCGTTCACGCGGCGTCACGGGGCGGGGATCCTCCTGGGGATGATCGGCAGCGTCGTGGGCGTCGTTGCACTGGTGCTGCTGGCGGGGTTCCTGGCGCCGCCGGCCTGGTCATTCGCGGGCCTCGTGCTCTCGATCCTGGCGTCCACGGCCGTGCTGGGCGGTTCCCTGATGGCGATGACGTGGGGGCACTGGTACCTGACGTCCGGGCGGTTGCCAAAGGAGCCGATGGAGCAGATGGCGCTGGTGGTCCTGGTGGCGCTGGCCGTCCAGGGGATCCTGGTGCTGGCGGGGGCGGCACTCCCGGCGCGGGATGTGCCGCTGTCGGGCGGGGCGGAGATCGGGCTGGCGGCGAACCCGGCGTTCTGGCTGCGGGTGGGGGTGGGCCTCGTCTTCCCGATCGGTGTGACCTGGCTGGCGTTCCGGGCGGCGCAGATTCGCGGAATGATGTCGGCGACGGGCCTCCTGTACATCGCGCTGGGGGCGATCCTCGCTGGCGAGGTGCTCGCGCGCGGTCTGCTATTCACGACCGGGAACGCCGTCTAGCCTCACGTTCGCGTGCAGGTCGGCCATCGCGCATTTGGTCACGCATGCTCGTCGGGTCGGGCGTACGATTGCGGCACCACCCAACCGGGACCGCGAGGTCAACGGTGAGCGACCGAGATTCTATCCGAGGCCGGGCGTCAGGCGGCGATCCGGGCGGGCAGGCGGATCTGCCCATTCGCCGTCGCGAGCCGGATCTTCTCCCCTCGACGCTGGCCACGGCCCGCGCACGAATCCGTGCGCGTCTCGGCGACGTAACAGCTACAGGTGACAATCCAGCGCGCGATCGCGCGGTCGAGGATGCCGACCTAGTTGCGGCGATTGCACGCGGAGAGGTGGAGGCGCTCGAACGGCTGTATGACAGTTACGGGGCGCTGGTCTTCTCCGTGAGTCTGCGGGTTCTGCACGACCATCATCTGGCGGAGGATGTGGTGCAGGAGGTCTTCCACCGCCTGTGGCGGCAGCCGACCTCATTCGACCCGGCGCGGGGACGATTCACGTCTTGGATGATGTCCGTCACCCGCAACCGCGCGCTGGACGAGTTGAGACGCCGGAACCGGAGGTTCCGGTCGGAGGAGCGGGACGAGGATCCGGAGCGGGAGTTCGCCGGGGGCGACCGCTTCGACGAGCCCGAGGTGGAGGTGATCCTGGCGGAGATGCGGACCGTCGTGAGTGCTGCGATGACGCGGCTGCCGGCGGCCCAGCGAGAGGTGATTGAGCTCGCCTACTTTGGTGGGCTGACGCAACAGGAGATCGCGGAGCGGACGGGTGATCCGCTCGGCACGGTCAAGACGCGGATCCGCCTGGGCATGCGCCGGCTGCGCGTCGCCCTCGTGGAGTACATGGATGTCGTCTCGCCGGTACCGGAGACGCCGGACGGGAGGGACGCCGGGGAGACGGGACGCGCGTGACGCCAGACGAGCGAGAGGCCCTGCTTGCCGCCTACGCCCTTGGCACGCTCAGCGAGCCGGACGCGCGTGACGCTGCCCGGCTGGTGCGCACTGATCCCTCCGCCGCCGCCGAATGGCGTGCCTACCGCGAGATTGCCGACCTGATCGCGCTGGGTGCCCCCCAGCGCCAGCCAGATCCGTCGCTGCGCGAGCGCGTCCTGGCTGCGGCACGCCGTCGAGGCCACCCGTGGCGGCGGACGTGGCGTGAGCGGTACATGCCGATGGCCGGGATGGCCGCAGTACTCGCCGTCGTCACGCTGTGGGCCGTGAAGTTGCAGGCGGACGTGGGCTCCCTGCGGCGGCAGACGCGCGACCTGACGGCGGTGGTGGCGCAGCGCGATCCGGCGACCGAACGCGAGGTCAGTGCACTCGGGCTTCAGCTGGAGAACGTGCGGCGCGATCAGCAGACGTTGATCGCGGTCCAGGCCGACCCGAAGGTGCGGAAGGTGACGCTGGAGGAGACGCCCGCCAGTCATGGCGCCGGCGGGCAGTACCTCTGGAGCGAGCAGGCGAACGCGGGTGTGGTCTCACTGGACGGGCTGCCGCAGTTGCCGCTGGGCCAGCAGTACAAGGTGTGGCTGGAGGATCGGCTGTCTCGACTGATCCTTGACTCGACGTTCGTCCCCGACGCGCAGGGCAGCGCCCGGGTGGTACTGGAAGCGAACCGGGTGGTGGAGCCGGTGCGGATCTACATCGTCGCGGGGAAGTCGGACGGGCAGGATGGCCCGGTCGTCCTGCACGGGACGATCTGGCGAGACGATGGCACGAAGATCCCCCGTTAGCGAGCGCCGGCTACTCCGCCGCCTCGCGCTGGGGCGGCTTCGCCTTCGCCGTCTCCTGTGCACGGTGCATCTGTTCCGTGCGTGAGGCGGCGAGCGCCTCCTCTGGCGTCTGTCCGAGGAGACGGCGGTCGAGGTACCAGAAGATCTCGCGGAGGATCGCCGCCAGCGGGATGACGATGACGAGGCCGGTGAAGCCTGCAACGGCACCGCCAAGGACGAGCAGGACGATCACCACGGCGGGGTGCAGGTTCACCGCGTCTCCCTGCACATGTGGCACGAGCAGGTTGTTCTCCAGCTGCTGCACGATCAGGTAGACGAGCGCCACGGGGATCAGCAGGTCGGGCGCCGTCGCGGCGACGATGATCAGTCCGGGTACCGCCCCCAGCCACGGGCCGATGATGGGGATGAGCTCGGTCACGCCGGCCCAGACACCGAGGCCAATCGACAGTTCGACGCCCAGGGCAGTCATTGCGACGCCCACGGCGGCACCCACGATGAGACCGAGGAACAGCTGTCCGCGGATGTAGCGGCCCAGGAGATGGTCCGCGATGCGCAGGATATTGCGAGCGTCCTCGCGAACCTCGGGCGGGACTGCCGCGAGGAGCGCGGGGATGACCGTCGGGCGGTCACGCATCACGTAGAACATCCAGAAGGGCATCACGGCGAAGCCGAAGAGGGTGCCAGCGGTCGAGGTGAGGATGGTCACCGTCCGGCGTGCGGCGGCCTCGCCCGCGTTCGCGGCCGCGGATGCGGCGTCATCCGCCAGCCCGTTCAACTGTTCCTGAAGTTCGGGAGAGACGTTCTCGTGGTAGAGCCGCACCCATTCGTCGGCCTGCTCTCGGGCCTCTCGCACGAAGGAAGGCAGACGGTCCACGAAGTGGTTGACCTGGTGGGCGGCGACCGGGATGAGATAGAACCCGGCGGCAGCGAGGCCAGCCAGACCGACGAGGTAGATCAGCCCGACCGAGAGGCCGCGGACCAGGATGCGGCGCTGCTGGCTGACGCGCGGTTCGACGAATCGTGCGAGCAGCCCGACGACCGGCTCGAGGGAGTAGGCGATGACGGCGCCGACGCCGAAGGGGATGAGGGCCCCGCGTGCCCTCCAGCCGAGGAAGAGGAAGAAGGCGCAGGCCGCCAGCCAGAGAGAAAGTCGCCAGCGGTCTTTCGTCATGGGCCCATTGTGCCGTATGCAGGCCATCTGCGCGGTATCATCGGTGTCGTGAGCAACACCGCGCAGCAGATCGAGCACGCCATCGCCGGGTCGGGCCGTCGCCTGACCGGGCCGCGGCGCACCCTGGCCGAGGCGCTTCTCACGCTCGGCGACCACTTTGCGGCGGAGGAGCTGTTGCAGGCGGCGCCGGGGGTGGGGCGGGCGACCGTGTTCCGGACGCTGCGGATGCTGCAGGAGTCGGGCCTCGTGTGCCAGGTCGTGATGGACGATGGGCACACCGTCTACCGCCTGGGCTCCGAGGAGCACCACCACCACGTCATCTGCTCGGAGTGTGGTGCGGTCGCGGATATCGCCTCCACCCGGCTGGAGAAAGCACTGGGCGCCATCGCGGTCGAGACCGGATACGAGGTGGACGCGCACCGGCTGGAGCTTTATGGACGCTGCCCGGACTGTCGTGCGGCGCGGGCGTCCGCGAAGTAACGGTTGTGGGGCGGGTGCCCGCTCGGGTACGCTCCCTCCCCTGTTGATACATGGGCTCAACTTCGGCTCGTTCGGAGGGCAGGATGGCGCTCGAATCACGGCACGTCCCGGACCGTGCGCCGCTGGCCGAACACCATCACGCCGACACGGCGCTGGAGGTGCGGCACCTGACGGCCGGCCATCCCGGAATGCCTCCCGCCATCGACGACGTTTCGCTCCGCGTCCCCGTCGGCGAGATCGTGGGGCTGATCGGGCCGAATGGCGCCGGGAAGTCGACGCTGTTCAAGGCGAGCCTCGGCCTCATCCATCCGGCGCGTGGCGAGGTGCTGGCCTTCGGCCGCCCCGTCCGAGACTCGCGGGCGGAGATCGCATACATGCCCCAGGTGGAGGAGGTGGACTGGGAGTTCCCGGTCTCCGTCCTGGATGTGGTGATGATGGGGCGGTACCAGGGGCCGCGCCCGTTCCTCGGCTGGTCGCGGGCGGACCGGGCGGCGGCGCTGGCGGCGCTGGGACGCGTGGGGCTGGCGCCCTACGCGGGGCGCCAGGCGGGCCAGCTGTCCGGGGGGCAGCGGCGGCGGATCCTCATTGCGCGGTCGATCGCACGCGGCGCCCGGCTGTTGCTGCTGGACGAACCGTTCGCCGGGCTCGACGCCGCAGTGCAGCACGACCTGCTGGCGCTCATGGATGACCTCGCCTCGGAAGGTCGGAGCATCCTCATCGCCACGCATGATCTTTCGTGCGTCGCGAACTCGTGCGACCAGGCGATCTGCCTCAACCGGCGCGTGGTCGCTGCGGGCCAACCTAAGAATGTGCTGACGGAGGCGATCCTGACGGCGACGTTCGAACGCCACCTCCTCGCGATCCCGCAGGCGATGGATATCGTCCGGATCGCGGACGATGAGCACCTGGAGACGCATGAGCAGCAGGTGCCCCGATGATCGACTGGCTGCTGGAGCCGTACCAGTACGAGTTCATGCGCCGCGCGTTGCTGGTGCTGCTGGTGACGAGCGTGGTGATGGGCGTCGTGGGCGGGTTCGTGGTCCACAAGGGGTTGGCGTTCTCCGGCGACGCGCTGGCGCACGCGACGCTGGCGGGGGTCGCCGTCGCATTCGTCGCCGGCGCGAGCGTGGGCCTCGGCGCGCTGGTGGCGGCGGTGCTGACGGCGCTGGGGATCGGGTGGACGCGCGACCGGGCGCGCGTCTCCGCGGATACCGCGATCGGGATCGTTTTCGTGGCGATGTTCTCGCTGGGGATCGTGATCCTCTCGCGCCGCACGTCGTACACGCCTGACCTGATGTCGTTCGTGTTCGGGAACATCCTCGGTGTCTCCGGTGCGGACGTGGCCGGGTCGGCGGCGCTCGCCGTGGTGGTGCTGCTGTTCGTGGGCGCGTTCTACCGGGAGCTGCTGCTGGTGGCCTATGACCCGGCCACGGCAGCGACGACGGGGGTGCCGGCGAAGTTGTTCCAGTACGCGACGCTGTTGATGGTGGCGGTCGCGGTGGTCGTGGCGCTGAAGGCGATCGGGATCGTGCTGATAAATGCGATGCTCCTGATCCCTGTTTCGACCGCGGCCCTCTTCCTGCGCCGGCTGCCCTCGATCATGGCGGTGGGAGCGCTGATCGCGTTCGCGTGTGCGGCGGCCGGGCTGCACCTGTCGTATTACGCCGGTGTCGCGACCAGTCCCGCGATCGTGCTGGTCGCGTGCGCCGTCTTGCTTGCCGTCCTCGGGGTCACCTCGCGACGGGGTGTGCGGCTTCCCGCGCCGGCCAAGGCGGGGGCGTGATGGCCGCGGGCGGTACGGGCGAGGAGCGCGACTGGCTGACGTTGCCCCGGATGCTGGTGTCGCCGGTCTACGACATCCTTGGCTTCTCGATCACGGCCGGCGGCGAGGGCTGGGTGGAGTGCACGCTGGTGATCCGGGACGAGTTGTTGAACTCGGACGGAGTGTTGCACGGGGGCGTCTGGATGCTGGTGGCGGACTCCGCGCAGGGCGGCGCCGTGCGGACGCTGATCAACCCCGAGGAGCGGACCGCAACGGTGCAGTCTGACTTCCGCTGGTTGCGCCGCCTCGAAGGGGATCGGCTTCGCTGCGTCGGGCGGGTGGTGCGGCGGACGCGTCAGGTCTGGCACACGGACGTAGAGTGCTTCGATTCGGCGGACACACTCGTGGGGACGGGTACCGGGACGTTCGTCGTCGTCCCGCGGGAGAGTAAGCCCCTCGCGATCCCTGATTGAGCCGGTGGGCCGTCCTGGCTATGGTGAGGGGGCAGCGCGTCCCGCGCGTGAAGGGCCCGGCGATGGCCGACGACCCCGCCCCGTCCTTTGAGCGTGAACGCCCCGATCCGAAACAGATCGACCGCAAGGCACGCCTCCAGATCCCTCCTAACCGGCCCGCCAAGCAGGATCCCGCGGTCCGCGTGGGCAACTGGGACGAGGTCTCCTTCCTCTTCGACCCCGAGGTGGCGAAGGTTGAGGCGAGCCGGTGCATCCAGTGCCCTGCGGCGCCCTGCACGAAGGCGTGCCCTGTCCACAACGACATCCCCGGTGCGCTCTGGCTGCTGGAGCGTGGCAACCTCGACGGCGCCGCCGACGTGTTCCGCGAGACGAGTGAGCTGCCGGAGATGTGCGGTCGCCTCTGTCCGCAGGAGCGGCTGTGCGAAGGCCACTGCGTCGTCGGCAAGAACGCGCTCCCCGTCGCCATCGGGAAACTCGAGACGTTCGTGACGGAGTGGCAGCGCGCGCACGGCGGCCCACCGGCACCCGCGCCGGTCGCACCGACCGGACGCCGTGTCGCGGTCATCGGCACCGGTCCGGCCGGCATCGCCGTCGCGGAACGGCTGGCGCGGCTGGGGCACGCGGTCGTGATGTACGAAGCCTGGCCAGAGCCGGGTGGCGTGTTGCGGTATGGCATTCCTGACTTCAAGCAGAACAAGCCCGCGGTCGACCGAAAATTCGCCGACCTGCGCGCGCTCGGCATCGAGGTCGTGACCGGGATGCGGGTGGGTGTCCAGCTCTCCTGGTCGACGGTGCGCGCGGGGGTGGATGCGGTGTTCCTCGGCGTCGGCGCATCCGAAGGTTCGCGCCTCGGGATCGCGGGTGAGGACGCCGAGGGGGTGATCACGGCGACGGAGTTCCTGGTGCGGGCGAACCTGCCACCGGAGCATCTGACGGAGTCGCTGCGGGCCCCGCTCGGGTCCCCGCAGCGTGTCGTGGTCGTCGGCGGCGGCGATACGTCGATGGACTGCGTGCGGTCGGCGCGCCGGCTGGGCGCGACGGAGGTGACGCTGATCTACCGGCGGACCGAGGCGGAGATGCAGGGGCGCACCGAGGAGCGGAAGCACGCGGCGGAGGAAGGCGTGTGGTTCGAGTACCTCGCCGCGCCGGTGGAGGTGCTCCGGGACGCGGGCGAGCGAGTGCGCGGGTTGCGTTGCCAGCGGATGGAACTTGGTGAGCCGGACGACACCGGCCGCCGCCGTCCGCAGGCGATTCCGGGCTCGGAGTTCGACATCGACGCGGACCTGCTGGTCACGGCCATCGGCTACAACGTAGAGCCAGAGTGGGGGCAGATCCTGCCCGACCTGGTGCGAGACCGCTGGGATCGGTTCGTCGCCGACCCGGAGACGCTGCAGACGAACCTTCCGGCGGTCTTCGCCGGCGGGGATGCGGTGAACGGCGCGGACCTGGTGGTGACAGCGCTGGCGGACGGCCATCGTGCTGCGGCGGCAATCGATCACTACCTGCGCGGGCTCGGTCCGGCGGGGCCGGCTGGCGCTTCGCCAGAGACGCGCGGCCAGCGCTTCATCGGCGATTCCTCGCTGCTCGGGTAGCCTCGGCCGCTCGGGGCCGCTGGTACACTGGCGATCCAGATTTCACCACGCGAGGTGAGGACACGCGGCCGGTGACGGCGGCGTCCAGAGGGGGACTCATGGCATCGGTCAGCGTGGGGCAGGAAGCCCCGGATTTCACACTGGTCAACGAGGCGAACGAGAAGGTCACGCTGTCTGAACTGCGTGGGAACACGGTCGTGCTCGTGTTCTATCCGTTCGCGTTCTCCGGCCTCTGCACGACAGAGATGTGCTCGGTCCGCGACAACTACGACAACTGGATCGCGAAGGGGGCGAAGGTCTTCGGGATCAGCCGCGACTCTCGCTTCGTCCAGGCGGCGTTCAAGAAGCAGGAGAACCTCAACTACAGCCTGCTGGCGGACACCAAGGGCAGCGCGGCGATGAAGTACGGCGTGTGGAATGAGGCCGCTGCGGCCGCCGAGCGCGCGACGTTCGTGATCGACCGCGACGGCAAGATCGTCTACCTGGTCCACAACGGGTTCTCGGAGGGGCGCGACCACTCCGTGATCGAGGAATACATCAAGTAAGCCTCGCTGTCGGATGACGTCATGCGAGCGCCGGGTGGAAACCCGGCGCTCGCTGCGTTAGCGTGAGCGGGACGGAGGCGGCACATGGACCCTCGACTGGCCCGGACACGCGACGGTGACTATTGCCCCGTCCGCGCCTCCCTTGCCCTCCTCGGCCAACGATGGGTGCCACGGATCGTGTACGAGCTGCGGGGCGGCCAGCTGCGCTTCAACGACCTGGCGGCGAAGGTCGGAGGATGCAATTCCCGCACGTTGCGTGACCGTCTTCGCGATCTGGAGGAGGCTGGCCTGGTCCTTCGACACGAAGTCACGGCGGCACCGCCCTGGGTGGAGTACGAACTGACCGGGCGCGGCCACGAGCTCGCGGAAGCGCTTGCCCCGCTCGCCTCGTGGGGCCGGCGTCACCTCTCCCTGACCAGCGCTCCGGCGATCGTGGAGTGAGCGCGGCACTGACCTTCCAGACGCTCGCGAAGGGGGATGTGATCCCCTTCCACATGACCGTCACCCCCGCGGAGATCGAGGGCTACCTTTCGGCGACCGGCGAGGATCCCGTGCGCTGGACGGACGCCGTGCCGCCACTGCTGCTCGCGGCATTCATGGTGGCCGGGCTGCTGGAGCGAGTGCCGATCCCCCTCGAAGTGATGCACACCGGCCAGGAGATCGAGGCGCGGCGCGCCGTGCGGCCGGGCGAGCCGCTGGACGTGCGGATTACGGTCCCGGCGCTCAGCCAACGGCGGGGGGCGACGATCGCTCAGTTCGAAGCCGAGGCGCTGGCCGGGGACGAGGTCGTGTTCATCGCACGCATCTCGGTGCTCGCGCCGCCGCCTGCGGGGGGTGAGGGATGACCGCCCCCGACGTCGCCCCGGTCACCCGCGTCATCGATCAGGCGGGCGTCGACGCGTACGCGCGGTACGGGAAAGACCCGAACCCGATCCACCGCGAGACGCCCGAGGCGTACGCCGGGCCGTTCGGCAGGCCGGTGGCGCACGGGATGCTGGTGCTGGCCCTGGCCTCGGAGGCGATGGCCGGGACCTTCGGCCGCGCGTGGGCGGAGAGCGGCACACTGAAGATCCGCTGGCGGTCGCCGGCCTTCCCGCCGATCCGGGTGACCGCGCGCTGCACGCCGAAGTCGGAGGCGGACGGCCTGCTGACCTACGACGTGGTGTGCGAGGACGAGGCGGGCGAGCCGCTGCTGACCGGCACCGCCACCGTGCGTCCGTGACCCCAGGATGACCGGAAACCCCGCGCCGGACGAGGCCTTCGCCGACCGGATCTATAACCAGATCTGCTTCGCCTGCGGCGACGCGAACGGCCACGGGCTGCACATGCGATTCGAGCGCGACGGCGAGAACGCCGTGCGCTGCGTCTACGTCCCGAAACCGGAGGACCAGGGCTTCCCCGGTGTGGTGCATGGCGGGATCGTCGCGGCGCTCCTCGACGAGTCGATGGCGTGGGCGATGTGGGCGTGGGACCGCGCGCTGGGCGTGACGGCGAAGATGGAGACGCGCTACCGCCGTTCGGCCACGCTCGACGGCCCGCTGACGGTGCGCGCGCGTGTCGAGTCCGTGCGGGGGCGCCGGATTGAGGCGCGGGCGCATGTCGAGGACGCGCAGGGCGCGACGATCGCGGAGGCGACGGCGGTCTTCATGCGCTTCACGCCCGATGAGGAGCAGCGCGTGTCGGTGGCGATGGGCCGCGAGCCCTCTGCGGCTCCGCGACCAGAAGGCTAGATCTTCACCACTTCCGGTTGTCTTGCGTGCTCCCGCCTGAGCGTTTCCTTCGCAGCGACGAGGAACCACAGGCCGGCGGCTGCCATGATCACGCCGTTGGCCGCCAGCCCCCAGCCGAATGAGGTCGCATCGGCGAGCGCTCCCAGGAGCGGTGGGCCAACCATGAACCCGACGTCCCCCGATGTGCGGAACATGCCCATGGCCAACCCTCTGAGGTGGGGCGGGGCGATATCTGCCGTATAGGCGGCCGGGGCCGGACCGGCCAGCGATGAGCCGAGCGCGTGGACCAGCGCGCCGGCAAGGAACATCGGATATCCGCCGGCCGACGCGAGCATGAACATCGAGATCGCCACGACGAGGCTACTGGGGACAATCGACCACTTACGGCCGAACCAGTCGGCGATCACCGCGGCCGGCGCCAGCAGGACGATGTTGATCAGGGCCATGACAGTGAACACCGCACCCAGGACTCCGGGCGACATGTGAAGGTGTTCCGCGGCATACAGCGGCATGAGGGTCTGCTTGCCGGCGGTGCGCGTGAGGAAGATCGCCATCACCACGAACGAGATCGCCACAAAGTCTCGCGAGATGGCAAACCGGAACCACTCGAACCGGGGCGGCGCTGATACCGGCGAGCCCGGCGCCGACGGAACTCGGACCGCCTCGATCTGGGCCAGCGCCAGGTGGCGTGTCTCGGGGATTTTGAAATAGGCGTGGACCATGGCGAACAGCGCGGCCACGCCGGTGACGATAAAGGGCGCCCGCAGCCCCCAGAACTCGGCGAGTATGCCCCCCAGGGCCGGCCCGATCGAAACCCCCAGCAGGAGTGCCCCCTGGTTTGTGCCGATGAACCGGGCGCGGTTGGCCGGCGTGGAGATGTCGGTCAGGTAGATCTGTGCTCCGGTCATGTACATCGCGGAGCCCGCGCCCGCCACGAACCGCCACGCGAGGAGGTCGACAATGCCGACCGCGAAGCCCGAGCCGACCATCCCGATGCCGGTCACGAATGGCCCGGTGACCAGCAGCAACCGGCGCCCGTAACGATCGGACAACAGTCCCAGCGGGATATTCAGGATCAGCCGTGCCAGCGCGAACGAGGACAGGGTCAGCCCGATCGCCGCGGAGCCAACGCCGAACTTCGCCGCGAACAGCGGGAGGACAGGCGAGATCACGCCTTGCCCGGCCATCACCAGCACCGTAGCGATGCTGATCAGCAGAAGCTGGTTGTATTCGAGGAGCGGGCCCAGCGGCCCACGGAGCCACCGCGGGAGGCGGTTGATCAGCGGCCGCGCCTCGGGCGCGCCGGTGTCCATCTCACCCACCCATTGACTGGTCGAGCGGCACGTACGGCCTGCCGAGCGCTGTCGCGACGGCCTCGTGGACGACCTGCCCGCGCCAGACGTTGACACCGTGCGCCAGCGAGGCGTCCCGTCGCACGGCCTCGACGACGCCGAGACTGGCGATCCGCAAGACGTACGGCAGCGTGAGCGAGGCGAGCGCACGCGAGGAGGTGCGCGGGACGGCGCCCGGCATGTTCGGCACGGCATAGTGGACGACGCCCTCGTCCACGTAGACCGGGTCGCGGTGGTCGGTCGGGCGGATGGTCTCCACGCAGCCGCCCTGGTCGATGGCGACGTCCACGATCACGGCGCCGCGCGGCATCGAGCGCACCATCTCGCGCGTCACGACCACCGGCGCGCGTGCGCCCTCGACGAGGACAGCGCCGATCACGAGGTCGGCGTCCCGTACGGCGTCGGCGAGGCCGGCGCGCGAGGCGTACAGCGTCTCCACGCGACCGGCGTAGCGCTGGTCGAGTGCGCGCAGCTGCGTCTCGTCGATCGACGCGACCGTCACGCGCGCGCCGAGGCCGGCGGCGATCCGCACGGCGTTGCTGCCGACGGTGCCGGAGCCGATCACGACGACGTGCGCGGGCGGCACCCCGGCGACGCCGCCGAGGAGCATCCCGCGTCCCGGGCCGGGGCGCTTCAGGAAGTGCGCACCGACCTCGACGGCCATGCGGCCTGCGACCTCGGACATCGGGGCGAGGAGCGGGTGGGAGCCGTCTTCGCGCCGCACGGTCTCGTAGGCGATCGCGATGCAGCGGCTGTCGATGATCGCCTGTGCGGCGTGGGGCTCCGCCGCGAGGTGGAGGTAGGTGAAGATCACCTGTCCTTCGCGCATCAGGCCGTATTCGTTTGGCTGTGGCTCTTTGACCTCGCAGACGAGGTCGGCGCGGGCGTAGACCTCTTCCGGCGTGGCGATCACCTGTGCGCCCGCAGCCGCGTAGTCCTCGTCGAAGTAGTGCGAGCCGGCGCCGGCGTTCGTCTCGATCAGGACGGTGTGGCCCGCGTGGACGATGTCGCGGACGCAATCCGGGAGCAGGGCGACGCGGTATTCCTCCAGCTTCTGCTCGCGGACGCAGCCGACGATCATGGGAGGCGCTCCAGCAGGTCGCCGGGCCGAAGCACCTCGCTGGCGGCGGCCTTCGGCTGGCCGTCTCGCTGTGCCCGTTCTACGGCGACAGTGCCTCCGATGACCGCGATCTCGGCGGTGTTGCCGATGGCGGCGAGGACCGTGCCGGGCGGCTCGCCCGGCGCGCCGGGGCGGTAGCGCGCCTCGAACAGGCGGACGGTCTCGCCTCGCAGGCTGGCAGCGGCGCCGGGCTGCGGGTCGCAGCCGCGGATCTGCGCGCTGACGATGCGGCCGTGCTGCATCCAGTCGACCTTCGCGTGCTCCGGACCGCACGGGGGCTCGTACGTCGCGAGCGATTCGTCCTGCGGGACGCGCTCGGCGACGCCCTCGCGCACGAGGCGGACCGCCTCCACGAGCGCCTCGACGCCCATGGGGTAGAGCCGCTGGAAGTAGAGCGTGCCGACGGAGTCGTCGTCGGCGATGTCGACGGTGCGCTGGAGGAGGACGGGGCCGGTGTCGATGCCCTCGTCCACCCAGAAGACGGTGAGGCCGGTCTGCCGCGCGCCGGAGATGATCGCCCAGTTCATCGCCGTGCGGCCCCGATGCGCGGGGAGCAGGGACGGGTGGTACTGGATCGCACCGTGGGTGGCAGCGTCCAGGACGCGCTTCCGCACGATGTCGGTGACGAAGGCGAAGACGAGGAGCTCCGGCTCCCAGGACTTGTAGATCTGGAACGGTTCGTCCTGGCGGAGCATGGGCGTCTCGATCACCGGGACGCCGGCCTGCGCCGCCGCCTCGAAGAGAGGGTCGGGACGCGAGCCCTGGCGGGGCGTGGAGACGCCGACGATGTTCTCGCCCGCGGCGCGCAACTGCTCGAAAACGTCTTTGCCGAAGGCCGCCTGGCCGAACAGGACGATGCGCATGCGGTCTCCTCCACGCGGTCGCCCTCAGGCGGGCGCGGGTTCCGAGTATAGGCGGGGGGCCCGCTACGGGCCGGGGTCGGGCGGCCGGGGACATCTCGCTAGTCGGGGTCCTGCGTGTCGATGGCGCGGTACATGTACCAGGCGCCGACCGAGCGGTAGGGGGCCCACGGCGCGCCGATGGTGAGCGCCTCCTTCGGCGTCGGCGTCTGAGGCAGGCCGTAGGCGATCTTCATGCCGTTGCGGATGCCGAGGTCGCCCACGGCGAGGACGTCCGGGCGGCCGAGCGTGAACATCATGAACATGTGCGCGCTCCACTCGCCGAGGCCTTTCACGGCGGTGATGCGCTCCACGATCTCGTCGTCGGACATCGTTTCGAGGTCGTTGAAGTCGAGCGTCTTGTCGATGGCCTTCGCGGCGAGGTCGCGGAGGTAACCGGCCTTCTGGCGGGAGACGCCGGAGGCGCGGAACTGCTCGTCGGTGGTCTTCAGGACTTCCTTCGGGGTGGGCGGGCGGTCCTGCTTCGAATAGAGGGCGAACCACTTGCGCTGGATGGAGCGTGCGGCGGGGCCGGCGAGCTGCTGGAAGAGGATCGTGCGCTGGAGGGCGTTGTAGTAGTCCGCGGGGGAGGTGCCCTCGGAGGGGCGGGGACGGTACGGGCCGTGTTCGTCGATCAGCGCCGCGACGACGGGGTCGACGGAGCGCAGGTGCGCGTAGGCGCGGGCGAGCGAGAAGCGGACGCGAGCGGCCATCGAGGTCTCCCGGATGATCCTAGCGCCTGTTCAGGCGCCGCTCGGCGTCTCGATGACGCTGCGGGCGACGGCGTCGAGGAGTCGGACGACCTCGCGGGGTGAGCGCAGGCGGTGGAAGCGGATGTGGGACCAGCGCGTGTCGCGTTGCCAGCCCTCGAATTGGTGGCGGCGACGGCGGGTGGTGGTGAGGGCGAAGTAGACGAGGGAGTCGCGCGACCAGACCTTGAGATGCGGCCAGAACTTCTCGGTGTTCGTGCCCCACAGCACGACGTTCCGGCGCCCCCACGAGCGGATGAGGACGCGCCAGACGAGCAAGGGGATCGACATGTCGAGGAAGACGACGGTGTCCGCGCGGGCCCAGATGAGGTCCTGCGCGTCGCTGATGTAGTTGCCGCTGGTGATCCAGGCGTCGCCCGCGAGCGCGTGCTGGATGCGGTCGCGGAAGACATCGACGTGGGCCTCGCGCCATCCGGGCTCCCAGATCAGGGCGTCGAGGTCGACGGCGGCGATCTCGAGCAGCGCGCCGAGGCGCTCGGCGAGCGTGGTCTTGCCGCTGGTGGTGCTGCCGATGCAGGCGATGCGTCGCCCGACCAGCGTGCTCGACTTCACGGGCGGGCCTCGATGGCGTGCGGGGCACGGGCCGGCCATTCGAGGCGGAAGCGGGAGCCGCTGGCGTCGTAATGGACGAGTGTGGCCGCGCCGCCGTGCATCTCCATGATCTGCGCCACGATCGCCAGGCCGAGGCCGGTGCCGCCGACCTGCGAGCGGGTGTTGGAGGCACGGAAGAAGCGGTTGAAGATCTTCGATTGCTCCGCGGCGGGGATGCCGGGGCCGTTGTCGATGACATTGACGAAGGCGCGGCCGTCCTCGACGCCTGCCTCGATCCAGACATGGCCGCCGGCCGGGGTGAACTTCACGGCGTTGCTCGCGAGGTTCGTGATCGCGCGCCCCAGGTGGCGCGGGGCGCACTCGACGACGATCGCCTGTCGGTCCGTGTGCACGGAGATCCCGGTCTGCTTCGCCTGCGCCTGCGGGCCGAGCAGGGACGCCGTCTCCTGGCAGAGCGCGACGAGGTCGAGCTCGCGCGGCTCGATCTCCGCCTGGCCGCTCTCGAGGCGGGCGAGGTCGAGCAGGTCGTTCACCATGTCGCGCATGCGGGCGACGTTGCGCTGCGCGGTGTCCGCGATGGCCCTCTGCTCGGGCGGGGCCGTCTCCACAATCATCTCGAGGGCGGAGGTGAGCACGGTCAGCGGCGTCCGCAGTTCGTGCGAGACGATGGAGACGAGGTCGCGCTTCAGCCGCTCCGTCTCGAGGACGGCCGTGACGTCACGGATGATCACCACGATGTTCATGGCATCGCCGCGCACGTCGGGGACTTCATAGGAATCGAACACCAGGTCGCGTGCGCCCCAGGTCATCACGAACGGCGGCTGTTCAGGTTCCTCGCGGGCGCGCTTCACCAGTGCGGCGTACAGCTCGCTCCCCAGCGCGTGCTCGACTGTGCCGCGCTCGCCGATCAGGTCGGCGAGCGTGACGTCGAGGAGGCCGACGGCGGCCGGGTTGCAGACGATGCACACGGTGTCCGGGCGCTCGACGATGACCCCTTCCTCCATCGAACGAATGACGTGCTCACCCAGCAACTGGCGCGCGGTCGCCACACGCGCCTCCTCCACGGCCGCGTCAGTCCGTCCGCGGAGCTGGCGGAACGCGTCCATGGTGGAGGCGGCCACGCGGCCGACTTCGTCTTTGCCCTCCAGCCGCTCGAGGGCATCGGAGTCACCCAGTTCCGGTTGGACAGCGGCGAGCGTGTCGCCGAGGTCGTCGAGACGGGAGGCAAGGACGCGCAGCATGAGCAGGACACCGCCCATCCCGGCCGCGGCGGCGAGCACCCCGGTCGCGATGAGAAGGCCTCGCTGGCCGGCGGCGTTACCGGCCTGTCCGGGGGCGAGGGAGACGAGCGCGACTAGCACCTCGCCGTCCACCACCTGGTCGAGGCGTCCCGTGGCGACATCGTGCACGCCGTCGACGCGGACCTCGGCGCGCGCGGGGGCGTCGCCGGTGGGTCGCCACTCCACCTTGACCTCGCGCCCGAGCAGGCGGCCGATCGCGTCGAGTTCGGCACGGTCGAGGAGGATGGCGGTGGCGACACCGACGGCGTCCGTGCCGGTGTGGCTGCGGGCGCTGGCGGTGACGGCGGGTGCGTCCGCGAAGCGGATGATGTTGCCGGTCTGGGCCTCGGCGACCAGCGAACGCTGCGGGGCTCGCTGGAGGTTCGGCCCGGAGAGCGGAGGTGGCGCGGCCGCGCCCTTCTGTCCGACGACGGACGGTCCCGGCCCGACGAAGAGGACGTAGTCCGCGACGGCCTCCCCCGGTGCCCTGACTGCCTCGCGCGGCGCGCCGGTGTACCACGCCGGCGGCCTGCCGCCGGTCGCCCACTGCGCGACCTCGGGGTCTTTCACCAGCGCCTGCGCCACCGCGGACAGGGCTTCCGCGCGCGCCTGGATGACCGCCTGCACGCGGCCGACCTCGAGTGCCGCGGTGCGCGCCGACCGGTCGGCGGCGTCCGTGCGCTCGCGCGCAATGAGCGACCCCGCGGCCGCGAGGACGAACAGCATCGCGCCCGCCGCGATCGTGAGGGCCAGTCGCTGGAACCGCATCGCCGCATGATACGGAGAAGCCGCCCGGAGGCGGCCTCTCGGAAGCCCTCGGAGGGGCTGCCTACATGTACTGGCCGCCATTGAGGCTCATCTGCGCGCCGGTGTACCAGGCGCCGGAGGGCTTGCAGAGGAAGAGGACGGTGTCCGCGACCTCCTCGGCGGTGCCGAAGCGGCCGAGGGGGATGTTGCCGATGAGGGTCTTCTTGATGTCGTCCGAGAGGGCGGCCACCATGTCCGTCTCCACGAAGCCGGGGCAGACGGCGTTGACGGTGATGTTGAAGCGGGCGAGTTCGCGCGCCGCAGACTTCGTGAAGGCGATCATGCCGGCCTTCGCCGCCGCGTAGTTCGCCTGCCCGATGTTCCCCATCTGGCCGATGATGCTGGACATGTTCACAATGCGGCCGTAGTTCCGCTCGCGCATGCCGCCCACCACCGCCGAGGTCGTGTAGAAGATCGAGGAGAGGTCGGTCTGGACGACGGCGTCCCAGTCGTCGGCGGACATCCGCTGGATCGTCTTGTCCTTGTTGATGCCGGCGTTGTTGACCAGGATGTCGACCTTGCCGAACGCTTTCTCGGCCGCCTCGATAAGCGACTTCGCCTCGTCCGCCTTGCCGACGTCCGCCTTCACGACGATCGCCTTCACGCCGAGGGCTTCGACCGCCTTCTGCGTCGCCTTCGCGGCGTCCTCGTTCGAGTTGTAGTTCACGACGACGTTCGCGCCCTCACGCGCCAGCGCGACCGCGCACGCGCGTCCGATGCCGCGGCTCGCGCCCGTCACCACCGCCACCTGACCGTCCAGTGCTCCCGGCATCGTCCCCCGCCAATCTCAACTGTCTGCTTCGTGGTCTGCTGCTGTGCGCCGCACCGAGCGGCGGTCTGCCCGAATGTCGGAGGCGCGCTAGACGACGGTCGGCGGGACGTACTCGCCCCACTCTTCGCGCAGGACGCCGCACATCTCGCCGAGGGTCGCGTAGGCGCGGACGGCCTCGATGATCGGTTCCATGAGGTCAGCGTCGCCGCGCGCGGCGTCCCGCAGCCGCGCCAGGGCGGCCGTGACGGCAGCCTGGTCGCGGGTCGCGCGGACGCGCGCCACACGCTGCAACTGCGATTCCACGACCGCGAGGTTCGGACGGAAGATCGGCGTCGCGTTCTCGTTCGGGTCGATGAAGTCGTTGACGCCGACGATGATGCGGTCGCCGGACTCCACCTCGCGCTGCCACTGGACCGAGGCCTCCTGGATTTCGGACTGCATCCAGCCACCCTCGATCGCCGCGACCGCGCCGCCCATGTCCTCGATGCGGGCCATGATGTGCGCGGCCTCTGCTTCGAGGGAATTGGTGAGCGACTCGACGTAGTAGGAGCCGGCGAGGGGGTCGACGGTGTCGGCGGCGCCGGACTCGTGGGCGATGATCTGCTGGGTGCGAAGGGCGATTTGCTGCGCCTCCTCGGTCGGCAGCGCCAGCGCCTCGTCGTAGCAGGAGAGCGCGAGCGACTGCACGCCGCCGACGACGGCGGCCAGCGCCTGGAGGGCGGCGCGGGCGATGTTGTTCTTCGGCTGCTGCGCGGTCAGCGTCGACCCGCCGGTCTGGGTGTGGGTGCGGAGCATCTGCGCGTTGGGGTTGGTGATGCCGTAGCGGTCACGCATCAGCCGCGCCCACATCCGGCGGAGGGCGCGGTACTTCGCGGCCTCCTCGAAGAAGTGGTTGTGGGTGTTGAAGATCCAGGACACCCGCTGGGCGACGTCGTTCAGGTCAGCGCCCTGGCGCTGGCATTCGTCGAGGTAGGCGCAGGCGTTCGCGAAGGCGAAGGCGATCTCCTGGGCCGCGGTGCTGCCGGCCTCGCGGATGTGGTAGCCGGAGACGGAGATCGAGTTGAACCGGGGCGTCTCCCGGGCGCAGAAGTTGATCAGGTTGGCGGCGAGGCGCACGGACTGCTTCGGCGGGAAGATGTAGGTCCCGCGCGCCACGTACTCCTTGAGGACGTCGTTCTGCGAGGTCCCCGTGATTACGCCGCGGGGGTGGCCCTGCTTCTCGGCGGCGACCATGTACATCGCGACGAGGATCGCCGCGGGCGCGTTGATCGTCATCGACGTCGAGATGTCGGCGAGGGAGATGCCCTCGAACAGCGTCTCCATGTCGGCGAGCGAATCGATGGCGACGCCGACCTGGCCGACCTCGCCGACGGACATCGGGTCGTCGGAGTCGTACCCGGTCTGGGTGGGCAGGTCGAACGCGGCGGAGAGTCCGGTCTGGCCGTTGGCGATCAGCGTCTTGAAGCGCCCGTTGGTCTCCTCGGCGGTGCCGAAGCCGGCGTACTGGCGCATGGTCCAGAAGCGCCCGCGGTACATCGTGGGCTGCACGCCGCGGGTGAACGGGAACTCACCGGGGAAACCGAGGTCCGTCACGTAGTCGAGGTCGGGCGTGTCGAGCGGCGTATAAAGCCGCTTCGTCTCCACGGAGGAGGCGGAGAATGACGCGCGACGCTCCGGGAAGCGCTGGAGGACCTTGGCGACGGTGCCCTGCTCCCAGCGCTCCGCTGCGGTGCGGAGCGAGGAGTGGTCCCCCGTGGCGGGCTTCATCATCGTGGGCGTTCCTTCGTCGATGCGTGCCGCAATGTCGTCGCACGCCGGTGGCGCTAGCCGAGCGCCTCCACCATCACGGTCGCTTCGCCGCGGATGACCTCAGTATCATCCTGCTTCTTCACTACTGTATCGAGCGTCAGCCGGTTGCGCTCCGTGTCGACCTTGGTGACGGTGCAGGTGGCGGTCAGGATGTCCCCTGCCATCACCGGCGCGCGGAACTGGAGGTTCTGGCCGAGGTAGATCACGACGGAGTCCGGCGCGAGCTTCGTGCCGAGTGCGGCGGAGATGATGCCGGCGCCGAACATGCCATGCGCGATCGGCTGCTTGAACCGCGTCCGGGCGGCATAGGTCGGGTCGGAATGCAGCGGGTTGGTGTCGCCGCTGACCTCCGCGTATTTGAGGATGTCCGCCGCCGACACCGACTTGGTGAAGACGGCCTTCGAGCCGACTGCGAGACCCTGGACTTCATCTGCCATCGCGCACCTCCTGGGGGGACGCCTCCGGGCGTCGCGTACGGGCCGGGGCGCATCGTACGCAGGGCCGTGGGGGCGGACAAACGGCCGGAGGCCGCCTCAATCTGACACGGGTGATTTACATCGAATAAAATAGCAAAAACGTTGACATATGCCGGAAGCGGCGCGTACGTTAAATCCGGACTGAATCATGGCGTCCGGTGTCGATCAGGCCCGGAACGCCTCGTATGGGGGTCAGGTCGGTGGAGCGAACCCGGGACGAGCTCGTCCAGCTGCTTGCTGAGCGAGGCGAATGCTCGGTCGCCGAGCTGGCCTCCGAGATCGGCGTTTCCGCCGGTTCGGTGCGTCGCCACCTCGACATCCTCGTGGCCGAGGGAATGCTCGTCTCCCGGTTGGAGCGTCAGGGGCGTGGCCGCCCGCTCGCGCGGTATTCGTTGAGCGCCCGGGCGGAGGAGCACACCTCGTCCGAACACTACCAGCGGCTGCTCGCCCGCCTCTCGCCCGCGCTCCAGTCGCTCCCCGCAGCGACGGAGGGCCGCAGCGGCTCGGACCTCATGGACCAGCTGTTCGAGCAGGTGGCGCACGCGGTGGCGGACGAACATCGAGCCCAGGTGAATGGCCGCACGTTGCCGGAGCGCGTCACGCAGACCCTGCGTGTGCTCTCGTCCGAGGGGATCCTGCACGACGTGGAGGACGCGGGCGAGTTCTTCCGCCTGCGCAACAGCGGCTGCCCGTTCCGCAGCACGGCGGCGGAGACGCATGCGTGCTGTTCCGCCGACCGGCGCGCGATCGAGCTGCTGCTCGGCGTGCCGGTCGAGCAGGTCACGACGGTCGCCGCGGGCGGCCACGAGTGCGAGTACCTCGTACGAAAAGAAGATGGACCCGGCGAGGCGGCAGGTGGACTGCTGCCCGTCATGGGACAGCGGCGGACAGGTATGCCCCTGGGGGGCGTCCGATGAGTGGAGCGACGATGACTCAGCCCATCCTGGAGTTGCGCGGCCTCAAGGTCAGCATCGCCGAGAAGCCCGACATCCACATTGTGAAGGGGATCGACCTGACGATTCGTCCGGGCGAGATCCACGCACTCATGGGGCCCAACGGCTCCGGCAAGAGCACGCTCGCCTCGACGATCGCGGGCAGCCCGATGTACGTGGTGGACGAAGGCCAGATCATCTACCAGGGCACGGACATCACCGCGATGTCCGCGGACGAGCGGGCGCGGAAGGGGATCTTCCTCTCGTTCCAGTACCCCACCCCGATCCCCGGCGTGACCATGGTCAACCTGATGCGCGAGTCGCTGAAGGCTCGCCGGGGCGCCGAGGTGCCCGCGCGCGAGTTCCTCGCCGAACTGCGCGCCACCCTCAACAAGCTGAAGATGTCCGAGGACATGGCGCGCCGCTACGTGAACGACGGCTTCTCCGGCGGTGAGAAGAAGCGCGCCGAAATCCTGCAAATGGGCCTCCTGAAGCCCGACCTCGCGATCCTCGACGAGACGGACTCCGGGCTGGACGTGGACGCGCTGCGGACGGTGTCCGAGGGCGTGAACGCGCTCCGCCGGCCGGACATGGGCATCCTGATCATCACGCACTACGAGCGCATCCTGAACTACATCGAGCCGGACTTCGTCCACATCCTCTTCGAGGGACGGATCGTGAAGTCCGGCGGGTTCGACCTCGCCAAGCGGATCGAGCACGAGGGCTACGACCCCATCCTCAAGGAACTGGGCATCACCTCGACGAAGGTCGCGGAAGGCGCTGCACGATGACTACCACCGACGTCCGCGGCACGGTTGGCGAATACAAGTGGGGCTTCCACGACGACGAGAAGCCGCTCTTCATGGCGGAGAAGGGCCTCACCGAAGAGGTCATCCGCGGCATGTCCAAGATGAAGGGCGAGCCCGAGTGGATGCTGGAGTACCGGCTGGACGCCTTCCAGCAGTTCCAGAGGCTCTCCAACCCCACCTGGGCCGGCAGCCCGGAACTGCTCGCCAGCATCGACTTCAACGATATCCACTATTACGTGCGGGCGACCGACAAGGACTCCTCCAAGTGGGAGGACGTGCCGCAGTACATCAAGGACACGTTCGACAAGCTCGGCATCCCGGAGGCGGAGCGCCAGTTCCTTGCCGGCGCCGGTGCGCAGTACGACTCCGAGGTCGTCTACCACAACATCCGCGAAGACCTCGAGAAGCTGGGCGTCATCTTCCTGGGCATGGACCAGGGTCTGCGTGAGTACGAGGAGATTGTCCGCGAGTACTTCGGCACCATCGTGCCCTCAGGCGACAACCGCTTCGCCGCGCTGAACTCGGCCGTCTGGTCGGGCGGGTCGTTCATCTACGTGCCGAAGGGCGTGAAGGTGGACGTGCCGCTGCAGGCCTACTTCCGGATCAACACGGAGAACATGGGCCAGTTCGAGCGCACGTTGATCATCGCGGACGAGGGCTCGCAGGTGCATTACGTGGAGGGCTGCACTGCCCCCATCTACAGCACGGACGCATTGCACTCGGCCGTCGTCGAGATCGTCGTGAAGAAGGGCGCCCGCGTCCGCTATTCCACGATCCAGAACTGGTCGAACAACGTCTTCAACCTGGTCACGAAGCGCGCCTACGCCTACGAAGACGCGATCATGGAGTGGGTGGACGGCAACATCGGTTCGAAGCTGACGATGAAGTACCCGTCGATCTACCTGATGGGCGAGCGCGCGCACGGCGAGATCCTCTCGCTGGCCTTCGCTGGCGAAGGCCAGCACCAGGACGCGGGTGGCAAGGTCGTCCACGTCGCGCCGAACACCACCAGCGCCATCGTCTCCAAGTCGGTGTCGCGCGGCGCCGGCCGCACCTCCTACCGCGGCCTGCTGAAGGTCTACGAAGGGGCGGAGAACTCCAGCAGCACCGTCCGCTGCGACGCGCTCCTGCTCGACACGCTGTCCCGCTCGGACACCTACCCCACGATGGAGGTGGACGAGGAGCGCGTGAACATCGGCCACGAGGCATCCGTCTCCAAGCTGGGCGAGGACCAGCTGTTCTACCTGATGTCGCGCGGCATCAAGGAAGAGGACGCCGCGAAGATGGTCGTGAACGGGTTCGTGGAACCGATCGTGAAGGAACTCCCGATGGAGTACGCGATCGAGCTCAACCGCCTGATCGAACTGCAGATGGAAGGCTCGGTGGGCTAGTGGCGACCTCCACCGCGACCTACTCGGAGACGGCCGCCAGCGAGGCGGCGCGTGGCCGTGGCGAGCCGGCCTGGCTCGTCGACGCGCGCGCCGAGGCCGCCCGCGCCTTCGTGGCGACCTCGATGCCATCGCCTGCGCTTCGCCCGTGGAAGTACACGGATGTCACGGCGCTCGACGTCGAGTCCTTCACGCCTGATGCGGCGTTTACGCCGCGCGTGACCGGCACGGCAGCGGCGGGCGGGTTCGCCGGATCGCTCGTGGCGGCCCTCGCCTCGCATGGCGAGGTGGTGCGCGAGCACCTCGGCTCCGTGGTGCCGGGCACCGAGGGCAAGTTCACGGCGGCCAACGCCGCGCAGTGGCGTGAAGGCGTCCTGGTCCACGCGCCACGCGGCCAGGCGTTCGCCGCGCCGGTGACGGTGACGGTGGAGGGGCGCGAGGGCGCGATCTTCCCGCGCATCCTGGTCGTCGCGGAACCCGCGAGCGAGGTCTCGATCATCCTCCGCACCTCCTCGCCGGCGGCGGCGCTGCTGGTGGCGGGTGTCATCGAGGTGGTCGCGCAGGCGGACAGCCGTGTGCGGCTGCTCATCGACACGCGCTGGGGGGCGGACACGCGGGAGTTCACCACGCTGCGCGCGAAGATCGGGCGGGGCGCGGACGTCCAGGTCGGTTCGATTGTCCTCGGCGGCCACATCGTGAAGCAGACGGTCGAGGCGCTGATGGAGGGTGAGGGTTCGACCTCCACCATCCGCGGCGTCGCGGTCGGCGACACGGAGCAGCACTTCGACTTCGTCACGCTGCAGGAGTTGATCGGCAAGAAGTCCTCGTCCGAGGTGGAGATCAAGACGGCGCTCGCGGGCGCGTCCCGTTCCGTCTACTACGGCGTGACGCGCGTGGAGCCGACGGCGATCGGCGCCTCCGCGAACCAGGAGAACCGCAACCTGCTGCTCTCCCCGCGCGCGAAGGCAGACGCCGACCCGGTCCTGGAGATCCTCACGAACGAGGTGATCCGCTGCGGCCACGGGGCGACAGTCGGCCCGGTCGACCAGGATGCGCTCTTCTACCTCCGGAGCCGCGGGCTGGACATGCGGCAGTCGCTGGTGCTGCTGGTCACCGGCTTCTTCCAGTCCGTCATCTCCGGCCTCGACGCCCCCGGGCTCGTCGAGGAACTGGAGAGCGCGCTGCGCGAGAAGCTGGCGACGGCCGAGCTGGAGTAGGCGGCCGTCTGATGGCAACAGAGCGCGTCGCCGCCGCATCGGAGATCCCGGTCGGGGAGGTTTGTGTCGTCCAGTGCGGGGCGCGCTCGCTGGCGGTCTCCAACGTGGACGGGACGCTGTACGCGATCGACAACCTCTGCACGCACGACAACGGCCCGCTGGGCGAGGGCCGGCTGCGCAACGGCCGGGTCATCTGCCCGCGCCACGGCGCGGCGTTCGACGCGAAGACAGGCCGCGTCCTCAGCCTGCCGGCCGTCCGCAGCGTGCAGGCGTACGAGGTGACCGTGGACGGCGACGATGTCTACATCGACTGCCCGGACGGGGCTGCCTCGTGACCTCGCTCGCCGACCTGCCGGCGGTGGAGCGGTTGCCGTACGACATCGCGCGGATCCGCCGCGATTTTCCGATCCTGAAGCGTGAGGTCTCGTCCGGCGCGCGGCTCGTCTACCTCGACAACGCGGCGACGAGCCAGCGGCCGGTGCAGGTGCTGGCGGAGATCACGCGGTTCTACCGCGACCATAACGCCAACATCCACCGCGGCGTCCACACCCTTTCGGTCGAGGCGACCGAGCTGTACGAGCAGGCGCGCGCGAAGGTGGCCCGCTTCATCGGCGCGGCGGACCCACGCGAGATCATCTTCACCCACAACACGACCGAGTCGATCAACCTTGTGGCGCACGGCTGGGCGCGGAAGCACCTCCAGCCGGGCGACGAGGTGGTGATCTCGGAGATCGAGCATCACTCGAACATCGTGCCGTGGCAGATGCTGCGCGACGAGCGCGGGATCACGCTGAAGTACATCCCGATGCTGCCGGACGGCACGCTCGACCTCGACGCGGCCCGGTCGATCATCACCGACCGCACCCGCCTCGTCTCGATCACCGCGATGTCGAACGCCCTCGGCACGATCGTGCCGCTGGACGTCATCGTGGCGCGGGCGAGGGCCGTCGGGGCGCTGGTCCTGGTGGACGGGGCGCAGTCCGTGCCGCACATGCCGGTGGACGTGCAGACGCTGGGCTCACTGGGCGTCGACTTCCTCGCGTTCAGCGGCCATAAGATGCTCGCGCCGTTCGGCATCGGCATCCTGTGGGGCCGTCTGCCGGTGCTGGAGTCGATGGACCCGTTCATGGGCGGAGGCGACATGATCCTCACCGTCTCCATGGAGCGGTCGACGTGGGCGGACGTGCCCGCGAAGTTCGAGGCGGGGACGCCGAACGTCGGCGACGCGATCGCCCTCGGCGCGGCGGTGGATTATCTCTCGGCGCTGGGCATGGACGCGGTACGGCGGCATGAGCGCGAGATCACGGACTACGCACTGCGGCGGCTGGCGGACGTCCCCGGCGTCACGATCTTCGGCGTGCCGGACGCGGAACGGCGCGGTGGGGTCATCTCGTTTGAGCTCGATGGTGTCCACCCGCACGACATCGGACAGGTGCTGGACACGAAGGGTGTGGCGATCCGGACGGGACACCACTGCGCCCAGCCGGTGATGCTCGCCCTGAACGTCCCCGCCACGGCGCGGGCCTCCTTCTACATTTACAACACGACCGACGAGGTGGACGCGCTGGCGTCCGGGCTCGAAGAGGTCGGACGGTTCTTCGGCGTGCGGAAGTAGCAAGGGAGGTCGCGATGGCGGAGTCCGGCCTCATGGAAGATCTCTACCGGGAGATCATCCTCGACCATTACCGGCAGCCGAGGAACCACGGCACGGCGATCGAGCCGACCTGTTCCGCGGACGGCGCGAATCCACTGTGCGGCGACCAGGTCCGCGTCGACGTCGCGCTCGTGGACGGCGTGGTGGAGGCGATCTCCTTCAGCGGGCAGGGCTGCTCCATCTCGCAGGCCTCGGCCAGCATGATGACGGAATACGTGAAGGGGCGTGACACCGCCGCGGCGCTCCAGGGTGACGAGGCGTTCCAGCAGATGATGCTGACGGGCGAAGCGCCCGACATCGATGGCTTCGACGACATCGCCGCGCTGGCGGGCGTCGCGAAGTTCCCGGCGCGCGTGAAGTGCGCCTCGCTCGCATGGAAGACCCTCGCGCAGGCGCTCGCCGACGGCGGCGGCAGCGTGACGACGGATGACGGGAGCCGGTGATGACGGACGAACAGCAGACGACCGAAGTGGACGAGGTCGAGCCCGGCCCGCCGACCGAGGAGGCGGTGCGCGCCGTCCTCGACACCGTGGAGGACCCCGAACTGCGGATGAGCATCACTGAGCTGGGACTCATCTACGGGGTGGAGGTCGACCCCGAGGGAATGGTGACCGTCGACATGACGCTCACCTCGCCTGCGTGCCCGGTGGGGCCGATGCTGCAGGGGATGATCTACCACAAGCTGATGCAGACACCGGGCGTAGAAGATGTCGAGGTGAACCTCGTCTGGAGTCCGCCCTGGGACCCGCGCACGATGGCGTCCGAAGACGTGAAGATGGCGCTCGGGATCTGGTAGCCGGGGCGCTAGTTGATCGCGAAGTCGGGAGGCAATACGCCCTTCGGGACGGTCCGTTCGAGCGGGATGCCCTCGCGTGAGCAGCCGAGTAGGCTTTCGGTGCGGCAGGTCCCCAGCAGCACGCGGGTGGTATCCACCACCACCTGATCGCCGTCACGCCGGGTGCGGAATTCTTCCATGTCCTTCGTGGCCGAGGCCTCGAGCACCTCGCCGTCCAGTGCCCAGCGCCCGGCCCCGCACGGGTCCACGTACATGCCGGTCACGGCGCCGGCCTTCGCGGTGGCGTCCCAGCGGATGTGACAGGTGGACCCGGCCGAGCGAGAGAGCAGCGCGACCGTCCGTCCGTTCGTGTCGAGGGCCGTCCACACGCCGTATGTGCGCTGCTGTCGGTCGTTTCCGAACGTGGTGATGGGGGTGAACACGGGTGTCCCGGGCTGGAGATTCGCGAGGGGCACGCGCACCTCGCGCGGCGGGGGCGACGCAAAGGAGACGACGCAGACCGCCGCAAGCCCGATCCCGACAGCGACAACGAGGACGAATGCGAGAATGCGCGGCCACGGATTCGCCGGACGCGTTGCGTCCGCCGGTCCCCCGAGCACATCCCCTGCGCGATCTGCGGCCATCTGACCATCCTACCGGGCAGTCCCGCTAGTCGCGCCCGGCTTCGTCCGGTTTGCCGCGCTGGAGCACCGATGCGTACGATCTCACTGCCCCACCCGCGCACCGCTGGCGGCCAGGACGCGGACAGGATGTCCTCATGACGGCAATCGCTCTCCCGGCATGTCCGCGCCCATGATGTGGACGCGGACGGTCCGTACGACCCGCCGGCGCTTCCTCGGCGGAGGCGCGTGTCTCGTGGCGGGCGCAGGCCTTGCGATCCTCCTCGACGGCTGTTCGAGCAAGCCCACCGCCGTGACGGGTGGCGCGGTGCCGAGGGTGCGGGAGCGCGTCATCCCGAAGGAGAAGCGCGGGACGCCGGGCACGCTGCGCCTCGGACTGGTGCGTTCCGGCGCGCCGGACGCGCCCGCGCTCACCGACCTGGAGTCCCTCCTCGTGCACGCACGGCTCGTCGCCGTCGACCCGCGGAGCGGGGCGGTATATGGCGACCTGGCGACCGAAGTGGAGCGGCCGGAGCCGACGGTCCTGCGTTTCGGCCTGGACGACCGAGCCCGGTTCCATGTCCAGGGCAACGACCAGCCGCGTCCTGTCACCTCCGAGGCGGTGAAGGCCTCGTTCGAACGGCGCGCGGCGGAGGGCGTCCCGCTGTTCTCACAGGTCATCGAGCGGGTCGAGGCGCCGGACAAGGGGCATGTGGTCCTCCACCTGCGCGCACCGTTTGCACTTCTGTTCGAACTGCTCGGCGCGGCCTCGGGAGCGGTGACGAGCGACGCCACGTACCCCGGGCTCAACGAACGGGTGGGCGCTGGCGCCTTCGTCCCGGCGGCACTGGAGGGCGCCATGTTGCGCCTGTCGGCGAACCCGCTGCTGAAGGGCGACGCCGCCCCGCGCCTGGCCCAGATCACCGTGACCGGGGCCGGGCTGGAGCGCGATCTCGACCTGGCGTTCGCGCGCGGAGACATCGATGTGCGCCGGCACCAGGACGAGCCGGGCGTGCTCATCGGCGGCGGGCGTGATGGACGGACGCTGGTGCGGCGTCCGGCGATGAGGATGCGCGGCCTCGGACTCTCCCTCGTCCCGCGCAAGGACGGACGGGACGTGCGTGCGGTGCCCGCGTTCCAGGACCAGCGAGTGCGCCGCGCGCTCTCGCTGGCGATTGACCGCGCCGTCCTGCGTGGGCTGGACAATGCGTTCCCGACGGGGCCGGTCGGGCCAGCGCACGCGACGGACGCGCTGCCGCCGGACGAGCTGAACGCGCATGCGTTGCTGCAGTACCGGCCCGAGGAATCGGCGCAGCTGCTGCGCGCCGCCGGCCACGAAGGCCTGGCGTTCACCGTGGTCCACCCGGACATCCCGACGATGCTGCCGATGGTGAAGTCAGTGGGCGAGTCGCTCACACGGGCGGGCTTCGCGCCGCGGATGCAGAGCATGGCGTTCGCGGCGTGGCAGACCACGCTGGCGGCGGGCGACTTCGAGGCGACGCTGGTGGAACTCACCAACCTGGAGACGCCCGACCTCGGGCTGCGGCTGCACCAGAGCGGCGGACTGGACGGGCGGTTCTCGCTCTGGGGCTACTCGAACCCGGTGTACGACGCCGCCGTCCTCGAGGCGCTGCGCCAGTTCGACCCGGCGGTGCGCGCGCAGAAGTCGCGCGAGGCGCAGCGGCTGTTGCTGGACGACGTCCCGGCGATGCTCCCCATTTACGTGCCGGGCGAGGCCATCTCGATCGCGAAGGGCGTCAGCGGCTACGCGGCGGATGCCTATGACTTCAATACCGGCTACCTGGCCCGTGACTGGGCAGCCCTCGCCTGAGCGGTTAGCGGCCGGCCTGGATCGCCTCGTCCAGCAGCTCGATGACGTGGCGGACATCGGCGTCGAGTCCTGTACGCCGGACGCCCGCCTCGATCTGCATCGCGCACCCGGGGTTCGAGGTGCAGACCACGCCCGCGCCGGTCGAGGCGATCTCCGCCATCTTCGCGTCGAGGATCGTCGCTGACATCTCCGGCTGCACCACGGAGTAGAGACCGGCCGAGCCGCAACAGCGGTCCGGCGTGCGCATCTCCACGAGACGCAGGCCGGGGATCGCGCGCAGGATCGCCCGGGGCGCCTCGCGGATGCGTTGGGCGTGCGCGAGGTGGCAGGCGTCCTGCAGCGTCACGGTGCGCTCGAAGCGCCCGAGG
>Ga0194132_10002336_pt1 | contig 35941 bp, 34 predicted proteins | sample TA2KigOf80mmetaG_FD_148612 | JGI IMG/M metagenome (GOLD analysis project Ga0194132, IMG submission 148612) | Freshwater microbial communities from Lake Tanganyika, Tanzania - TA2015054 Kigoma Offshore 80m | ecosystem: Environmental > Aquatic > Freshwater > Lake | place: Tanzania: Lake... | reverse complement strand
TCCCCACGCAGCTCGACTGGCCGATGCCGCGCGTGGTGAGCTGGCCCACGACCTCGTAGGTCAGCGTGCCGCTGCGCGAGACCACGCCGACGTGGCCGCGCTTGTGGATGTGGCCCGGCATGATGCCGATCTTCGCTTCGTCGGGCGTGATCACGCCGGGGCAGTTCGGGCCGATCAGGCGGCTCTTCGTGCCGAGCACGAAGTGCTTGGCGCGCACCATGTCGACGACCGGAATGCCCTCGGTGATGCAGATCACGAGCGGCACGCCGGCGGCGGCGGCCTCCATGATGGCGTCCGCGGCGCCCGCGGGCGGAACGAAGATGAGCGCGCAGTCCGCGCCCTCCTTCCGCACCGCCTCGTCGACGGTGTTCCACACGGCAAAGCCTTCGTGCGTCGTGCCGCCCTTGCCGGGCGTGACGCCGCCGACGACGTTGGTGCCGTACTCCTTGCAGCGCGCCGCGTGGAAGGCGCCTTCCTTGCCGGTGATCCCCTGCACCACGACCCGCGTGTGCTTGCCGACGAGGATGCTCATGCCTTCGCGCCCTTCGCGAACGCCACGGCCTTGCGCGCGCCGTCGCCCATGTCCTCCGCCATCGTCAGCGCGAGGCCGGACTCCGCGAGCATCTTCTTGCCGAGCTCCACGTTGGTGCCTTCGGCGCGCAGGACGACCGGCAGCGTGAGGCCGAGCTTCTTCACGGCGCCGATGACGCCCTCGGCCAGCCGGTCCACGCGCAGGATCCCGCCGAACACGTTGATGAAGACCGCCTTCACGCTCGGGTCGGACGACAGGATGCGGAAGGCGTTCTCGATCTGCTCCGGCGAGGCGCCGCCGCCCACGTCGAGGAAGTTCGCGGGCTCGCCGCCCGCGAGCTTGACGATGTCCATCGTGGCCATCGCGAGCCCGGCGCCGTTCACCATGCAGCCGACGTTGCCGTCGAGCTTGATGTAGTTGAGGCTGTACTTCGAGGCCTCGACGTCCAGCGGGTCTTCCTCGTGGATGTCGCGCAGCTCCACCAGCTCCTTGTGCCGGTAGAGCGCGTTGTCGTCGAAGCTCAGCTTGGCGTCCAGCGCGAACACGCGGCCGTCCTTCGTGACCACGAGCGGGTTGATCTCCGCGAGCGCGCAGTCCTTCGCGAGATAGAGCGCGAAGAGCGCCTTCACCAGGGCCACGCCCTGCTTGAGCTGGTCGCCCGCGAGCCCGAGGCCGAACGCGATCTTGCGGGCCTGGAAGTCGGAGAGGCCGAGCGCCGGGTGCGCCCACTCGCGGAGGATCTTCTCCGGCGTCTTCGCCGCGACTTCCTCGATGTCCATGCCGCCGGCCTCGGAGGCCATGATCGCGTGCGCGCTCTTCTGGCGGTCGAGCGTGATCGACAGATAGAGCTCGCGCTCGATCGCCGACGCCTCCTCGACCAGGACCTTGCGCACTTTGATGCCCTCGGGCGGCGTCTGCGGGGTCTTGAGCATCATCCCGAGGATCTGCTTCGCGGCGGCCTCGGCGCCCGCGGGATCGTCGGCGAGCTTGATGCCGCCGCCCTTGCCGCGCCCGCCCGCGTGGACCTGCGCCTTGACGACGACCTTCCCGCCGAGGCGCTGCGCGATCTCGTTCGCCCGCGCCGGCGTGTCGGCGACGTCCCCCCTGGGGACGGCGACGCCGAACTCCTTCAGCAGCGCCTTGGCCTGGTACTCGTGAACCTTCACGCGGGCGTCTTCTTCGGCCGGTTGCCGCGGAACTTGTCGAGCAGCCACACGATCGGGTCGTAGCGGTCGGCCATCCGCTCCTTCATCGGGATGATCCCGTTGTCGGTGATGTGGATGTGCTCGGGGCAGACTTCCGTGCAGCACTTGGTGATGTTGCAGAGGCCGATGCCCGCGCTCTTCTCCGTGAAGGGCACGCGGTCGAGCGTGTCGAGCGGGTGCATGTCGAGCCCGGCGATCTTGATGAAGAAGCGCGGCCCGGAGAACTTCGGCTTGTGCTCCTCGTGGTCGCGGATGACGTGGCAGACGTCCTGGCAGAGGAAGCACTCGATGCACTTGTGGAACTCCTGCGCGCGGTCGACGTCTTCCTGCTGCATCCGGTACTTGCCGTCCGCGTCCGGCGGCTTGAGCCGGAGCGGCGCGATCTCCTTCGCCTTCGTGTAGTTGTACGAGACGTCGGTGACGAGGTCCCGGATGATCGGGAACGTCCGGAGCGGCGCCACGCTGATGGTCTCGCCCTCCTGGAAGAGGTTCATGCGCGTCATGCACATGAGCCGCGGCTTGCCGTTGATCTCCGCGCTGCACGAGCCGCACTTGCCCGCCTTGCAGTTCCAGCGGCACGCCAGGTCCGGCGTCTGCGTGGCCTGGAGGCGGTGGATCACGTCCAGGACGACCATGCCCTCTTCCGACTCGACCGTGTAATCCCGAAACTCACCGCCGCCCGGGTCGCCCCGGAACACCCGCATGGTGTAGGTCGGCATCTACTTTCTCTCCTGGAAGAGGGCTTTGAGGTCGTCGGGCATCGTGGGGAGCGGCTCGTGGCGCAGGTCGACGCCGCCGTCGCCCGCCTGCCGCAGGACCACGTTGATCGTGCCCCACGTGTCGTCGGTGTACGGATGATCGTCCCGCGTGTGGCCGCCGCGGCTCTCCTTGCGGTCGAGCGCCGCCTTCGCGCAGCACTCCGCCACCGTGAGGAGCGACTTGAGGTCGAGCGCGGTGTGCCAGCCCGGGTTGTACGTGCGCCCGCCGCCCACGCCCACCTTGTTCGCGCGCACCTTGAGCTCCTCGATCTTGTTCAGCGCGGCGACGAGCTCGGACTCGGTGCGGATGATGCCGACCAGGTCCTGCATGGTGTCCTGCAGCTCGGCCTGGATGACGTACGGGTTCTCGCCCGCCGTCCGGTTGAAGGGCTCGAGGGTCTCCCGCACGACGTTCTCGACCTCGCCGGCGTCCACGTGGAGGCGCCCCCCGAGGTTCTTCGCGTAGAGCGCGGCGTGCAGGCCCGCCCGTCGCCCGAACACGAGCAGGTCGGACAGCGAGTTGCCGCCCAGACGGTTGCTGCCGTGCATGCCGCCCGCGGCCTCGCCGGCGGCGAAGAGGCCCGGCACCGTGGCCGCCGCCGTGTCGGCGTCGACGCGCACGCCGCCCATGATGTAGTGGCACGTCGGCCCGACCTCCATCGGCTCCTTCGTGATGTCCACGTCCGCCAGCTCCTTGAACTGGTGGTACATCGAGGGCAGGCGCTTGCGGATGTAGTCGGCGGGCCGGCGCGAGGCGATGTCGAGGAAGACGCCGCCGTGCGGCGACCCGCGGCCCGCCTTCACCTCGGAGTTGATCGCGCGCGCCACTTCGTCGCGCGGGAGCAGGTTCGGCGTGCGGCGGTTGTTCTTCTTGTCCGCGTACCAGCGCTCGGCTTCCTCGATGTTGTCGGCCGTCTCGCCTTTGAAGTACTCGGTGATGTAGTTGAACATGAACTGCTCGCCGCTCTTGTTCTTGAGCGTCCCGCCGTCGCCGCGCACGCTCTCGGTGACGAGGATGCCGCGCACCGACGGGGGCCACACCATCCCGGTGGGATGGAACTGCACGAACTCCATGTCGATGAGGTCCGCCCCCGCCCACATGGCGATCGACTGGCCGTCGCCCGTGTACTCCCACGAGTTGGAGGTGATCTTCCAGGCCTTGCCGACGCCCCCGGTCGCGATCACCACGGCCTTCGCCTTGAACAGCACGAACTGGCCGGTGTTGCGCCAGTAGCCGAAGGCGCCGGAGATGCGGTCCCCGTCCTTCATCAGGCGCTCGACCTTGCACTCCATGTACACGTCGATCGCCTGGTGGATGCCGTGGTACTGGAGCGTGCGGATCATCTCGAGGCCCGTGCGGTCGCCCACGTGCGCGAGGCGCGCGTAGCGGTGGCCGCCGAAGTCCCGCTGGGAGATCAGGCCGGCCTTGGTGCGGTCGAACAAGGCGCCCCAGCGCTCCAGCTCGAGCACGCGCTCCGGCGCCTCCTGCGCGTGCAGCTGGGCCATGCGCCAGTTGTTGAGCATCTTGCCGCCGCGCATGGTGTCGCGGAAGTGGACCTGCCAGTTGTCCTCCGGCCACACGTTGCCGAGCGCGGCCGCGATGCCGCCCTCCGCCATGACCGTGTGCGCCTTGCCGAGGAGCGACTTGCACACGAGGCCGACCGACACGCCCTGTGCCGCCGCTTCGATCGCCGCGCGCAGCCCGGCGCCCCCGGCGCCGATGACGAGAACGTCGTGCTCGTGGGTCTCGTACTGGACGGTCGCCATTAGAGGATCCTCAGATCCCGGATGATCCCCATGGAGACCAGCCGGACGTACAGGTCGGTGAGGCCGACGCTGAAGAGGGAGAGCCACGCGAACATCGGATGGCGCTCGTTGAGCCGCGTGATCACGCGCCACAGCGAGTAGCGCGTGGGCGCCTTCGAGAAGACGTCCGCGTGCCCGCCGCACACGTGCCGGCACGAGTGGCAGGAGAAGGTGTAGCCCGCGAGGAAGATCACGTTGATCCACATCACGATCGTCCCGACGCCGATGCCGAACTGCGCGCCGCCGCCGGGCGCGGGGAAGCGGAACGCGAGCAGCGCGTCCCACGTGAGCAGCACGATGAACACGACCGCGACGTACCAGGCGTACCGGTGGAAGTTCTGCATGATGAGCGGGAAGCGCGTCTCGCCCGTGTAGCCGCTCTTCGCGTCCTTGACGGCGCAGGCGGCCGGCGCCAGCCAGAACGAGCGGTAGTACGCCTTGCGGTAGTAGTAGCAGGTCAGCCGGAAGAGACCGGGGCCCCAGAGGATCAGGAACGCCGGCGACAGCACGCCCACGATCGGCACCGTGATGTCGGGCAGCCCGTAGCCGAACGTCGGGTGCAGGCAGGACTGCGCGATGCACGGCGAGTAGAACGGCGAGAGGTACGGCGCCGCGTAGTAGTGCGCGTTCTGCAGGCCCGCCCACGTCGAGTAGACGATGAACGCGAGCAGCACCACCACCACGGTGAGCGGCAGCGCCCACCACGCGTCCTTCCTGAGATGCGGCGCCGCGATCGGCGGCCGCGCCGCGGCGCGCACGTGGCCCCGCTGGTCCTTCAGGATGTCCCGGATCATGCGTTCTCCCTCGTCACGGGTCTCACTGCCGTGCGTACTCCTTCTGCCCGTCGACGTACAGGTCGCCGCCGTGGCAGTCGTTGAGGACGATCGCCGGAAACCCCTCGACCTCCAGCCGGCGAATCGCCTCCGTGCCCAGGTCCTCGTACGCGACGATCTCCGCCTTCTTGATGAAGCCGGACAGCACCGCGCCCGCGCCGCCGATGCTCCCGAAATAGACCGCCTTGTACTGCTTGAGCGCGTCCTTCACCGGCTGGCCGCGGTAGCCCTTGCCGATGGTGCCCTTCAGCCCCGCCGCGAGCAGCGCCGGGGTGAACTTGTCCATGCGGCTCGCCGTGGTCGGCCCGGCGGCGCCGATGGCGTCCCCCGGCCGCGGCGGCGTCGGTCCCGTGTAATAGACGATCGCGCCCTTGATGTCGACCGGCAGCGTCTCGCCCTTCTCCAGCAGCGGGAAGAGGCGGGCGTGCGCGGCGTCGCGCCCGGTGTAGATGACCCCGCTGATGCGCACGCGGTCGCCGGCCTCGAGCGACTCGACGTCCGCGTCGCTGAGCGGCGTGGTGATGTCCTTGATGCCGTCGGCGGCGGTGGTGACGGCCATCAGGCGATTCCGTCGACGATCGCGTTGAACGTCGGGCTGGGCCGCATGGCCTTCGACGCCCGCTCCGGGCTCGGCCGGTAGTACCCGCCCAGGTCGACGGGCTTGCCCTGCGCCCCGTTCAGCTCGGCGACGATCGTCGCCTCGTTCTCCGCGAGCTGCCGGGCCACCTTCGAGAAGCGCGCCTGCAGCTCCGCATCCTGGGTCTGGGCGGCCAGCGCCTCCGCCCAGTAGAGGGCGAGGTAGAAGTGACTGCCCCGGGTGTCGAGCTCGCCGACCTTGCGGGAGGGCGACTTGTCCTGGTCGAGGAACTTCGTGTTTGCCCTGTGCAGCGTCTCGGCGAAGACCGTCGCCTTGGCATGGCTCGCCGCGCGCCCCATGTGATCGAGCGACTCCGCGAGCGCGAGGAACTCGCCGAGCGAGTCCCAGCGCAGGTGGCCCTCTTCCACGAACTGCTCGACGTGCTTGGGCGCCGAGCCGCCCGCGCCGGTCTCGAAGAGCGCGCCGCCGTCCATGAGCGGCACGATCGACAGCATCTTCGCGCTGGTGCCCAGCTCGAGGATCGGGAACAGGTCGGTGTTGTAGTCGCGCAGCACGTTGCCGGTGACCGAGATCGTGTCCTTGCCTTCGCGCATGCGCTCCAGCGAGAAGCGCGCGGCCTCGGCGACCGCCATGATCCGGATGTCGAGCCCGCTGGTGTCGTGGTCCTTCAGGTACCGGGTCACCTTCTCGATGAGCTGGGCGTCGTGCGCCCGGTTCTTGTCGAGCCAGAAGACGGCGGGCGTCCCGGTGATCCGCGCGCGGGTGACCGCGAGCTTCACCCAGTCGCGGACCGGCGCGTCCTTCACCTGGCAGGCCCGCCAGATGTCGCCCTCCTCCACCGCGTGCTCGATGAGCGTCGTGCCGCTCGCGTCGACGATCCGGACGGTGCCCGCCGCGGGCATCTGGAACGTCTTGTCGTGCGAGCCGTACTCCTGCGCCTGCTGCGCCATCAGCCCGACGTTGGGCACCGAGCCCATGGTCCGCGGGTCGAACGCGCCGTGCTTCTTACAGTGCTCGATCGCCTCGTGATAGAGCCCGGCGTAGCTGTGGTCGGGGATGACGGCCTTCGCCTCGTGGAGCTTGTTGTCCGGGCCCCACATCTGGCCGGAGTCGCGGATCATCGGCGGGATCGAGGCGTCGATGATCAGGTCGCTCGGCACGTGCAGGCTGGTGATGCCCTTCTCGGAGTTCACCATCGCCAGCGCGGGGCGCTTCGCGTAGGTGGCCTGGATGTCGGCCTCGATCTCCGCCTGCGTGGCCGCCGGCAGCTTCTTGATCGTCGCGTACAGGTCGCCGAGGCCGTTGTTCGGGTCGACGCCGATCTCCTTGAACACCGCCGCGTGCTTGTCGAAGACGTCCCGGAAGAACGTCCGCACCGCGTGCCCGAAGATGATCGGATCCGAGATCTTCATCATCGTGGCCTTCAGGTGGACGGAGAAGAGCACGCCCTGCTTCTTCGCGTCCTCGATCTGCTCCTCGAAGAACGTCACCAGCGCGGCCCGGCTCATGAACGTGCCGTCGATGACCTCGCCGGCCTTGAGCGCGAGCTCGTCCTTGAGGACGGTCACCTTCCCGGCCTTGTCGGTGAGCTCGATGCGCACGGTCGTGGCCTCGGGCACCGTCACCGACTTCTCGTTGCTCGCGAAGTCGCCGCGGCTCATGGTGGCGACGTGCGCCTTCGAGTCCGGCGACCACTGCCCGAGCTTGTGCGGGTGCTTCTTCGCGTACTCCTTCACCGCGGCCGCCGCCCGCCGGTCGGAGTTGCCTTCCCGCAGCACCGGGTTCACGGCGCTGCCGAGCACCTTCCCGTAGCGCGCCTTGATCTCCTTCTCCGCGGGGCTCGCCGGGTTCTCCGGGTAGTCCGGCACCTTGTAGCCCTGCGACTGCAGCTCCTGGATCGCCTCCTTGAGCTGCGGGACCGAGGCGCTGATGTTCGGCAGCTTCACGATGTTGGCTTCGGGCCGCTTCGCCAGCTCGCCGAGCTGCGTCAGCCAGTCGGGCACGCGCTGCGCCGGCGTGAGCTGCTCCGGAAAGTTCGCGAGGATGCGGCCGGACAGCGAGATGTCCGCCGTCTCGATGGCGATGCCCGTGCCGGCGGTGAACTTCCGCACGATCGGCAGGAGCGAGTAGGTGGCCAGCGCCGGGGCTTCGTCGATCTCCGTCCAGATGATCTTTCCGGGAACGGTGGGCATGGCTACAGCGTGGCCTCCTGGTGGCGGTGCGCGTGGCATTCGATCGTCACCGCGACGGGCAGCGACGTGATGTGACACGGGTAGCTGAGGATGTGGATCCCGAACGAGGTCGTGTCGCCGCCGTAGCCCTGCGGCCCGATGCCGAGCTTGTTCGCGCGCTCGAGCAGCTCCCGTTCCAGCGCGTCGAGCGTCGGGTCCGGGTTCGGCGAGCCGACCTCGCGGAAGAGCGCCTTCTTGGAGTTGAGCGCGGCCTTCTCGAACGTGCCGCCGATCCCGACGCCGAGGATGAGCGGCGGACACGCGTCCGGCCCCGCCAGCTTCACGCACTCGATGATGAAGTCCTTCACGCCCTCGATGCCGGCGGCCGGCGTGAGCATGACGTACTTCGAGCGGTTCTCGCAGCCGCCGCCCTTGGCCATGATCGCGAGCTTCAGCTCGGCGCCCGGGACCACGTCCACGTGGATCACCGCCGGCGTGTTGTCACCGGTGTTCACGCGGTCGAACGGCGACTTGACCATCGAGGCGCGCAGGAAGCCTTCCGTGTAGCCCTGGCGCACGCCCTCGTTGATGGCGTCGTAGAGCCCGCCGCCGGTGACGTGCACGTCCTGCCCGAGCTCCACGAAGCAGACCGCGACGCCGGTGTCCTGGCAGTAGGCGATCTTCTTGGTGCGCGCGAGCTCGGCGTTCTGCTTGAGGATCTGGAGCACCTGCCGGCCCGCGGGCGAGCGCTCGGTGGTGAGCGCCCTGTCGAAGGCGCGCAGCATCTCGGGGCCGAGATTCCAGTTCGCCTCCATGCAGAGCTTCTTGACCGTGTCGGTGATCGCGGAGACGTGGACCTCTCTCATGCGAGCTTCAGCTTGTCGACGAGCTCGCGCACGGCCGCCGCCGACTTGTCGAAGGCGGCCTGCTCGTCCTTCGTGAGCTTGATCTCGATGATCTCCTCCACCCCGCTGCGCCCGAGCTTCACCGGCACGCCGACGTAGAGGCCCCGGGTGCCGTACTGCCCCTCGAGGTAGGCGGCGCACGGCAGGATCTTCTTCTTGTCCTTCAGGATCGCCTCGACCATCTCCACCGCGGCGGCGGCCGGCGCGTAGTACGCGCTGCCGCTCTTGAGCAGGCCGACGATCTCCGCGCCGCCGTTCGCGGTGCGGGTGACCAGCGCGTCGATCGTCTCCTTCGGGAGGAGGTCGGTGATCGGGATGCCCGCCACCGTCGAGTAGCGCGGGAGCGGCACCATGGTGTCGCCGTGGCCGCCGAGCACGAAGGCCGTCACGTTCTCCACGGAGACGTTCAGCTCGCGCGCGATGAACGTGCGGAAGCGCGCGGAGTCGAGGACGCCCGCCATGCCGACCACGCGCTTGGACGGAAAGCCGGACTTCTTCCACGCGAGCTGCACCATCGCGTCGAGCGGGTTGGTGACGAGCACGAGGATCGCGTGCTTCGAGCGCGCGGTGATCTGCTCGACGACCGAGCCGACGATCTCCGCGTTCTTGAAGAGCAGGTCGTCGCGCGTCATCCCCGGCTTGCGGGCGAGGCCGGCGGTGATGACGACCACGTCCGAGTCCGCGGTCTCGTCGTAGCCGTTGGAGCCGACCAGGCTCGAGTCGTAGCCGTGCACGGGCCCGGCCTGCGCGAGGTCGAGCGCCTTCCCCTGGGGGATGCCCTCCACGACGTCGACGAGCACGACGTCGCCCAGCTCCTTCTCGACTGCGTATTGCGCCACCGACGCGCCGACGTTGCCGGCGCCCACCACCGTGATCTTCGGCCGGGCCATTAGACGTCCTTTCCTGGCTTCGCTTTCGTGTCCCGGGGCTCGAGCTTCACGTCCTTCAGCTCGGCGGCGGCGCCGGTGGAAGGATCGATGGCCTGCCCCGCGTTGAGCGCGGACCCCGCGCGGAACCACGCGATCTGCTCGCGCGTCATGCTGTGCCGCGTGTCGATCTCGACGACCCGCCCGTCGGGCTTGCGGATGATCACCCGCACCGGCCGGCCGGGCTCGAGCGCGGACAGCCCGGAGATCGTGATCCGGTCGTTCTGCTCGAGCGTGTCGTAGTCCGCGGGGTCGATGAACGTGAGCGGCAGGATGCCCTGCTTCTTCAGGTTGGTCTCGTGGATGCGCGCGAAGCTCCGCACGAGCACGGCGACACACCCGAGATAGCGGGGCGACATCGCGGCGTGCTCGCGGCTGCTGCCCTCGCCGTAGTTCTCGTCGCCCACGACCATCCACCACTGCCGCTGGGCCTTCAGCTCGCGCGCGATCTTCGCGAGCGGCTGCCCCGCGGCGCCCGTGAGCGGGTTCACGCCCTTGCCGCTCTCGCCCGTGAACGCGTTGAGCGCGCCGAGGAACATGTTGTCGCTGATCCTGTCGAGGTGGCCGCGGAAGCGCAGCCACGGGCCCGCCGGCGAGATGTGGTCGGTCGTCGTCTTGCCCTTCGTCTTCACGAGGATGGGCAGGTCGACGTAGTCCTTGCCGTCCCACGCCACGAACGGCCCGAGGAGCTGCAGGCGCTCGCTGTTCTCGGGGATCTCGATCGTCAGCCCCTCGGCGTCCGCCTCGCTCGCGGGCTCCTCGTAGCCCTCGGTGCCGCGCGCGAACCCCTCGCGCGGCAGCTCCTCGGCCTCCGGCGGCGTGAAGCGCATCGTCTTGCCGTCGGGCGTCGGCAGCGTGTCGGTCAGCGGGTTGAAGTGCAGCGTGCCCGCGAACGCGAGCGCGGTGACGATCTCCGGGCTCGTGATGAACGACAGCGTGGCCTGGCTGCCGTCGTTGCGCCCGGGAAAGTTGCGGTTGAACGAGCTCACGATGGTGTTGGCCTGCTCCGCGCCGACGTCGGAGCGCTTCCACTGGCCGATGCACGGGCCGCACGCGTTGGCGAGCACGGTGGCGTCGATCTTCGCGAACTGCTCGACCACGCCGTCGCGCTGGATGGTCTGGAAGACGCGCTCCGAGCCCGGCGTCACCAGGAACTTGCTCTTCACGCGCAGGCCCGCCGTGTGGCCCTGCTTCGCGATGTGCGCGGCGCGCCGCATGTCCTCGTAGGAGGAGTTCGTGCACGAGCCGATGAGCGCGTTGGTGATCGACGCCGGCCAGCCGTTCTCCCTGACGTCCGCCGCGAGCTTGCCGATCGGCCGGCCACGGTCCGGGGAGTGCGGGCCGACGATGTGCGGCTCGAGCGTGTCGAGGTCGATCTCGACGATCTCGTCGTAGAAGCGCGACGGGTCCTGCGCCACCTCGGGGTCCGCCACGAGGTGCTCGCGGTACTCGTCCGCCAGGCGCGCGAGGTCCGCGCGCTCGGTCGCGCGCAGGTACGCGGCCATGCGCTCGTCGTACGGAAAGACCGAGGTCGTGGCGCCCAGCTCCGCCCCCATGTTGCAGATGGTCGCCTTGCCGGTCGCGCTGATCGACGCGGCGCCGGGGCCGAAGTACTCGAGGATCTTGTTGGTCCCGCCCTTCACGGTGAGGAGCGTGCAGAGGTACGTGATGACGTCCTTCGGCGCCGTCCACCCGTGCAGCCTGCCCGTGAGGCGCACGCCGACCAGCCTGGGATGCAGGACCTCCCACGGCAGGCCCGCCATCGCCTCGCCGCAGTCCGCGCCGCCGACGCCGATCGCCAGCATCCCGAGCCCGCCGGCGTTCGGCGTGTGGGAGTCGGCGGCGATCATCAGCGTGCCGGGCGTCGCGTAGTTCTCGAGGACGACCTGGTGGATGATGCCGGAGCCCGGCCGCCAGAAGCCCATGCCGTACTTGCGGGCCGCCGAGCGCAGGAAGTTGTAGACCTCGGCGCTCTCGCTCACCGCGCGCGAGAGATCCTCCCCGGCGCCGCTCTCGGCGCGGATCAGATGGTCGCAGTGGATCGTGGACGGCACGGCGACCCGCTTGCGGCCCGACATCATGAACTGGAAGAGCGCCATCTGGCCGGTGACGTCCTGCAGCGCGACGCGGTCGACCGTCAGGCGCAGGATCGCCTTCCCGCGCTCCCACTCTTGGCTGGCGAAGTCGTGGCAGTGCGCCACGAGGATCTTCTCGGAGAGCGTGAGCGCGCGCCCGAACGTGTGGCGCGCGTCCGCGAGACGGGCAGGCATGGCCGCGTACAACGAGCGCACCTGCGCGTGACCGGCGGACATCAGAGCCTCCTTCGAATGCGATGCGAGGGCAGACGTACGCCTCCCGCCGGATGGGGCCGGGAGGCGCGCGAAAACCAAATAACTCTAACGCGACGCGCGATTAGCGTCAAGGACGGCGCCCGCTCCCGCGGCTCGTCCGCGAACGTTGGTATCATTCCCCCATGACGATCCTCGTGGTCGACGACGAGCAGGACGTGCTCGACATGTTCGTGGACGCGCTCGAGGGCGAGGGGCACGCGGTGCGCGCGTTCGCGAGCGGTGGGCTGGCGCTCGACGCCCTGGCCACGACCCCCGCGGATCTCCTGCTCGTGGACCGGCAGATGCCCGAGCTCGACGGGTTCGAGGTCGCGCGCCGCGCGCGCGTGCTCCAGCCGCACCTGCCGATCGTGATGGTCACCGGCGATCACACCGTGCGCGATCCGAAGGCGACCGCCGTCGACCGCGTGCTCTACAAGCCCGTCTCGATCGCCGAGATCGTCGCGCTCGCCCAGTCGCCCGCGCGCCTGCGCGCCTAGTCCCCCGCCCCGAACAGCCGGCGCGTCGCCAGGCGCCGCAGCGTCAGGATCGACGCCGTCGGCGCCAGCTCCATCGGACACACCTCCGTGCAGTTGCCCTGCCCGTGGCAGCGCGCGAGCGCGTCGTCGCCGAGGAGCACCGCCCAGCGCGCGGCCTTCGCGCCGTCGCGGTGATCGCGCTGCAGGGTGAACGCCCGGTTGAGCGCGGCGGGGCCGGGGAACCGCTCGTTGCGCGCGGCGAGCGTGCAGGCGGAGAGGCACATGCCGCAGCCGATGCACTCGATGGCCGCGTCGATCTCGCGCCGCTCGGCCGACTCGCGCGAGACCACCGCGTAGTCGGGCGCGTCCGCCGCCGGGGTCAGCGCGCCGCCGACCGCGGCCATGCGCGTACGGAACGGCGTCATGTCGACGACGAGGTCGCGGATGATCGGCAGGTGGTAGAGCGGGCGCACGGTCACCGGCCCGGGGCCAAGCGCGGCGAGCCGCGTGCGGCACGCCCACCGCTCGCGCCCGTTCACCACCATCGCGCACGACCCGCACATGCCGACGCGGCAGGCGTAGCGAAACGCCAGCGTCGGGTCCTGCGTGCGTTGCGCCTCCACCAGCGCGTCGAGCACGGTGGTCTCCGGCCCGGCCGCGATCTCGAAGGTGGCGAGCCGCTCGTCGTCGCCGTCGCGCCAGCGGAAGACGCGCAGGGTCGCCATCCCTAGCTCAGCGCCCGCGCGACCAGGAACGCCACGCTCGCCGCGAGCCCGCCGACGAGGACGGTCTGCGCGGCGCCGCGCACCGGCGCGAGGCCGGTGAAGCGCGCCTTCACGTAGCCGAACCCCGCCAGCGCGACCAGCGTCATCGCCGCCGACACGCCGAGCGCCGCCCCGGTGGTCGCCAGGACCATGTACGGCACCAGCGGAATGAGGCCGCCCACCACGTAGGCGCCGCCGATCGTCAGCGCGCTCACCAGCGCGCGCCGCGGGTCGGGGCGCTCGAGGCCCAGCTCGAACCGCATCATGAAGTCCACCCAGGCCTGCGGCTTCCGGCGGAGCGCGGCCACCACGGGGGCGCTCTCCTCGGCGGTGATGCCGTAGCGCTCGAAGATCTCGGTGATCTCCGCCATCTCCGCCGCCGGCTTGTCGCGCACCTCGGTCTGCTCGCGCCGCCGCTCGCTCGCGTAGTGCTCGGCCTGGCTGCGCGCCGCGAGGTAGCCGCCCAGGCCCATCGCGATGGCGCCCGCGGCGATCTCGGCGGTGCCCGCGGTGACGATGATGCGGTTGGTGTCGATGGCGGTGGTGAGGCCCGCCGCCAGCGCGAACGGCACCGTGAGCCCGTCGGCCATGCCGAGGACGGTGTCGCGGACGAACTCGCCCCCGGTGAAGTGGCGCTCGGTGTGATGGTGGTGGCCCCCGTGCGCGGGGCCGGGATCGCTCACCGTGTGTCGGTCCAGCGCCCCACGAAGGCGCGGACGGCCTGCCCGATCTCGAGCGGCGAGTCCTCCTGGACGAAATGCACGCCCCGGACCGTGATCTCGTCCTGGTTCGGCCAGCTCCGGCAGAACTCCCGCTGGGCGCCGACGAGGATCGAGCCGGGATCGGCGTTGACGAAGAGCTTCGGCACGTTGGACTGCGCGAGCCACTTGCCGTAGGCCTCGACGATCTCCACGACGTCCGCCGGCTCACCGTCGACCGGGATCTCGCGCGGCCACTGGAGCACGGGGCGCCGCGACTCGCCGGGCTCCCGGTACGGCGCGCGGTAGACGTCCATCTCCTCGTCCGTCATCGTGCGCAGCACGCTCCCGGGCAGGATGCGGTCGACGAACACGTTCTTCTGGAGCACGAGCTCCTCGCCGGCGGGCGAGCGCATGGCCTGGAAGATCTTCCGCGCGTTCTCGGGCCACTCCGCCCAGGTCACGGGCCGCACGATCGCCTCCATGTAGACCAGCCCCGCGACCCGGTCGGGGTGCCGGCGCGCCCAGTGGAAGCCCAGCGCCGAGCCCCAGTCGTGGACCACGAGCGTCACGCGCGCCCGCAGCTCCAGCGCCTCGAACCAGGCGTCGAGATACCGCGCGTGGTCGACGAAGCGGTACGACCCGGCGGGCGCCTTGCCGGACTGGCCCATGCCGACGAGGTCGGGGGCGAGGCAGCGCCCGACCCCCTGCACGTGCGGCATGACCTTGCGCCAGAGGAACGAGGAGGTCGGGTTGCCGTGCAGGAACACCACCGGGTCGCCCCGGCCGGTGTCGACGTACGCCATGTCGGTGTCGAGCACGGGGACGCGGCGGCGTTCGTAGCGGTCACCGGCCTGGGCAAGATCCATGTCCCGCATCTTAAATCCGATTGTGTTATCGTCGGCGACCACGATTCACGATTCGCCCGGGCCGTCGCCGTCCCCGTCGTCTCGAACAGGAGGACCTCAATGAAGCGTTGGCTCCCAGGCATTCTCGCCCTCGCGCTCGCGGCGGTGCTCACCGTCCCCGCCGGCGTCTCCGCGCAGGCAAAGGACACGCTCACCGTCGCGCTGCCGTCGCACGCCCCCACGCTCGACCCGCACATGCACTTCGAGCGGGTCGGCATCCTCGTGAACATCAACATGTTCGACTCGCTCCTCCACCGCTCCGCCAAGCTCGAGTTCGAGCCGTCGCTGGCGCTGTCCTGGAAGGCGCTGAACGACACGACCTGGGAGTTCAAGCTCCGCAAGGGCGTGAAGTTCCACAACGGCGCCACCATGACGGCCGAGGACGTGAAGTATTCCTTCGACCGGGTGCTCGAGCCCGGCAAGGAGAAGAAGGCCTCTCCTCAGTACGGCAACATCCGCGCGATCAAGGACGTGAAGATCGTCAACGCGGACACGATCCACCTCGTCACCGACAAGCCGTTCCCGCTCCTCCTCGAGCGGCTCGTGTTCTTCCCGATCGTGCCGAAGGCGCACATCGAGAAGGTCGGTGGAGAGGCCTTCGGCTCGACGGCCACCGTCGGCACCGGGCCCTGGAAGCTCGTGGAGTGGAAGAAAGATCAGCACATCCGCCTCGAGGCCTTCGACGGCCACTGGCGCGGCAAGCCGGCCTTCAAGTACGTCGTGTTCCGCGCGATCCCGGAGGTGGCCACCGCGGTCGCCGAGCTCAAGACGGGCGGCGTGGACATCATCCGCAACGTCAACGCCGACCTGCTGAACGACATCAAGAACCACCCGCAGACCGGCATCAGCACCACGCCGATCCTGCGCGTGCACTACATCATGCTCGACATGCGCAGCGCGCCCTTCGACAAGAAGGCCGCGCGCCAGGCCGCCAACTACGCCATCGACAAGCAAGCCATCATCCAGAAGATGATGGCCGGGCTCGGGAAGCAGGTCGCGACCGTCGTACAGCCCGCGGCGTTCGGCCACGACCCGTCGGTCCAGCCGTACTCGTACGACCCGAAGAAGGCCAAGGAGCTGCTCGCGCAGGCGGGCTACCCGAACGGCGTCGACATCACCCTGCACAGCGCCGCGGTGGACTGGCGGCCGCATTTCGAGGCGATCGCCCAGATGCTGACCGAGGTCGGTATCCGCACCACGCCCAAGATGTGGGATCCGGGCCCGGCGTGGAACAAGTTCTTCCAGACCGAAGGAAAGGCCACGCACGGCGCGTACGGGAGCTGGGGCAATTACTCCGTCTTCGACGCCGACGCGGTCCTGCACCCGCTCTATCACACGGAGCCGGGAGGCTGGATCGGCAAGCACTACGCGCGCGTGGAAGGCCTCGACCGGCTCATCGACGAGTCGCGGTCCTCCGTCGACCAGGCCCGGCGCAAGCAGATCTACACGCGCATCCAGCAGATGATCAAGGAAGAGGCGCCGTCGGTGTTCCTCTTCACGCAAAACGACACGCTCGGCATCTCGAAGAAGGTCTCGTACGAGGCGCGTCCCGACGAGTGGCTCTGGCTCTACTCGGCCAAGCCGAAGAACTAGACGGCACGACGAGACGCTGTGACCCGTAAGGGGAGGTTTGGAGGGGGTCGTCGAGACCCCCTCCAGGACGAGCAGAGCAGGCGCCGATGACCGCGTTTCTCGTTCGTCGCCTTCTTCGTTTCGTCGTCGTCTGTATCGGGGTCTCGCTCGTGACGTTCGCCATTCTGCAGGCGAGCGGTGACCCCGTCTCGTTGATCATGCCGGAAGCCCCCGAGTCCGATCGCGCCAAGCTGCGCGAGGCGCTCGGGCTGACCGACCCCATCCCGACCCAGTTCGTGCGGTTCGTCTCCAACGCCGTGCGCGGCGACTTCGGCAACTCGTTCTTCCATCGCCAGCCCGCGTTCGGTCTCGTCGTCGAGCGCCTGCCCACGACGCTCGCGCTCACGTGCCTCGCCGTCGTCTGGTCGCTCCTCGTCGCCATCCCCGTCGGCATCTACAGCGCCGTGCGCCGCAACACCCTGATCGACCACCTGTCGACGGTCGTGGTCTTCCTCGGGCAATCGATGCCGGTCTTCTGGATCGGCATCATGCTGATGCTGCTCTTCGCGGTGCAGTGGCGCGTCCTGCCCGTGTCCGGCTGGGACTCCTGGGCGTCGATGGTCCTGCCGTCGGTGACGCTCGGCGCGTTCACCACCCCGCTCTTCATGCGGATCGTCCGCTCCGCCATGCTCGAGGTCATCAACCTCGACTACGTGCGCACCGCGCGCGCGAAGGGCGTGTCCGAGTGGTACGTGATCTGCCGGCACGCGCTGCGCAACGCCGCCCTGCCGATCGTCACGATCATCGGGCTGCAGTTCGGCCTGCTCCTGAGCGGTGCCGTCCTCACCGAGACGGTCTTCGCGATCCCCGGCATGGGCCGGCTGATCGTGCGCTCCGTCGTGCAGCTCGACTTCCCGATCGTGCAGGCGGGCGTGTTCCTCTTCGCCATGGTGATCGTCGGCATGAACCTGCTCGTCGACGTGCTCTACGTGTACCTGAACCCGACCATCCGGCTGCGCTGATGGCGGTCACGCTCTCGCGCGACGCGCTCGCATACGAAGGCACGCCGAAGGCAGGCACGGGATCCCGCGCGTGGCGCCGCTTCGCGCTCAACCCCGCCGCGCTCATCGGCGCGACGATCCTCGCGATCGTCATCGGGGCGGCGATCGCGGCGCCCTGGGTTGCGCCGCACGATCCCGCCAAGCAGAGCCTGCTCCGGCGGTTCACGCCGCCCGTGTGGCAGCAGGGCGGCAACGCCAGCTACCCGCTCGGCACCGACCAGGTGGGCCGCGACGTGCTGAGCCGCATCATCCACGGCGCGCGGATCTCGCTGATCGTGGGCGTGTCGGCGGTGATCGTCAGCCTGCTCGTCGGCGTCACGCTCGGCCTGATCAGCGGCTTCGTCGGCGGCAAGCTGGACACCGCGATCGGCACGGTCGTCGACGTCACGCTGTCGTTCCCGCAGATCCTGCTCGCGCTGGCGTTCGTCGCCGCGCTGGGACCGAGCATCGTCACGATCATCGTGGTGCTCGGGCTCACGGGCTGGGAGCGCTACACCCGCATCGTCCGTGCGGAAGTGCTCGCGCTACGGGAGAAGGAGTTCATCGAGGCGGCGCGGGCGATCGGCGTCGGGCGGCTCCGGATCATCTTCCGCCACGTGCTGCCGAACACCGTGTCGTCGATCGTGGTGCTCTCGACGCTGCAGGTCGCGCAGGCGATCCTCGCCGAAGCCGCGCTCTCGTTCCTCGGCGTCGGCTCCGGCCGGGCGTACCCGACGTGGGGGCAGATGATCTCGCTCGGCCGCGACTTCGTCACGGTCGCGTGGTGGCTGCCCACCCTGCCCGGCCTCGCGATCCTCCTGACCGTGCTCGCGATCAACCTGGTCGGCGACCGCCTGCGCGACGCGCTCGACCCGCGGGCGGTGTAGCTACACCGGCCGGCGTCCCTGGATGATGCGGATCAGCACCACCGCGATCGCGATGATCAGCAGGACGTGGATGAAGCCGCCCAGCGTGTACGAGCTCACGAGCCCCACCGCCCACAGCACCAGCAGCACCACGAAGATCGTCCACAGCATGCCAGGCTCCTTTCGCGGCCGCCGGTCGCGACCGTGCCCGGAGTCCTCCTAGCGCGATCCGTGCCAGGCGCTTTTGCAGCGATTCCGGGCACCCGGGGCGGGTCGCGGACGTCTGAACGGAAGAAACTTACCGGGCGGTGGAAGCGGGATGGCGTCTCGCCATCGCCCGGTCGGTGACCGCCGGGACGGGGGCGGCCTCGTCTAGTACCAGCGCCACGCCCAGACCACCGCGAAGATCACGCCGGCCAGGAGCAGCGCGAGCGCGAAGAGCGCGCGGTGCCAGCGCAGCGGGAGGCCGAAGTCGAGCAGGAGCGAGCGCACGCCGAGCAGCGCGTGGATCAGCACCAGCGCGAGCAGCGCGGCCTGCACGCCGCGGCGGAACGGGTTCACGAGGTGCAGCACGATCACCACCAGCAGCAGGATCGCGGCGGCGCGCTGGATGAGCCACGCCCACATGCCGGTCTTCGTGTCGCGCCAGCCTTCGGCGCCCCACCCCCGCGTCAGGACTCTCCGCTCGGGCGCCATGCGCAGTGCCGCGCGCTCCTCAGGGCCTCGCGGCGGCGGGCGCCTGCCGCAGGTCCATGCCGAGCCGTGTCAGCGCGACCGGCTCGCGCTCGACCGCCGGGTGCTCGCCTTCACGACGCACGCGCACCACGTACGGCGCGCCCGCGTCGGTCTCCGGACAATCGCGCCGGTAGTGCGCGCCGCGGCTCTCGCGCCGCGCCGCCGCGCTCAGCGCGATCAGCCGCGCGACCGCGGCCTGGCTCGCGAGGTTCAGCCAGTCGTGCCACGCGATGTTGAACGCGGGACCGCCGGCCACGCCGACACGCGCGAGGCCGTCGCTGACCTGCGCGATCGCCGTCAGCGCCCGGCGCAGACCGTCGCCGTCGCGCACGAGCCCGACGTCGTCCCACATGACGTCACGGAGCGTGCGCTGCAGGTCGTAGAGCCCGCCCCCGGGCGGCCGCGTGAGCGGCGCGGTGGTGCGTGCGATCGCGGCGGCGACCGCGCTCGGCCGCACGCGTGGCGCCGCGCGGTCCACGACCGCCTCCGCCATGACGTCGCCCGCGATGCCGCCGAACACGGTGGACTCGGCGACGCCGTTGCCGCCGAGCCGGTTGGCGCCGTGGACGCCGCCCGCGTCCTCGCCGGCGGCGAACAGGCCGTCGACGGCCGTGCGGCACGCGGAGTCGATCACGACGCCGCCCATCATGAAGTGCGTCGTGGGCCCGACCTCGACGGGGCCGCGCGCGAGGTCGCGGCCGAAGTCGCGGCACCGCTTCACCATGCCGCGGAAGTTGCGCTCGACGGTCTCGGCGCCGAGGTGCGACACGTCGATCCACACCCCGCCGTTCGGCGTCCCCCGCCCCTCGCTGATCTCGAGGAAGGACGCGCGCGAGACGAGATCACGCGTGGAGCGCTCCATCCGCGCGGCGTCGTAGCGGGCCATGAACCGCTCGCCGCGTCCGTTGCGCAGGTGGCCGCCCGCGCCGCGCAGGCCTTCCTCGAGCAGCGCGCCGGTCATGAGCGAGCCCGGGATGACGAGCCCCGTCGGGTGGAACTGCACCATCTCCATGTCCCGCAGGGGCAGGCCCGCCGCGTACGCGAGCGCGATCCCGTCCGACGACTTGTCCGCCGAGCACGCGAAGATGCGGTACATCGTCGGCCCGCCGCCCATGGCGAGCAGCGTCGTCCGCGCGCGCACCAGCGTGAAGGCGCCGGAGCGCATGTCGAGCACGAGGGCGCCGGCCGCGCGCCCGTCGTCGTCGAGCACGAGCTCGACCGCGCGGCTCTCTTCGAGAACGGTGACGTTCGCGCGCGTCGTCACCTGCTCCGAGAGGCGGTTCATGATCTCGATGCCGGTCAGATCGCCCTTGTGAATCGTGCGATCGTGCGTCTGCCCCGCGAACGCCTTCTGGTGGATGCGGCCTTCGCTCGTGCGGTCGAAGAGGCACCCGTAGCGCGACTCGAGCTCGAGCACGCGGCCGGGCGCCTCGCGCACGAGCGTCCACACCAGCTCCTGGTCGTTGATGAACCCTCCGCCCTTCAGCGTGTCCGAGAGGTGCGCGTCGAGCGAGTCCGGTGGCGTGAAGACCGCGTTGTACCCGCCCTGCACCATGCGCGTGCATCCCGCGCGGCCGAGCAGCCCCTTGACGACCACGCCGACGGAGAGGCGCGGCGAGGCGTCCGCGGCGTGCAGCGCGGCGCAGAGCCCGGCGCCGCCCGCGCCGAGGATGAGGATGTCGACGTCGAGGAGGTCGGGCGCCGCGCTCACGACGCCAGCAGCGCGGTCAGCAGCGCGCGGCCGGCCGGCGTGGTCCACGGCTTCGTGCCGATCGCCTTGCCGACCACGCGGCCGCGGCGGTCGATCAGGAACGTCGTCGGCGTCGAGGTCACGCGCCACGTCCTCGCCGCGAGCGCGTGCTCATCGAGCAGCGCGGGGAACGGCAGCGCGGACTTCTTCGCCCACGCGTCGACCCTCTCCGGGCTCTCCCGGACGCTGACCGCGAGGACCACGAGGCCCTGGCTGCGGAACTCCCGCTGCACCTGCGCGATGGCCGAGGGCAACTCCCTCGTGCAGTACGGTCACCACGTGGCCCAGAAGTAGACGAGGACCGCCTGGTCCCTGATCTCGCCGAGCGAGATGCGCACGCCTTCGACCGTGGTGACGTTGAGCGGCGGCGCCGGCATCGGCTCGAGCGGCGCGATGTTGAGGTCCATCATCAGCTCGTCGAGCGCCTTGGGCTGGGCGGTGGCGACGCGCGAGACGGCGGGCGCGGCGAGCGCGAGCGCGAGGAGCAGGACGGCCAGCGGCCGGACGGCGATCACCGCGCCACCCTACGACGAAAGACGGCGGCCTGGCAATCGCGCCATACTCCCGCCATGGACACCATCTGGCTGGAGATCACGCTCATCACCGTCGGCATCGTCGCCAACGGGTTCTTCGCCGGCTCCGAGATCGCGCTCGTCTCCGCGCGCATCAGCCGGCTGTCCCAGCTGCGCGAGCAACACGCGGCCGGCGCCGCCGTCGCGCTGCGGCTGAAGGAGTCGCCGGAAACGTTCCTCGCCACGATCCAGATCGCCATCACTACCGTGGGAACGCTCGCGTCGGCCGTCGGCGGCGCGACCGCCGTGGCGGCCCTCACCCCGGTGTTCCTGGAATTCGGGCTCGGCCGCGTGGCCCAGCCGGCCGCCCTCGCGCTGGTCATCGTCGCGATCACCTACGTGTCGCTCGTGATCGGCGAGCTCGTGCCGAAGGCGATCGCCCTCCGCGACCCCGAGCGCGTGGCCTGCCTCACGGCGCCGATCGTCGGGACCGTGAGCCGCGCCACGGGCTGGGTCGTCTCGCTCCTGACCGTGTCCACCGGCGTCGTGCTGCGCCTCCTCGGGCTCGGCGGTGTGCAGACGTCGCCGTTCGTCTCCGAAGAGGAGGTGCGCTATCTCGTCCGCGAGGGCGCGGCGAAGGGCATCTTCGAGAAGGTCGAGGAGGAGCTCGTCCACAACGTGTTCGAGTTCGCGGACACGACCGTGCGCGAGATCATGACCCCGCGCATGGCCATCAAGGGGCTCGACGTCGCGACGCCGCCGTCGGAGGTCCTCGCCCGCGCCGCCGAGATCGCGCACACCGCGTTCCCCATCTGGGACGGCTCGCCGGAGCAGACGCTCGGCATCGTCAGTCTCAAGGACGTCTTGCGCGCCGCCGCCCGCGGCGAGGCGCTCGACCTGGCGCGGCTCGCGCGGCCGCCGCTCTACGTCCCGGACACCGCGCGCATCAGCGCGCTGCTGCGCGAGCTCCAGCGGTCGCGCCAGCAGCTCGCGATGGTCGTGAACGAGCACGGCAGCGTGGTGGGTCTCGTCACGATCGAGGACGTCATCGAGGAGATCGTCGGCGAGATCCGCAGCGAAGGCGAGACGCCGTCCACGTACGTGAGCCGGCTCCCGGACGGCTCGCTGCTCATCGACGGGATGGCGCCCGTCGACGAGGTCGAGCGCGCGCTCGGCATCGAGCTGCCCGACTCGCGCGACTACGCGACCGTGGCCGGCTTCCTGCTCGCCGCCTTCAACAGCGTGCCGGCCCGCGGCACGTCGGTGGTCGCCACGGGGTACCGCTGGACGGTCGTGGAGATGGAGGGGCCACGCATCCGGCGCGTGCGCGCGCAGCCCGTCACGACGGCTTGATGTCGGCCGTGCCCTCGTACTTGCCGCCGTGCGTGTCCAGGAAGGTGACCTTGAGCTGCCCCGGGCCGGTCGCGCGGAACGCGAAGGAGAAGAACGGGTTCTCGCTGACGGACTGCGTGGTGTCGAACGCGGCCACCTGCTTGCCGAGATACGACACGAGGATCCTGTCGATGTAGTTGTACTTCTTCGCGATGACCTGGCCCCTGGGGTCGCGCTCGATGCGCTCCATGGGATGGATCACCAGCGTGCGCACGCGCACGACGTCCCCCGCCTTGATCGTCGAGGGCACCCGGACGCGGACCTTGCCGATGTCCTGCACGGCCTAGCCTCCGCAGCCGCCGACGGTGACCTTGACCTCGCGCTTGACCGCGAGGAGGGTGCCGTCGCTCTGCTCCACGATGGCGCGCACGTCGCCCGTCTCGCCGAGGCGGATGTTCGCGCCCATGAACGCGTGCCCCGCTTCCGGGGCGAGGGCCACGTGCGTGACCACGGGGATGCGGTTCTTGTCCGCGATCACGTAGATGTGCGTCACGTGGTTCTGCGCGGTCATCGGCGACTGCGCCTCCACGGAGACGGGCACGACCGCGCCGTTCTCCGCGATGAGCGGGATGTCGAGCTTGATCACGGCGCTGCCGTCCTTGATGGGCCGCGCGCCGAAGAGGCGCGTGAGCGCGTCCTGCACCGACTCCTGCCGGCCGAACCGCGGCGCGCCCTGCGCGGCCGCCGGAGGGACGGGACCGGCCGGAAGCGCGCTCGCCGCCGCCGCGGCGCCGAGGACGCCGAGCATCGTGCGCCGGGTGATCATCGTGGTGCTCTCCCCCATCCCCTCAAGACTACCCCCGGCGAACGTCCAGGCGCGTGCTCTGGTACGTGGCGCCCTCGCCCAGGTCGGCGTAGCGCGTCGAGCACAGCATGTTGACCGTCGTGCCGTGCGCCTCGGCGGCCGGGCGCTGGCCCGGGACCAGGACCACCCCGGGGTCGACCTCGTCCGAGACCCGCAGCCGCAGGCGCACCTCGCCGCGCTCGTTGACGAGCACCACGTCCTCGCCGTCGCGCAGCCCGCGCGTCGCCGCGTCGTCCGCGTGGAGCACGCACTCCGGCGTGCCGGCGCGGCGCCGCAGGGTCGCGTTGCCCGCGAACGCCGTGTGGCTCTGGTAATACCCGGGCGCGGTCAACAGGCGCAGCGGCCAGCGCGCGGCCAGCGCGGCGTCGTCCGGATCGGGGATCCAGTCGGGCATCGCGGACGCGCCCTGCGCCGCGAGCTGCTCCGAGTAGAACTCGAGCTTCTTCGACGGCGTCGCCCACTGCGGACCCCCGTCCGGCAGCCGCAGCTTCACCGCCCGGTGGTCGCGGAGCGAGGCCGGATCGATCTCGGTGACCGTCCCGTGCGCGCGGCGGAACACCGTCTCGATCAGCGCGTCGGTCGACATCGAGAACACCGGATCGGTGACGCCGAAGCGGCGCGCGAGCTCCTGCGCGAGCCAGCGGTTCGCGCGCGCCTCGCCCTGCGGCGGCACCACCTGCGCCGCGCGCTGCATGTAGTACGTGCCGTACGAGCGGTGCAGGTCGTCGGTCTCCATGTAGGTCGCGGCCGGCAACACCAGGTCGGCGTAGCGCGCGGTGTCCGAGAGGAACGGGTCGTGGACGACCGTGAAGAGCTCCTCCCGCGCGAGCCCGCGCCGCACCGCCTGCGCGTCCGGGCACGTGACCGCGGGATTGTTCGCGGCCACGAAGAGCGCGCGGATCGGCGGGTCCGTCATCGCGAGCAGCGCTTCGCCGAGCCGGGAGTGGTTCACCTCGCGCGTCGCGGCGGGCCCGGACGGCCGGCGGATCGTCGCGAGGTCGAGGCCGAACGACGAGGCGGTCATCAGCAGCGCGCCGCCGCCGCGCTTGGCGTAGGCGCCCACCACGCCCGGCAGCAACGCCACCGCGCGGATCGCCTGCCCGCCCTGCACCGTGCGCGACATGCCTTCGCCGAGCCGGATGAACGGCGCCCGCGCGCGGCCGTAGAGCGCCGCCAGCTTCTCGATGTCGGCCACGCTCACGCCGGTGATCTCGGCCACGCGGGCCGGTGTGAACCGCGGCAGCACCTCCCGCTCGACGCGGTCGAAGCCGACCGTCGCGCGCGCGATGTACGCGCGGTCCGCGAGGCCGTCGCGCACGAGCACGTGCATCAGGCCGAGCGCGAGCGCCGCGTCGGTGCCCACGGTGACCCGCACGTGCCAGTCCGCGCGCGCCGCGGTCTCGCTGCGGCGCGGCTCGATCACGACCACCTTCGCGCCGCGACTTCGCGCGGTCTCGACCAGCGGCCAGATGTGGACGTTCGTCGTCATGAGATCGGCGCCCCACGCGATCACGAGGTCGGCGTCCACGACGGTCTCCGGGTCGGTGCCGCCCACGTCGCCCGCCACCGAGCCCCACGCGACGTCCGCGCAGGTATCGCACACGGTCCCCGCCTTGAGCCGGCTCGCCCCGAGCGCGTGGAAGAAGCCGAGCAGGAGCCCGCGGTTGAACAGCCCCTGGTGCGCGCTGTACGCGTAGCCCAGGATGGCGAGCGGTCCGTCGTCGCGGATGATCGCCTTCCAGCGCGTCTCGATCTCGTCCAGCGCCTCGTCCCACGAGACCGGAGCGAACTTTCCCTCGCCCTTGGCGCCGGTGCGCCGGAGGGGCGTGCGCAGCCGGTCGGGCGAGTGGACGAGCTCGTGCTCGCGGTTCACCTTGGCGCAGGCGAAGCCGGCCGTCATCGGGTGCTCGGGGTCGCCCTGCACGCGGACGATGCGGCCGTTCTCGACGGTGGCGATCAGCGAGCACTGGTCGGGACAATCGTGGGCGCACACGGTGCGGACGGTGGTCGTGGTCATCGCTCCACGATAGCGCGGAGCCGCGCCGCGGCGCGCGGGCCAACAGGGCCGGAGGCGAAGCGGGCCAATCGGAGGGGGCCGTCGCGGCCCCCTCCGGCGGGGCAACTCAGCGCAGGCTCGAGTAGTACGCCGCGAGGTCGGCGAGGGTCGCGTCGGGAATGGTCTTCATGAGCGCCTTCATCGCCTTGAGCGGCTCGTCGCCCGGGCTGCGGCGGTCGGCCTTGAAGAGCAGCATCTGCGACTGGAGGTAGCCCGCGGGCTGGCCGCTGAGGTCCGGAATGTTCTTGGCGGGATCGCCCTTGCCCGCGGGGCCGTGGCAGATCACGCACTGCTGCGCGGCGCCGCGCCCGCGCGCGACCGCCGCCGGGTCCACCGCGAGCGTGGTCGGCTGCTTCACCTGCGCCGCGAAGTACCCCGCGACGTCGTCCACGCCGAGCTGGATGGCCATCTTGGAGTACGGCTCCATCTCCGGCGACACGCGCTTGCCGGAGGCGTAGTCCTGCAGCGCCTTCTTCATGTAGGCCGCGTTCATGCCCGCGAGGATCGGCATCGTCGCCGAGCGGCTGTTGCCGGCGAACCCGTGACACGCGCTGCAGCTGAACGCCTTCGTGTAGCCGGGGTGATCGAGCGGGCCCGCCGCCGCCGGCGCGGCGGTCAGGGCGAGGACGAGTGCAACGAGCGCGACGTAGAGCATCCTCGTCTCCTTTCCGGCCTCAGCCGATGACATCGGTCCAGATGGACTGCGCCCAGCCGAGCGAGTTCTGCGCGACCGCGGCCGACTGCGCGGGCGTGAGCTTCTGCTCGATCTGGACGACCTTGCCGTTGTCGATGCGGTAGGCGTTCACGACCGCGATCGCTTCCCGGTCGTTCACCCAGCTGTAGCAGGTGTTGCCGGGCGGCATCTGCGGCACCGGCTTGCCCGCGAGCTGCGCGACGACGACGGCCGCCGCGATCTTGCCCATCGCGTTCGCCACGTTGCCGGACTTCGGCACGGGCAGGCCCGTGGTCGAGTCGCCGACGACGTGGACGTCCTTGTGCTTCACCGACTCGTACGTGACGTGGTTGACCTCGCACCAGCGCTTGTCCGCGCCGACGAGGTCGGCCTCGACCGCGATGGTGCCCGCGCGCTGCGGGGGGATGACGTTGACCACGTCGTACTTCACGGTGTCGCCGAGCTCGGTGGTGACCGTGCGCGCGCCCGGGTCGACCTTCACGACCTTGTTCGAGCCGCGGAACTCGAGGTTCGGGTACGCCTCCCACGCCTTGCGGAACAGCGCGGTCTTCGACACCACGTTGGGGTTGGCGTCGAGCACGATGAGCTTCGACTTCGGCTTGTGCGTCTTGAGATACCAGGCGATCTGGGACGCGCGCTCGTACGGGCCGGGCGGGCAGCGGTACGCCACCGGCGGCACCGTCATCACGAACACGCCGCCGTCCGGCATCGCCTGCAGCCGCTGCGCGAGCATGGTGGTCTGCGGGCCGGCCTTCCACGCGTGCAGCACGCGGTCGCCCGCTTCCTTGAGGCCCTCGATCTGCTCGGACTGGAACTCGACGCCCGGCGAGACGATGAGCTTGTCGTACTGCAGCCACCCCTCGCCGAGGCGCACGCGCCGGGCGCCCGGCTCGATGGCCGTGGCCGGCTCGTGGACGACCTTCACCCCGTGACCGCGCATGCGCGTGTAGTCGAAGCTGATGCTGTCGAGCGTGCGCACGCCGCTCAGCACGAGGTTCGAGAACGGGCACGACACGAACGTCCTGCTCGGCTCGATCAGGTACACCTCGACCGACGGATCCGCGAGCCGCACGTACTTCGCGGCGGTGGCGCCGCCCCATCCGCCTCCCACCACCACGACGCGCTTGCCGCTCTTCGGCGCGAAGTCGCCCTTCAGCGCGGTCGCGCAGCCGCCGAGCGCGCCGACGGCCGCGAGGCCGAGGCCGGTGGAATGGAGGAACTGCCTGCGTGTGAGCTTCATGCTCCCTCCGTTGGGGATGGACGGCTTGTGCGGCCGAACGGCCGCCGCCTTGTTGGGGCGCGAGTATGGCACACCGCCAATCCGGCCTGCCACCCGCGCGCGGTCAGCATGCCGCACGGGGGTCAACGCGGCGTGAACGCGGCGTGAACGCCCGGGGCGCCCGGGCTACCGCAAGCTGAAGCGCTCGGTCGCCTCGTTCCACGTCGCGAACGCGGCCCACGCCGCCATCACGCCGATCACGAGGAAGATCGCGCCCGCCCACCCGAGCCAGGCGGGCAGGAAGACGGCGACGCCGAGCTTCTGCTGGAGCCCCGTCGCGGTGAGCGCCAGGCGCGTGAGCGACGCGCCGAGCGCGAACGTCACGACGGCGGCGGCGAGCTTCATCTGCCCTTCACCGACCCGCCAGATCGAGCCGGAGCCGCAGCCGCCCGCGAGCACCATGCCGATGCCGAAGATGAGCCCGCCGAGCAGCGCGCCCGCGCCCGCGGCGGGGAACACCCACTCCCCCCGGTCCTTGAGGTCGGTGAACTTGAGGATCGCGAAGCCGAGCATGGCGACGACGACGGCGATCGCGGAGGCGCGCGTGTGCTCGCCGTCGCCGGTCATGAACGGCTCGCGGAACGCGCGCACGAGGCAGAGGCGCGAGCGCTGGAAGATGAAGCCGAAGACGGCGCCGAAGACGAGGAAGAGCCCGCGCGGCCCGTGGCCCACCTGCGCGTAGACGAACGGCAGCACGAGCACGAGCGCGACGACCAGCACGCCGAGCCACGGCTGCGTCGCGGTCCGCCGCGTCGACGCGAGGAACACCACGCTCCGCCCCGCGGACCACGCGGGGTGGCGGTGGAGCTCCCAGACGAGGTAGCGCAGGCCGACGATCGCGCCCGCGAGCAGCCCGAGCATCATCCCGAGCCCGGAGAGCGACAGCGCGCTCACCGCGCTGAAGAAGCCGCCGATGTTGCAGCCCAGCGCGAGCATCGCGCCGATGCCGAGCATGGCGCCGCCGAGCGCGCCCTTCACGAGCTCGCCGCGCACGGGGACGCGGATCGCGAACTCCCGGCTCAGCAGCGCGGCGGCGAGCGCGCCCGCGATGACGCCCAGATTGAGCATGGAGCCGGAATAGAGCCAGGGCGCGATGAGGTCGGGGCGGGAGAGCACGCCGGCGCCGGTGAGCATCCAGTCGCCCCAGTTGCGGACGCCGTCGGACGCGGTGAACGGCCGGTCGAACGCGAAGAGGAAGACGTTGGTGACGGCGATCAGGACGGCCGCGCCCACGACGGGCCACGGCCGCGCGAACAGCGCGTCGTACTGTTCGCGGAAGATCCTCAATGCTTCTCGGCCTTCTCCTTCTCGGCTTTCGCTTCCTTGATGACCTTCTCGGCCATGAAGGCCGGGACTTCCTCGTAGTGGTTGAACTCCATCGAGTAGCCGCCGCGGCCGCCCGTCATGGAGCGCAACGCCGATTCGTACGTGAGCATCTCCGACATCGGCACCGAGGCGCGCACGATGGCGACCTCGCCCGCCGGCTCCATGCCGTTGATGCGGCCGCGCCGCGAGTTGAGGTCGCCGATCACGTCGCCCGCGTTCTCCGACGGGCACGTCACCTCGACGTTCATCACGGGCTCGAGGAGGATCGGGTGCGCCTCCATGAAGACCTTCTGGAGGCCCATCGACGCCGCGATCTGGAACGCCATGTCCGAGGAGTCGACGTCGTGATAGCTGCCGTCGTAGAGCGACACCTTCAGGTCGACGATCGGGTAGCCCGCGAGGATGCCCTTCTTCATGCAGTCGCGGACGCCCTTCTCCACCGACGGGATGAAGTTGCGCGGGACCGCGCCGCCGAAGATGTCGTCGACGAACTCGAAGCCGCCGCCCCGCGCGAGCGGCTCGACGCGCAGCCACGTGTCGCCGTACTGCCCCCGGCCGCCCGTCTGCTTCTTGTACTTGCCCTGCCCTTCCGCGCGGCCCTTCACGGTCTCCTTGTACGGGATGCGCGGGGGGAGCAGGACGACGTCGACGTTGTACTTGCGCTTCATGCGCTCCACGACCATCTCGACGTGCATGCTGCCGACGCCGGACACCAGGAGCTGCTTGGTCTCGGGGTCGAAGTGGTAGTGGACGGTCGGGTCCTCCTCCGCGATGCGCGCGAGCGCGGTGGAGATCTTGTCCTCGTCGCCGCGCGTCTTCGGCTGGATCGCGAACGAGATGGCCGGCTCGGGGAACTCGATGCGCGGGAGCTCGAAGAGGTGCGCCTCGTCGGCGAGCGTTTCCCCGGTGAGCGTCTCCTTCAGCTTCGCGACCACGCCGATCTCGCCGGGCCCGAGGGCGTCGACCGCCTTCACGGTCTTGCCCTGCATCCACGAGATGTGCCCCATCCGCTCCTTGCCGCCGCGGTTGGCGTTCACCAGGTTGGTGTCGGCCTTGAGCGTGCCGCTGTAGACGCGGAACAGCGAGAGCTTGCCGACGTGCGGGTCGGAGAGCGTCTTGAACACGAGCGCGGTGACCGGCGCCCTGGGATCGGCGGCGCGCGTGGCGGATTGCTTCGTCTTCAGGTCGGTGCCCGCCACCTCGCCCCGGTCGGCGGGTGACGGGAACTCGTGCGCGATCAGGTCGAGGAGCGGCTGGCAGCCGATCTCGCGGGTGGCCGCCGCGCAGAGCACCGGCACGATCTTGCCCTGCGTGATGCCGGCGCGGAGCGCCTTCAGCATCTCGTCCTCGCCGAGCGCGCCTTCCTCGAGGTACTTGGCGAGCAGCTCGTCGTCCGTCTCCGCCGCGGCCTCCACGAGCTTCTCGCGCCATTCCTTCACGCGCTCGGCGAGCTCCGCGGGCGGCGGCCCTTGCGTCTGCTTGCCGTCGGCGTACGTGAGGGCCTTCATGCCGACGAGCTCGACGAAGCCCTTGAAGCCGTGCTCCTCGCCGATCGGGACGTGGAGCGGGACGAGGCGGCCCTTCAGGCGGCGCGTCAGCGACTCGAGCGTGCGGAAGAAGTCGGCGCGCTCGCGGTCGAGCCGGTTGACGACCACCGCACGGGGCAGGTCGTAGTCGTTCGCGAACTTCCACACCTTCTCGGTCTGGACCTGCACGCCGGCCACCGCGTCCACCACGACGATCGCCGCCTCGACCACGCGCAGGCCCGCGCGCGCGTCGGCGATGAAGTCGCCGTACCCCGGCGTGTCGACGAGGTTGACGTGGCAGCCCTTCCACTCGCAGTGGGCGAGCGCGGTGTTGATGGAGATCTTGCGCTTGATCTCGTCGGGGTCGAAGTCGGTGGTGGTCGTGCCGTCGTCGACCTTCCCGAGCCGGGTCACGGCGCCCGCCGTGTGCAGGAGCGCTTCGACGAGCGACGTCTTGCCCACTCCGCCATGGCCGACGATTCCGACGTTCCGGATCTTGCCGATCTCGATCGCCATTGACCTGCCTCCCGCGGACGCGATAGGGAGGCAAATGCTACCACAGGGATTTCGCGCGCCCTCAGGCGCGCAGCGCGCGCGGAGGGCGGCTAGCGTCCGACGGCGCGGCGGACCTGCGCGAGGATCTCCGTCTCGCTCCCCGCCAGGTCGACGGGCGCGGGCAGCGCCGGCGGGTCGTACTTGATGCCGGCGCCCGTGAACATCAGCACGATCTCGGCGCCGCGCGTGACCGCGTCGGCGTCCTTCAGGCGCTGCAGCGCCGCGACGAGCGCCGCGCCCTCCGGCGAGGTCCAGATGCCTTCGACGCGGGCGATCAGGCGCTGCGCGTCCTGGATCTCCTGCTCGCTCACCGCGACGGCGCCGCCGCCGCTGTCGCGCAGGATCCTCAACATCTGCCGCCCGGCGAACGGCGACGGCACCCGCAGGCCGGCCGCGTGCGTGGTCGGGTTGTCCCACGCGGTCGTCACCTCCGCCTTGTCGTCGAACGCTCTCACGATCGGCGCGCAGCCGTCGGCCTGCACCGCGTAGAAGCGCGGCGGCATCCCGCTCAGCCACTTCATGCCGACCAGCTCCTCGAACGCCTTCGGAATGCCGACGAGGCCCGTGCCGCCGCCGGTGGGATAGAGCAGCACGTCGGGCATGCGCCAGCCGAGCTGCTCGGCGAGCTCCAGGCCCATGGTCTTCTTGCCTTCGAGGCGGTACGGCTCCTTGAGCGTGGAGAGATCGAACCAGCCGAGCAGCGGCGCGACCTTCGCCACGACCTTGCCCGCGGTCGCGATCGAGCCTTCGATCGTGAACACGTGGGCGCCGGCGATCTGCGCCTCGAAGATCGCCGCGGGCGGCGTGCCGCGCGGCACGATCACGACGCACGGCAGTCCCGCGCGCGCCGCGTAGACCGCGGCCGCGCCGCCCGCGTTACCCGCGGACGGAATCACGAAGCCCGGCGCGCCCAGCGTGCGCGCGCGGGTGATCGCCATGCCGAGGCCCCGCGCCTTGAAGGAACCGGTCGGGTTCTGCCCTTCGTCCTTCGCCCACAGCGTGCCGAGCCCGAGGTGGGCGGCGAGGCGCGGCAACGGCAGGAGCGGCGTGCCGCCCTCGCCGAGCGTGACCGGCTCCTCGCCGTCCGCGAGCGGCGTCAGCTCGCGGAAGCGATACATGCCGGGCGGCCGGGCGGCGAGGTCCTGCTTCGTCACCGCCGCCGCGACCTTCGGCAGGTCGTAGCGCACGGCCAGCATCTGCCCGCAGATCTCGCAGACGTTCAGCGGGCGCGTGAAGTCGTGCGCCGCGCCGCAGACCGTGCACTCGACGTAGGAGACGAAGCTCACGAAGGCCGGGCGACGCGGTTCGCCAGGATCCCGATCCGCTCGACCTCCGCTTCCATCCGGTCGCCGGCCTTCAGGAACTTGCCGAGCGCCGCGCCGACGCCTTCCGGCGTCCCCGTCGCGATGACGTCGCCCGGGCGGACCGTGAAGCCCTGCGAGAGCACCGCGATGCACTCGTCGATCGGGAAGATCATCTTCGAGGTGTGGCTCGACTGCCGCGTCTCGCCGTTGATCCGCATCGCGACCGCGAGGTTCTGCGGGTCGGGGATCTCGTCCGCGGTGACGAGGACGGGGCCCATCGGGCAGAACGTGTCGAGCGACTTGCCGTGGAACCACTGCTGGTGGCGCTTCTGGAGGTCGCGCGCGGTGACGTCGTTGATGATCGTGTAGCCGAACACGTGCTCCAGCGCCTGCGCGCGCGGAACGTCCCGGCCCGCCTTGCCGAGGACCACCGCGAGCTCCACCTCGTAGTCGAGCTCCTTCGTGACCGCGTGGTGGATGACCCTCGCGCCCGGCGCCACGACGGTCTCCGGCGCCTTGGTGAAGTACACGGGGTGCGCGGGCGCCTCGGCCCCGCGCTCGGCCGCGTGCTCCTTGTAGTTGCGCCCGAGGCAGAACACGTTGCGCGCGGGCCGCGGGATCGGCGCCTCGAGGCGCGCCTTGTCGGCGGCCACGCCGAGCCGCTTCTCGGTGAGCGTCGCGATGCCGTCACGCTTGAGCAGCGCCTCGCCGTGGGCGAGCGCCTCGCGCGCGGCGGTCATCAGGTCCGGGCCGCCGGCGATGAGGTCGTGCATCGTCTTCGGGAACCCGCCGCGGCGCTTCGGCGCGCTCCCCTGCTTGACGAGGTCGGCGGAGAGGGCTCCGAGGTCGAGGATGGCGTCGGCGACGAGCGCGCCGACGCGCGGCCGCGCGGCGCCTTTCCGGAACGTGACGAGACGCATGGCTCAGCGCTCCTTCAGCATGACGACCAGCACGCGCGCCGGCCGCCGGGTGTCGTTGATGGAATAGTGGACGGTGCCCTTCGGCGCGTACTCCACTTCGCCCTTGCGGACGACCGTCGTGCCCTTGCCCTTGGTGACCACGGAGAAGCGCCCGTCGAGGACGTAGGCCAGCTCGTTCACGGGCGCTTCGTGCTCCTCCCCCTTGAAGCCGGCCGGGAAGACGACCTCCATGACGGTGACGTGCTCGTTGTCGAGCAGCACCTTGTCCTGCTCGTGCGCGCTCGCGTCGCCGCTGCGCCGCGCGCCGGCCGGGGCCAGAACCGCAAGCACGACGACGGCGCCGAGCAGGCCGAGTCTCAACCGCATCATGTTCCTCCACGAATGGTACAAAATTCGAGCGCCGGCTTCGCCGGCGCGATACTGGTTCTCAGGGGGAGGCAGGGAGGAGGACGCCGAAGGCGTGCGACGACCGCCGGAAGGGGGACGGAGTCCCCCTCCGGGTCAAATGGACTGCCTCATCACGTTGCGCGACGGCACCGTCACGCCGCGGTCGCGGGCCATCCGCTCGAGCTCCTGCGGCAGCCCGAAGCGCACGTCCTCTTCGACCACGCGGATCTCGCGCACCGCCACGCTGTCGTGGCGCAGCCACTCGATCGTCTCGCTCACCAGCACCTCCGGCGTGGAGGCGCCGGCGGTGACGCCGACGCGCCGCGCGCTCTCGAGCCACTCGGGCCGGATGTCGCGCACGTCGTTGATGAGATAGGCGCGCGTGCCGTGGTTGACCGCGACCTCCACCAGCCGGTTGGCGTTCGAGCTGTTCTTGGCGCCGATCACCAGCAGCACGTCGACGTCCGTGGACACCGTCTTCACCGCCGCCTGCCGGTTCTGCGTCGCGTAGCAGATGTCGTCGCGCGAGGGCCCCACGATCTTCGGGAACTTCCGGCGCAGCGCCGCGATGACGTCCCGCGTGTCGTCCACCGAGAGCGTGGTCTGCGTGAGGTAGGCGATCTTCTCGGGGTCGTTGACCTCGAGCTTCTCGACCTCCGCCGCGCTGTCGATGACCACGATACGGTCGGGCGCCTCGCCGAGGGTGCCGATCACCTCGTCGTGGTCCTCGTGGCCGATGAGCACGATCGTGTAGTGCTCGCGCGCGTAGCGGATGGCCTCGAGGTGCACCTTGGTGACGAGCGGGCACGTGGCGTCGATCACGCGCAGCCCGCGCCGCTGGGCTTCGTCCCGCACCGCGGGCGCGATGCCGTGCGCGCTGAAGATGACGGTCGCGTCGTCCGGCGCCTGGTCGAGCTCGTCCACGAAGATCGCGCCCTTCGTGCGCAGGGTCTCCACGACGTGCGGGTTGTGCACGATCTCCTTGCGCACGTAGACCGGCGGGCCGCACACGTCGAGCGCGAGCTCGACGATGTCGATGGCGCGCTCGACGCCCGCGCAGAAGCCGCGGGGGCCGGCGAGGACGATCTCGGCGATCGGGAGGTTCAGCGAGCTGGCGGTGGCGCGTGTCGTCATTGTTTTCCGAAGTAGTAGGACACCCCGACGACGCCGGTGTGGGCCTCGAAGCCCCGGTTCGGCGTGTCGACGTTGCCGTTGGAGATGTGGACCATCCGGTAGCCCGCGTACACGGCGGTGCGGTCGGTGATGAAGAACGACGCGCCCGCGCCGAAGTTCAGCAGGAAGGCGAAGGTGGAGTCGATCTCGATCGCGCGGAGGTTCGTGCCGCCCGCCGCCGCGCCGCCCTCGAAATACGGCACGAGGCGCCCGAGCGACAGGAAGTGCCAGCGCGCCTGGGCCATGAGCCCCGCGTAGTAGGCGCTCACCGGGCCCGTGTACTGCTGGACGATCGGCTCGAGGCCGACCTCGAGCGAGCCGCGCAGCCCGCGCGGCCCCGCGGGCGCGAGCGGCAGCAGCGAGTAGCGCGCGCCGAGGTACCAGAGGTCGAGCCCCGTCTGGTTGTGATGGCCCTCGAGGTTGTCCTGGCTGCCCGCGCCGCCTTCGACGGAGAGCACGGTGCTGCCCTTCGCGAAGGTCCGGGTGGGGTCGAACGCCGCGGCGGGCGACGCGGCAAGCGCGACCAGCAGGAGCGCGAGGACGACCTTCCTCATGGCTCGATCAGCACCTTCAGGGCTTCTCCCCTCGTCATCAGCTCGAGCGCCGCGGGGACGTCCTCGAGCGTCATGCGATGCGTGAGGAGCCCGTCCGGCTCGACCGCGCCGCCGCTCAGCAAGTCCACCGCCTGCCGGATCAGGTCCGGCGTGTGGTGGAATGCGCCCACGAGCGTCAGCTCCTCGTAGTGCACGCGTCGCGTATCCAGCTGAATGCTCGTGCCGGGTGCGCAACCACCAAAGAATAGCACGGTGCCCCCGCGCCCCGTGGCGTCGACGGCCTGTTCCCAGACCTCCGGACGCCCGGTGGCGTCCATCGCCACGTCGACGCCGCGCCCTCCGGTGAGGCGGCGCAGCTCGGCCATCACGTCGACCGCCGTGGCGTCGAGGCAGTGGCCGAGCGCCAGCGCGCGGACCTGCGCCAGGCGCGGCCCCGCCTTGCCCACGATGATCACGCGCGCCTTGGCCGCGGCGGCCACCATCGCGAGCAGGCAGCCCAGCGGCCCGTGGCCGAAGATCACCACCGTGTGGCCGGCCTCGACGCGCGCCCGCTGCACGCCGAGGATCGCGCACGCGAGCGGCTCG